>Ga0116169_1000191_pt1 | contig 68384 bp, 40 predicted proteins | sample AD_UKC130_MetaG_FD_89796 | JGI IMG/M metagenome (GOLD analysis project Ga0116169, IMG submission 89796) | Active sludge microbial communities of municipal wastewater-treating anaerobic digesters from Canada - AD_UKC130_MetaG | ecosystem: Engineered > Bioreactor > Anaerobic > Digestate | place...
ATGGTGTCGCGCAGGAGGTTCTCATATTGCACTTCGACGCCCGCGTCTGCGGGTGCGGAAGTCCGCGACTTGCCGAGAGAGGGGATGGGATCGCCCACATAGCGTACGGCGCTCTTGAGCGTCTTGTGCACGCAGTGCTCGCTCCAGGTCTGGGCGAGCATTTCCAGTTCGAGGTCCGTCGGGTCGCGGCCGAGGTCGCGATAGTGGTTCTGAATCGCCCGCATCTCGTCCACGCTCAGGAACAAGTGGGCGTCGCGGGAGAGCCGCTTGAGAGCGTCGGCGTCCAGCTCGCGGATGGGCACGTGGCGCAGCTCGAACGCCCGCGTGGGCGCGACGGGCAAGCGCTCGGGCCGCGGATCATGTCGGCCGAAGCCGGTGAGGTAGACGTCCTCGATGCAGTCGTTGAACAGCAGACGGCGGGCGATGAACTCGAGTTCCTCGAGCGACTTCACACCGGTCAGGCGATAAAGTCGGGCCGTGGCCACCTTGAGCTCTTCAGTGTCGATGCCCATGTCGGCGATGGCGGCCAGCGTCGAGCCGGCCACCACGTCCATGACGCCGCCCTTGAGATGCACTTCCACGCACGCGTCGAAGCCGTCGCCGGGCAGATGGCGATCGTCGCCGCCGCGGATCAACTGCATGCGCTCAGTGACCGCATCGGTGAGTAGTTCGCGGCCGATCCGCTCGGCGCCGTCAGCGTCCAGACCGCCCTCCAGGAAATAGAGGTGGCTAGAAGCAACCTGGCGAACGTGAGGCAAGCCCAGTTCGTGAACGTCTTTGAGCAACGCGGCTCCGTGTGCATCAAGTTGCGGACGGGCGGGGGACACTTCGATCCGCCACAGAACGGACGAAGCCTGCTGAGCGATACTCATGGGGGTAATACCTTCTTCCTGTATCTGAGGGCGATCCACTCGTCGCGAACCTGCTTGCCGGCGGCGAGCCACTGCCGCAGCGCGTCGGCGTCGTCGCGATCGAGCTTGGAACGGAGGCGATTGAGTTCGGCGACCAGCCGGTCGATCGAACGGATCATGGCCGCGCGGTTCGTGCGGAGTATGTCCGTCCACATGTCCGGATCTCCGCTGGCGATCCGGGTGGCGTCGGCGAAGCCCGGGCCGGCCACGTCGATGGCCCCGTCCTTCGACAGGTGGACCAGGGCGGTGGCGACGGCGTGGGGCAGATGGCTGACGCGGGCCAGCAGCACGTCGTGCTTGCGCGGGTCGAGCACGGTGGTGGTGGCGCCCATGGACTCCCAGAAGCCGCGCATCCAGCGCACGTGAGCCGACGGCGTCCGGGCCGTGGGCGTGACGATGCACAGGGCGCGGTCGAACAGATCGGCCCGGGCGAACTCCACACCCGTCTTTTCCGAACCGGCCATGGGATGCGAGCCTACGAACCGCACCTTGGGCGGCAAGAGCCGTTGGGCCATGCGCACCACGCCGGCCTTGGTGCTGCCCACGTCGGTTACGTACGTGCCCGGTTTCAAAACGGGAGCGATCCGGCGGAACATTTGTTCCATCTGGCCGAGCGGCGTGCAGAGAACGACCAGTCCGGCCCCGCGCACGCCCGCTTCGACGTCCAGCGTGACCTCATCCACCGCGTCGCAGGCCACGGCCGCTTCGAGCGAGGAGGCCCGCCGTCCGATACCCACCCGGGTCCCGGCGAACCCCGCAGCGCGCAAAGCATGGCCGATGGACCCGCCCAAAAGGCCGACCCCGGCAATGGCGATGCGGTCTAACATGTTGATATTCATGACCTTAAATCATGAGCTCGGTGGATCAGGACCCCGCTTAATGTACCGGCCCTTGGCATCCGGCGTCAATTGCCGGATCGTTTTTTCCTTGCCTTAGTCGGGCAAATCGTTAACCTATCTGGTTTAAGTCCGACCGGGCGAGCCAGCGGCAAGGCGCGAGACGCTCGGCGGCAGCGGGGGGAAAGAAGCAATGGCAGTCCGGCTGGAGGCCGGAGCCACAAAAAAGGCGGCGGATCCGGGCCACGCGGATGCGTGGGACCGTATGATCCGGCTGGGCGCGCCGGAATTCGGTGTCGCGGATCGCCCTGCGGCCATGACCGCAGACCGGCAGGATGCCGGTGCCCGACTTCCTGGAGACCATGGAAAACCCGATGAGTAAACGACCGGAAGCTCGTTCCGCCGGCAGTCTGAATCTCGGCCCCGGCGGCATTCTGGAGTTCGAGAAGCCGTTGGTCCGCATCGAGCGGGAGATCGCCGAGATGGAGGCCCTGCAGGCCGACACACACCGCGATCTGTCCGCGGAGATCCGGGAGCTGCGGAGCCAGCTCGAGCGCATGATGCAGCGCACGTACGAGAAGCTCTCGGCTTGGGAGACGGTGCTCGTCGCTCGGCATCCCCGCCGGCCCGTGCTGCGGGACTACATCGACGCCTGCGTGAAGGATTTCTGCGAGCTGCACGGCGACCGCTGCTTCGGCGATGACCGGGCGATCGTGACCGGATTCGGCCGGATCGGCGGGATCAAGGCCCTGATCGTCGGCCACGACAAGGGTCGCGACACCAAGGAAAAGATCGAGCGGCATTTCGGCTGTGCCCATCCGGAGGGGTATCGCAAGGCCCTGTTGAAGATGCGGCTGGCCGAGAAGTTCAAGCTGCCGGTCGTCTGCGTCATCGACACGCAGGGGGCGTTCCCGGGTGACAAGGCCGAGGAACGCGGCATCGCTCAGGCGATCGCGGTCAACCTGATGGAGATGTCGCGGCTGCGCGTGCCGATCTGTTGCGTGGTGATCGGCGAAGGCGGCAGCGGTGGCGCGTTGGGTATCGGCGTCGGCGATCGGCTGGCTATGTTCGAGCACGCGTATTATTCGGTCATCACGCCGGAAGGTTGCGCGGCCATCCTGTGGAAGAGCGCCGAGCGTGCGGCCGACGCCGCGGCAGCGCTGCGTCTGACCAGCCGCGACCTGAAGAAGCTCAATCTCATCGACGATATCATCCCCGAGCCGCTGGGCGGCGGCCACCGCAACCCCGAAGCCATGTTCCAGGCGTTCGAGAAGTACGTGGTCGATACGCTCCGCGACCTCAAGAAGATCCGCATCGACACGCTGCTCAAGCGGCGGTACGAACGGCTCCGCAACCTGGGCAGCTTCTTCGAGAGCAAATCGGGGGAGGTTACGGTCAAGGTGGCCCGGATTCGCCCGGCCCGCGCAGCCCGCAGCAACGGGACGGCGGGCGGCCATGGCTCCAACGGCAACGGCGCTGCCGAGCGTCCCGCCGGGCGGGCCAAGTCGGCGGCCTCGAGCCGATAGGCGGCACCGGTTCTCGACGCCCCCGATCGCCGCAGGTTGACAAGTTCAGCTCCGGCGGTTTCAATAGGGGGCTCACGGCCGGGCGATTAGCTCAGTTGGCTAGAGCGCTTGCTCGACATGCAAGAGGTCACTGGTTCGAGTCCAGTATCGCCCATGAAGCCCTCGTGAGTGACGCACTCGTGAGGGCTTTTTGCTGCGCGCCGGGCGCTCCCTAACGAGCGGCGGAGCTTGACCGCGCCAGTTCATTTCTGTCGGCAAGGAGCTGTGAGCTCTGAGCCGTTTCATTTTCCCGAGGACTGCGTGGCACGGACGCGTGGGAAGCCTGGACGTCGTCGAAATGAGTCCGCCGGGACCAGGTCGGCGGCTCGCAATGGTTCGCCTCCGGCTCGGCGTTGTGGTGCAGGCATCTTGCCTGCACTGTGCACGCTGGAAGCGTGCACCACAAGAAAGCGGGCGGGGCTGGGCGGAAGCGATGAGGGCCAAACCCGTAAGCGGCTCACAATCGTAAGCGCACGTAGGCTCGCGTCAGGCCGGCGGTTAGTGCGATCATCAGCGCGGTAAGTAGGGTGGAGCGGAAGAAGCCCGCTGCTCCGGTGTTGAACCGGCTCAACCAGTCGATTTGCAGGATCTGGAGCAGGCCGTACACGATGGGCGGCAGGATGAAGGCGAGCAGGGCGTTGCTCCCGGCGATTCGCAGAAGGCCGCCCCATGCTCGGTAGCCCTGGCGATCGACGAGCCAATACAGCCCCGCGTACACTATGCAGCATATCGCCGAGCAATACAGACACCAGGCAGGTGTAACGCGGATCTTGGACACTCCATACGGATTGCGGAGAACTATCCCCGCGACGAGAAGAATGGCCGCCATGAACAGCAGCCCGGCCACGGGACGACCCGATCGCACGTTCGGGTCCGAAGGGATGGGCCTGGGCCGCGCGATGAGCATGGCCAGCACGCCCGTCAGGACGATGGCCGAGTGGCCGCCGATATGACCGCCTAATGAGACGTACTCATTGATCGTGCGTGCCAGCCAAAACTGTGCCAGGGTTCCGTTCTTGTCGGCAATGCACAACGCGATACCCAGGGCGGCCAGCCCCGCGATGCCGGCTTGATGCCCCCGCGTGAGGAGGTAGCAAAGCGTGGCCGTCAGATACGCCCAGCCGATCAGCCCCAGGATTCCCCACCATTGCGTGCGGATCCATGTGCTTTCGTGGCCGTGATTGCCGCGGTAGATCGCCGCCAACCAGGCGAGTAGGGCGATGCCGGCCACGCGCAGCGCGATAAATAGCGCCCGCCGCCAGCCTTGTGCGTCCGGGTAGGCGTTCCAGGTCAGGATCACGCCCAGATACATGAGCACCGCCCATTCGCTGCGGCCCAGGCCGGTGGCCTCCGGGTTGATCGCGCCGACGTTGACCATCAGGACGCCGATGATCAAGAGTCCCGCTGTTCGCCCCAGTATGTGCAGCAGCGTGCGTGCCAGCATTTCGCCCCGCTCCCGACGCCGATCGAGGGCGATGGGGATCGACATGCCCACGATGAACAGGAAGGCCGGGAAAACCACGTCGGGAAACGTCATGGCGTCGGCGGACGCGGGGGCGTGCGCGAGCCAGGCGGGAAGGTCGCGCAGCTGGGCCAGGTCGTTGACCCAGATCATGGCCAGGATGGTCAGGCCGCGGAACAAGTCGAGCGAGTCGATGCGTACCGTGCCTTTATTATGACTCACTAGTGAGGAGGTGTCGCCCATGATGGTACCCGTCCGCGTGTGCGAGCTTTGCACGTCGTTCGGCCGGGCGGTATTGTAATCGCAGCATGGCCTGTCGGCTATCAGCTATCAGCGCTCGGCTGTCAGCTCACCGCCCTGCACCGTTCGGCGAGTCGCAAGGAAAGGGGGCAGCATGTTCAACAAAGTGCTGATTCTCTCCGCTTCCGCCGGCGCCGGCCACCTCCGAGCCGCTGGGCCGACCGCACGACGCTGCTCATATCCGCCGGCGGGTTCGGCGTGGGGCCCATCGAGCATCTCATGACGGCGTTGCTCCAGTTGCGGCATGAGGCCCAGGTGGTGGCCATCTGCGGCCGGAGCGAGACGCTGTACCAACGCGTGCAGCGCATCGCCGCGGAGCGGCCGGCCGGCGGCCACGTCAGCATTCACCCGGTCGGCTATACCACCCAGATGGATGAGTACATGGCAGCCGCGGATCTGGTGGTGGGCCAGCCCGGCGGCCTGACCACGTCGGAGGCCCTGGCCCGCGGCCTGGTGTTCGTGATCGTCAATCCCATTCCGGGCCAGGAGGAACGCAACTCGGATCATCTGCTCGAACAGGGGCGGCCATTCGTTGCAATAACCTGGCCGTCCTCGCGTACAAGATCGATTGCCTCCTCGACGACCCGCCTCGTCTGGCTCGCATGCGCGAGAACGTGGCGAAGTCGGCCAAATCTTGCGCTGCCCATGGCATAATAAAGACACTCTTGCGCCTGCAATAGGGCGATCCGCCCGCACCGCCTGGGCGTCGCTCGTGATTCGATCTCCGGGCATTGCTGAACGAGTGCTCCCGTTTTCCGGCAAAGTCGCGGTTTTCGGGCGCACTTACTTCATTTCGTTTTCCTTGGCCCGCTTCCCGATAGCTTGCCGATTCCATCTGGAGTACAGGTAAGCCGTTCTCTCGCGTCCTTTCGCCATAGCAGGAGCAGGGAGGCACCATGTACACACGGTCGAGAATCCATCGTAACCCGCGGGCAGCAGGTTGCCTGTTTCACACGCTCATGTGTGCGGTCGTCGCCATCGGGTGCAGGGGCCTGGCCGAGCCCGCCCGGGCCGAGACGGCTAATCCCGTCGTGTTGTACCGAATCAACTGTGGCGGGCCACCGCTTCTGGCCGAGGACAGCCCGCTGCCCGGTTGGACCGGGGACACCTCGCTCGCGCCCGCGCCTTATTCGAACTATGTTGCCACCGGCGTAGTGGAACGCGAGATCGGCGGACAGCCGAATGACTCGGTTCCGCTGCACGTGCCTGAGTTGCTGTTCAAGACCGAGCGTTACGGGCCCATGCAATGGAACTTGCCGGCGCCGGCCGGGGCCCAGGTTCAGGTGCGTCTGTTCTTCGCGGAGACTTACTCCGGGGCGATGGGGTTTGGCCAACGTGTCTTCCATGTGGTCATCGAAGGCGTGACCGTCCTATCGAACTACGACATCTATGCCGATGTCGGGGGATACACCGGCGTCATGAAAACGTTCGACGTCACGGTGGGGGGCGACGGCAACATCGACATCGATTTCATCGGTGTGGTGGAAAACCCGCTCCTCAACGGCTTGGAGATTGTGACCACCTGCGTGAGCGCTGTCCCCATCTGGCAAAACAGCGGATTCTCGCCACAGGATGCCCGTTTTACAGCCCAATTCTCGGCGACACCGGGCGTCACCAATCTTGATGGGCTGGTGGGCCTGGCCGCCAACCCCGGCACATCGTTCGCCGATTTTGCCGTGCTCGTCCGGTTCAACACGGCCGGCCAAATCGATGCCCGTGACGGCAATACGTATCGGGCGGAAACGGTGATCGCTTACGCGCCCAACCAGGCGTACGAGTTTCGGCTGGTGGTCGACGTGCCTTCTCACACGTATAGCGCCTATGTCAAGCCACCTGGCGGTGTCGAGCAGACGCTCGCGCTCAACTATGCCTTTCGGACCGAACAAAGCAACGTTTCGAGCCTCGGATACTGCGGAGTCTATTCCGAACCGGCCGCGCTGCAGGTTTGCAGCTTGGTCGTGAATCCGTGGGTTCGCAACGTGACGCGCAACACTTGGCACCCGACCATTCAGGCTGCCATCGATGCCGCCCAGAACGGCGACCAGCTTATGCTCAGCCGGGGTATCTACACCGGTGATGGCAACCGCGATATCGATGGCAAGGGTAAATCGTTCTCGATCCGCGGCCCCAACCCCTCCGAGCCTGCCGTCGTCGCGGCTACGGTGATCGACTGCCAGGGCAGTCCGAACGACCGTCATCGAGCGTTCAATCTGCAATACGCGGGGCAGGCCAACGTGGTCGTAGAAGGCCTGACCATCACCGGCGGCTACGCGCCTTGGGACTATAACGACAGTTCCGCCGGCGGCGCGATCCTGTGTACGTCGGCCGACCTGCACATCGATCACTGCGTGTTTCACGACAACGTGGCCGGAGTCTCGTCCTTCACCGTATCCCGCAATGCTGACGGCGGAGCTGTCTACTACGCCGGAAATTCGGTGAACATCGCCAACTCGTCGTTCGTGGGCAACCGGGCCGTGCCCGAAAGGCCGTTTGGCGATTCCCGAGGCGGTGCGATTTGCATGATCGTGACCGAACACGTCAGCCTGACGAACTGCAGAATCATCGACAACCTGGCCGACACGGGTCGACTACTCGGCACGTCGCGTGGCGGCGGGCTGTACACCGCGGGGGCCACGATCATCCAGGACTGTGATATCTCGGAGAACACGGCGTTGTCGTCCAATGATCCGGGGCACGGCGGCGGCGTGTATTGCGACGGCTCGCTCGACCTGACGGATTCGCGGATCGCCGACAATCTCGCCCAAGGAGGCAACTCCATCAACGCTCTCGGCGGAGGCGTGGTCTGCTTTGGCCCGGCGACCGTCGAAGGCTGCCGATTCCTTTACAACAGCGCGGGAGGCGTGGGCGGCGGTCTGAGCTGCTGGGGCCCCGATAGTGTCGTGCGCAATTGCACGTTTGCTTTCAACGCGAGCGGAAATATGGAGAATCCAAGCGGTCCGGGTGGCGGTGGCGTGTACGGCGCCCAACTGGTGGAGAACTGCCGACTGGTGGGCAACATCTCTTCGCAGGGGGGAGGATTGGACGGATGCGCTATTGTTCGCGGCAGTCTGATCGCCGCCAACGCCGCCGACTATCGAGGCGGCGGGACGGCCGACTGCCCGGAGGTCTCCCACTGCCGTCTGATCGGCAACGCCGGTCCGCAGCATGGCGTCGAGGCGGCCCATGCGATCTATGCCTCCGATACGATCTTCAATTGCCTGGTCGCGGGGAACGGCACGGGGCAGGGCGCGGCCATCATGGAGGCCGGTTCGGTCAGCAACTCGACCATCGTTGCAAACCGGTTGGTTTCGGATTGGGGAGCGACCGGCATCGACACGCTGTTCGTGCCTGGCTCGGCCCGCAACTGCATCGTGTGGGGCAACGGACCCGAAGGGCAACTCCAGGTGTCCATGCTCGATCCGCCGACGTACAGTTGCATTCAGTATTGGATCGGCGGAGGGACCGGCAACTTTGCCGAGGACCCGTTGCTTCCCGAAGTCGATACGGGAACGTGGACGGCGGGCGCGGCGTTCGACTTCGAGTCCGGCCAGAGCACGCTGATCGATGCTGGCAAGAATTGGCCGGCGAACTCGCTGGCCGGCAAGTTGATCAACCCGGACGTCACGCAGGATTTGCAGTTTTATATCGTGTCCAACTCGGCCGACACCATTGTCGTGTGGGGCGACGTCGATGAGATCGTGCAAGGGGGCGACGGCTATCGCATCGTCGATTACCATCTGCCCGCCACATCGCCATGCGTGGATGCCGGCGACCCTGATGGGTACGAAGATGAAGAACTCGACCTGGACGATGAACCGCGTGTGCAGGGTTGTCACGTCGATCTCGGTGCCGACGAGTCGCCCTATGCCCGCGGCGCCAGCGCCGATTTCGACGGCGATTGCCACGTCATGCAGGCAGATTTGGATCATTTCACCGCCTGTGCGCTGGGACCGGGCATGCCGCAATCCGATCCGGCCTGCCTCGATGCCAATCTCGACGCCGACGCTCTCGGTGCCGTCGACACGGTCGATTTTGCCATCCTGCAGCGCTGCTGGACCGGCTCTTCGCTCATCGCCCATCCCTCGTGCCAGCGGTAGCGCCAACGGGGGGCGGGCGTCTCGCCCGCCCCGCACCGGCGAGAAACGCTGTTTAAGGGTTTGTCAGCTGGACGAAACTAATACTGACAGGAGATAACGGAGGCAACGGAGAATGGGTTTGGGGCAGAGTTCATTGTCCGTAGGCTCACGCCTGGTGCGTAATGAGCGTGCGGGACCTTCTCGCTCCGTAAGGGCGCCGGTCAATAGCCGGCGGCGTGAGCCGCCGGTGCGGGGCCCGCACTGCCCCCAGTCAACCTGAGGGCGGCGAAGCCGCCCTCCGTTCGACTGGAAATAGTTTTTTGGGGAGCCAGCGGTCCGTGGGCTCACGCCCACGGCTACTAACTTCGCGCCCCTTCGGGGCGGAGCGACGTCGATCTCTCTTATGCTAAACACGTACGCCCACGGCTCCTGAACGCCGCCCCTGCCGGAGCGAGAAGACCTCACGCACGGAACAGTGCACAAAATGTGGCACTAACGGTCCGCAGCGAGCAAGACACCTTTCAACGCCGCCGCTACCACGAATGGAGAGCAACCCAACTCAGGACTCAGGCCTCAAGACTCAGGACTCAGATCTCAGCTCGCCGCACCCGCGGACGGAGAGCAAGCCCAACTACGAGGCGGGCAAGATGCCTGCCCCCCGAGATGGCCGGGCTAACACTCTTCCCAGCCCCCAAACACTATCGCGTCGCAGCGACGGCATCGGGCGACTTGATCTGATACGCCAGGTTGACCGTCATTCGGACCCGGATCGGCCCGGGGTCGGCGGTTAGAGCTTCGTCCTCGTTCTCGTCGGGGGACATGGCCCGGAGCTTTAGCTGGCGTTGGTAGGTACCGGAATAATCGAACTGGTATCGCCAATCTTCCGCGTACTTCTCGAAGTGAGCGGAGAGTCCGGACATGGCGCCCAACTGCACGCCGGCGGCACGGGCGAGGCTCTCAATATCGGCCTTGGCCTTGGCCAACGCGGACTTGACCAGCGTCGCTCGGTCTTCTTCAGTGATCTTGCTGACGAAGGCGAAGAGAGGGACGCCGGGTATGGCCTGGTCGTCGCCGCTCGAGAACTGCTGCAGCATCCGTTGTTTCAATTCCATCATCTCCTCCTCCTCTTCCTCGGTCGGCTTCTCATCGCGCAGGCCGGCCAGGTCTGCCTTGTGCAGCTTGTTCTGGAGCTCATGAGCTGCCGCCAGGAGCGCCTCTTTGTCGTCAGGCCGCAATGGGAAGTCGGCCTGAATGAACAACGACAGATGGACCTTGGCCGGAGGCTTCTCAGCCTCCTCGACATCCTCTTCTTCCTCGTCCATCATCATGCCCATTTGTCGCTTGGCGATTTCCAACGGATCCACACCCAGATTGGGCCCTTCCACCCGGATGGCGTCCTCGGGAAAGCCGAGGTCACGCAGCTTCTTCACCGCCGCCTCGCGCTTCTGGGCCAGCTTGGCCAGTGCCTGCCGAACGTCCGGGCCGTGGGCGGGAATTTCGACCCGCAGTCGCATGGCCTCCGGCGGTTTCTCCAGCGTGGCCGACTTCGATGACATCAAGGCGCCGCCGCCGTCGAAATAGGGCGGCCTGAATTGCGAGAGAAGGATCACCGTCAGCAGTTTGGGGACAATGCTCATGGTTGGTTGCTCGTCATGTGCCCTTCGACATGGCGGCCGGCCACTCCGGTCACCGGAACCATTCTCAGGCTGTTCTTTAGTCCAGGTCAAGCCTCATTGGGCATTCACAGCTGGCATGGGATCCCTCGGAGGGTGGCATAAATAGGTCAACTCATTGGAGTTGGAGCAAGCCTGAGTCCTGCTGATCCGCGCTCGAGCCTCAAGCCTCAGGTCTCACGACTAGCGGGAGTCCTGAGACTGCCTGAGGACACTGCACGATCGGACTACAACACGTCACGTTGGCATTGCGCCTCGCTTTCCCGTGCGCCGAGGCTCTTTGTTCGGCACCCACCACGCCTACAGTTCTGTGGGCTGAATCGCAATCATCCTGGAGAGACAAACATGCCGCTGGTTGCCGCGTCCAGCCGAGTGCGTACCACAACAAGCGTGGTCGTCGCCGTCGGTACGCTGCTTGCCGTCGTTGCGCCGTCGGTCGCGGCCACGATCACGTTCAGCCTCGTGGCTGTCAACGGCTCGGGTAACAACGCCGTCGTGGTTCGGCCTGGTGAGGAAGTCCCTTACATCATCACCGCGCTCATCACGTACGAGGGCACACTGGCCGACAATGCGGGCCTCGCCTTCTTTTCGGTCGATATTCGTACGGATCTTGAGGTCCCCCAGCTGCCCATCGACAGCTTCGATCAGGATATCGCTTTGATCTTCCCCATTCTCCAGTCCCGCGGAACGCCCAGTGAAGGTCCGGTGGCGGGTGTCATTCAGGACATCCTCCAGATCGGCGGCAGCCAGGATACGTTCAGCGGTCAGCCGACGCTGGGCGTAGCGCTGTTGGAAATTCAGGTGCTCGCGCAGGGGCGCCTGCTCACGCCGGCCGTTGAAGGCGAATTCACCGCCACCATTCTGGACTCCACCGCCGCCAACGTCTTTCTGCCCGACAGCAACAGTGTGTTCGAGCCGGAGATCGTCTTCGGTACGCCCATCACCATCACGACGCAAATCCCGGCCAACGGCGGCGATGACGATGATGATGACAATGACGGTACCGATGATGATAACCAGACCCCGACCACACAGCCCGTTGCCGTGCCTCTCATTGGTGCCGCTTATCTGACGCTCTTTGCTGTAGTAGCGGGCCTCATCGGCCTGGCCTTGTGGGGAGGTCAGCTGTTCTTGTTCATGGCTCCGATCCTGGCCGTCATCCTCATCGTGATGCTCGGCCTGGGACAATGGTCGTGAGGATCAAGACCTGAGGCTTGAGACCTGAGACTTGCGGTGAGGGCAAAGCGATTCGGGAGGCGGGCGTCTCGCCCGTCTCCGCCTGCCGATGCCGGATTCGCCAGCGTACGGGGCTAGCGTACAGCGCTGCCGTTGTGGTGCATGCATCCAGCCTGTGCTGCACACTGGAAGCGTGCACAAAGTAAGGAGGGTTTTTGGCCCGCTCCCCGCCGACATGCGGGCGAGGTTCAAGCCTGGGCTCCTGTTCGTGGACCATGCACGCCCGAGCGAGGGAGGGCACGGTCTCCATGAACGTGCCCGCCGGTCACTTTGGCGTTCGGCTGGACGGCTGTCCGGCCCGGTCTGTATGCTGGCCGGATATGGGACGCAAGACCAAAGACAAAAAGGATTTCAAGCGAACCGGCAAGCACAAGCTGTCGGAGCGAGTCTTGCAGTTCGCGGGCGACTTCATCCATCAGGGGGAGACTCTCCAAGAACGCCAGATTCGACTCATCACTGCCAGCACTGTGTGGAACATCGCCAACCGCCCGGCCGATGAGCGTCAGAAGATAACGGCTGAGATGGAGATGTGGACCACCTCTGAGGTGACGCGGTGAGCCTCGCCGAATGGCCTTATGGGCTCTTCGCTGGTCATTCACCTTACCACACAGCCCGCCTGTCGCGGCACTCGAGGATGCGCGAGGGGGGAATCGAACCCCCACACCTTGCGGTACAGGAACCTAAATCCTGCGCGTCTGCCAATTCCGCCACTCGCGCGCGATTCAAGTTTTCGGGCGACACTCCTCCGCGGGCGGAGGACACCCTACATGCTGAGGCCGTCCGCGCCGAGCCTGTGGACTCAGGACTCAAGCCTCAGGACTCAAGTCTCAGGCTTCAGGCCTGAACACGCCGGCCGCAGCTGCCCGGACTGTCATTGTACCCGGCGGGCGGGACGCCACCAAGCGGCCGGCCAAGCCGTCCCCGCTTGTGTCGGGGACGGAAAACCGCTAGAACTTCCGCATGTTTCAGCACTTGGGGCAATGGATTGCTCGCCGGCCGGTCGAAATCGTCCTGGTCTGGGCCGCGCTCGTGGTGGCAGGCGCCATTTGGGCGAGCCATGAGCGCGAGCGTCCGCCGGCCGACGTGGGCTCGTTCCTGCCGCCCGGACATCCCGTGAACCGCACCAACGAACTGGTCCGCGCGGCCTTCCCCAAGCTGGACAGCCGCAGCCAGATCGTGGCCATCGCCTATCGTCCGGAAGGCCTGACGCCGGCCGACTTCGCCTGGCTGGGCCAGCTGGGCGAAGCGACCGAAGCACGGATGCACCGCGAGGTGCTCTCGCCGGCGGTCCCGTTCCTTCGCCACCGGCTGGTCTCGCACGACCAGCAGGCGGCCATGCTAGTCATCGGCCTGCCCAACAACTTCATCAGTGCCGCCGCCGCCGCGTCCGTCAAGCAGTTCGAGGCCATTCTGGCCGACATGCCGCCGCCGGACGGCCTCACCGTCGAGATCACCGGAACCGCCGGCATCGGACGGGACTACGGCCTCGCCACGGAGCGAGCGTTGCACCGCACGACCTGGGTGACCATCGTGGCCGTGCTGCTCATCCTCGTCCTGGTTTACCGCTCGCCCGCCGGCGCCCTCGTGCCGCTTGTGGCAATCGGTGCCAGCGTTTATCTGGCCATGGTCCTATTGGCCGTGCTGACCCACTTTGGGTGGGAAATCTCGACCATGGAGCACATTTTCGCCGTGGTGCTGATCTTCGGCATGGGCGTGGACTTCGCCCTGTTCTGGATCGCCCGCTATCGCGAAGAACTGCAGCAGCACGGCGATTTTGACGCCTCGGCGCAGGCGGCCACGCGTTTCTCCGGCCCAGCCATCCTCGTGAGCGCGGCCACCACGATCTGCGGTCTCTCCACGCTCATCGCGACGGATCTCACGCCGACTCGCAGCGCGGGCAAGATCCTGCCTATCGTGCTCATCGTCGCGTTGCTGGCCGCCCTGACGCTCACGCCGGCGCTGGCTCGGCGTCTGGGCAGCGTGCTGTTCTGGCCGATTGGCTTCGCCGGCAAGGCCACGCTCGGCGAGCAGCGGATTTGGCCCGTCGTGGCCGACTTCGTCACGCGAAAACCCAAGGCCATTCTTGCCGTAGGTCTGGTTGCTCTCGGCGTTCCCGCGTTGATCGCGGTGCAACTCGAACCGCGGTTCGATTCCCTCTCGGAGCTGCCGCCGGGCTCATCGTCGCGTCGGGGCTCCGAGATCGCCAACGCGCATTTTGCCAAGGGGTTGTTGTACTCAAACCAGGTTCTTCTGCGGTTCGGCCAGCCGCTGCCTATCGGGCAACTGCACGGCATCAGCAGCCAGATTGCCGCCCGGATCGCCGCCGTTCCCGGCGTGCACGACGTGTATTCGCTGGACGCGCCGCTGGGTCGCAGGGGAGCCGGAGCGTCGGCTCATGTCGGGGCGGCTATGGCGTGGTTGGGGCAGAGCCTCGCCGACGAATCGGCCGATCGTTCGCCGGGCCGACAGTGGCTCGGGCGACTGCCGTTGACCGGCAAGATCGCCGAGACCGGCCGGTTCATCAGGACCTATTACCTCTCGCAAGAACCTCAGATGCTGCGGTTCGAGGTGCTGATCGACGCGTTGCCGTTCTCGCCCGAGGCCATGCGGATCATGCAGGAAGTCGTCGCGGCGACCGAGGAAATGGCGGTGCCGCTTGTTGCGGGGGTATCTACCCGTCCCGCCGGTGGCGCGGCCGGATTGACAACCCGACCGTCCCAGTTCGGCGAGGCCCGCCCACTCGCGGAAGCGGAATCCGCGCCCGAGGTGCTCGCCACCGGCCTCACGCCGTACATTCTCGGCGTTCGCGAAGTCACCAGCCGTGATCAGATCCGCATCAAGATCCTCGCTTCGTTGGTGATCGCCGCCATCGTCTTCTCGCTCATCCGCGACCTGGCGCTCACGTTGTTCATGATGGTGGCCACCTGGCTCACGTACGGCGCTGCCATCGCCGCTAGCGAGGGCTTCTTCGTGTGGGTCATGGGCGAACACGGGCTCGACTGGAAGGTGCGCCTGATCGTCTTCGTCATCATCGTGGCGGTGGGGCAGGACTACAACATCTTTCTCGTCAGTCGACTGTTCCAGGAGCCCTCGGACCTGTCCGAAGCCGAAGCGGCCCGCCGGGCCATCATCCGCACCGGTTCGGTCATCAGCAACTGTGGGCTCATCATGGCTGCCACGCTCGGCTCGCTCTGGGCCGGTGGACTGGGGCTGCTTCGCCAGGTGGGCTTCGCGCTGGCGCTCGGTATTCTCCTCGACACCTTCTTCGTCCGCCCGCTCCTGTTGCCGAGCTTTTTCCTCGCGACGCAACGTCGCCGTCGTACCTCACTGGCCGGCGAGAACGCGACATCGTGCGATGGGATGAAAGATTCAGGATCTTCCTGACATAGGTAATCGCTTTTGGAATTCTCCAAGCCGACGCGACCTGCCTACGATTCTTCGCGGAGCATCGGGTAGGGACCCCGACGTTCCGCATAAATCGTCGTACATGTATTTTCGGACGAGCATCGTAACGCACGATTATGGTGCACGCTTCCGGCGTGCAGTTGCCACGCAAGATGCCGTGCGCCGCGATCGAAGTGCAACCATGCTTGAGGGCTCGAGTGCAGTACCGCGCCGGCGTGAAACACGTCGGAGCCGCGAGAAAGGGAAGGGCTGCATGGCAATGCAACGACAAGAGAGGCCGTGCCTCGATCATCCACAGCAGCGTGTCCGCGGTTCATCCCGACGCCATTTGAGGTCCATCGTCGCCCTGTGCACTGTGATCTTGCTGCGCGCGGGAGCAGATGCTCGTGCTGATTCCGGTACGCGTGCCCCGTTGTTGATGCAGGCTCTGCCGCTTCCGGCGGGAGGGCATGCCGAGCCCATCTTCGCCGGGCACGTTCCGACCAAGGGGGGCGGTCAGATCACAACGGCTGTCTGCGAGACGGTTCTTTACGAAAACATCTCCGTTCAGCCCAGTTGGTACGCCCCGGGGGCCGGCTCGGAACTGATCGACTTCGGCACGACCGCGGGCGGACGGGTGTGCCGGATTACGTTCACATACGTCACGACCGCACCTACGCCGGGCGTTGTTACCATCAGGCTCTACCAGGGCACGTCGGCGTTCATCTGCCCGGGCACGCAGTTGGCCAGCTTCGCGTTCAGCGGCTTGGGTGGATCGACGGACGGCGAGGCCATCGCCTACACTTATACGTACGATTTGCTCGAGTCCGAGAAGTTCGACCTTTCGCCGGGCAATTTCGGCTACGGCTATGAGTTCGATAACAGCAACACCGGCGTCTATCTCGCCGCCGGCGGGGCGGGACAGGACAACGCCTTTTGGGACGATTGCAGCCTCATCTGGTTCGGCGGCTCACCCTGGGCCGGGGCACGCTTTCGGCTTCACGCCGAAGGCGCCAGCGGCGAGCATTGTCACAACCCGCCGAATTACGACCTGGAGCTCACGCCCACGCTGGCCTGGCAGACCACCGGCGCGACCTCGTTCCAGAGCGGAGGCTGCCGGATCTACCGCCTGTACATGGATACGGTGCACGGCTACGACTTCAGCCTGTGCAGCAACGACGCGGTGGGGGGGCAGTGGACCGGCCCCGGCGACGGCGATTTGGCGCTATTCAATGCAGCCGGCGTGCAACTGTGGAGCATCGATGGCCGTTCGACCTGCGACTATGACGCCTCCACGCTGGCCACTGATTATGAGCGATATGTGCCGCCGGTCAGCGGGTACTACTACCTGAAAGTCAAGGAGTTTCTCCAAGGTTCCGGCTCGTACATACTGGCCTATCGCGCGAGCCGTGTGCCGCCCCAGATTCGAATTGAGCCGGACACGCTCAACTTCGATTGCATGTCGCCGCCTGCTGCTCCAGCCGCGGGCGCGGCCGCGACTGCGACCGCACCCGTCGTTTCGCCGAGTCATCCGGAACTGCTGAACGATGGCGGTGGCTCCACTCCGGCCACAAGAACCGCCCGGCTCATCGACGAGCCCACCGTCCGCCAGGCCTTCGTCAACGGGCAAGCCCGCACCGATGTCATCGTCATGTTCAAAGCGCCTCCCCGAATCGTTACCACTGACTTTGATGACGCTCGATCTCTTGCGGATCTGCAGGTGGCTATCACCGAGCGAGCCAAAGCCATCAAGGCTCGCCTTGCTCCCGGCGATTTGGAGGAACGCCGCACGTTCAGGAACATTCCCGGCTTCTCGGCATCCGTGACCGCCGCCGGCCTCGAAAAGTTGCTCGCGGACCCCGACGTCCTCAGCGTCGAGCCCGTCCGCATCCTGCGGGCCCATCTCCAGCAGGGCCTGTCGCTCATGAACGCGACGGTTTACCGCTCGACGTACAATGGCGCCGGCATCGCCATTGCCATCTGCGACACCGGCATCGACTACAACCATCCCATGCTCGGCAACGGCGGCTTCCCCAACGCCAAGGTCATCGGCGGCACGGACGTGGGCGACCATGATCCCAATCCGCTGGACTGCCAGGGTCACGGCACGAGCTGTGCGGGCATCGCCGCGGGCGACGTCGGTATCAGCGGCGATTATATCGGCGGCGTCGCCCCGGCCGCCCGGCTGTATGCCGTCAAGATCGTCACCGGTTGCACGGGATCGGCGACCAATGACGCCATGATCGCCGGGTGGGACTGGTGCATCACGCACAAGAACGCCAATCCGGCCTACCCCATCATGGTTATCAGCACGAGCTTCGGCGGCGACCGCTATTTCGCGTACTGCGACGGCGATACCGCTGCCATGACGATCGCCGCCCGCACCGCCGTCGCCGCGGGCATAACGCTCGTCGTCTCCAGCGGCAACGACGGCTATTGCGATTCCATGGCCTGGCCGGCTTGCATCAGCAGCGTCATCTCCGTCGGGGCCGTTTATGATGCCGCTTTCGGTTCCGCGGCGTTCTGCGTCCACGCCGCATCGTGTGGGCCCAAGGCTTCGTATCCCGGCTGTCCTACCGGATACCGCGCCGACGAGATCACCGCCCCCGATCGCGTCACCGCCTATTCCAACAGTGCCGCGTTCCTCGATCTGTTCGCCCCCAGCCACAACGCTTCCACCACCGACATCGTGGGCTCGGGCGGGTATTCGAGCGGTGCCTACACGTCCAACTTCGGCGGCACGTCGGCCGCGTGCCCCTATGTGGCCGGGGCGGTCGCCGCGCTGCAGCACGCGGCTCGCTCGATCCGCGGCACTTACCTGACTCCCGACGAAGTTCGCACGCTGCTCGCGTCGACGGGGGATGAACTTACCGACTCCAAGGCTGGCATCACCAAGCCGCGGGTGAATCTCGGCCGGGCGATCGAAGCTTTGGCTGACTGCTCTCAGCAGAGCCTGACCATCTATAATGACGGCACGGAACCGCTGCATGTGACTGCCGTCGACAAACCCGCTTGGCTGACGCTTGTCACGCCGCCTCCTTACGTCGTCTATGGCGGCAGCAGCTTGCGTGTCTGCGTCACCGCCGACTGCAATTCGTGCGCTGGCACGCCGCTGGCCGCCAACGTGGTCGTGCATTCGAACGATCCCGACACGCCGAGCGCCTCGGTGCCTGCGCAGCTGCAATGCCCCTGCGATCACCCGGCCGACATGGATAATGACTGCGACGTGGACGCCGATGATCTGGCGATCTTCATCGATTGTGCTGCCGGGCCGGCCGTGCCCTATACGCCGGTGCTCCCAGCCGGCTGCACGCTCTCGCCGAACGGGCTCGGTCGTATCCGGGCCGACATCGACGCCGATGATGACGTGGACGTGGACGACTTCGCCATCCTTCAGCGCTGCTGGAGCGGTGCCGGCACGACGGCCACGCTCGATTGCCTTAACTGACGCGTCGGGGGGCGGGCGTCTGGCCCGCCTGGACCCTGCTTGAAGTACTTGCCACTGAGAAGGGCGTCTCGCCCGCCAAGAACGGCGCGAATCCTCGTCCCCAAACGCGTGGCCGTTGTCTTGCCCGGCCCAGCTGTCCAGGTACTGCGCCTCCAATTCACAAATCTCCTCGTATCGCGTAACCTGATCGTGGAACGGATATGCGCTTACAGGAGAAACGATCATGACAGGCCGATTCACCAGGCGCGGGCTTCTCAAGGGTGGTTTGGCGGCCGCATCGGCCCCGTACTTCGTCCCCGCCCGTCTGCTCGGCGCCGATGCTCCCAGCAACAAGATCACCGTCGGCTTCATCGGCACCGGCTCGCACGGCATCGGCCACAACCTCAAGCGCTACCTCGAGCAGGCCGACGCTCGCGTCCTGGTCGTGTGCGATGTGGACAGCCTTCGCATGCAGCAGGCCAAGCAGATCGTTGATGCCAAGTACGGCAACTCCGACTGCGCCATGACCAAGGATTTCCGCGAGGTCCTGGCCCGCAAGGACATCGACGCAGTCATGATCTCCACGCCCGACCACTGGCACACGCTCATCAGCGTGCTCGCCGTCCGTGCCGGCAAGGACGTCCAGTGCGAGAAGCCCACGTACACCATCGACGAAGGCAAGATCCTCATTCGCGAAGTCCGCAAGCACCAGCGGGTCTTCCAGACCAGTACGGAAGACCGCTCGTTGGGGCATTACCGCCGCATGATCGAGCTGGTGCGCAATGGCCGTATCGGCAAGCTTCAGAAGATCGAGGTCGTTCTGCCCAAGCATCCCGACAAGCCGGGGGATCCTACGCCGCAGCCCGTGCCGCCCGAGCTGGATTACGACATGTGGTTGGGGCCGGCACCCGAGGCGTCCTACACCAAGGACCGAGTGCATTACACCTTCCGTTGGATCGAGGATTACTCCGGCGGTGTGATCTGCGACTGGGGCACGCATCTGTTCGACACCGCCCAGTACGCCATGGATTTGGAACGCAGCGGCCCCGTCGAGATCGAGGGTACCGGCACGTACTGGAACGAAGGCCTGTTCAACACTGTCAAGGATTACGACGTCACGTATCGCTACGCCAACGGCGTGGTCATGACCTGCCGGCCCGGGAATCCCAGCATCAAGTTCATCGGCACCGACGGTTGGGTGGGCAACGTCGGTTGGGACCAACCCGTCCAGGCCAGCTCGCCCGAAATCCTCAACGCCAGGATCGGCCCCGAAGAGTTCCACGTCACCGCCAATCCCGCCGGTGAGCACCGCGATTTCCTCGATTGCGTCAAGAGCCGCAAGGATCCGTACTTCCCTGTGGACATCGGCCACCGCGTCAGCACCACCTGTCACCTGGCCAACATCGCCATCAAGCTGGGCCGCAAGCTCCGCTGGGACCCCCAGGCCGAGGCCTTCGTGAACGACGAGGAGGCCAACGCGATGTGCCGCGTCCGCGAGATGCGCAAGCCCTGGTCGCTGGCATAGCTCATAAGCTGTGAGCCGTGGGCTATGAGCCAGACGGCCAACTGAGAGCTGACAGCTCAGAGCCCCCCGAAGGCATCAGTCGGCCGGTGGCTTGCTCGCCACGAGTTTGACGTTCTTCCAGATACCGCCACACCAGCCCGTGTTCCAGACCCGCACGGCCAATGGGCACGGCTGGCCCGGCTTCAACTCATCGGTCACGTCCACGCAGAAGCGTTTGTGGCGGATGTTCTCGCCGTAGGGCGAGGCATACAGCTCGCGGCCGTTGACAAACACCGTCGCCTCTTCGGCCACGCCGCCGAATGCCAGATATACGCGCCGGCCTTTGGGCAGCTCGGGCGGCGTGTACGAGAGCCGATACCATGCGGCGCCGTCGTACGGCGAGTAGCCCTGCGGCTCCCAGAACTCGCGAATCCGTATCGTCGGCCAGGCGCTGTCGTCGAACTGCGGCCTGTGCCAGCCCTGCTCGAGACCCTTCTCGTCGGGATCGATCTGAAATCGCCATTCCAGCGGCAGATCCGCGATGAACTCGTGTGTCTGCCACAGATCGCCGAACGTCGCCTCGTCGGAGTAGCCCTCCTGTGTATTGGCGGGCAGCACGCGATAGGTGTTGGGCTTGCGATCGCGCGGCGGCTCGGGCAGGCTGGGAGCATGGGCTTGCTTCAGGGCGTCGATGTACGCCTGCGGCAGGGGCCTTACGACCTCTTTGCCGTTCTCGTCCACCGTGCGGGCGGTCCGATCCCACCAACGGATGACGCCCGGCCACATCCAGACATAGCCGTCGCTGTAGGCCAGCGCCTGATGCAGGCTGTATGCGAACTCCTCCGGCGTGTAGTAGTTGTTGTCGAGCACGTCCACGTCGAACGGCCGGTCTTCGCTGGCATTCTCCCAGCAGTCGGCCCAGAACGAGAATCCCACGCGATGATGGCGGCGATATCGCTCCGGATCGTAGCTCGTCTCGGCGAGCAAGTCGGTCATCATGGCCCGGGCCCGGGCGTATGAGCCCGGCACGCGGAAGCTGAAGCACTGCTCGTGCATGTCGAACACGCGGGCTTGCGGGCCGCACTCCGAGAGCAGGCCGTCGACGAATGCAGCGACGAGTGTGTAATGTTCCGCCCGCGATGCCGCGTGTTGCGGCACGCCATGAAAGCTGCCCGAGTACCCGAACAGAATGAGGATGGTGATATCGGGGAACTCTTGGTTCACCGCCCGCATGATTTCGGCCGCTCGCGTGTACACCTGCCGGCGATACTCCTCGAACGTGCGCGTCTTGCTGTGACGGGCGCTGGAGTAGCCGAACAGCGGCAGCCCCTCGTAATACTCCGTGTCGAAGCAGATGCCCTTGAAGCCGGCCTTCTTTGCCGCCGCCGCCATCAGCCGCCAGTTTTCGACGATCCACGGATGCTCGTCGAACCAGTCGAACGCACTCGCATCCTTGCCGGGCACGGAATAGCACAGGAAGAAGTTGTCGGTGTGCCGGCCAAGGTTCTTGGCCGCGGTCTCCGTGGCCCAGGCATCCAGCTTCGCCGCGTCGATCTTGTCGCGGAAGCACAACGGTCCGCCGGTGATCACGCCGTCGAAGGCGATCTCGTCGTCGCCCTCGAGCCGGCCGTTGAAGCATAGCAGCTTCTTGCCCTCGGTGGACGGCACGAACTTCGCCTTCGCCGCCACGTCGCGGGGCGTGGCCTTCAACTCGATGCCGATCGGCCCGTCGTGCAATGCGGGCAGATGCACTCGCAGGTTCCCGTCGCCCAACTCGCCGAGCTGGCCCTTGCGGCCCAGGCAATAGCGCATCGTCCACACGCCGTCGATCTTCGGCAGCTTGGCCGGATCGATTCGCACGTCGAACGTGGCGGGCTGTTCCGAGCGGTTGGCCAGGAACACGATGGCTCGCTCGGGTTCCGTGTAGTTGCCCGCGTAGAAGCCCTCGCCGCTGACCAGTTCCTGGGCGTACCAGGGACGGGCATCGACCAGGCGATCCCAGTCGATGGAATCGAGCAGATCCCAAAGCGGACGAACGCGTTTCCACGTCTCCGCGTCATCGGGATCGTCGCCCCAGGCCCCATTGCCGCTGCAGACCTGGATGTCGCTCAGATTGATCGCGGCCATGGCGATGTTGTACGGGTTCTGCGATGAGGCCCGCATGCCGTACATCTTGATCATGCAACCCGTGAGCAGCGCGTTATGGCCGTCGCGGTAGAACTCGGGCGGGGCTTCCTGGAACGACTCGCCGATCATCATGCAGTCGTAAAAGCCGTTGATCAGCCAGTTGAGTCCGCTCCACGGCTCCAGGCCATAACCGGCCCCGTTCATGGCCAGCACTTTCTTCACGCGCCAGTATGTGCGATGCTGCAACTCGTCGATCGAAAGACCGGCATCCTCCGGGTGCATGGGCTTGCCCGACGGCCCGAACGCCGGCTGCCCGAACGCGCCGCCGTCGAGGTAGAAGCCGTCCAGCCCGTACTCCTTGCACCAGTAATCTGCCATCCAGGTGATGAAGTCGGGGTAGCGCCCGCCCACGTGATAGAACGTGTGATCCTGCAGGTCCCAGTTCTTGGTGTACCCGCCGTAGCTGGAACGGTCGTTGAACGCGATGGTGTCCTCGAATCCCAGCAGACTGCTGCGTCCGGGAACGATGCCCAGGTAGCCGATGGCGGTCATCCCCAGCCGATGCGTCTCATCCATGGCCCGCTTCATCTCGGCGTGATTGACGAAGAAGCCCTCGCGGTCGCGATAGTCGTTACTCAGCCACGTGTGGTGCCAGACCATGGCATCGGTGCCGTGGCCGGCAAAGCGGGCGAGGTCCGCGTTGGTCGGATACTCCTGGTAACTGGGGGCCCGCCGCCAGTGCTGGATCGGCCCTTCGGGGTAGCGGATGTAATGCACCATTCGGTTCTTGAAACCTATCAGGTTCAGCGGCTGAGCGGGCAGGATGCTCGTCGCGAAACGCAGCTTCGGATCGGAGGTGGTGATATCGAGCTGTCCGTCGCTATTGGGCCGCACGCCCAGATGCGTGTTCGCCGGCTCGATCAGTTTGACGTAGATTCCCGCCTTGCCGTTTTGCCGCATGATCGCTTTTCCGATCCGCGGCTTGTCGCCGAACATGGCGTCGGGCGTGCGCTTCAGGTCGGTCTCGCGCAGGCGGAAGCCGTCGGCCAATCCCACGTACGCCTGGATGCTCTTGGGTTGAACACCGTCGACTTCGATCGTCCAGAACCAGACGGTCTGCACGGTCAGCTTGGCCAGCACGCGGGCGATGGCGGTCTTGCCCGACGGGCTACGCAGCGGAAGGGTGAAGCGCAGCGCCAGTGCGTCGCCCTCGATGAGGGCCTGGCGGCCGGGATCGGCCGTGAACTCCTCGCCGTCCGCTGCGACAACGGTTACCTCAGGAAAGACACCGTCGATCAGCGTGTCGTTGCCGTACAGACCGGCGCCCACCTTGGCCCTCACGCGCGGCCCGTCCACCTGGAAGCGAGCCGTCGCGCCGGTGGCCGGCCAGGTCCAGAGCAGCGTCTCCCCGGATCGCTCGACCCGATTGCGGGCTCGCACGTCATCGTCGTAGCCGGAGTCGATTTGCTTGCAGAACGCACGCATCTCTTTCCAACAAGCTTCACGACGTTGCTTCTCGTACGGACTGATCAACTCCCACTGATTCAGGTTGCGAGCGCGCAGCGTGCCCACCGAGCCCAGCCCCAATTTGCCCGCCGCCGGGTCGGGATCGACGAAGGACACCACTTCGCGATCGTTGGCCCACAGCGTGATGTGCTCGCCTTGCGTGCGGATCTTCAGTTTGGCTTCGCCCGATGGGATGGCCTCGAAGCTTCGCTCCGTGATGATCCGGTTGGACGACTGCTCTGGCATGGGCGACGAGTGTGACTGACCGCCGATCATGGAACGGCTCACCTCGACCGAACGGGCCCGGACGTGGCCTCGTTTCAGATCGAGCTCGACCAGTACTTCGCCGAACGCGTCCGTGCCGCGCAGCGTGATCAGGACCGGCTGGTCCACCTGCCGGATCTCGGCCGTAATCACTTGATTCCGCAGCGGCACGCCGGCGTCGGCCACCGTGCCTCGGATCACCGCCCAGCCGTCGGCGTAGTCCACCGTCATGGCCGGCGGCCCGGTGAAATCTTTCCGCTCGTAGGGCAGGCCGAGTATGTGCCACGTTCGCTTGGCCACCCATTCGAACACCTGTAGCGTCTGGTCCGTGCCGTCGTGACCGGCGCAGGGCCCGAACACGGGCTCCTCAATCAACTCGCCATGGTCTTCGGCCGGTGCCGGCTTGCGATATCTTTCCGGGCCCGCGAACGCGGTGCAGGCGCAAACACAAGTGAACAGCAACACCCGGCGGATGGACAGACGCGTCATGCACATCATGTGAGGCCCTCGAATTGTGGTGCCGTTTCCGGCTGCCGACTTTCACGCAATTCGGACGACGGGCATCCTGTCCCGCCGTACCCGCGGATGGAGAATAATCTCCCTCATGAGGCGGGCAAGATGCCCGTCATCGGGGAGACCGAGATCGAGCAGGCTGAACGTGTTCCCCAGCCCCTAGCCACCAGCCCCCAGTCCCTCAAATATTCTGCCCTTCCCAGAACGCTGCCGCCATGCGGTCGGCCATCTGGCGGTTGCTGAAGATCAGCGGCAGGAGAAAGTGCATGTCCGTGTTGGGCGGACGCAGGTAATCGGCCATGTCGGAACGCCACGTCGTGCTGAAATCCCGCAGTTGATCCTGCGGGTGGACGCTGCTCGCGGCGGCGATGACGGCATCGACGGCGATTCGAGCCGACCAGACGCCGGCGAAGATGCCCTGGCCGCTGATCTCGCCGATGAATCCGCCGGCATCGCCGATCACCAGGCAGCGTTTGTTCACGTGCGAGTCGATTTCCAGCGCCGAGCGAGCAGGGGCGGGCCGCAGCATGACGGCTGCCGGATCGATGGCGTCCTTGCTTGCGATCAAGCCCGCGCCCACCAGCTTGTTCGCCGTCGCGCACAACAGTTTGTTCACGCTGTCGCCCGTGCCGGCGGCGAACAGCGACACGATCACCGTGGATCCTTCCCACCACCACAGGCAGCAGGCCTGCTGGCGGTCGAGTCCGAGCAGCCAGTGCAGGTGGCCGTCGCGCGGGTCGCGGCCTCGCGAGGGGGCGGGCAGTTCGAGCGTCGCGAACCAGCGACCGGGAGTCTTGGGCGAAACGGACGAAAGCACGGCCGGGTGGCCGCCCGGACTGCACAGCGTGCGCCCGGCTCCGTCGGCCAGGAGCAGAAAGCTGCCTTCCAGCGGATCACCCTCTTCCAGCTCGACGCATACCTGCTCTTCCCGCAGTTCGATCCGTCGCGCGGGTGAAGAATGCACGATCTCGATGCCGGCCTCGCGGGCGAGCTGGTGCAGGTGAGCAGTGAACTGCGGATAGTCGATGCGCCAGGCGGGGGGCGTGGTCGCCGCTGACTGCGCCGTCTTGGTCAGGTCGGACGAATGGAACGTCAACCCGTCGTAGGCGTCGCCCAGCTTGGCCGCGCAGTCGATGCCCAGTTCCCCCAGCAGTTCCACGCCGCGACGACAAATCCAATCCGGCGCGTGCTGCTTGCGGTTCGTCTTGGCCGATCGCTCGATCAGCACCGGCTTGTATCCGCGACGAGCCAGGAGGATGGCCGCCGTCGTTCCCGTAGTCCCCGCACCGACGATAAGTATGGTCTGAGTCATTTGATGTTCAGTTGTTCCCAGAGTTTCTGCTCGATCTCGATAAAACGTTGGAAGCTCTCGTTCAACTGCAGATGAGCATGCCGAACACTCCCGCCTTCATAATCACGCCTCAGGTCGATCCGTCGCCAGTGCCTTGACCATGCGCAGACTCATCCCGCGGGGCTGGCGGATCGAGTATTCCACTTCGTCCATGACGTTGCGAATGATGTGCGTGCCCAGACCGCCCGGTCGCACGTCGTTCAGGTCGCGTCCCACGATACTCTCGGGATCCACCTGCCGGCCACAGTCGCGGATGGTTATCTGCAACGCTCGCCGAGCCTTGTGTCGCACCGGTTCGATCACCACCTCGATGGGCTGGCCCGGGCGGCCGTCGTAGCCGTGCCGAATAACATTCATGATCGCCTCGTGGATGGCCAGCACGATCTGGGCGACCGCCGTCTCGTTAAAGCCCATGAGGCGAGCTGCCTCGGCCACGGTGTCGCGCAGGCCGGCGAGTTGGTCTGTGTCGCTGGTCAGATTGACCTGCCAGGGCCGCTCAAAGCGAGGACTGTCGGAGGTGGTCATGGCGTTCCTCTCGCCTGGCCGGGCGGTACCGCGGCCGAATCCACCCGGCCGGCAACTTCGCTTGCAGGAACGCCGGACTCGTCGGCCGCCGCCTCGGCCTCTGCTTGCTGCTGGAGGTATCGTCGCCAAGCGTGCACGGCCCGCAGCCGTTGGTCGGCACGAGCGTGATAGTGATATCCCAGGCGGGTGCCCGTCACGCGATCGAACGCCTCCGGTTGCGGCAAGTTGAACGATGAGGGAAAGCTCAGTGGGGCAGGACGGCAGCCGGCAACGACAGCCAGGAGGACGGTGGCGACCCGCGCGCACCGGCAAGCCTCACGCGCGGCCCTCGACCCTGCCTGCTCGCGCATAAACTCGAGTGCTGCCAAGGCTTGTCCTCGGGAGAACAGCGTATCAGATCCATCCGGACTTGCCGCATGCGCCGCCTAGGGATTATACGGAAAGGGGTTCGCGCGTCCAAATAGCCGCCCTTGCCCGCTCGGCGTGGCCTCGATACGTCATCACACCGTTCGCCGGGCCGGCAGTCATGACCTGCGGCGGATCGACGTTCGAGTCGCCTGCTCGCGGGTGACTCGTCGCCAAACCAACTCGCTCGCGGTATGTCCCTCAATCTGCTACACTTACACGCATGCCCATTTTTGTGCGCGGACTGACGCTGGGATTGGATGAGCCCGAAGAACGCCTGGTGGAGCGGGCGGCGGCACGGCTGCGCGTACCCGTTGGCGACATTCGGTGTTGGGCGGTCGTGAGGCGGTCCATCGACGCTCGGCGCAAAGACCGACTTCAATACACCTACAACGTCGAGCTGGCGCTGGCCGGCTCACCGAAGCGGGAAGCGGCGCTGGTCCGCCGTCTGCGGCGTCAGGACGTGAGCATGCTCGTGCCGCAGGATCCGCCCGACCCGGTTCCCGGGCGTGAACCTCTGCCCGGCCGGCCGGTGGTGGTGGGCTTCGGCCCGGCCGGCATGTTCGCCGGCTACCTGCTCGCCAGCTTCGGCTATCAACCGCTTATCATCGACCGTGGCTTCGACGTCTCCACCCGCCATCGCGACATCATGGTGGACTTTTACCGGCACCGGCGGTTCCACCCGGAAAGCAACCTGCTGTTCGGCGAAGGCGGGGCGGGCACCTACTCCGACGGCAAGCTCTATACCCGTGTTCACGACCCACGGACGCGGCTCATCCTGGAGATCTTCTACCAGCACGGGGCCAACCCGGCCATCTTGATCGACGGCAAGCCACACATCGGCTCGGACAAGCTGCCGGGCATCTGCCGGCGAATCCGCATGCACATCGAGAAGATGGGCGGCGAGGTCCGGTTCGGCTCGCGTTTGGACGACGTCGTGATCGAGGATGGGACCATTAAGGCGGTGGTCGTCAACGGCGAACGCATCGATTGCGGACCCGTCTTGCTGGGTGTTGGCCATTCGGCACGGGACACGCTGCGCATGCTCGGCCGGCGAGGCGTGCAATTCGTGCCCAAGCCGTTCCAGCTTGGCGTGCGCATCGAGCATCCGCAGGCCATGATCGATCGTTGGCAGTACGGCGATCACTGCGGCAATCTGCGACTGCCGCCCGCATCCTACGAACTCATTGCCAAGGGCGCGGCCGGGGCGGGCGACGTGTTCAGCTTCTGCATGTGCCCGGGCGGCACCATCCTGCCCACGAACGAATCGCCGGGCGAGATCGCCACCAACGGGGCCAGCCGATCCAAACGCGGCGGTGCCTACGGCAATGCTGGTCTGGTCGTCACGCTTCAGCCGGCCGAAGTCTGCCCCGAGGCCGCGACCGATGCGCTCAAAGCGTTCGATTATCTCGAACAGATCGAGCGGACCGCATTCATGCTCACCGGCGAGTCGTATCGTGTGCCGTGCCAGCGAGCGGGCGACTTTGTCGCCGGACGCTCGTCGGACGGCACGCTGGAGACCAGCTATCCGTTGGGCGGACAGTGGCTCGATCTTCGCCGGGTCATCCCGCCATTCGTGGCTGATGCGATCCGGCGCGGCCTGGAGATCCTCGATCGGCGGCTGCCCGGTTTTGCCGGCGCGGACGGCCTGATTACCGCGCCCGAGACGCGGGCCAGCGGCCCCGTTCGCCTCCTGCGCCATCCCGACACCCGCGAATCGGTCTCGACGGCGCTTCTGTACCCGATCGGTGAAGGGGCTGGCTACGCGGGCGGCATCGTCAGCGCGGCCATCGACGGCCTCAAGAGCGCCGAGGCTGTCATCAGCCGGTACGCGGTTCCGAAGGCCTGAGGCCTTATCGGTTGCCGGCCGCGACGCCCCGGGACACAATGCAGCAACGCAAATCGGGTGCCCAATCCGCGGGAGAAACGCTATGCAACTCCGGACGCGCGGTCTGATCTCGTCGATGTTCATCCTGATCGGTGGGGCGGTGCTGCCGGTTGCCACGGCGGATAACAACGCGAACGCCGCCGCACCGGTATATCGCATCTATCCATTGCTCGATGGACACTGTCAGATCCGCGGTAGCGACGCGTTTCACGGCGGCGATCCGAATGAGATCTACGATTACGCGCTGTACATCTGGCTGGTGCTCGGAGGCGACAAACCCATCCTGGTAGATGCCGGCATCAGCGACATCGAGGAGATGAACCGCGGCGCGGCCAAGGTCTTGTACAAGCCGATCCACAAGAATCCCGGCGAGAACTGTCGCGATCAACTCCGCAAGTTCGGATTGACGCCCGACGATATCGGCCACGTCCTGATCACGCATCTGCACTTCGATCATGTGGACGACCTGCTGCTCTACCGCAACGCGAAGGTGTACGTGGGCCGCAAGGAGTGGGAGTTGGCCACATCCGGCGGGCCGACGTGGGGCCATGGGAAGATTCTCGGAACGTTCGGCAGCGAGCCCGAGTACCGCCGGCGCCTGCATCTGGTGGATGACGAAGAGATTTTTCCCGGTATCGAGGCGTTCTGGGTTGGTGGGCACACGCCGGGTTCGATGGCGTATCGCATCCGTACAGCGCACGGCTGGGCGGTCATCACCGGCGACACGGTGTCATTGCGGGCCAACCTCGATCGCAACATTCCGCCGGGTGTGCACTCGAGTCTCGATGAGTGCATGGCCGCGATGAAAGTCATCCGCAGCAAGGCTGACGTGGTGCTGGCCAGTCACGATCCGACGGTGCTGGATTACTGGCCGCCGGCACCGGATGGCCGGGACGCCCGCATCGCTCCGCGATACACCATCCGGGCCATCAAGGTCGGCGAGTGTCAGGTGCGCGATTGCATCACGTTTCAGGGCGGACCGGCGGAAAAGACCAGCACATTCTACCTGTATGTCTGGGTGATCGAGGGCGGCAACCAGCCCATCGTCGTGGACACCGGTCCTCGCGATCCCGAGGGCTTCAGCCGAGGCACGGCGGCCTACATCCCCGGCGGCGTCAAACAATTGCCTGAAGAACGCACGCCCGAGGCGCTCGCGCGACATGGCATCGATCCCGCCGACGTGAGTCACGTGATCGTGACGCACTTGCATGGCGATCATTACGACTATTTCGATGCATTCGAGAATGCAAAATTGGTTGTGAATCGGCGGGAATACGAGGAAGGACAGGCGGGACTGGCTGAGAGCGTGCGTCAGGCCCTCGCTCGCCGGCCTGACGCCCTCATGCTGGTGGGCGACGAGGAAATCGTGCCCGGCATTCGCACGTTCCGCGTCGGCTGTCATACGAACGGCAGCCAGGCCGTGCTTGTCCAGACGCACATGGGGCCGGCCGTGCTGACTGGTGACGCCGTGTACCTTTACGAGAACATCGAAACCAATCGTCCGACGCAGAGTCCGGATTCCAACGCCTGCATCGACGCCATGCAGCGCATCCGCGAGGCGGCAGACATCATTCTGCCCGCCCACGATCCGCTGACACTGGTGCGATGGCCCGGTGGAATCATTGGCGGCCACCAGAATGCCGCGGTGCGAGCGACGTCCCGGCCGAGCCGATAACGTTGCTCAGGATTGCCGACTTCAAAGGGAAAAACGTCCTGCCCGCCTGTTGTGGCGGGCAGGATGCTCGTTCCCCGTGATGCCGATCATTACGCCATCACGAGCTCGGTCTTGTGCCGGCCCAGGTCCACGAACTTGGACACGAAGGCGTCCAGCGCAGCCTGGAAGCACGACTCGGCCCACTCCTGGTCGGCCTCCCGGAGACTGCCTTGTATTTTGGCGCCGCTCACCCGCCCGATGCCGGGCAGCGAGTATTCGTATTCGCACTCCAGCGTGTCGAACCCGTCCATCTTGAACCAGACCAGCACGTAGCCGTTCTCGGTCAGGCCGAAGCGAAACGTCCAGCGATCCGCCTGCGCCTTGGGGCTCGAGATGTCGAAGCGCCACTGAGCCAGGAACGACGACATGGATTCGAAAGCGGGATCGAGAGCCTCGCGGGCGAACCGCTCGAACCACTGCGTCGACTGGCTGCACAAGGCTTGCATCTGCTGTGCGAATTGCTGCTGCCACTGATTCATCGATCTGCTCCGGTGAAGGATGAACACGCCCAGCCCGGCCTGCCCCGGCCGGCGCGGTCTTACCTGGTGAGATACGATAGCTTGGGTCGTCGGGGCAAATTGGGGCGACGCGGAAAGATTGACGCAGCGACGCAAGGGGGCGGCGATGTGGCAATGGATGAACAGAGCTGCGATCGGGAAGGGATGTTTTTTCGGACCGCAACCGGCCAGTGGATAGGAAGCGATTACGGCGGCGGATACGGTTGCTGCCGTTGGTGATCTGGCGGATAATTCCGGACGTCGGCCCGAATCGGGGCCGAGGGAGGATTCCTTGAACGCGATCGCGAATGGGCGTGGTGTGTTGGGTTTCGAGCTGCACACAGACGGGCCAGTGCCAGTCGGACGCGGGCCTCTGCACGGGAAGGTCGTCGCTAGAACGCCGAACATGCGACGGTGTGGATGGCACATCTTGATGGCCGGGCTGATCCTGACGCTGACAACCGGCTGCCCGGTAGTCAGCAACCTGCCGGCTCCGGGCCGCATCCTGGAGCAGAAGGCGGCCGAGACCGGCCAGGACTACTACGTGTATGTCCCGAGTCACTACACCGCCGAGCGCCTCTGGCCGGTGGTGATCACCTGTCACGGCACGCGGCCTTACGACACCGCGCCCGCTCAATTGGCCGAGTGGAAGGGACTGGCTGAGCAGAAGAACTTCCTGCTCATCGTGCCTGAACTCAAGGGAACCGTGGGCGATTTCGTGCCGTCCCTGGCCGAGCAAATTCGCCGCCAGATGGAGGACGAGGCCACCATCCTCTCGGCGTTGCGCAGCGTCTCGGCGGCGTACAGCGTCGATCCTTCTCGTGTGTTCCTTACCGGATGGTCGGCCGGCGGATTCGCCGTGCTGTTCACCGGCCTGCGTCATCCCGAAATCTTCCGCGCGCTGTCGCTACGGCAGACCAACTTCAATCCGGCGTTTGTCGAGCCGTGCGTGCCGTTCCTCGATCGCACGCAGCCCATCCAGGTGACCTACGGCAGTCTCGATCCGCTGCGCGACCACGCGATCAAATGCATCGAGTGGCTGCGATCGCATGAGTTCGAACCGGCCACCGTCGAACGCGCCGGCACCCATCGTCGCGATCCCGTGCCCGTGTACAACTTTTTCGTGCACGTCGTGCGGCACCAGCCGTGGGTCCGCATACGAGTGAAGAACGATCCCGACGACCCGATGAGGCTTTCGTTCAGCGTGCAGACCTCGTTTGATCCGGTGAACTATCTGTGGGATTTCGGCGACGGCACCGAGCGGTCGCCCGTGGCCGCCCCGGAACATCGTTACGAGAAGCCGGGCCAGTACAACGTGCGAGTGGGCGTCTGGCAGACCGAAAAAAACAGGTACGTTCGGCAGATCCAGGTCCGGGTTCCCCGCGTGCGCCTGGGCGTGGCGCCCGCGCAAGCGGAGGAATAGCGCGGGCGGGCCCACGGATCGCTGACTCAAAGAAGACTATCCCCTGTCAACCTGAGGGCGGCGAAGCCGCCCTCAGGTTGACAGAAGAGTTAGTGCGGACTGCAAACCGGCGGCTCACGCCGCCGGCTATTGACCGGCGCGCCTACGGGGCGAGAAGGTGCCCGACGCTGAACACGTGCCAGGTGTCACCAGGATGCCGTGTTCAAACGCCTCAGGACTCAAGTCTCAAGTCTCAAGCCTTCTCCGGCTACACGTTGAACTTGATATTGAGGATATCCCCATCCTGCACGATGTAGTTCTTGCCTTCGAGGCGCACTTTGCCGGCGGCCTTGGCGGCCTTCATGTCGCCGGCGGCTTTCAGGTCCTCGAATGCGACGGTCTCAGCCCGGATGAAGCCGCGGGCCAGATCGGTGTGAATCTTCCCAGCGGCCTCGACGGCCGTGCTGCCCTTGCGGACCGACCAGGCCCGCACTTCGTCCTCGCCGCAGGTCAGGAACGAGATCAGCCCCACCGCGTCGTAGCAGACCTGGATGAGCCGGTCGCGGGCGGGCACCTTCACGCCGAGATCGTCAAGAAACGCCTGGCGGTCCGCGGGCTCGAGTCCGGCGATCTGCTCTTCCGTCTCGGCACACAAGGCGATGGTGGCCCGCGCGTGTTCGCACACGAACGGCGGCGGAGCGGCGGCCTGGCTCTCGTTGACGTTAATCACGACCACCAGCGGCAACTCGGTGAGGAACGCATAACTGGCCAGCGCCTTGCGCTCCTCGTCGGTCTCGATGGCAGTGGTGACCGGTTGCTCGGACTCCAGCGCCTGTTGAAGCCGCCGCATGAGTTCGAGTTCCTTTTTCTCCTGCTCGTGCGTCTTGGTCGGCTTGGTCAGCGCCTTTTCCAGCCGCTCGATGCGCGTGGTCACCGTGTCCAGATCGCAGAACAGCAGTTCGGACAGCAACTCGTCCAAATCGGCCTTGGGATCGACTCGGTTGCGGTAAGGCGGCACGGAAGGGTTCTCGAAGGCCCGCACCACGGCCACGATCGCGTCCGATTGCCGGATGCTGGGCAGGGCCTTGCGGAATTCGGCCTGCTGCGAGGCCGTTTCGTGGCTGAACCCCGGGACGTCGAGCACGTCGATGGTCGCTTCGGTATACTTCTTGGGCTTGTACATGGCCGCGAGCACATCCAGTCGGGGATCGGGCACTTTCACCGAGGCCATCTGTTCGCCCATCACCGGGTGCGAGCTCGGCGGCTGACCGGTCACCGCCCGAAAGAGGGTGGACTTGCCGCTCTGGGGTGGGCCGACGAATGCGATTCTCATGATGTTCTCATCCTCTCGGTCGAATCGGCGACCGTTACTGACAATCGAGCCAAAAGGGTGATTGTATGGCGCGAGGCGTCGGGGTCAACGCGGAGAAGCACGTCGAGACGCAGCCGGAGGCGCCCGCCGGTCGCCAGCGTAGTTCATGCGGGCCGGCTCGTACTTCCGGTTCGCCCGTCGGGCGAAGCAGCATGCGGTTTCTCGAAGGCCTAGCCAGACCGCCCGGCCGAATATCCCCGGGAGGCCTGGGTAGGCCCCGGGAGCCGGGGCAGGCGTGTCCGCTGAAGGCAGGCCGGCTCAGCGGTCCTATAGTAACATTGTGATGTCAGTGCCTTTGGAAGGACAGCGCGGAGTCGACTCTCGACGACGAGAACACATCCGTGATGCGTAGGCATCACACAGCGGCTCGGCAGCGGCGACGGCGAACCGGTTTGTGGTGTGGCATGGCAATTGATCCCGTATGCGGCATGGAAGTGGATACCGCCCGGGCGGCGGGCCACAGCGAATATAAGGGAACGACTTACTACTTCTGCGCGGCCTCGTGCAAGAGCCGGTTCGACGCGGATCCCGAGCGATACACGACGCCGCAGCCGGTGCAGTTGCGAGTGCACGGCGAATCGCTTCCCGACGCACCGTCCTCCGGCTCCCGAGGAGCAGGCACGCGGCATGAGCACGTCGATCTACCCATCACGGGCATGAGCTGCGCGGCGTGCGCGCGACGGATCGAGCAAGTTCTCTCCTCCACACCTGGCGTGCACCAGGCCTTCGTGAACTTCGCAACGTCCAAAGCGGCCATCGACTATGACCCTCAGACGGTGGGCGTCCAGCAGCTCATGGAGCGAATCATCGAAGCCGGTTATACGCCGGTCGCGCCGGCGCGGGTCGGCTTCATTGTGGACGACTCAGCCCGGCCGTCGGGCACGGCTCAGGAACTGGAACGGCATCTGGCCGGGCTGCCCGGCGTGATCGGTGTGACGTTCAATCTGGGGACGATGGAAGCCCGTATCGATTACCTGCCGGAGCGGACGGGCACACCGTCACTGCGCCGCGCGATAGAAGAGCTGGGTTACCGCGTCTACGAGACGCCGGGCACGGCCAGCGGCGCCCAGGCCGACGAAGCTCAGCGGGCCGCTCGTGAGGCCGAGCACCGCGATCTGCGAACCAAGTTCACGCTGGCCACTTTGCTGTCCGCGCCCGTCCTCTTCATCGCCATGTCGCACGGCCAGGTGAGCTGGCTCGACTTTCCCGGTGTTAATTGGGTGCAGCTCGCGCTGGCCACACCCGTCGTCCTCTACTGCGGATCGCAGTTTTATCGCGGAGCGCTGGCCGCGTTGCGTCACCGCACGGCGGATATGAACACGCTCATCGCCATCGGGACGGGCACCGCCTATGTGTACTCGGTGGCGGCGACGGTGGCGCCGGGCCTTCTGGCCGGAGCATCCGCGGAAGCCCACGCGGCGGGGGCCGTGCCGCCGGTCTACTTTGAAGCCGCGGCCGTCATCATCACGCTCATCCTCTTGGGACGCATGCTCGAATCGCGGGCCAAGAGTCACACCAGCGACGCTATCCGCCGTCTCATGGACCTGCAGGCCCGCTACGCCCACGTGATTCGCAATCGGCGCGAGCTGGAATTGCCGGTGGAGGAGGTTCAGCCGGACGACATCGTGGTCGTGCGGCCGGGCGAACGCATCGCCGTGGACGGTATCGTCGAGAGCGGGGCGTCCGCGGTGGACGAATCCATGCTCACCGGCGAAAGCCTGCCCGTGGAAAAGAGCGTCGGCGACGAGGTGTTCGGCGGCACCATCAACCGCATGGGCAGCTTCCGCTTCCGGGCCACCAAGGTGGGCCGCGACACCGCGTTGCAGCAGATCGTGCGCATGGTGCAGGAGGCACAAGGCTCCAAGGCACCCATCGCACGCTTGGCCGACGTGGTAAGCGGGATCTTCACGCCCGCCGTGCTGGCCATCGCCGTGGTGACGCTGATCGTCTGGCTGGTGGCTGCGCCGTCCGGAATGAAGATCAACATGGCCCTGACCACGTTCGTGTCGGTGCTGATCATCGCCTGTCCCTGTGCACTGGGGCTGGCTACGCCGACTGCCGTGCTGGTGGGCACGGGACGCGGCGCTGAAAACGGAATTCTCATTCGGGGCGGTGAAGCCCTCGAACGGGCGCGGAAGATCCAGACGGTTGTGCTCGATAAGACCGGCACCATCACCGAAGGCAAGCCGGCTGTGGTGGACATCGTTACCATCGGACGCTTGAGCGAGGTTGAACTGCTCCGTCTGGCCGCGTCGGCCGAGCGGCGAAGCGAGCACCCGTTGGGCGAGGCGGTGGTGCGAGCGGCGCGGGACCGGCCGGTGTCGCTTGCCGAGCCGTCGGGATTCCAGGCCTTTTCCGGGTTCGGCATCCAGGCCGTGGTGGAAGGCAAGCCCGTGCTTGTCGGGAACGCGCAGTTGCTGCGAAAGAACGGCGTGGACATCCAGGAGTTCAGCCGCGTTCTCGAGGAGTATGCCGGCGAGGGCAAGACGGCCATGTTCGTCGCGGTGGGGGGCGTGCTTGAAGGCGTGATCGCGGTAGCCGACCTGATCAAGCCGGACGCTGCCGCCGCGGTAACCGCCTTGCGCCGCATGGGCCTCGAGGTCGTGATGATCACCGGCGATAACGCCCGCACCGCACAGGCCGTGGCGGCCGAGGTCGGGGTGGACCGTTATTACGCGGAAGTTCCGCCCGACGGCAAGGCCGAACGCGTGCGACAACTACAGCGCGAAGGCAAGGTCGTGGCCATGGTCGGCGACGGCATCAACGACGCGCCCGCCTTGGCCCAGGCTGACGTCGGCATCGCTATTGGCACGGGTACCGACGTGGCGATGGAAGCTTCAGACATTACGTTGATCCGCGGCGAATTGCATGGCGTAGTGACTGCGATTCGACTGTCGCGGGCCACGCTGCGGACCATCCGGGAAAACCTGTTCTGGGCGTTCGTGTACAACATCATCGGCATACCCATCGCGGCGGGCGTGCTCTATCCGTTCGCCGGCATTCTGCTTTCGCCGGTGATCGCCAGTGCCGCCATGTCGTTCTCGAGTGTCTCGGTGGTGCTCAACAGCCTGCGTCTCAAGCGGTTCCGGCCGGTGATGCCTGAATTGTGAGATGCCACCGGCCGGTCAAATCGGGTGCGGCCTGAACATGTTTTGGGGGGCAACGACCCGATCCGTTCAGAGTCTTGCCGGGCGGAACGGACCGGCTGTGCGGCTCGAAACAAATTATTATTGCTGTGCACGTCCCCCGATTTCCGCTATACTCAATTCCGGTTGGTCTGTTGATTGGGCTCGCGACGGGATCGTTCCGCAGCGACGCGCCCCCATTCACCTTCCTTCCGGCAAGAAGCTCACGGCCTTGTCGGCGTGCGATCCGATTCGTGATCGGAGCATTCGGACGCCAGGGGCCGGCAAAGAGCGTCATCGAAAAAAGGTGTCGAAACATGACTCAGCGAGAAAAGCAGGAGTTGCTTGATCTATTCTCCATTCCCGCCAACTGGTGCCAGGAGACCGAGGCCCGGAACTGGGAAGGCAATTCCGTGCGATATGACGATCCCAGTGCGGTGGCGTGGGATCTGACGGGAGCCGTCTGCCACTTGTTCGGCTGGGAGCGAGCCACCCAGTTGTTCCCAATCCTGGAACGCTACGTCGTCGGCCGCCGCTCGGACCAACAAACTGCCAATCCGGGCATCGCGTCGATGGTCAATCTTCAGGAGTTTAACGACAGCAGTGATACGTCTTTCGATATTCTGGTCAAACGCCTGCAGTCGATCCCCACGGCGAGTGAACCGGTTCCGGTCGCGTCGTCGTGACCCGTTGCGGCCGTGATCGCAGGAGGGGACCGTGCGGGGCGGTGGGGGCGTGACGCTTGGACGGGCTCATTGCGCACCGGCGTTGTCGCCGCGCTCGGCCCGGCGACAACCGGCGAAAAATCAAGCCCGTGACCCGCTCGGCCTCGCCAGCCGGCCGATGGCGGACTACCGTTTACAAACCCGCATGGTTTCGATAGTTGTCCGATTTGTGTGATTGATTCCAGGCGCGAGGGAGTGGAAGACCATGGAATTGCCGCGTCGCAGCCGGGGCGACGAACTGCTGAAACCGGGCGAGCTCGTCGAGCTGCGAGCACGTCTGCGCCGGCTGGCCGCCCGGCACGATCTCGTATCCGTCATCGCTTGCGCGTTCGATCACCGCACCCGGATGCTGCCGTTCATCTACGCGGACACGCGGATGGTCCCCGCCGGCGTGCGGGCCATCGGCTCCGCCATGGTGGATGCGGGATTTGCCAAGACCCGCATCGTCCTGCAGCAGTGGAACCGTAATTTCAAGCCGTCGCAGATGCGTTTGGATGGCCGCATGCCCGACCTGTTCATGGTCTCCAGCATGCAAATCCACTCCGCGGAATGCCGGGCCCTCATCCAGGATGCCTGCCGCATCGACCCCGCCCATCGGCCGCTTATCGTCGTCGGCGGACCCAAGACCATCTACGAACCGTGGGATGTTTTCAACGCGGAGCCCGGCGGCAGATGGAGCGCTGACGTCGCGGTGACCGGCGAAGAGTTCGTCTTGCTGAGCCTGCTCGAGGTGCTCCTGTCCAACCGGGGCAACGGCGAATCCCTCCGCTCCGCATTCCTCAGGGCTCGCAACCGAGGCGATCTCGACGCCGTTCCGGGTCTGGTATACGCCCAGGGTGAAGACGGCCAGGCTGAGGAACTTATCGACACCGGAATCCAACGGCTGCTCGCCGATCTCGACGAGTTGCCTCATCCAGCGCTCGGCTATCGCCTGCTGGAGCCGCCCAGCCGTTCCAGCGAGCTCTCGCCGCACGCTTTGCCCGCCCATCGCGTCCGGCATTACAGCCCGATTTCATCGCTCGTTCTTACCTTCGGCTGCAAGTTCAACTGTCCTTACTGCCCGATCCCCGCGTACAACCAGCGCCAGCATCGGGTCAAGAGCGGCCAACGCATCGCCGACGAGTTCAAGCGGCTGCACCAGGAATACGGCTTTCGTTATTTCTTCGGCGCCGACGACAACTTCTTCAACAACAAAGAACGCACGCTGGAGATCGTCGAGACGCTCGAACGCACGCAAATCGGAGGCGCCAGTCTCCGCTCACGCGTGCGCTGGGGCACCGAGGTGACCGTGCACGACACGCTCAAGCTTCGCGATCATCTCCCCGTCATTCGAGGCGCGGGTGTGCGTGCGTTGTGGCTCGGCGTCGAGGACATCACTGCGACGCTGGTCAAGAAGGGGCAGGATGGAGACAAAACCGTCGAGGCGTTCCGGCTGCTCCAGCGGCACGGCATCTGCCCCATGCCCATGATGATGCACCATGACGATCAGCCCTTGTATTCGCGATCCGGCGACTATGGGCTTATCAACCAGGCCCGGCTCCTGCGCAAAGCCGGAGCCATCAGTCTGCAGGTGCTCATGATGACGCCGGCCACCGGCTCGCGTCTGTACCACGATGCGTTCGCCTCGGGCTTGGTCTACGAGGAGGTCGCCGGACGCAAGGTCGAGCCGCACATGATGGACGCCAACTACGTCGTGGCTTCCCGTCACACCAAGCCGTGGCGTAAGCAGCTCAACATCATGGCCACGTATCTCTACTTTTATAATCCCATCCGCTTCCTCTGGGCGTTGGTGCGGCCCAAGTCCCGGCTGTATCTGGCGGATGCGTTGGTCCAACTGATCGGGATGTATGGGACCGCTTGCACCATACGCTGCACGATCGGGTGGGCGGTTCGACTGATCCGTGGTCCGGTCGTGCGCCGCAACCGTCCGCCGATCAGCCCCATTCCCATGCGAAGTCCCGAGGGTAACGGGGCCAGCCACGCTTTGCCGGGAACTCCCCATTCAGGCGTGGTGCGTCTGCCGATTATGTCCGTGCCGCGACCGCATCCGGTCGAGCGCGTCAGCACGTGACGCCCGGCGAGTGCGTGCGGCGGACCGGCTCGGCTTGGCGGACCGGGCGAGCACCGGTCAGCCGTTCACAAAAGGGCGCAATTCATGGAAAGCCCTCGCCATGAAGACTAAGAATCATCAGTTGATGAGCTCGTGCTCATCCTGACGACCGACCGGCGCCGGCTGCGTGCCGCGAAAAGGATCCGGCGCCACGGCCCCTCTGGCGAATAGGAGAAATCATGCTGACCGTAACGGAATCCGCGAGCAGTCATTTGGCACAGCTACTGTCTGAGTCCGATGCGCCTGACGGGGCGGCAGTTCGAATCGCTCACGACAAGGATGGCTGGTCCCTGCTCCTGGACAACGCGGACCCCGATGATCAGAAGTACGAGCACAACGGCAGGACGGTCCTGGTCATTGACCCGGAATCGGCCGATTTGCTCGGCGATGTGACACTCGACGTGCAGATAGAGGATGCGGAAGCCCACCTGACCATCTCGCCGACGCAAGACGACGAACTCGGATAAACCATCGTTCCCGCGGGTTTGGTGTCGTGCAGCGATGTGTCATGGCAGAGGCATTCTACTTGCACACACACGGTGTCTCATTGAATCACGCAGGCGGATTCTCGCGGCAACCGCGCATTTTTGGGGCTTTGCCCGGGCGATCTCGAGTGGTCTGAGCCAGCCGGTTGCATACAATCGTGCAAACACGTATAGTCTGCTCGACGCCCTCATCCGTGGGCGCCGAGCAAAGATCGGCTTTTGGCACATCCGTCTGGGGAAGCACGATGAGGGTTCTGCTGGTATCGCCGGCCACGCCGGACACGTTCTGGAGCTTCAAGCACGCGTTGTCTTTCATCGCCAAGCGAGCATCATTCCCTCCGCTGGGTCTGCTCACCGTCGCGGCCATGCTGCCCAGGGACTGGGAGCTCAAGCTCGTCGACCTCAACGCCCGCCGACTGCACGATAAAGACATCGCCTGGGCCGACTACGTGATGATCTCCGCCATGTTGGTCCAGGAGGCTTCGGCTCGGGAGGTCGTCGCACGCTGCCGCACGCTCGGCAAACCCGTCATCGCCGGCGGGCCCTTGTTCACCACCGGCTACGAGCGGTTCCCCGAAGTCCAGCATTTCGTCCTCGGCGAGGCGGAGTCGCTCATGCCCGAACTCGTCGCCGACATGCTGGCCGGTCGCGTGCAGCGCCTTTATCGCAGCCCGCAGCGCCCGGACATCACTTGCACGCCCATCCCGCGATGGGATCTCATCCGCATGCAGGACTATGCCCTGATGCCCATCCAGTTTTCGCGGGGTTGTCCGTTCAACTGCGAATTCTACGACATCATCGTCATGAACGGCCGCGTTCCGCGCGTGAAAACCACCGAGCAGATGATTCGCGAACTGGACAGCCTGGTGGCGGCCGGTTGGCGCGGTTCCATCTTCATCGTGGACGACAACTTCATCGGCAACCGGGTCAAGGCCCGCCAGTTGCTCGAAGCCATTATCCAATATCGCGAAAAGAAGAACGTTCCGCTGGTCTTCACCACCGAAGCCTCGCTCAACATTGTCGATCATCCCGAGTTGCTCGAACTCATGGCCCGGGCCGGATTCCGCAAGATCTTCGTGGGCATCGAAACGCCCGCCGAGGAAAGCCTGCTCGAGTGCGCCAAAGTCCAAAACACACGCCGCGACCTGGTCGCCGCCGTCCGCACGATTCAGAAGGCGGGCATCGAGGTCATGGGCGGATTCATCGTGGGCTTCGACAGTGACACGCCCAGCATCTTCGAGCGGCAAAAAGAGTTCATCCAGCAGTCTGGCATCGTCACCGCCATGGTCGGGCTGCTCACCGCGCTGCCGGACACTCGCTTGTGGCAGCGTCTCCAGGCCGAGGGCCGCATCCTCCGCGAGAGCACGGGCAACAACCTCGAATGCGTGCTCAACTTCGTGCCTCGGCTCGACCGTGACGTGCTCGTCCAGGGCTACCGAACGCTGGTCAAGCACCTGTATCAGCCCAGGGTCTACTATGACCGCGCGCTGTGCTTCCTGCGCGAATACAAACCGCGCAACGCCACCTTCTGGACCTGGCGGGAAGTTATGGCGGTGATTAAAGCCATGTGGGTCATGGGCCTGTGGAGCCGGGGCCGCCGAGCCTACTGGGCGTTCCTCGGTCGCGTCCTCATCCGCCATCCCCGCGCCTTCGCCGACGCCATGACGCTGGCCATCGTGGGTTACCACTTCCGCCGCGTCGCCGCGACGATCTGACCGCGCGTTACCCGACTCGCGGCTTGCCCACATTCGCACGATTCTGGCGAGTCCGCCGCTCTGGCGGTAGGGCGGCGCATTCGTTAGAATATCGCGATGCCCAGCGTTCGTGACCTCATCGAACTGCCTTCGACCGGCGGCACCGTCAGTCCGCCCTGATCGACCCGAGCCGGCACGGTTTGCGGGTTTCTCCTAGCTTTATCTCTGTTGGATTCCAATCGCTGATGATAAACGAGATTACTCGACGTCGTACGTTCGCCATCATTTCGCATCCGGACGCAGGTAAGACCACGCTGACCGAAAAGTTCCTGCTCTACGGCGGCGCCCTGCAACTGGCCGGCTCGGTGACGGCCCGCAAGAATCAGCGAGCGGCCACCTCCGACTGGATGGAACTGGAACGCCAACGCGGCATTTCCATCACCTCGACCGTCCTGCAGTTCGACTATGCCGGCTATCGCGTCAACCTGCTCGACACGCCGGGCCACAAGGACTTCTCCGAGGACACCTACCGCGTGCTGACCGCCGTGGATGCCGTGGTCATGGTCATCGATGCCGGCAAGGGCATCGAAAGTCAGACGCAAAAGTTGTTCGAGATCTGCCGACGCCGCGGCATTCCGATTTTCACCTTCATGAACAAGGTGGATCGTCCGACGCTTGAGCCGCTGGCTCTGTTGGATGAGCTGGAACGCGTGCTGGGCATCCAGGCCGTGGCCATGAACTGGCCGCTCGAATCGGGCGGGCAATTCAAGGGGCTTTACGACCGCATGGAGCGCCGAGTGCATTTCTTCGAACGCGTCCCGGGCGGGGCTTACCGGGCGCCGGTGACCGTGCACAGCCTCGCCGACGACGTCGTGCGCAGCCGGCTCAGCGACGACGTGTACGAGAACCTGGTCACCACGCTGGCCATGCTGGACGAGGCGGGGGCGTCGTTCAACGCCGACGCCGTGCTCGCCGGTGAACTCACGCCGGTGTTCTTCGGCAGTGCGGTCAACAACTTCGGCGTGCAACTGCTCCTCGATGCCGTCCTCGAGTATTCCTCGCCGCCGCGGCCGCGTCGCAGCGCGGACACGACCATTCGCGTGGACGATCCGCGGTTCTCGGGCTTTATCTTCAAGATCCAGGCCAACATGGATCCGCGTCACCGCGACCGCGTGGCTTTCCTCCGCGTCTGCAGCGGCCGGTTCGAACGCGACATGACCGTGCTGCATGCACGGACTGGCAAGAAGATCCGCCTTTCCAGCTCGCACAAGCTGTTCGCTCAGGAACGCGAGACCGTGGACGAAGCCTGGCCCGGCGACGTCATCGGGCTGGTCGGTCACGCGGAGTTCGCCATCGGCGACACGCTGACCACCGATCGCTCGATTGTCTACGACGAGATTCCCAGCTTCGCTCCCGAAGTCTTCGCCTATCTGCACAGCACGAGCGCGGCTCAGTACAAGCGATTCCGCGCGGGGCTCGACCAGTTGTTGCAGGAGGGCGTGGTGCAGTCGCTGCAGCTTCGCGAGCCCGGGCAACGTGCACCGCTCCTGGCCGCGGTGGGGCCGCTGCAGTTCGAAGTCGTGCAGTACCGTCTCTCCAGCGAGTTCGGAGCCGAGTCGCGGCTCGAGCCGGCCGGCTGGGAACTCATGCGCTGGGTCTCGCCGGCCATCTCCGAGGCGATGCTCGCCGCCGCCTCGCTGCCCTCGGGCGTCCAGCTCGCCACCGACGCCCAGAATCAGCCGGTTATCCTGTTCCCCAGCAAGTGGTCGCTCGACTACTTCATCAAGCAGAATCCGGACATCGCCATGTCCGACCTGCCGTACGTCAGCCGCTACGGCAACGCCGCCCCGCAGACGATGACTTCGTGAGGACGGTGGAACGGATCGACAGTGAGAGAGCTCGGTTTCGATCGGATTGAGGGACTGCCCCGGCGGATACGGTTCGGGCCTTACCTCGTGCCGCGAATGCGATTGACGATTGCGGTTGTGCTGACCCCTTCGAGCAGCGGCAGCAGCACCACGCGGCCGCCATTGGCTTCCACGTGTTCGCGACCGACCACACCCTTGTGCGTCCAATCCTCGCCCTTGACCAGCACGTCAGGCGATAGCCGTTCGATCACCTTCGCCGGTGTGGGTTCGTCGAAGATCACCACGTAATCCACGCTCTGCAGCGCGGCGATCACTTCGGCTCGCTGGTCCTGCGGCACGATGGGGCGGTCGCTGCCCTTGCCTTGTTGGCGGACGGAAGCATCGGAGTTCACACCGACGACCACCACGTTGCCAAGGGCGCGGCATTGATTCAGGAAACGCACATGTCCGGCGTGTACGATGTCGTAACAGCCGTTGGTGAATACGACGGTCTGGCCGCGGCTCTTGCGGAGGGATAGTTCCGCCGCCAGGTCGTTCAGGCTTCGGATCTTGGTCTCGCCGGGCGCACCGGCCAGTCGCAGTTCGGCCAGCACTTCGTCGCGCGTGATGGGCACGCAGCCGAACTTCTCGACCTCCAGACCGCCGGCCACGTTGGTCAATCGCGCCGCTTCCTCCCAGTCGGCCCCGCACGCACGGGCGGCGGCCAGCATGGCCAGCACCGCGTCGCCCGCGCCGGTGTTGTCATAGACCGAACGCGGCCGCGTCGGGATGAGTTGGGGCGTGCGTCCCCGAATACCCAGCAGACAGCCCTCACGGTCCAGCGTGACCAGGATGGCCGACACGCCGCAACGCTCCAGCGCGACCTCCACGTGGGCGGCGATGGATTCCACGGTCGTGTCCGGGCAACCGGAAATCAGTTGGAACTCCGAGCGGTTCGGCGTGAGGATCGTCGCTCCCCGATACTTGCCGCAGTCGCGCAGCCGCGCCGGGTCCACCAGCACTTCCTTGCCCGCCGCCGTCGCCGCGTCGATGATCCGCCGGCACATCTGCTCCGAGAGCAGCCCCTTGTCGTAGTCTTCCAGGCAGACGACCGAGACCTTCTTCAGCGCCCGAATGACCATCTCGATGCAGCGATCGGCGTCAGTTTCGCTGAGCGGCCGGGTGACTTCCTCGTCCACCCGGATGAGTTGCTGTCGGTGGCGGTGTTGGGCCAGACCCACGAAACGGGTCTTGGTCGTGGTGGGGCGGTCGGCCAGTGAGAGCACGCCGCGTGTGGACACGCCCTGCGATTCCAGCAGGGCCCGCACGCGATGGCCGGCGTCGTCGAGCCCGACCGCGCCGCAGCAGATAACCTCCATGCCCAGCTCGGCCAGATTGGCCGCCACGCTGCCCGCGCCGCCCACGCGATCCTCGTCGTGTCGCTTGCGCAGCACCGGCACCGGCGCCTCCGGGCTGATGCGGTCGGCGTCACCGTACACGTACCGATCCAGGATCAAATCGCCGACCAGCAGGATGGGCTGACGGCTGAACGAATTCACGATCTCGATAAGCCGGGAATACACGCATTCCTCCCGCGGGCCGTGCACACACCGGTCTTCCCGCGCCGGGTAGGATGGTATGGTCGGGGGCAACAGTCGTCAATCCGCCACGCCCGGGCATCACACCCAGCCGCCCAAGACCAGTGGATCGCCGAAGGCCGCGAGTCCTGGTCCTACGGCGGCAATGAGTCGTCGCTAGGCCCGGTCCACCTCGGCCACCGCCCGACCGCAGCGAGAATCCGCGGCCGCGTGGCGGACCCTGACCCACCGCCGCCCGCAACATTTCCGTCGCCGTGCCCGTGTGCGGCGGGAAGTTCACTCACACGCTTCTGCCCCGTAAGGGGCAGCAGTCCATAGCCGGGCGGCGTAAGCCCCCGGTTGGCGACGGAGAACGCGTTCATTTTCGCCTCTGATTTTTCATGGAGCCCCGACAGGGGCGACAGGTGGTGACGCCGAAACGCGGTTGGCGTCGTGGCCCGCTGCGTTGGAGAGTCGCTTGCGTTATTCGCGGATCGCATCGGGACTGTCGCCCCGTTCGGGGCTGACATCGCCTGCTCACAATGTAAGGAAGGCTGACGCCCCCGCCTATTGACTACGGCCTGCCTGCGGGCCGGTTTCGAAGATGGACCACAACGACACAGATACTGCCGGCGTCTCGGCGTACGTGGGTGCAGTACACCGCTAGCGCACGGACACCGCAGCGGGACGTTCGCGATGCCATTTAAATGTCTGGCCCATAGCCCACAGCTCATAGCTCATAGCTCTTCTCCGCTTCAGTTGAAAAGAGACGGCTGGGGCAAGCTCCGTCGCTCGTGGGTTGTTGTTGAGAGGTGGCGGCGGGCAGCGCGACCAGGAAGGTGCTGCCGCGGCCGGGCTCGGATTCGACCCACACCCGGCCCTGATGCCGTTCGACCATGCGGCGGACGGACGTGAGGCCCAGGCCTTCGCCGGGCACGCCGGTCTTGGAGTTGAGCCGCTGAAAGATCTCGAACACTTTCTGCTGGCAGTCTTCCGGAATGCCGATGCCGTTGTCGATCACGCGGTAGATCGCCTCGCCGTTCTCCAAACTCCCTTCGACGCAGATCTGGCCGGGGCGAGCGGGATCGAGATACTTCAACGCGTTGTCGAGTAGGTTGGTGAAGACGCGATTGATCTGCACGGGATCACCCATGCAACCGGGCAGATCGCCGACTCGCACGGCGACGCGTCCTGCCTTCAACTGGAACTCCATGGTCTGCAGGATGTCGCGGATGATGTCGTTCATATCGAGCGGTTCGACCCGCAGCGCGGTGCGGCCCAGCCGTGAAAGCTGCAGCAGTCCGACCAGGAGCCGGTCCATCTTGGCCACGCCCGACTGGATGTAGTGCACGCACTCGGGGAAATCGGCATTGATCAGCGTCTCGATCCGTTCGCGACCGTCCGGCGGCAGAGGCACGCGGGCGACTGCATCGCGAAGCTTGGCACACGCACGCTCCAGCTCATGACTGAAGCCCTGAATATTGACCAGCGGACTCCGCAGGTCGTGCGAGGCCGCGTAGATGATCGCGTTAAGTTCTTTGTTCTTGTCCTCGAGCGCGGCGTTGAGCTGCTCGAGGGCCTCGGCCGCTCGCTTGCGCTCGGTGACGTCGTGGAACACGCAGGCGAACTGCCGCGGTCGCGGGCTGAACGCAGCCACCTCGAAATGTTTGTCCATCGAAGGGACGTGGCACTCGAAGTAGGTCGGTTCGCCGGTGGAAGCGATTCGGCCGTAGGTCTGGATCAGCTCGTCGCCGATCTCCGGCAGGATCTCACGCACGGATCGCCCCTGCACGTGGGCGGCTTGCAGGCCCGTCAGCCGCTCGAATGCCGGGTTGACCTCGACGAAGCGGTAGTTACCAGCTGCGGCTGACCCGTCGCCGGCGATCTCGTGCAGGGCGAACCCGTCGAGCATGGTGCGGAACAGCAGCCGATAGCGCTCTTCGCTTTCTCGCAACTCGCGCGTGCGTTCGTCCACGATCTGCTGCAGACGCTCGTTCATGTCCCGCAGCTCATCCTCGGCCTTGCGGATGCGCAGAATCACGCGGATGCGAGCAGCGAGTTCCACGTTGTCGATGGGCCGCGAGATGAAGTCGTCCGCCCCGGCATCCAGCCCGCGAGCCCGCAGCGCCGACGTTGAGTTGTGCGCGGTGATGAGGATGAGCGGAATGTGCTGCGTCGTCGCCGATGCCTTGAGAGCGCGGCACAGCTCGATGCCGTCGACGCCCGGCATCTGCACGTCGATCAGGCCGGCATGCACGGTTTCGCTGCCTGTCAGGGCAAGTGCGGACTTGGCATCCCGGGCCAGCAGAAGCCGGCAATCGGGAAACGCCTCCGACAAGAGCGCTTCCATGACCGTGAGATTGTCCGGATTGTCATCGACGACGAGTAACGTGCAGTTCTTCATCTTGTGTATCGTCTCCCGCTCAAGCGGACCATTTCGCCAGCAACCGGGCTAATGCGTCGCGATCCAGCGGCTTGGCCAGATAATCGTCACAGCCGGCGGCGAGCAGCTTCTCGCGATCCCCGCGCATGGCCTTGGCCGTCAGTGCGACGACCGGGATGCCCGCCAGCTCGGGGTCTGACTTGATCCGCTGAACCGCGTCCATTCCGCTGAGAACCGGCAACTGCATGTCCATGAGCACCAAAGCCGGCTTGATCTGGCGCACCATGCGCACCGCCTGCTCTCCGTCCGCCGCGTGTACGTGCTTGCGTCCCATGTCGTCCAGGACGGCGGCGATGGTGAACAGGTTGTCGGGATTGTCCTCGACCACGAGGATGACGCCCTCACCGTCGGTATCGCGCGGCACGGCATCCCCGTTCCCGTCAGGCCGCGCACGAACCCCGTGAGCGGCGACCGGCGGATCCGTGACGCGAGGTCTGTTGATCATCTCGGCGACCACTTGGACGAGTTGATCGCGATCGACGCTGCCTTTCTGGATGAGCTGGCGGATTCGGTTGTCGGCCAACCGCGCCCGCTCCGCGGCCGTGAGTTCCTTCGCCGTCAGAATGAGGACCGGCAGTTCCGCCGTCTCGGGCATGGACCGCAACTTGTGCAGCACCTCGAACCCGTCCATGCCGGGCATCATGAGGTCGAGTACGACGGCGTCGGGGACTTCCTGGCGAGCGCGGGTCAGCGCCTCGGCGCCGCTACGGGCCACGGCCGTCTTATACCCGGCGTCCTCCAGGGCCGACGAGATCTGAATGCTTGCGATCTCGTCGTCATCGACGACCAGCACCAGTGCGCTGTGCGGCGAGGAGGAAGCGCTCGGCGGCTGAAGACTGAGCAGCGCCCGGTCCAATTCCACCAGCAGCTGGCTGCGGTCCATGGCGCCCTTGGTCACGATCCGGCTGACCGCCCGCTGTAGCCGCCGCCGCTCGTCGGCATCCAGATCTTTCGCCGTGAGGATCAACACGGGCAGATCGCTCGTCAGCGGATCGCTCCGCAGCCGCTCCAACACGCTGAAGCCGTCGATGCCCGGCATCATCAGATCGAGAATCATCGCGTCCGGCCGCGACTCGCGGACCAGCTTCAGCGCCTCCTCTCCGCCAGCGGCCAGTGTGATGCGCGGATACTTCTGCCCGAGCATCAGCTCGAGCTGCTCACGTGTATTGGCGTCGTCGTCCACCACCAGGATGTGCTGCAGGGGACGCGAGCGGGCGATGCGATCGAGCTCGGCCAGCAGGATGTTTCGATCCACCGGCTTGAGCAGGAACCCCGACGCACCGAGAGCCAGCGCGGTGGCTCGATCCTCAGTCACGGAGATGACCAGGATGGGGATCGACGCGGTCTTTGCGTCGGCCTTGAGTTCGTGAATGACTTCCCAGCCGTCCAGGTCGGGCATTAGCACGTCCAGCGTGATGGCGTACAGCTTGTTCTCGCGGGCCAGACGGATGGCCTCGCGCCCGTTTGACGCGACGATCACTTCGTAGCCCGATTCGGTCAGATACGTCCGGAGGAGGTTGCGCACGGACGGGTCGTCGTCCACCACGAGGATGGTCCGAGTGCGGCTGGCTGCGTGAGGACGGCTCGGGACGCTCGACAGTGTAGTCGGCGGGGCCTGCGACGGCCGTAGTGGCAACGCCAGCGTGAACGTGCTGCCCTGGCCCGGCGCCGTCTCGACGCGGATTTCGCCGCCCAGCAAGTGGGCGAGCTTTTGGCCGATCGCCAAGCCCAGCCCCGTGCCTTCATGTCGTCGCGTGGTCGAGCCGTCCACCTGGCGGAACTCGTCGAAGATGTTCGGCAAATCGGCCTCCGAAATGCCGATGCCCGTATCCTGCACCGAGAACAGCATCTGCCCGTCTTCCACGCCCACGCGCACCGTGATGCTGCCCTGATCCGTGAACTTCACCGCGTTGGACAGCAGGTTGAGCAGGATCTGGTGAACCTTGTCTTCGTCCGTGACCAGTTCGGGAACGGGGTCGGCCTCGAAACGCACCTCCAGCCCCTTGGCTTCGGCGAGCGGGCGAGTCACTTCGAGGGCTCGTTGTACCACGTGCTCGGGCCGGAACGGCGCCGGCAGCAGGTCGATTCGCCCGGCTTCGATCTTCGACAAGTCGAGGATGTCGTTGATGAGATTCAGCAAGTGCCGTCCGTTGCGTTCGATGATGGCCAGATACTCGGCCTCTTTCTCGCGGTTCACGCCCGTGCCGCGGGACAGCATCAGCTGGCTGAGGGCCAGGATGCTGTTGAGCGGTGTCCGTAGTTCGTGGCTCATGTTGGACAGGAACTGCGATTTGAGCCGGTCGGCTTCTTCGACGGCCGCTCGTTGCTGGGCGAGTTCCTCGGACTGCTGCTGGAGCTCTTCGGTCTGCTGCTGCAGCTCCTCGGTCTGGGCCTGCAGTTCCTCGTTGGCTCGCGTGAGTTCCTCGTTGTTGAGCCGCAGTTCCTCGGAGATCTGTATGTTCTTTTCGTTCGCCAGGGCGGCGGCGACCGACTGGCCGAGGCTCAAGCTCAGCGTGCGGGCGATGTCCAGGTCTTCGGGACGGTACTCGTACAGCGAGGCCAGGCCGACGATCGCTATGGGCTTGCCCGAATGAATCAGCGGAATGCTCATCAGCGCGGCAGGGCAGGCCAGCCCCGATTGGGTCACGATTCGCAGCTCATGGCGGTCGGACAGTTCACCGTAGACCTGCACCTTGCCGTCACGGGCCGCCTGAGCCAACAGGTGATCCGGCGGCGAGATGTGAAGTTCTTCCGCGACGCCGTCCAGCGGCGAACCGTTGACGGCCATGCACCGGAACGAGTTCCCATCGGCATTGGCCAGGTAGAACACGCTCAACTGCGAGCGCGTCGTCTCCATGATCTTCGGCAGAACCGCGTCCAGCAGGTTGAGGACGCGGTTGTGTGCGCCGGCGGCGGCGAAAATCTTGCCCAGGTGTTCGCCCGCCCACAATTGCCGGGCCAACTGGTCCATCATGCTGTTGAAGTTGTGGGCGACCGTCCGAATCTCCTGAGGACCGCGCAACTTGGCCCGCAAGTCGAGCTGGCCCTGGCGAATGCTGTCTGTGACCGCCGCAATGTTTTGGGCAGGCCCGGCGATCCGGGCGGACACGAACAGGGCGAGGAGCGACGACAGAACCAGCACGCCCAGAGAGGTGAAGACAACCTGGCGGGTCATCTCCCGCGTGACTCGGGTGGCTTCCTGGTAGTCTTTCAGCGTCACAATGCCCCAGCCGGCCTCCGGAATGAAACCGTGGGCCGCGACCACCCGGTTGCCGTAATAATCTTCGGATACCACGCCGCCGGTCTGGCCGACCGCCGCCAGTCGGGCCGCCTCCGTCGAGAGCGTATGGCGGCCTTCCGCATTCTCGACGTGCCGCAGCGGACTCTGGGCTACACCGTCCCGATTGACCAACACGATTTCGCCGTGCTCGCCGAACAGTGAGGTCTTGAGCACCTCCGGGTAGAAGAACTGCTCCAAGTCCATGTGGAACGCGATCACCGCGGGAATCTTGCCCTCTGCGTCGATCGGCCGGACCGGCCCGGCGAACACGACCGTCGGCACCTGATGCGTGGGACAGATGCGCACATCCGTGTGGATGACGCCTCTCGCTTCCAGCACGAGCCGCAGAATGTCGGGATCGAGCACGTCGTGAGAGTACGGTCCGGAACTCGCCAAAATGCTCACACCGGTCCGGGCGTCAAAAATGCCGATCGCGTGGCAGTTGTAAGCTTGCCGCAGGCTATCCAGTTGCTGCTGGCGGAGCTCTCTGTCCTCGATTGGTTGCCCCGTTACGTGCTGTTCGACCAGGCGGACGATTCCCGGGTTGTCGCCCCAGATCTGCACGGCTTGCCGTCGTTCCCGGAACCAGTGCCGGATGTCGGCGATCTTGTCGTCACGAACCGTGGCCAGTTCGCTCAGGAGAAAATCACGTATCCCTTGGGCTCGCAGGTAGTAGGTGAGCGATCCCACGGCCAGGCACGACAAGGCGGCGATACCGCAGAACCACAGCGACAGCGTGCGCTGCAAGGGCCAACCACTCTTCGAATCCGGACTGTCTTCCATCCGTGGTGCGTCAGGCATTTCGATGCTCTCTGGAAAGGACAGCGGTCGAGGCCCCCCGCCCGTGGGGCTTCTGATAGATCCGGTTGCGCCGATCCACGACTCTTAGGCCGTGCCGATTGTTCGCGTCGAGGACCTCCGATTCGCCCAGGACCAGATACCCGCCTTGGACGATGGAGCGGGTCAGCTTGTCAAGCACCCGTTCTTGTAGCGGACGGGCGAAGTAGATCAGAACGTTGCGGCACAGGACCAGGTCGAACGTGCCGTAGACGCTCTCGGCGGGAGCGGCTCGGCTGGAGGTCAGGTCGTCGCGGGAGAACCAGACCATGCGCCGGACGAACGGCCGCAACTCATACAACCCGTTCTTCACTGTGAAGTACTGGTCGAGAATGCCCAGCCGCGTGTTCTCCATTCGTTCTCGCGGGTACACCGCCTGCGTGGCAGTCCGCAGGGCCTCCTCGCTCAGATCGGTGGCGAAGATGTGCAGCTTCCAACTGGACAGTTCCGATCGCAGGATCTCGTGGAGGAGGATGGCGACGCTGTAGGCCTCCTCGCCGCTGGCGCAACCGGCACTCCAGACGCGAATCTCGCGCTGCCGGGCCGCCAGCTTCTCCTCGATCATGGGACGGAGGACCGACTGGGCCAGAATTTCCCAGACGACGGGGTTCCGGAAGAACGAGGTTACGTTGATGGAAATGGCCTCAATGATGCGGTCGTGCTCGGCCGGGTCGGACGCCAGGCGATCCAGGTAGGCGTCGGGGTCCGAAATGCCCAAAGCCGCCATTCGCGCCTCGAGCCTACGCTCGAGCATGGAGCGCCGATACCCGCTCAGGTCGATGCCTCGCGAGCGCAGAAGCTCAGCCATGACCCGGTCGACCAACAAACACAATACCTCCCTGAACCGGTCCTGGTGGATGCCCGGACTTGAATCGGGGCATTCTGACAAATCTGTGGCGGCGCGTCGAGACAGTCAAGTCTCGCGGTAGGGGAATCCCGGATCTCCTCCGTTCATCCAGGCTCAGAAGAGGCTCCGGCCCGCCCGGTCCAAGGGCCTCCCCTACAAGATGGTAGGCTCGAGTGTTATGCTTGCGGACGGACAAACGACGTCTTGCCGTAAGATTGGCGGTGAACTCGGTTTGGAGGATGCATGTCGGGTCCGTGGCTTGAAGGACTGAACGAGGCACAGCGGCGAGCCGTCACCCACGCCGACGGTCCGGTGCTGGTCATCGCCGGAGCGGGCACGGGCAAGACCCGGACGCTGGCTTGTCGCGTGGCCTATCTGATCGATGGCGGTGTCCCACCGGAGCGCATCCTCCTGCTGACGTTTACCCGTCGAGCGGCGGCGGAGATGATCGCCCGGGCAGGTCGCATGATCGGGCCGCAGACGGCCAAGGTCTGGGGCGGGACGTTCCACGCCGTCGCCAACCGGCTCCTGCGGATCTACGCGGGGGCGGTGGGGTTGCCGGCCGACTTCACCGTCATCGACCAGGGAGATTCGGCCGACCTGATGAACATCGTTCGCAACGAATTGGGCGTGGCCAAGGGAAACAAACGGTTTCCCCGCAAGGAGACGCTCGTTCGGATCTATTCGCGCGTGGTCAACGCGGGCGACAAGCTCAGCGCGGTGCTCGAACGGTACTTCCCCTGGTGCAGTGATCACATCGACGGCATCCGTTCCATCGTCGAGGGGTACGTCCGCCGCAAACGCGACAACAACGTGTTGGACTACGACGACCTTCTGCTGTTCTGGAAGGCGCTGGTCACTACGTCGCCAGCTGCCGAGAGCGTCGCCGACCGCTTCGAGCACATTCTCGTGGACGAGTACCAGGACACCAACGCGCTGCAGGGCGATATCCTGGTCGCCATGCGACGGCGGATTCGCAACATCATGGTGGTGGGCGATGACGCCCAAAGCATCTATTCGTTCCGGGCCGCGACCGTCCGCAACATTCTCGACTTCCCCAAGCAGTTTCCCGGGGCCGACACCGTCACGCTCGAGCAGAACTACCGGTCGGTCCAGCCCATCCTCGAAGTCGGCAACGCCGTGATGGAGCAGGCTCAGGAACGTTACACCAAGAACCTCTGGTCGCATCGAGCGAGTGGCAACAAACCCGTGCTGATCACCTGCACCGACGAGCCCGAACAGAGCCTGGCCGTCTGCAGCAACATCATCACGCATCTGGAGCAGGGCATCGCCCTCAAGCGGCAAGCCGTGCTCTTCCGGGCGGGCCATCACAGCAGCCACCTCGAGGTCGAGCTTGCCAGACGTCAGATTCCGTTCCACAAGTTCGGCGGACTCAAGTTCATCGAGGCCGCCCACGTGAAGGACATGCTCGCGTTCCTGCGGATCCTGGAGAACCCGTGGGATGAGTTGAGCTGGTTCCGCATTCTGCTCCTGCTCGAGGGCATCGGTCCCAGGAGTGCGCAGCGGATCGTGGACCAGATCGGCGTCCGTCGCGAGCAGACGCCCGTGGCCGAGCCGGATTCGGTGAACCCAGCGAGCACCGAAGCGGTGTCAGATTCCGGTTCGGATGAATCCGAGACCGGTCCGCAGCCCATCACCTCCACGTTCCGCACGCCTCTGCGGCGATTCCTGGAGGGGGCGGTGAATGCGCCGGCTTCATCACGCGAGCTGCTGCAGCAACTCCGCATGGCCCTGGCTCACTGCGCGGGTCTCAGACTCGTTTCCAACGGCCGGAACGGCGGCTTCGTGCTGGAACCCCTCGGTGCCGAGCCCCCTTTGTCCGCCCAGGTCGAGCGAATCCGTGAGTTTTACGATCCCGTTTTCAATCGCGCCTACGAGAATCCGACGATCCGCTTGCGCGACCTCGAGCAACTCGAGCAGATCGCCGCCACCTATCGTTCCCGCGGCCGGTTCATCACCGACCTGACGCTCGACCCGCCCACGTCCACGTCGGATCTGGCCGGGGCGCCGTATCTCGAGGAGGACTACCTGATCCTGAGCACGATTCATTCGGCCAAGGGGTGCGAGTGGGACGTCGTGCACATCATCCACGCCGCCGACGGCATGATCCCCTCCGACATGGCCACCGGCGACAGCGAAGGCGTGGACGAAGAGCGCCGGCTGTTCTACGTGGGCCTGACGCGGGCCAAGGACAATCTGTACGTCTACTTTCCGATTCGCTATTACCACACCGGCTCGCGCATGGGCGATGCTCACAGCTATGCTCAGCTCACCCGCTTCATCTCGCCGACCGTCAAGGCGCTCTTCGAACAGCGGTTGCCGCCCGGCATCACCCGCCGTGACCCTGCGGATCCCGGCACGTTTCCTCGGCACGCCAACACACCCGACCAGGTTCGCCGCCAAATCAACGATCTCTTCGGCGCCTGATCGCTCGTAACATCGCAAGACGTGGAAATTCATTCCCCGGAAGGAACGACCCTGCATCCGAACAGAGACGGCGGGAGCAAGCCCCGCCGCTCGCTTGCCCATAGCTCAGAGCTCAGAGCTTATAGCTCACAGCTCTTTCACGATCGTGGTCGGCCGGCTTTGGTCTTCTTACTGCTCTTGGTGGCCGACGAACGCGACTTCGTGCTGCCGGTCTTCTTTTGACCTTCGTGGGCGGAGCGGCCACGCTTTTCAGGCTGTCGTTGTAATTTCTGCTCGCTGCGTTCGGCCTTCTCCGCGGGTGGTTGCACACGGCCGACGTCCGGATTGACGCGTCGCCGGCCCTCGATGTCCGATGGCTTGCCGGCGGGCTCGCCTTTCATGGCTGCGAAGCCGGGAAGCTGTTCCGCGCCGCGCCGGGTCATACGCGTGGCGATGACCATCGTCTCCATCCAACGATCGAGATTCGCCAGCTGCGCTTCGGCCGTGGCCCGCAGCGTCGCCTCTGTCAACTGCGTGGTGGTCCGGAGCCAATTCGAAAAGAAATCCTGGGGGGCATTTGCCATGGCTGTCACTCCGTCGCTTTCAGGTTCTCGCCAATATCAAGATTGATTCTATGCCGAGACCCCGGAGGTTGATTGAGTTTCAGTGGGACGGCTGCACAAGCGTTCGATCCACGTGACGCACCGGCGAGCGGGCCAACGTCGATTCGGCCGGTTCGACACGCGTTTTTGTTGCACGTTCGATGCGGCTCGCCGGGATGTCAAGTCATCACGCCATACGTGAATGGGGTCTTGCCGGAACGACGATCACTGTCGCTTCGGCCAGCATCCACAGTGCTCCACCGACAAGCGCAATCATCACTTGCGCCACTCGAATGCCGGGGCAATTCCGTACACGCGTACATTTGCTCAGTACGGCTTGCGAACCGCGCGTACCCAATCAGTTCTCGGACCATTCGCGTTGGGAAAACGCACGTTCGCACGCCCGCGCACATCGCGCCGCGCGCTTGGGCTGGGAGCGGAAATCTGTATGATGTGAGGACGGACATCTTGGGAGGCAGACACCAAGGAGGCAGGAAAAGGATGCACGATTGCAGACGGCACGACGGTTGTCGGGCGGCAACCTGGATGATGGTGAGCCTGTGGGCGGTCGCGGTTTTGTGTCGACCCGCGCCGGTGGTTGCGGCCGTGGCTCCGTTCTTCCAGTCCATGCCCGTGGTTAGTGCCAATCCGGTCCAGGCCGATAACTCCACCGTCTACACCGTGACCGTGACGGCCGGCGATCCGGACGGCTACGACGACATTCGCGACGTGCGCGTTCTGTTCAACTACACGGAGGCGGCAGGGAATACTTCGTTGGGCCGAGGCTATCTGGCCTGGGGCAAGACCGATGCAGACATCACACGCTTCGGTGGGGCGTGGACGCTTGCTGGCGCCACCGGCAGGGGACGCTGGGGCTATCGCACCGATGCCTGGGGCGGGACCACGTATCTGACGCCGCTCGGTTGCACGGTCTCCGTCTCTGGCCGGGCCACCGGCGGCATGGGCACGATGACGATTGTCTGGTCGTTCACGGTCAAGCCGGCGTGGGGCTATAACCCGATCACCAACGACGCCGACGCTAACGTTTCCGACTTCAGCTACAGCACCGGCTGGCTGGACAATCCGAACGACTTCGAAGTGGCTTCGACGACCTGCGCCAGACGTGCGTGATACCGCGGGCACCGGTCGTGTCGAATCCTACGCCGGGGACGCTCGATGTCGCCATTCATCCGGCCGACTCGGGCAGCGATGTGTTCGCCATCCGGATTTCGCCGGCCGTGAACGGGTTCTCCTATGTTCAGGCCGACGGCACGATCGGTCCGCGGGAGGTGTGGCGGAGCCGCAGTGAGTGGGGCGTGCGGACGGTCACCGGGCTGATGTGGAACACGTCGTACTCCTTCTCGGTCCGGGCGTACCGGTTTGCCGATGGCTATTGCCCGTCCGCCTGGGGACCCGAGGCTGCGGCAACGACGTTGCCCGGCGTCGCGCGGATCGAGTTCGCCGGCGGCCGACCGTTCAATCCCGGCGTTCGGGGGCAGTGTCCGATAAGAGACATCGCGGCCGACGCCATTGACGCATTGTGGAACCTGGCGGCAGGGGCCAGCGGGCGCGGTGTTGCCGGCGGGTTGGACGCCGATACGTACGACTGGCGAGACGTTCACAGCGGCATCGGTGGCGGGCGCAACGAAAACTTCTCCACACTGCAGTTCCTGCAAATGGCCCGCGACCACTCAGCTTTTCCGGTGTTCACCGCCAATCTCTTCGGCGGCGGTGCCAAGGAGCCACCGAACGGGTTCATCTGTCAGACCGACAATCCCGAAGGGCTCGCTGCTGATTGGGTCCGCTACGTGAACGTTATCCTTCAGCAGTACCGGCAGGGGCAGGAGGCCAGCCTGTCGGGCGAGAACTTGCGCGTGTACAACTCGATCACGAATTGGGCGGGAAAACCGAAGCTCCTGTCCGCCACCGAACCGCCCACGCCGCGCGTGACCTACTGGGAGATCGGCAACGAGCCCGAACTGGGCGTGCTCAGCGGTTACATCGGCAACCATTACCTGAGTCCGGAGGATTACCGCGATCGCTACAAGTCCATCAGCGCCGCCATGCGTGCGGTGGACGCAGACTTGAAGATCGGTCCCTGCCTGATGGATCCGCCAGACGCCGCGGGGAGCGGGCGATGGCTGCACGCCCTGGCGAGCGATCCGGCAGCTCGGATCGATTTCGTCGCGTACCACCCGTATTACCAACCCATCAAATGGAACTGGGGCAACTTGCCGGGCATGACCGCCGCTCTGCGTTTGTTCCGGGCGCATCTGGACGAGTATGCGGAGGCGGTGCACGCGATCATGACGGCCTACGGCCGCTCCGGCTACGAACTGATGGCCAGCGAGTGGTGCCCGGTGAACTGGGATGCCGGCAGCCACATTCAACACTCGATGGCCAACGCGCTGGGCGTGGTCGAAGGCGTGTTCAGCTTCGCCGAGCAGGGCGTGGTGGCCGCTCACTTCTGGGTGTCTCCGCAGGCCAAACGGGGACCGCGCGACGTGTATACCGCTCTTGCCCAGGACATGGGCGACACGCTGATCGCGACGATGGCTGACTTCGGGTTCGATCCGCACCAATTCAACTGGCGATTGTACGTGACTCAGTCGGCCACCGAGCCAAACAAGATTGCCATCTGGGGCTTGAACTTTGACGAGCACGTGCACGTCGAGGTGCCGTTATCGCTGACTCGCTGCCGAGTCGACTCCGCCGTGCTCAAACGCTACGGCATTCCCGGCGATGATGCCGCCGGCGGCGATACCAGTCTCATGCACAACGACGGCATGGCCTGGGAAGAAACCGACGTGACCGTCGACCCCAGGCACTTCGTTCTCCGCCTGGAGGATGCCGAGGTCACTGTGCTCGTTCTGCATATCACGCGCGTGCCCTCGCTGGATCACGATCGTGACGGCGACGTGGACCTGGAGGACTTCGGCTGGTTCCAGGCGTGCCTGAGCGGTGCCGGCGTGTTGCAAGACGATCCCCAGTGTGCCGACGCTCTCCGTGAAGATCAGGACGTGGACGAGGCTGACATGGAGGCGTTCCAGCGTTGTTTCACCGGCCCCGGTCGCCTTGCTGAAGCCACTTGTGCCGACTGAAGGTTGGGTTAAGACCGCCCGAACACGTCTGAAGGAAATGCACATTGCGGTTGAAAAGAGACGGCGGGGGCAAGCCCGGCCGCTCGCTGTGCGGGAGCGGGCATTCTCGCGCGCAAAGCGAGCCGCCGGGTTTGCCCCGGCGGACTCAGTCCGAACCGATACCAGCATCCGAGGAGTTACACCATCGATGCGGTAATCGTCACCGTTTCGAGGAAACCATGAAGCTCGTCAAAGCCACGGCTTGCAGCGCGATGGTGAACAGGAGCTTGACCAGCTGAGCACCGTATTCCTCGCCGCGGATCATGCTGAAGATGGCCCAGACCAGGGCGGCCAGCGCGAGCACCTGGACGACCAGGCCGGTCAGGCGGCTGAGCGAGAAGTCTTCGGCCTGGTTGCGCCGGTCCACCGTGCGGAGGAACGAGAGGATCTCTTGCAGCGTCTTGTCCACAGCGCCGAGGTCAGCGGTGGGCTTGGCGTTGGCCTCCGCCTCGGCCTTGGTATTGGAGACGGAGTACTTGAGGACGGTTTCGACGGCCTCGTCGAGCGTCGAGACGACGAAATCCACGCTGCGGTCGCGACGGACCTCGGCGCCGTGCGTCACCAGGATGGTGCGGCAGCCGGCGGCTCGACCTGCCTGCGTGTCGGTCAGCGAGTTGCCGATCATCCACGAGCCAGCCAAGTCGAGATTCCGCTCGAGCGAGGCCTTGGCCAGCATGCCGGGCCGCGGTTTGCGCAAATCGCTTTCGAGGCGATACTCCTCGACCACCGCCTCCGGACCTTCGAGGTACGGACAATAGTAGATCGCGTCCAGCTCAGCCCCTTCAGCGGCCAGCAGCTCGCGCAGCCGGGCGTGGATCCGCTCCAGCGTCGCCTCGTCGAACAGGCCGCGGGCGATGCCCGACTGATTGGTCACGATGATGTTCTGAAAGCCGGCGTCGGCCAGACGGCGGATGGCTTGGGCGGCGCCCGGCAATAGCTTGACCTGGTCGGGGTCGCTCAGGTAGCCCGGGTCCTCGATCAACGTGTTGTCGCGGTCCCAGAAGATGGCTGCGCTGGTCATGACGCCCTGTACTATCGGCGAATGTCGGCGGGATTGCAACGCCGGGAAGCTGGGCGGCGAGAGCAGCGAAACGGGAAACGCCGACGCCGCGGGGTCCACGTTCAGCCCGTTTGCGTTCCCCAGTTTGCCCTTGGGCCCCAGTCTCCCCGTTGTCTTGCCGTTGCGGTTGCCCCCGTTGGTGCTCTTGGCCATTGGTCGCATCCTTGTCCTGTACCCCACGGCCGGCCCCGTGCCGCTCGACGGCGGCGTCCACCGGCCCACTCAGCGGGCGTCGGCGTGAGCTGTGGAGACTTCACGCCGGCTTACTCGCTACACAAAACGCCGGAGCCTCTCTATCATGCTCCGAAAGTCGGGGGAGCATACCATGCCCGGGTTTGAAAAACACGTCTTCGTCTGCACCAACGTCCGGGACGCCGGTCATCCGCGAGGCTGCTGCGCCGCACGCGGGGGCGAGGCGGTTCGCGAAGCGCTCAAGGCGGCGGTGAAAACTCACAACCTCGCACGGCGGGTCCGGATCAACGGGGCGGGCTGTCTGGACCAGTGCGAACACGGCCCGGTCATCGTGGTCTACCCGGAGGGCGTGTGGTACGGCTTCGTCACGCCGCAGGACGTGCCGGAGATCGTCGAGTCGCATCTGTTGGGCGGCAAGCCGGTCGAACGGCTCCGGTTGCCGGATACGTGCATCAATACGCCTCGCTGCCCGCACAAAGGGCGGGCAGCGGGCATTGAGTCCCGTCCGGATGCGAGCCCGGCCGAGAGCTCGAATCGGCTGACTCAGGTCTGAATGTTCTTGATCCGACGTCGGACGCCGGCCAAGACGCTGCGGATGTCAATCCGCGAGGTTTCCGTACCGGAGTCCTCTCGAAAACACCCGCAGGAGTGTCAACCCGGCCAGTCCGAGCAGCGTGCTCGCTGTCGTGCCGAATCCGCATGCGGGTTGAACGCCGTCCTCTTCCTCTTCGGGGATAGGCTGCTCATGATCGTCCGGGGGTTCACGGCCGGTCGGTGTGCAACCGTTTGTCTCGGGTTGACCGCATCCACATTTCCCGGGGGCGGACTTCACTGGGTCGGCGGGGCAGCCGTCCAAGCAGTCCGGTACGCCATCGGCATCACTGTCGGTGTCGGCCACGCCGCAACCGCAGATTCCGGGCAACGTTTTGGCTGGGTCGTCCGGGCATAGATCCAGCGTGAAGCAATCGGGTACACCGTCACCGTTCGCGTCGGTATCAGCCACGCCACAGCCACACGCGCCGGGAAGCGTCTTGGCCGGGTCATCCGAGCACAGGTCGAACGTGAAGCAGTCGGGGACGCCGTCACCGTTGGCGTCGCTATCAGCTGCGCCGCAGCCGCAGATGCCGGGCGCGATCTTGGCCGGATCGGCAGGACACTCGTCCAAGCAGTCGGCCGTGCCGTCGCCGTCGCTATCCGTGTCGGCCGTGCCGCACCCACACGCGCCGGCTTGCGTGTTGGCCGGATCTGCCGGGCAGTCATCGAGGCAATCGGCGGTGCCGTCACCGTCGCTGTCGGTGTCGAGATTTCCGCACCCGCAGGCGCCCGTTTCGATTTTGGCGGCATCCTCTGGACAGGCGTCGAGGCAATCCGGCGTACCGTCGCCGTCGCTATCGGCGTCGGGCGTGCCGCACCCGCACGCGCCGGGTTCCAGCTTGGTCGCATCGGAGGGACAACCGTCGAGGCAATCCAACGTCCCATCGCCGTCGGTGTCAGCGTCCGGGATGCCGCAACCGCAGATGTCCGGCGTCACCTTGTACGGGTCGTCGGGACATGCGTCGATGCAATCGGCCGTGCCGTCACCGTCGGTGTCGGTGTCCGGAAGGCCGCAGCCGCACTGGCCGGGGTCAGCCTTGGCGGGATCGGCGGGACACTCATCGCAGGCATCGCCGGCACCATCGCCGTCACTGTCGAGCTGATCTTCGTTCGCTACTGACACACAATTGTCACAGGCATCGCCGAGGCCGTCGCCGTCGGTATCCTCTTGTCCGTCGTTGGCGGCGGCCGGACAATTGTCGCACATGTTGCCGTGAGCGTCGCCATCGTCGTTGGCCTGGTCGGGGTTGTAGTGTTCGGGGCAGTTGTCCTGCTCGTTTCGAATGCCGTCGTTGTCGAAATCCCACGGACTGGCGGTCGCGACGGCCGGCCAGATGAGCGTCAGGCCCCAGACGACGGTACACAGGAACGAGCGGCAGCGATCCTTGGTGGTGGACGAGCGCATGGAACCTCCTTTTCCCTCACGGCCCGCGGGCACGGAGGATCTCGCGGAACGGCAAATCCGGGCTTGCACGCCGGCCACGCCGTTCGACCGACGTGAAGTTCGGCACGGCCGGATACCCGGGCAAGTCTGATCGGTGATGGCATTCGGTATATATCCCGGTTACGAGAACGGGACCAAGACTGCGTGGGGGTGGGCGTGAAATTATGGCAGAGGATCTTTGAGGTGGGGCCCTGACCTGCCGATCACCTACGGCGTTTGCCGTGGCATCGCGGGGACGTTCCACGAACAGTCGTCACAATCGCAGTTCGACGGCCGGACGCACGGCTAGACGCTCCAGGCGCTCCGGCACGACGTCGATGCCCCAGCCCAATCCAGCCAGCGGCGTGGGCTTACCGTTGCATCCGAACTGCACGGGCCGATCGACGACGTCGTCGTTGAGCAGGAATCGGCCATAGCTGCCCTCGGCGAAGCAGACGTGCGGCGCGTTCTCGAGGAAGCGTCGCCCGGCCGCCGAGAGAATGCTGGTCTCGCCGACCATGCAACCGAGTTGATACTTCAGTCCGTGCCGGCGGGCGAAGTGGATCAGCTTGAGCGCGGACAGGAACCCGCCGTTCTTGCTGATGCGAATGTTGAACAGGTCCACCGCCTCCATTCGCACGAGGCGTTCGGCATCGTCCATGGTGAGCAGCGATTCGTCGGGCATGACGGCCACGCCGATGGCCTTCCTCAGCTCGCTCAGATCGTTGTCGTACTGCCGGGCCAACGGTTGCTCGACGCACGAGATGGCGTCGAGGGGGAGCCGGCCCAGCCGAGCAATCGCCTCCTGGAGCGTCCACGCGCCGTTCGCGTCCAGTCGCAACGTGGTCTCGCGGCCGAGCGACCGGCCGAGGATGCGCACGACCGTGGCGACGCGCTCGGCGTCATCGTCGTATCCCACCTTCAGCTTGAAGTCGCGCAGACCGTACCAGCGCATCATGCGCACCTTGCGGGCGACCCGGCCCGAGGGCCCCCCCGATACGACGGCGCTGTACGTCACGTTCTTCAGGCTGCCTGGCGGCCCCAACTCGGGCAGGTCGAGCCAGCCGACGGCTTCGCTGATCGGCCGCTCGAAGTGGCGGCTGTAGGCGTCGAGCAGGGCCAACTCCACCGCAGCCCGCGCAGCATTGATGACGGTGCCGTCGGCGTCGCGGTGAGGTAGTCGGTCAATCGCTTCCAGCGCCTCGGGAAAGCTCGCGGGCCGGAGTTCGACCAGGAGGTCGGGCATGAGCCGCCGGATGGTTTCGATCACGCTCTCAGGCGTTTCGCCGGTGACGTAGGGCCGGGCGAGCGTCTCGCCATAGCCCAGCGTGCCGCTGGCCAGTTCGACCTGGACGACGACGGGATCGGCGGTTTGGCGGGTCTTGGCCGCGTGTTCGAACGGGCGGCGCAGGGGGATGGCCAGCGGGTACAGGCGCAGACAGTGGATCTGGGAGCGTCCCCTCATGGCCGAGATGGTACGACTGCCGGGGGCTTCTGCCAAGATTGAGCTATCCTCGGTCGCTGGCGATGCCGATAAATCCGTAGAGCTCGTGGGGGGGTAGGGCAAAGCGATGGATAAAGCGGTGGTCCTGGTCAGTGGTGGGCTCAACAGCGCGGTGCTAGCCGCCATTGCGCGCGAGCAGTACGAGGAGCATCTGCTGCACGTAGCCTGGGGCCATCGAGCCGCCGAGCGGGAAAGGTCCTGCTTCGAAGCCATCGCCGCGCATCTGCGGATCGAGCGGACGCTGACCGCCGATCTCGGCTGGATCGCCTCGCTGGGCGGCAACTCCCGCACCAGCCGCAAAATCCCCATGGAAGAGCCAACGTCGTTGGGCAAGGAGGTGCCGTCCACGTTTGTGCTGGGGCTGGTGCCTGCCATGCTCGCCGCCGCCGCGACCTGGGCGGGAGCCATCGGGGCCAAGCGCATCCTCATTGGCACGAGCGAAGACCACGGCGTGCCTGGTCCGGCCATGTCCAGCTTCTATCCGGACTATCGCCGGGAGTTCGTTCAGACGTTCAATCTGATGCTCGAGTACGCCAAGCCGCATGGCCGCGAACTCCTGGTCGAGGCGCCGCTGGCCGAGTTGGCCCGTCAGGAAGTGGTTCTCCTGGCGAAACGACTCAAGCTGCCGGTCGAGAAGACCTGGAGCTGCTATCGCGATAACGATGAGCCATGCGGCAAGTGCGTCGGTTGCACCACCCGCGCGGCCGGCTTCCTCCGCGCGAACATCCCCGATCCGCTGCTCTTGGAACCCGCCAAAGTGTGAGCTATGAGCTGTGGGCTATGAGCTATGAGCCTCATAGGTCGGAGGAGTCCTAGCTACCTTCTCGTGTACGTCTATTGCCGGCGTACCGCGGCCGAGGCCAACCCCGCCGCTTGCGCTGGCGGACACCTCTTGCACGCGATGGACGTGATCGCGGGTATCAGCCCAAGAGAGAGGCGGGCGAGACGCCCGCCCCCCGCGAATCTGATCGGCCGGAAACGGCTCAATCCCACTTGAGAACCGCGCCGGTGGCCGCACTCGTCGCCATGGACGTGTACTTGGCCAAATAGCCGGTCTTGTAGCGAGGCTCGGGCGCTTTCCAGGTCTTGCGGCGTTCGGCGAGTTCGGCCTCGCTCAGCTTGACGTTGAGCGTCCGGGCCGGGATGTCGATCTCGATGATGTCGCCGTCGCGGAGCAGCGCGATGGCGCCGCCGCGGGCCGCCTCCGGGCTGACGTGGCCGATGCAGGCCCCGGCCGTGCCGCCGCTAAACCGGCCGTCGGTGATGAGCGCGACCGTCTTGGCCAGGGCGGGATTGCCCTTGATGTAGCTGGTGGGCGCGAGCATCTCCTGCATGCCCGGTCCGCCCTTGGGGCCTTCGTAGCGGATGACCACGACCATGCCGGGCTTCACCTTGCCGGCCAGGATCCCCTCACAGGCTTCTTCCTGGCTCTCGAAGATGATGGCCGGCCCGGTGTGGCGGAGCATCTCCTTGTCCACGCCCGCGGTCTTCACGATGGCGCCTTCCTGAGCGATGTTGCCGTAGAGCACGCTCAGACCGCCTTCGGGCGTGTAGGCCTTCTCGACCGTGCGGATGCAGTCGTACGGATCGAACGCGTTCTCCTCGATCACGGCCAGGACGGCAGCGCCGCCCTTGTTGGCGTACATGGTGTGCCGGCTCAGGCTGCTGCGGGCGGCGGTGCTGATGCCGTCGAGGCGGATCTTCTCGCCGCGGACGCGGATGTCGTTTTCCTTGATATTTTCGCCCAGCGTCTTGCCGGTCACGGTGATGGCCTCGGTGTTCAGGAGGCCGGGCTTGCCCCGCATGATCTCGCCGAGGATGGTCATGATGCCGCCCGAGGCGTGGCAATCTTCCATGTGGTACATCCTGCCGTTGTCGCCGGAGGACGGGGCCAGGCGGCAGATGTTGGGCGTCTTGCGCGACAGGGCGTCAATGTCGGCCATGGTGAACTTGACGCCGGCTTCGTGGGCGATGGCCAGGATATGCAGCACGGTGTTGGTCGAGCCGCCCATGGCCATGTCCAGGATCATGGCGTTATCGAAGGCGGCACGAGTCATGATCTCACGGGGGACCGGGCCGCCGGCCTTGGCCAGTTCGACGATGCGCTCGGCGGCAGCGGCGTAGAGCTTCTTGCGATCCTCGCTGGTGGCCAGGATGGTGCCGTTGCCCGGCAGGGCCATGCCCAGCGCCTCGCACAGGCAGTTCATGCTGTTGGCGGTGAACATGCCCGAACATGAGCCGCAGGTGGGACAGGCGCTGTTCTCGATGTCGGCTACCTGCTTCTCGGTCATCGCGCCGGAGGTGTACTGGCTGACGGCGTAGAAGGCGCTGATGAGATCCACCTTCGTGCCGTCGGAGGTCCTGCCCGCCTCCATGGGCCCGCCGCTGACGAAGAGCGTGGGGATGTTGCAGCGGGCGGCGGCCATGAGCATGCCCGGCACGATCTTGTCGCAGTTGGGAATGCAGATCATGGCATCGAAGCGATGGGCTTCGATCATGGTCTCGACCGAATCGGCGATGAGTTCGCGGCTGGGGAGCGAGAACTTCATGCCCAGATGGCCCATGGCGATGCCGTCGTCCACGCCGATGGTGTTGAAGATGAACGGCACGCCACCGGCCTCGCGGACGGCGTCCTTGATGAAATAACCCACGCTGTCGAGGTGGGCGTGGCCCGGGATGATGTCCACGTAGGAATTCACCACGGCGATGAACGGCTTGTCCAGGTCCTCGTCGCGGTAGTTGCCCGTGCCCTTGAGCAAGCTGCGGTGGGGGGCTCGCTCGACGCCTCGTTTGATCAAATCGCTTCGCATTTGTTCACCTCGTGCATGGTCAACCGCTCCAACGCGCTCCTCGGCGCCGGGGATCCGGCTGCCCCGGCCGGCAGGACGGGCCGGCTCGCCGGAAGCCGGACATTATAGCCGCAGGCGCGTTTTCCGACAGGCCGAAGCCGTGGGGCGAGCATCCTGCCCGCCTATGACCGGTCAGGCCACGGCCGTTCGGCCGAGGCAGCGCGGCAGATCCGGGCATTCGAATTCTTTCGTTGGGGAAGAGCGCGGTACTTCAGCGAGGGACGCCGGCACCGCGAGCCGTGAGGTTTTGTCGGGCCTCGATGCTGGGCGAGGCCTGGACTATATCTTGTCGGATTTGTTCAGGTTGCACCGTCTGCAGAGGAGTTGCACGTTCTGCTCACTGTTACTGCCGCCCTTGGTGACAGGAATGATGTGATCGAACTCGAGGTATTGATTGCTCCCGCACTCGGCGCACCGGCCGCCGTATTTCTGATAGACGCGTTGCCGGACGTCTCGGGGAATGTGCCGGGTTGGAAGGCCATCTACCTGCTCGACCAGCGTCTGGTTAGCTTTTCGGACCGCTGCCTCGTAGATGAGGAAAGCCAGTTTACTGTCCGAGCCAAATGTGTACCGGCCGTTTCCTCGTCCCGTGGCGCTCAACTCGAGCGTGTCACCCCTGGGTGCAATCCTGGTTACTCGGCGATGATTCAGATCGAATGTCCGGGCAGGGCTCTCGAAAATAAGTCGGCAATTGGTGATCAACACACGCCCTTCGTGCAGCACGCGTTGCTGACCGCTCTTGAGATGCTTGACTTCTTCGTAGCTGCCTGGGCCTTCGAAGTGCACGATCTCGGTGTTACGACGCCCGGTCAGGTGGACGTTCAAGGATGGGAGTCTACCCTTGAGGATGTCCGTGATCTGTTTCAACTCGCGGATTTCGCCCTCTGCGTAGGTGCGGAAGCGTGGTGAAAGCTTCAGTCGTTCCATCAAGAAGGCGAGAGTTGATTCTTCTTCTTCGCTCAGCTGGCCATCGGCCTTGGCGTCAATGAGGACGTGCTCGACAAACCGCTCGGCCTGCACCCGGATGGAGTCGAGCAACTCGTTTTCCTTCAATCCGATGGCTTCCGCCGACGCAACGAGATGGCTCCACTCACGATGACTGAGTTCACCATCCTCAATCATCTTCATAAACATGGCTCGAAGGAATCCTTCCGCCCAATCGGAGAAGTACCGCGTGACCAAGTCCCGGACGGACGTACCGATGCATGCTGCAACCTGTTGTAGCTCCTCAAGCTCCGCAGGTTCGATCCTGCCGTCAGCAACCGCGTCGGAGAGGACTTCCTGGAAAACCTCGAGCCCGACACGAAAAGCGACTTGCTCGGCGTTCTTTTCCGGGAGCATGACCGACCGGGCGACCCAATCCAGACCCTTTTTCTCTTCTTCGCTGATCTGACGGTCTCTCCAGGCCTTCTTGCACGCGAATTCATACACGCGTTCTTGGACGAGGGGAATGTCTCGGGGTTGAATCTCCAGCGACGTGACGAGAGCGTCAAAATTGAAGGCCCCCCTGTCGCTCTTGAGTCGACTGGCGACGTTACGCGCGAAATAGTCGATTCGTTCTTCACGTTGAGGGTCCAATAGCTGAACCGAAGCCCGTCGGATCCAGTCGATAAGCTTGGCCATGCGATTCTCCCCTTTTCTCTGCTATCCTACGAATAACTGCGGCATCCTACAAGGCTATGGCG
>Ga0116169_1000195_pt1 | contig 67243 bp, 76 predicted proteins | sample AD_UKC130_MetaG_FD_89796 | JGI IMG/M metagenome (GOLD analysis project Ga0116169, IMG submission 89796) | Active sludge microbial communities of municipal wastewater-treating anaerobic digesters from Canada - AD_UKC130_MetaG | ecosystem: Engineered > Bioreactor > Anaerobic > Digestate | place...
AGCGCAGGCAGGTCCAGGTATCCATGAACCTGGAGAATTACGTAGAGACCCCTATCTACAGGGTGCTGGAGACTATCAGGCGCGAGGCGGCCTGCTTTGGAGTGCCTGTGGTGGGCACTGAGATTGTGGGGCTCGTGCCCCAGCAGGCCCTATTGGACGCTGCCGCGTGGTATCTGCAGCTGGAAAGCTTTGCTGTTCAGCAGGTGCTGGAAAACCGGCTGCGTTAGGGGGTGCTGGAGTGGTGCAAGCTGACCTAGTGATCATGGGCGGGCAGGTGGTTACCGCCGCCCATAAGGAGTATCCCGTTCGGGGACGGGCGATGCAGCACCTAGAGGTGCTGGACAGGGGCTGGGTGGCCTGTGCAGGGGACAAGATTATCGCGGTGGGGAGCCCAGATGAGGTAAGGCCAAGGGTGGAGCTGACCTCCAAAACCCAGATCATCGATGCCGAGGGCAAGACGGTCACTCCAGGCCTGATCGATCCCCACACCCACCTCATCTTCGGCGGGAGCAGAGAGGATGAGTTTTACCTCAGGGCCCAGGGTGCTGATTACATGGAGATCATGGCTGCGGGAGGAGGTATCCTCAGCTCCGTGCGGGCAACCAGGGCGGCCTCCCTGACTGAGCTGGTAGCTTCCGGCCGGCAGAGGCTCTGCTGGATGCTGCGCCAGGGTGTAACCACTGTGGAGTGCAAGAGCGGATATGGTCTGGATCTGGAAACGGAGCTGAAACAGCTGGAGGCTGTGCGCATCCTGCAAAGGGAACAGCCGGTGGAACTGGTCCCCACCTTCCTGGGTGCCCACGCCTGGCCCCCGGAGTACCAGGAGGATCACCAAGGTTACCTGGAGTTTCTGCTGGATACTGTGCTGCCGGCAGTCAGGGAGCAGGGCGTAGCCGAGTATGTGGATGTGTTCACCGAAAAAGGAGTTTTCTCTGTGGAGCAGAGCCGCAGGATCTTTGCCAGGGCCCGGGAGCTGGGCTTTAGACTGAGGGTTCATGCCGATGAGATGCACAACTTGGGCGGGGCTGAGCTGGCGGCGGAGTTGGGGATGGCCAGCGCCGATCACTTGCTCATGATTTCGGATCAAGGGATCCAGGCCCTGGCGGCAAGTGAGGTAATCCCCATTCTCCTGCCGGGCACAGCTTTCAGCCTGCGCAAGCCTTATGCCCCGGCGCGGAAGATGCTGGAGGCGGGGCTGCCTTTGGCCCTGGCTACCGACTTCAACCCCGGGTCCTGCCCCACAGCCAGCCTCCACCTGGTTATGTCCCTTGCCTGTCTGTACATGGCCATGACGCCGGAAGAGGTGTTTAATGCGGTGACCATCAATGCCGCCCATTCTCTGCAGCGCTCTGACCGCCTGGGCAGCTTAGAACCGGGCAAGCAGGCCGATGTGGTAATCTTTGCGGCGGATGATTTCCGGAAGATTCCCTACTTCATAGGCGTCAACTTAGTGGAAACAGTGGTGAAAGCGGGTCAAATCGTTGTGAGCAACTGAGTAGGAAAAGGGTGGTACTTTGCTGACTGAACTGAGGATCTCAGAGTTTGCGGCTGAACTAGGATCGGCCAAGCCGGCGCCAGGAGGGGGCAGCGCCTCGGCCTTGGCCGGGGCTTTAGCCGCCGCACTAGCGAGAATGGTTGCCCAGTTGAGCGGTGAGGGCTGGGAAGGTTTTCTCCCCCAGGCCCAGCGTCTAACCGAGCAACTGCTGCATCTGGTGAACAAAGATACGCAGGCCTTTAACCAGGTGATGGCCGCTTTACAGCTTCCCAAGGGTACGGAGGAAGAAAAGCAGGAAAGGAAACGGGCACTGCGCCTGGCCACGCGCCTAGCCACCGAGGTGCCCCTGCAGGTGATGGAGTTTTCCCTGGAAGTATTGGCTTTGGCTCAAGACGTGGCCTTCAGGGGAAACAAGAACTGCCTCAGTGATGCAGGGGTAGCGGCACTGTTGGCCGCCGCAGCCTGCCGAGGGGCCGCTTACAATGTGCTCATTAACCTGCCCGGTCTGCGGGGGGATGAGTTGGCCGCGGCCGCCCGGAGGCGGGTGGAGGAAATCCTGCGCGATGTGGGGGTCCTAGAAGGGACCATTACCGAGCACGTTACCCAAGCCCTGGGCTGATTACCTGCCCAGGGCTTGACGGGCCGCCAGGAGCTGTGGTAGAATTTTGCCAACATACTTCGGGGCAATGAAGGAGCGCAGTAGCTGACCATGGGTACTCAGAGACCAGGCTGGTTGGTGCGAAGCCTGGAGAACATGGTAAGGTGCTGGTCACCGCGGCGAATTACACTCTGGAGCTTGGGCAGGAGACTGCTCCGGGCGCCATCCGTTAGCATGGCATAGAGGCACGCCCATGGCGTGCGAATTAAGGTGGTACCACGGGTTCTCTCTCGTCCTTAGGGTGGAGAGAATTTTTGTTTGATGGAGGGGGATTTCCATGGAGAATGTACTGGATGTCTTGGAAGAGCGGGGTTACGCGGCGCAGATCACCCACAGGGATGAGCTGCGGGAGCTTTTGGGCAAGGAGTCGGTCACGTTCTACATTGGCTTCGATGCAACGGCTCCCAGCTTGACCTTGGGGCACCTGATCCCCATTATGGCCGCGCTGCATCTTTACCGGGCGGGTCACAGGCCCATTATGGTTATGGGTGGGGGCACAACCATGATCGGCGATCCTTCAGGCAAGTCGGAGATGCGGCAGCTGCTCAAACCAGAGACCATTGCAGCCAATGTGGAGTGTTTCCGCCGCCAGTTTTCCCGCTTTTTCAACTTCGAGGATGGCTCAGCGCTCATGGTGAACAACGCCGAATGGCTGTTGGATCTCAATTTTATGGAGTTCGTGCGGGAGATCGGCAGGCATTTTTCAGTGAAACGTATGCTGACCATGGAAGCGTATAAGTCCCGGTTGGAAGCGGGCCTCACCTTCTTGGAGTTCAGCTACCTGTTAATCCAGTCCTATGACTTTCTGGAACTGTTCCGCCGCTATAACTGCCGGCTGCAGCTGGGCGGCAACGACCAATGGTCCAATATTATCGGCGGCTATGAACTGGTGCGCAAAGTGGAAGGGGAGTCCGTCTACGGCCTCACCCTGACCCTGTTGACCACGGCTGCCGGCGTGAAGATGGGTAAAACGGAAAAGGGTACGGTTTGGCTTGATCCAGAGCGGACCAGCCCCTACGACTTCTACCAATACCTGCGCAACGTGGATGACGCTGATGTGGAGAAGCTGCTCACCATGCTCACCTTTCTGCCCTTGGAGGAAGTGCGCCGGTTGGGGGCACTGCAGGGAGCAGAAATCAACCGGGCTAAGGAAATCTTGGCCTTTGAGGTGACCAAGTTCGTGCACGGCGAGGAAGAAGCACGCAAAGCGCAGGAAGCAGCCAAGGCGGTGTTCGGGGCGGGCAGTACCCACGATGGAATGCCATCCACAACCTTTGCCAGGGAGCGTTTTGCCCAGGGCGTGGATATTGTTACCCTGCTCAGTGAAGTTGACCTTGTCAAGAGCCGCAGCGAAGCGCGGCGCCTGATTGACCAGGGGGGAATTACCCTGGGGCAGGAACGGGTGGACAGCATCGAGCGCCTGGTGACCTTGGCCGATTTCCAAGGCAGCGAGCTGATCATCCGCAAGGGGAAGAAAGTTTACCACCGGGTGGTGCTGGAGTAGAGGGGAAGACAGCACAGAACGGCAGAAAAGCTAGGGCGAACCTAGCTTTTTTGTTGATCTGGGGGTGGTTTTGCACTAGAATAGTTTGTGTTGCAAACTATTCTTTCCCCAAAGGACAGGAGGGAACGCAGTGCCCCAGGGAGATCTGGTTTTGGAGTTTATGGAAACCCTGGAAAGCCTGAAAACCTGCGGACGCGCCTTTTTCCGCTGTTCTGGGCCGGTGAGGGGCAGCGCCATGCGACTGCTGCTTTTGCTTCACCACCACGTGGGGCCTGATGACCCCGGTCTGCAGCCTTCGGAGCTTGGCGAACTATTGCAGTTGACCAGGCCCACCATTACGACCTTGGTGAACACCCTTGAGGAACAGGGGTTGGTGGAGCGGGCAGGAACCGACGGAGACCGCCGCGTGGTCCATGTGCGGCCCACGGCCCGGGGGGCTGCCCTGGTGCAGGAGGCCAGGGCCGAATTGACCAGGAGGATCAGCGGGTTCATGGATTACCTCGGGGAAGGGGACAGCCAGGAGCTGCTGCGCCTTCTGCGGAGGATGCGCACCTTTTTACAGGAACAGGAGACCAGGCAGGAAGGGAAGCGGGAACCATGTGGAAGTTGAGGCAGTACCTTAGACCGTACTTGCTGACAGTAGCGGTCGTATCGGGGCTGGTGTTTCTGGAAGTGTTAGCTACTCTGCGGCTGCCGGATCTGATGAGCCGCATTGTGGACGAAGGGATTGCCCGGGGAAATCTGGGTTTGATCTGGCGTACCGGCGCGGTAATGCTCTTAGTGGCCTTGGCGGGAGTGGCCTGTTCCTTGGTGGGCAGCTATCTGGCTTCCCGGGCTTCAGGTGCTTTCGGGCGCGACCTGCGCTTGGGAGTTTTCAGCCGTGTAGGCGAGTTTGCTCCCCGGGACTTCGACCAGTTTGGTGCGGCGTCTTTGATAACCCGCACCACCAATGATGTGCAGCAGGTGCAGCAGATGTTCCACATGAGCATGCGCATGGCTATGCGCGCCCCCCTCATGGCCGTGGGGGGAGTGCTCATGGTGGTGCGCAAAGACGCCCAGCTGGCCCTGATCCTCCTGGCCCTCATCCCCATCATGGCCGCTCTGGTGGCCTTGACCATCGCCAGGGGTGTTCCCCTGTTTAAGGGCCTCCAGGAAAAGCTGGACCGGCTAAACCTGGTAGTACGGGAACAGCTCATGGGGGTGCGGGTAATCCGGGCTTTCAACCGGGAAGGGGATGAGCAGGCCCGCTTCAGCCGGGCCAACCGCGATCTCACCCAAACGGCACTGAAGGTGAGCCGGCTGATGATCACTTTGATGCCCCTGTTAGGCTTGCTCATCAACCTGACCAATATTGTGATTATCTGGTTCGCGGCGCGGCGCATCGACGCTGGCCTAATGCAGGTGGGCAATCTCATGGCTTTCCTACAGTACACCATGCAGACCTTTATGGCCGTGATGATGCTGTCCATGATTTTTGTGAACCTGCCCCGGGCCTCCGCCTCCGCCCAGCGTCTGGCGGAGGTGCTGGATACCGAGCCTTCCATCAAGGATCCCCTCCAGCCCAAGCAGGTGGAGCAGGCCAGGGGCGTGGTTTGCTTTGACCAGGTCACCTTTTCCTATCCGGGGGCGGAAAAGCCGGTTTTAAGCGAGATCAGCTTCACTGCCCGCCCCGGGGAAGTCATCGCCATCATCGGCGGGACTGGTTCAGGCAAGTCCACCATTTTAGAGCTTCTGCTCCGTTTCCACGATCCCGATTCGGGGCGGATTACCTTGGACGGTGTGGATATCCGTGAGCTCAGCCAGCGCGATCTGCGCGCCCGGATTGGCTACGTACCCCAGCAGGCGGTGCTCTTTTCCGGTACCATAGAGTCCAACATCAGGCACGGGAAGGGGGAGGCCACCGACCCAGAAGTGCGGGAGGCGGCCCGTATTGCCCAGGCTCTGGAGTTCATCACAGAACGGGAAGCAGGCTTTGCCGGCGAGGTGGCCCAAGGGGGAACCAATCTCTCCGGGGGCCAGAAACAGCGGCTGTCCATTGCCCGGGCGCTGGTGCGCAGGCCCCAGATCTACCTGCTCGATGATTCCTTCTCTGCCCTGGATTACAGGACCGATGCCCGCCTCCGTCAGGAGCTGGCGCAGGCGGCCAAGGAGGCCACGGTGATTGTGGTCGCACAGCGCGTGAGCACCATTATGCATGCCCAGCAGATTCTGGTGCTGGAAGCGGGGAGGATCGTGGGGCAGGGCACCCACGAGGAGCTCCTCCAGGAATGCAGCGTCTATCAAGAAATTGTCGCTTCCCAATTTGGAAAGGAGGCCGTCTCATGAGCAGACCAGCACCGGGTAGGCCCACCCCCGGACGGGGTGGGGGTTTTGGGCCCAGGGGCATTGGACGCCCAGTGGAAAAACCTAAGGATTTCAAGGGAACAGTAAAACGCTTGGCGGGGTATCTCAAACCCCATAAATGGAGGCTCCTGCTGGTTTTGGTGGCGGTGGTGGCCGGCAACGTTTTTGCCATCCTCAGCCCCAGGATTATGGGCCAGGCTACCACTATCCTCTTTGCCGGCATGATGGGCCGGCTGCAGGGCACTGGGAGCGGAGTGGATTTTGCGGCCATTGGGCGCATCCTGCTCTTCTTGGGCGCAGCCTATGCCGGCAATACCCTGTTTAACTACATTCAGCAGATCATCATGGTCACTGTGACCCAGAACACAGTGTATCAGCTGCGGGAGGAAGTGAGCCGCAAGCTGAGCCGGCTGCCGCTCAAATACTACGATTCCACGGCCCATGGAGATACCTTAAGCCGTGTGACCAATGACGTGGATACGGTCAGCCAGAGTCTGCAGCAGAGCGTACTGCAGCTGATCACCTCTGTGATCACCATAGTTGGAGTTACGGTGATGATGCTCACCATCAGTCCCGTGCTCACCCTACTCACGCTGGGTATGCTCCCCTTGAGCATTGCCATCAGTACCGTCATCGCCAAGCGGTCCCAGCAGTATTTCATGCGGCAGCAGAACATCCTGGGGCAGCTCAATGGGCATGTGGAGGAAGTGTATACCGGCCACCGCATTGTGAAGGCCTATGGGCTGGAGCAGGAAGTTGCCGATGCTTTCAGCCGGGTGAACCATGAACTGTATGAGAACGGATGGAAAGCCCAGTTTGTTGCGGGCACCATCATGCCCCTGATCCGCTTTGTGGGCAACTTGGGCTATGTGGTCATTGCTGTGGCTGGGGGGCTCTTTGCCGCCCGGGGCGCCATCACGGTAGGTAATGTCCAGGCCTTTATGCAGTACTCGCGGCAGTTTGGGATGCCCATTACGGAACTCGCCAGCATTGCCAATGTGCTGCAGTCCGCGGTGGCCGCGGCGGAGCGGGTGTTTGAGCTTCTGGACGAGGAGGAAGAGCCCGCGGATGCCCCTGGGGCCCGAACTTTGGCGGATGCCCGCGGGGAGATTGCCCTGCGTGATGTGACCTTTGGTTACCAGCCGGACCAGGCGGTGCTCAAGCACGTGAACCTGGAAGTGAGTCCCGGCCAGTTAATTGCCATTGTGGGGCCCACAGGCGCAGGCAAGACTACTTTGGTCAACCTGCTCATGCGTTTTTATGATGTGGATTCCGGCGCCATCTACTTCGACGGCCACGACATCAGGGAGATCAAGCGGGGGAATCTGCGCACCATGTTCGGTATGGTCCTTCAGGATACCTGGCTCTTTGAAGGGACGATCAAAGAGAACATTGCCTACGGCAAGCCGGGGGCGACCGATGAGGAGATCTACCAGGCGGCCAGGGCGGCCTATGTGGATCACTTTATCCGCACATTGCCCCAGGGGTATGATACTATCTTAAGGGGAGATGCCTCTGGGATCTCCCAGGGGCAGCGGCAGCTGTTGACCATTGCCCGGGCCATTTTGGCCGACCCAGTTGTGCTCATCTTGGATGAGGCCACCAGCTCGGTGGATACGCGCACAGAACGGCTGATCCAAAAGGCCATGGCCCGGCTGATGGAAGGGCGCACCAGCTTTGTCATTGCCCATCGGCTGTCCACCATTTTGGATGCGGATCGCATTTTGGTCATCAACGATGGACAGATCGTGGAACAGGGTACCCATGAAGAGCTCATGGCCCTGGGCGGGTTTTACGCCGAGCTTTACAACAGCCAGTTTGTGGCCGCCACAGCTTAAGGAAGGTGTTGCAAATGCCGCGAGTAGTAGTGGGAATGTCGGGAGGGGTCGACTCTTCGGTGGCCGCGCTTGTGCTCAAAGAAGCGGGCTGTGAGGTGATCGGCGTTTTCATGAAGAACTGGGATGAACGGGATGAAAACGGCGTGTGCACCGCAGAGGAAGACTATGCTGATGTGCGGCGGGTGTGCGATCAGATCGGCATTCCGTATTATACAGTGAACTTCGAGCGGGAGTATTGGGAGCGGGTTTTCCTCTATTTCCTGGAGGAGTACAAGCGGGGCCGGACCCCCAATCCTGATGTTCTCTGTAATAAGGAGATCAAGTTTAAAGCCTTTTTAGAAAAGGCCATGGATTTAGAAGCTGACTACCTGGCCACGGGCCACTATGCCCAGATTGGAAGGGAGGACGGCCATTACACCCTGCTCAGGGGTGCAGATGCCAACAAGGATCAATCCTACTTTCTCTACACTCTGGGGCAGAAGCAGCTGGCCAAGGCGCTCTTTCCCATTGGACACCTCACTAAGCAGGAAGTGCGGGAAAAGGCCCGCCGGGCCGGCCTGGCCACGGCGGAGAAGAGGGACAGTACCGGTATCTGTTTCATCGGGGAAAAGGATTTCAAAGAGTTCCTCTCCCGCTACCTGCCGGCCCAGCCCGGGGAAATCCGCACTGTGGACGGTGAACTGAAGGGCTACCATGAGGGGTTGATGTACCATACCCTTGGGCAGCGCAAGGGGCTGGGCATTGGCGGAGCTGGTGAGCCCTGGTTTGTGGTGGGAAAGGATCTGGCTACTAACACGCTCATCGTAGCCCAGGGCCGGGATCATCCCGCGTTGTACAGCGCTGGGCTGAGGGCTTCTGATCTAAGCTGGGTGCGGGGAGAGCCGCCTGCAGAGCGTTTTGTCTGCACAGCCAAGTTCCGCTACCGCCAGCCAGATCAGCAGGTAACGGTCCAGTTGGTGGAAAACGGAGCGCGGGTGGACTTTCACCAGCGCCAGCGGGCCATCACCCCCGGGCAAGCCGTGGTCTTTTACGATGGGCCCGTTTGTCTGGGCGGCGGAACCATTGAAGAAGCCTGGTAGGGGGAAGGGGCATGCTGGTTGGTACCCTAAAGGTGGAAGTATACATTCCCGGGGCCGCATCCCTAAAGGATAAGCGGCAGGTAGTTAAGGGCATGATCCAGAAGGTACAGCACAGGTTCAACGTGTCCATAGCCCAGCTGGACGGAGCGGACCTTTGGCAGAGGGCCACCCTGGGCATCGCCGTTGTGGGCGGCAGCAGGGAGCATGTGGAGCGGCAGCTGCAGCTGGTGCTGAATTTTTTGGACTCGGAGCCCCGCTGGAACGTAACTCAGGTGGAAATGGACTTGTACTGAGAGGTTTTTTGGCCCCAATGGGGAAGAGGTAATCCCAGGAAGGACCAACGATGCAGCAAGGAGGTTCATACTGAATGTCAGAAGGCAGATTAACCAGATTGCAGGCAGTCTTGGACCGCGAGACCACCCACTTCAACTTCTCCGCGCCCCAGCTGGTGGAAGCGGCACTGCGGCGTTGGGAAGGGAGGCTATCCTCCACGGGAGCTCTTTCTACTACCACGGGGAAGTATACTGGACGCTCGCCGAATGACAAGTTTATTGTGGAAGATGACCTGACCAGGGACACCGTCGCGTGGGGCAAGGTCAACGTTCCCTTCAGCGAAGAGAAGTTTTACAAGCTTTACGATTTAGTGCTGGAGTTCTTGGAACGCCAGGATGAGCTGTTCGTCTTCGACGGCTATGTGGGCGCCGACCCCGAGCATCGCATGCCCTTGAGGGTGATCAACCAGTACGCCTGGCAGAACCTGTTTGCCCGGCAGCTGTTCATCCGCCCCTCCCGGGAAGCCTTAAGCAGCCATCAACCGCAGTTTACAGTGATCAGTGTCCCGGGTCTTAAGGCCATTCCCGAACGGGATGGGACCAACTCGGAGGCCTTCGTTATCGTATCCTTCAAAGAACGGGTTGTGCTTATTGGGGGCACGGCTTATGCCGGTGAGATTAAAAAGTCCATTTTTACCGTGATGAACTACCTGCTCCCAACCAAAGGCGTGTTGTCCATGCACTGTTCGGCGAACGTGGGTCCAGATGGCCGCACAGCCCTGTTCTTCGGACTGTCCGGCACCGGCAAGACCACCCTCTCCGCAGATCCCCAGCGCAGATTGGTGGGGGACGATGAGCACGGCTGGTCTGAAGCGGGCATTTTCAACCTGGAAGGCGGCTGCTACGCCAAGTGCATTAACCTCTCCAGGGAGCATGAACCCCAAATTTGGGATGCCATCCGCTTCGGCTCCGTGCTGGAAAATGTGGTGTTGGATCCCCAGGACCGCGTTGCTGATTATACAGATGGATCCCTGACTGAAAACACCAGGTGTGCTTATCCCCTGGATTACATTCCAGGCCGGGTAGATCCCAGCATGGCCGGGCACCCTGCCGCCGTCGTTTTCCTCACTGCAGATGCCTTTGGAGTACTGCCTCCCATCAGTATTCTGGAGGATGAGCAGATCATGTACCACTTCATCTCCGGCTACACCAGCAAGCTGGCAGGCACAGAACGGGGCATCAAAGAGCCCCAGGCCACATTTTCCGCCTGCTTTGGCGAGCCCTTCCTGCCCCTCAGTCCCTTAACCTATGCACAGATGCTCAAAGAACGGGTTAACAAACACGGCGCCAAAGTATACCTGATCAACACGGGCTGGTCGGGAGGCCCCTACGGAATTGGGGAGCGCATTTCCCTCAAGTACACTAGGCGCATGGTAACCGCCGCGTTATCTGGTGAGCTGGACGATGTGGAGATGCGCCTGGACCCCGTCTTCGGCTTTAAAGTACCCTTGAGCTGTCCCGATGTACCCAGCGAGATTTTGGATCCCAAGAAAACCTGGGCTGACCCCGAGGCTTACGATGCCAAAGCCCGTGAGCTGGCCAAGGCCTTCCAGGACAACTTCGAGGCCAAGTATGCCGGCTTGGCCCCAGAAGTCAAGGCGGCCGGACCCAAGGTCGACTAATCTGTATGCTGCTGCAGAACAGCCCTGCCGGGTTGTTCTGCAGTTTTCGTTGGCAGGAGAAGGGCAAAAGGGCTCGAATTGTAAAAATTTATAAGCAAAACTCAGCGGGGGAGTCCCATGGTCCGTGTGGAGTGCTTGGAAAAGATGTATCCCGGACGCCGGGGCGCACCGCCGGTGAAGGCGGTGGACGGCATCAGCTTTCAGGTGTCCCGGGGGCAGTTGGTGGGGCTGTTGGGTCCCAATGGTGCCGGTAAGACCACCACCGTCAAAGTGCTCTGCGGTCTGATCAGGCCCGATGCGGGCCAGATCGTGATCAACGGCAAAGATATGGTGCGCCGACGCCTTGATGCCCTGGAAGATGTTAGCGCGGTACTGGAGGGCAACCGCAACATCTACTGGCGGCTCACCTGCCGGGAAAACCTGGAGTTCTTTGCCGCCCTGAAAGGGCGGGATCCCCGGGCTGTGCGGCGGGAGATCGACTACTACCTGGAACTGTTTCGGCTGCAGGACAAAGCGCACACGGAGGCGCGGAAACTCTCCCGGGGGATGCAGCAGAAGCTGGCCACAGCAGTGGCCCTACTGGCAGGCAGCCAGGTTGTGCTGCTGGATGAGCCAACTCTGGGGTTGGATGTGCAATCCTCCTTGGAGATCCGTCAGCTGCTTAAGGGCTTGGTCCATGAACAGCGGCGCACGGTAATCCTGACCAGCCACGATATGCATGTGGTGCAGGATACTTGTGAGCGGGTGATTATCATGAACCAAGGGAGGATTGTGGCCGATGACAGTGTGCGCAATCTGCTGGATCTGTTCCGGGTGAAGGTGTACCATATCGTCGTTGAAGGCCCCTTAAGCCCCAAGCAGCGGGATGCGCTGGCAGTCCTGCCCCAGGTGCAGATCGGGGAGGAAGCCCTGAAGCAGACAGTCCTCACTGTACGGCTGGACGACTCCCAGGTTCTCTATGAAGTGTTTGGCGTGCTTGGGGAGGAACAGGCCGTGATCCGTTCCATCGACCAGGAGCAGAACAGCTTTGAACAAATCTTCTTGGAGATCCTGGCAAGGGGGTCGGACAGTGCGTAAGAAGTTGCTCCTACTTCAGGCCTTTTTCAAGAAGCAGGTCATCTACTTCCGGCGCTATCTGCTGAACACTCTGGGCGGGATGCTCACCCTGTACTGCATCTTCCTGCTCATTTTGGGCGGGTACCGGGGGCTGAGCGGCCCAACAGGCCTAACTGGGGATACGGTGGAAGCCTTGGTCGTGGGTTATGTCATGTGGTTCTTTTTATATACCACCTATCAAGATGTTGCCCAGCAAATCCGCTCCGAAGCCCTCACGGGCACCCTGGAGCAGCTGTACATGTCGGTGCACGGCTTTGGCTGGGTGATCGGGGCCCATGTGTTGGCAGCCTTTATCGCCAACTTGTTTATGGCGGCTGTGCTGTTGGCGGCTGCCATGCGCACGGCCGGGACGGTTCTCCACATTAACCTGCCGGCTCTGCTGCCCGTTTTCGTGGGCACCCTCCTAGGCCCTGTGGGTCTGGGCTTGATCATTGCTGGGTTGACTTTGATTTTTCAGCGCATCGACAGCTATACCCAGATTGTACAGTTCCTGCTCATAGGCTTGGTGGCCATGCCAGCGGAGAAAGTTGCCTGGATGCGCCTTCTGCCTGGAAGCTTCGGCGCTGGCTTGGTCCGGGAGATGATGGTCCGGGGCCGGGGCTTGGCGGAAATCGGCCTCAGCAGGCTCCTGCTCCTCTTTGCCATTGGTGCGGTTCACCTGCTCCTGGGTTACGGTGTCTACAAGCTGTGCGAGAAAAGGGCCATGTCCCGCGGCCTGCTCGGCCATTACTAGGGGGTGGGGGCTCTGCTTAAGGTTATCGTGGATGCCGACGCCTGCCCCCGGGTGTGCCTGCAGGTGATGCAGAAGCATCGTGAACGCCTGGGTTTCCGGCTCCTAACCATAGCGTCCATTGACCACCAGATCGATAACCCAGACCACATTACGGTGGGTAAAGGACGCGACGCTGCAGACCTGGCCGTGGTCAACAATGCGGTACGAGGCGATATCGTAGTAACGCAGGACTGGGGTCTGGCCGCGCTAGTTTTGGGGAAAGGCGCCTTTGCCCTTTCGCCCTCAGGTCGTATTTATTCCCAGCAGAATATGGATTTTCTTTTGGATGAACGCTTTTGGAAAGCTAAACACAGAAGGGCTGGCGGACGAACCAAAGGGCCGCCGGCCCGCACGGCTGCCGACGACAGCAGGTTTGAGCGAAGCTTCCTGAGCTTACTCGAACAGGCGCTCCGTGCACGCAGGTAAGTTTGAAACAGAGGAGGATTTTTGTGTCCGAACATCGTTTTGCCGTCCTCATCGATGGCGAAAACATCGCTCCGCGGTTTTTAGGGCCTATCCTGGCCGAAATAAACCGCTCGGGTGAAATTATATTAACCAGGGTCTATGGAGATTGGACCCAACCCCATATGGGGGGGTGGAAGGAACTTTTACAGAGCTATCCCGTCCGGCCGGTGCAGCAGTTCCGCTACGGGCAGAACGCCACCGATGGCGCCTTGATCATGGATGCCATCGAGATTGTCTCCACCAACCGCAACCCCGTAAATGCGTTCTGCATAGTATCCAGCGACAGTGATTATTACAGCTTAGCCCTGCGCCTTAGGGAGCACGGCATGTATGTCTGTGGGATCGGGCGTCAGGGGACCAAGAACATCCTGGTGCGCTCCTGCAACCGCTTTATATACCTGGAAAACTTGGGCTTTTCCGGCAGCTCCGCGGTGGAAGAGGAGAACAAGACTTCTCCGGGGGCGCTGCCGGTAGAGGATATTGTACGGCGGGCCTATGAAGCCAGTGACGAAGACAGTGACGGTTGGCTGCTCCTGGCCGACCTGGGGCAGGCTATCCGCCGTGAGTTTTCCGACTTTGACCCCCGCAGCTACAATTACACGAACCTGCTGGATATTCTACGCTCCTATCCCGAGCTCTTCGAGGTGCGGAGCAACAACAAAACGCCCCCGGTGTACTGGATGCGAGTTAAGCCCACCGCGGCTGCCCCGCACAAACTCCGGGGGGTGATCAAACGTTATATGGGGAATTACGGGTTTATCCGCACCGATCAGGGTGACTACTTCTTCACCAAAGCGAATCTGCCCGCGGATCAGAGGGATAAGCACCTGAAACCTGGTACTCCCGTGGAGTTTGTGGAGATCAAAGCCCCCGATCCCAGCGGAGAGACTTCCCTGGAAAAGAACGGGCGGGCCCGTAATGTGACCATTATACATTAGGAAGAAGGGGGCTGTTCGGCTCCCTTTTCCTTTGGGGACTGGAGGTAATCCCTGGCTAAGGCCAGCAGGGTGGCTGTCTGGTTCAGCTCGGGCTCCTCCCACACCCTTTCCAGAAGGTAGTTCAGAATCTCACCCACTAAGGGTCCAGGCTTCAGCTGCAGCGCGTCCAACAGCTGGCGGCCGTCGAGGCGCAGATCTTTGAGGGACAGGGCGTTTTCCTGGTCCAGGATCTCCTGGATCCGCCCTTCAAGGGCCTGGCCAAAGGCGATGATCTCCCGGGGTGGGACATTCATCCCGGCCATGTCCGCTTGTCGGAGCTTGATTAAGGACCTGGCCGTTTCCACCCCCACCTGGCCTAGAAAGCGGCGTAGGGCCCGGTCTGAGCTGTGGGGGTGCACGGAGAACATATGATGGGCGATGAGGGTGGACACCTGGTTGATCAGCTCGGTGCTGGCGCGCAGACGTCTCAAGATGTCCTGGGCTAGTTCCGCGCTGAGCTGGGCATGGTCCCGGCCCAGGCTCTGCTTTTTACCCAGATCATGCAGGAGCGCGGCCCAGCGCAGAGCCAGCTGGGGTGGGGCAAAATGGGCCGCTGTGCACAGATGGGTGAGCAGATCATAAGGATGGTTAGCCCCTGCGGAAAGCGCTGCCAAGGAGGCCAGCTCCGGGAGTACCTGTTCCATGAGGGTGCCGGTGTAAAAGGTGTGCAGGGCGGTGAGGAGCTCTTGGCCCACAAGCATTTTGTTCAGCTCTGCCAAGATGCGTTCTGGGCTCACCTTGGCCATGAGGTGGGCCAGTTTGGGCAGGGCTTTTTCCGTTTCCCGGTGGACCCTAAAGCCCAAGGTGGCCTGAAAGCGGACCAACCGCAGCATGCGCAGGGGGTCTTCCTGGAAACGGGCCGCGGGTTCTCCCACCGTGGCCAGGATCCTTCTTCTCAGATGCCTGCGGCCCTGGAAGGGATCGATGAGGCGTTTGGTGAAGGGGTCATAGCCCAGGGCGTTGATGGTGAAGTCCCGCCGGGCTAAGTCCAACTCCAGGCGGTCTGTGTAGACGATGTAGTCGGGGCGCCGCTGGTCGCTGTACGGGCCGTCGCTGCGCATAGTGGTCACTTCAATCGGCAGGCCCTCAACCAGCACCGTGATGGTGCCGAAGCGTTTGCCCGTAGGGATGGAGGTGGGGAATAGGTTTTCCACTTGGTCCGGCAGGGCATCGGTGGCGATATCCCAATCAGTGGGGGCCAGGCCCAAGAGGCTGTCGCGCACGGCCCCGCCTACTAGATAGGCCTGGAAGCCGTGGCCCTTGAGCACAGTGCACGCCTGCAGCACCTTGGGCGGCACGGAGATGATCATACTCATTCCTCCTTAAGCGCCGTTTCATTTCGGCGTTTCCTGCTCTTTCTCCTCTTCTGCGCAGGAATGCGCCTGCCGATATGGAATTCTATTAGTCACTACAGCTTCTTAGGTGGTGGAGGAGTGCGCAGTCAACTGTCCCTGGAGTTCGGTGAGCTGGTGAAGGCCCGTTTTGTGGAAAGGCCCAACCGTTTTGTAGTGCACTGCCGACTGGAGCAGTCGGGAGAGCTGGTGGAGGCCCATTTGGCCGACCCAGGGAGGTTGAAAGAACTGCTGCTGCCTGGGGCGCTGCTGTACCTGCGAGCTGCACAGAGTGCCAAGCGCAGGACCAAGTGGTCGGTGATGCTGGTGCAGACTTCAGGGTCGGTTCTAGTTTCCCTGCAGTCTACGCTGGCCAACCAGCTTGCCGAGGAGGCCCTGCGCGCCAAAGTTGTTGGTGCCCTGGAGCAGTGGGATGTGGTGCGCGCGGAATACCCCTATGAAGGCTCGCGTTTTGATTTCCTTATGGAGAACACAGCTGGCTCCCAGCTGCTTGTGGAGGTTAAGAGCTGTACGCTGGTGCAGGAAGGGATGGCCATGTTCCCCGATGCGGTAACCGCCAGGGGGGCCAGGCATGTGCACAAACTGGCGGAACTGCACTCCAGGGGAATAGTGCAGGGCGCGGTGTTGTTTGTGGTGCAGCGATCAGATGCCCGCAGCTTCAAGCCTGCCGCCCATATTGATCCCCGCTTTGCGCAAGCTTTGCAGGTCGCCCGCCGCGCTGGAATGCACATTTTGGCCTACAAATGCCAGGTAGAGGAAGAGGGTATAGTCTGGGGGCCCCAGCTCCCGGTTCAGCTTGTGTAGGAGGTTGGTTCCATGGTTGCGGAGCTTGTGACCAAAACACACATCGCTGTGATCTGGGATTTCGACAAGACGCTGATTCCCGGGTATATGCAGGAGCCGTTGTTCCGGTACTACAATGTGGACGGCCGCGCCTTTTGGCGGGAGGTGAAGGCCCTCCCCCAGTATCTGCGCCGGGAAGGCAATGAAATGGTGGCGGAGGACAGCATCTACCTCAACCATATCCTATCCTATGTGCGGGCAGGCATTTTCCGTGGTCTGAACAACAAGCTGCTCCGGCAGCTCGGCGGGGAGCTGGAGTTTTACCCTGGGCTGCCTGCGTTTTTCCAGGCTGTGAAGGATTTTGTGACCAACGATCCGGTATATCGTAAATACGATATCAAAGTGGAACACTATATTGTCAGCACCGGTCTGCGCCAGATGATCTTGGGCAGTAAGATCGCCGAGTATGTGGACGGGATCTGGGCCTGCGAGTTTGTGGAAGTCCGCTTGCCCCCAGGTTACCTTCAGAAAGAGGTTGAGGAAATCCCCGAAGATGAGTTGGTGATCCAGGATATTGGTTATGTGATTGATAACACCACCAAAACACGAGCCATTTTCGAGATCAACAAGGGAGTCAACAAGCTCGAAGGAATCGACGTGAACAGTTATATCCCCAGATCGGAGCGGCGCATTCCCTTCCAGAACATGATCTATATCGCCGATGGCCCCAGCGATGTCCCGGTCTTTTCTTTGATCAACCAAAACGGGGGCAGGACATATGGGGTCTATGCCAAGGGTGCCAAGGAAGAGTTCGCCCAGGTGAACAAGCTTATGCAGCAGCGGCGCATCCATGCCTTTGGGGAGGCTAATTATGAACCCGATACCCAGACTTACATGTGGATCATGAACGCGGTGAAGGAAATAGCCGACACCATAGTGCGTAATACAGAATTCGTGCTGTCGAGCAGAGCTGGCGAGTCGCCGCGGCACTTGGATGGACAGGGGGATGTGGAGTGAAAGAACTGTTGGAGAAGTGGGGTTCCAAGTTTGGCCAGGCGGAGATCTTTCCTCTGGAAGATGGGGTTTGGCGCGTCCAGCTGGGCAAGGAAGTGTACATCCTCAAGCACAGGGAAGCGCGCACCCAGGTGTGGGAGGAGTATAACCTCCTCAACTGGCTCACTGCTCAAGGGCAGCCCATTTCGCCACTGCTCTACACCGTCCAGGGAACGCCTTGGGCCGAATACCAGCTGGGGATCTACGTCCTGTACCCCTTTGTGGAAGGTCTGCCCGGCAACCAACTGGGCGGCTACACAGTGGAGTTCGTCCGGGAAGCCGCTTCCACTTTGGCCCGGCTGCATCTAGCCTTAGCTGGCTATCAGGCCAGCGATGCGTTCCCCGTTTTTGATCTGTTCCAAGAGGCGGCCAGTTACGCCTGGCCGTTGGTGCAGGCCCACGCCGCTGCCACTCTGGGCCATGGCCTGCATGCCCTGCGGGAGACCCTGGAAGGGGAGCTGGTGAATCCTTACGAAGCCCTGCCTAGACAGCTCATCCACAGGGATTTCCACCCAGGGAATCTGATCTTCCGCCAAGGCAAGATCGCGGGCATCTTGGATTTTGATCGGGTGAGGCTGGGCATCCGCCTGTTCGACTTATGCTATTTAGCCACCGCCATACTCAGTGAAGTATTTGCTGACCCCAAAAAGCGCCTGGAGTGGCCCGGTTTGGTGCAGGAACTCATTTCCAGCTATGATGGGGAGGCTCCCTTGACCAGAACGGAAGCGTTTGCCTTTGTCTATATCATCTACCTGATCCAACTCCTGTTTATTGCCCATTTCCTGGATCTTGGCAAAACTGCCCTGGCGGATAAAAACTTAGCCATGCTGCTTTGGGTGTATGATCAGCAGGATTTTCTCCAGCCGGTCATCGAGAAGCTGGTGGCACGCTAGATAGGTGAGTAGCGATGACAGAAGTGCATAAACTAGCGCCCCTCCTCCAGGAGGTGGTTACTGCCGGCGGGCTCCTTGGGGCCACGGTGAGTAAAAGGCGCTGTAAGTCCCATCCCTACGCCCGGGTGACTCTGCGGCCTGTGGAGTTAAAAGGCCGCCTGCATTACCAGGCAGCCTATCAGGCAGATAACAAAGTACTGCACGAAAACCTCCTACCTGAGCAGGCCAGCGAACTCATCCTGGAGCTTTTGCAGCATACCTTCCGCCAGGCTTTGCTCTGCACTGCCCAGGCGGACTATCAGGTCTTGGTGAGCAAAAAAGGTGATATCAACATCCTACGCCAGCCCCCTTCCCGCAGCCAGGCAGAGGTGAGCCTGGAGCACAATCGCGCCAAACGCTACATCCTGCAGGAAGGAACACCCTACCCCTTTTTGGTGGAGCTTGGCGTGATGAACAGTTCCGGCAAAGTGCTGGCCAAGCGCTACCACAAATTCCGCCAGCTGAATAAGTACTTGGAAGTGGTGGAAGACTGCCTCCCTTACCTCAAGCAGCGCCCCGATGCGCCTTTGAGGATTGTGGATTTCGGCAGCGGCAAGGCTTATCTCACCTTCGCCCTTTACCACTACTTGGTGGAGCACCTGGGGCTTTCGGTGCGCATCACTGGGTTGGATCTCAAGGAAGATGTGGTGCAGTTTTGCAATGAAACGGCAAGGAAGCTGGGCTATGGGCAGCTGGAATTTATCTGCGGCGATATCCGCGGCTTTCAAGCCGAGGGCCCAGTGGATCTGGTGGTTTCCCTGCATGCCTGCGATACGGCGACGGATTACGCCTTGGCCCAAGGGGTGCGCTGGGGCGCCCAGGTGATCTTGGCTGTGCCCTGCTGTCAGCAGGAAGTACTCCCACAGCTGGAGACGGCTACCCACCCGGTGCTGCTGCAGCACGGCGTCCTTAAAGAGCGGGTTGCGGCCCTCCTCACCGATGCGGCCAGGGGCAAACTCCTGGAAACCCAGGGGTACACGGTGCAGATTATGGAGTTTATCGACTTGGAGCACACCCCCAAGAACCTCTTGATTCGGGCCTTTAAGGAAGGACGGAAGGACAGGGTTCGGGCCGAGGAAGAGTACATCGGTTTTAAAGCGCACTGGGGCATTACCCCCACCTTGGAAGTACTCTTGAGGGGGCGGAGCGCTGCCGAAACTTGACAGCCCGTGTGGTTGTGTTACAGTGGAGGATAGGAAACTGGAGGAGAGGATATGCATGGATCTGAACACCAATACCCCAAGCAACTTTATCCGCAGCATCATTGATGAAGATTTGGCCACGGGCAAGGTAAAGGAAGTAGTCACCAGGTTCCCACCTGAGCCCAACGGCTATCTGCACATTGGACATGCCAAATCCATCTGCCTAAACTTCGGCTTGGCCAAGGATTATCAAGGCCGGTGCCATCTGCGCTTTGATGACACCAATCCGGAGAAGGAAGATGTGGAATACATTGAAAGCATTATGGAAGATGTGCGCTGGCTGGGCTTTGATTGGGGAGAGCACCTCTATTTTGCCTCCGATTATTTTGATCAGTTGTATGAGTATGCCGTGGAGCTGATTAAGCAGGGTAAAGCCTATGTGTGTGAACTCAGCGCCGATGAAATCAGGGAGTACCGCGGCACCTTAACCGAGCCTGGGAAGGAAAGCCCCTACCGCAACCGTTCGGTAGAGGAGAACTTGGAGCTCTTCGAGCGCATGAGAAAGGGTGAGTTCGAAGAGGGCAGTCACGTACTGCGGGCCAAGATTGATATGGCCGCGCCTAATGTGGTTATGCGCGATCCCGTCCTCTACCGCATTAAAAAGGTACCCCACCACCGTACCGGCGACAAGTGGTGCATCTATCCTATGTACGACTTTACCCACTGCCTGTCCGATGCCATCGAGGGCATTACCCACTCCATCTGTACTCTGGAGTTCGAGAACAACCGGCCCCTTTATGAGTGGATTCTAGAACAGGTCTATCCCAAACCCCATCCCCAGCAGATCGAGTTTGCCCGTTTGAACTTGAGCTACACGGTGATGAGCAAGCGCAAACTCTTGCAGCTGGTGGAGCAGGGGGTGGTTAGAGGCTGGGATGATCCCCGCATGCCCACCCTAGCCGGCCTGCGCCGCCGGGGGTTCACACCGGCCGCGATCCGGGACTTTTGCGAACGCATAGGTGTGGCCAAGGCTAACAGCATCGTAGACTACGCCCTGTTGGAGCACTGCGTGCGGGAAGACCTGAATAGGACCGCGCCCCGCACCATGGCGGTGCTCAGGCCCTTGAAGGTGGTCATTGAGAACTACCCTGAAGGGCAGGTGGAGTATGTAGAGGCTGCCAACCATCCAAGCGATTCAAGCATGGGCACCCGCAAGGTACCCTTTGCCCGGGAGATCTACATTGAGCGGGACGACTTCATGGTCGATCCACCCAAGAAGTTTTACCGCTTGGCCCCAGGCCGGGAAGTAAGGCTGCGTTTTGCCTACTTCATAAAGTGCACCGATGTTATCTACGATGAGCAGGGGAATGTAGTAGAGCTCAGGGCGGTTTACGATCCCGAGACCAAGGGCGGCTCAGCCCCTGATGGGCGCAAGGTAAAAGCCACGCTGCACTGGGTGGCTGCGGATTTCTCTCTCCCCGCGGAGGTGCGGTTATACGACCACCTCTTCAATAAAGAAGATCCCAGCGAGGGGGATCTGTTGGAGAACTTGAACCCCAACTCCCTGGAGGTGGTCACGGAGGCCAGGGTGGAGCAAAACCTGAAGGGTGTTAAACCCGGTGATAAATTCCAGTTCGAGCGGTTGGGCTACTTCTGCGTGGACCCAGATTCCACGCCTGATCGGCTGGTATTCAACCGCACAGTGGCCCTGAAGGACACCTGGGCCAAACTGCAGAGCAAGGGCGAATAGTTGGGACAAAAGGGGAACCGGGGCCATCTGCCCCGGTTCCGTTAATTGTGTCCTGCGTGCTTCAGCGCACATGTGCGTACTTTACTTCCAGTTTCTCCTTCACCGCTTTGGCGTACTCCTGGGCACCAAAAAGGGAGAGATCCCGGTAGTTGCCGCACTGCACTGGGCTGCGCGCCGGGACGCTTTTGGCTTCCAAGATTCTCCCCAAGGCCCTGATCAAGGCCAAGGCGATCTCTTCCACCCCTGCCTGCCCCAGCTTGATCAGGTAGAAGCCCGTACGGCAGCCCATGGGCGAAAGATCGATTACTCCTTCCAGTTCCTCCCGGAGGAACCCAGCCAGAAAGTGCTCCAGGGCGTGGACCGCTCCTGTGGGCATGATCTCTTGGTTGGGCTGGGTAAAACGGAGATCGTACTTGACGATCACATCCCCCTTGGGAGTGTGCAGCACCTCGGCCTGGCGGACATAGGGCGCATGGACTTTGGTATGGTCCAGGGAGAAGCTCTCCACTTTGATTTCCTGCATAACCTCACCTATTCTTGAACTTCATCGATAATGCGGTTGAGCTCCCCGAGCAGGCCTTGGATTTTGTCTCCTTTGGCCTCTTGGTTCAACATCTGGCGGGGGGTCATATCCCCATCCCAGTAGATCCTGTTGGCACTGGCGTTGTTGCTGATGGTGGAACCTTCAAAGGATGCCCCGGCAAAGACGCCCCGGCTCATGGAATAGCTGTACATGGCTGCCTTGAGCTGGATGTCGGTGCTGGCCTCCGCCGAGCGTCCCACGGGTCCGGCGGCCATGGAAATATTGCCGCCCAAGGTGATCCGCCCTTCCTGCAGGCTTTTGATTCCTTCTTCCGTATTCACCACCAGAACCAAGGAAATGCTCTGGATCCCCGCCTGCAGGCCGTAGGACAGACCCTTCATCTCAACGAAGTAGGGGCCGTACCATTTGCCTGTCTCCACATCGCGCTTGAGCACTACCCCTTCTCCGTACCTGCCGCCGATCCCCAATCCGGCTTTAATGACCGAGGGGAAGATGGCAATCCCGTGGGCATTGCACAGTACGCTTTTCAGCTGGGCGGCATCGGGCTGCTGGGCCATTTCCTTGAGGACGGCCACTGCTTCCTCCAAGAGCTCTCCGGGCAGCTGGGCTGCCGCGGCCCAACCGCTGGTTAAGACAACCAGGATGAGCGCCAAACACAGTACTTTCCGCATCCCTTATCCTTCCTTTCTGGAGTTATTCTCGGCTTAGGGCAACCCCGGGGGGAATATACATGGGAGGGAAAGGGGGCCCCAAGCGCATGTCCCGTTTGTACATTCTGATTATTCCCCGGGGGGTAGGCTGGTTTTTGCTTGCTGCCCTTGGACTGATTATACTGCTTTCTTTGTATCAGCACTATCCCCTGGGACTGCACACCCTGAGTTTGCTGCACCAGGACGTTGTTTACGACATTATGCTTGATCCGGGCCACGGCGGTATCGACTCAGGCGCCGTGGGAGAAGGAGAGATCTACGAGAAAGACTACGTGTTGGACATTGTGCTGCAGATGGCAGAACTGCTCAGGGACGAGGGGCTGAAGGTGGGCCTCACCCGCGATTCGGACCGGGATGTAAGTCACCTGGTCAGCGAAGGTACCCGCCACCGCCGGGACCTTCTAGGACGCTTCAAACTCATGAACCAAGCCCAGCTGGGCATGAGCGTGCACGCCAACGCGGCCAAGGATTCCCGGGAAGCGGGGGCCATGGTTTTTTATATGCAGGACAGCTACCTGGGTCGGATCTATGCCCAATTGGTCCTGGAGGAGCTGGAGAAAGTACAGCTGCTCAATGAAGGAAAACCCATCCCCCGCAGCACACTGCTTCTGCTCAAAGCCAGGCCGCCAGTGGTCCTGGTGGAGGTGGGCTTCATGTCCAACTCCCAGGATCTGGCCAAGCTGGGGGATCCCCAGTTCCGTAGGGCCCTGGCCGGAGCCCTCTGCCAAGCAATTCTGCATTTTTGGGACTGGCGCTTTGGCGAACAGTCAGAACCTGCCCTTTAGGGCTTCCAGCAGCTTCTCTACCACTGAGTTGAGCTGGGCGAGGACATCGTCCAAGGTTTGGTAAAAGGACTGGGCAGCCTGTTCATCCGCGGCGTCGGAAATGGTCTGGATGCTGAGGAAAGGAACGTTGTTCAGTGCTGCTACCTGGGCGATGCTGGCCGTTTCCATGTCCGCGCAGAGGGCTTCGGGGAAGAACTCCAGGATTTCCTGCTTCTGTTGTGGCGAACTCACAAACAGATCGCCCGAGACCACCAACCCCTGGTGCACCCGCAAGTCCCCCGCGTGCTCTGCCGCCTCTACGGCCAGTTCCACTAGGCGCGGGTCGCAGGGGAACAAGCTCACGGGCAGCCTGGGAATAACCCCCCGGGCATAGCCAAAGCCCCGGGCATCGAAATCATGCTGCTGGGCTCCTGTGGCGATGATGATGTCCCCAACACCCACCAGGGGGCTGAGGGCCCCAGCTACACCGCTGGTTAGAATCGCCTTGGGTTTGAAATGATCTATGGTATACTGGGCAGCAAGGGCGGCATTGACTTTACCGATGCCGCAGCGCACAATAACTGTGTCCAACTCTTGCATTCTGCCTTGGTAGATGGGCAGGTCGGCACCGGGACCGGCCGCAGCCTCTGCGGCCTCCAGCTTCCCGCGCAGGGTCGCCATCTCTTCGTCCATAGCTGCAATTATTGCTACGTCCACAAAAGTCACCTCCGCCCTTAGTTTACCACAAAGTGGGAGCTGATGGAAGGTGACTAAATCACGGTGTCGTATTGATTCCAGAGAAAGGCACGTTGAAGAAGGGAATGAGACAATGGTGAAGGAACTTGTATTCAACTACAGCTACGCAGCACCTTTTGTGCGCCAAAGTGAAATAGAGATGCTTGCGCCTTACGTGGCTGAAGCCCACAGGCAGCTCCACGAGAAAACCGGCCCCGGCAGCAGCTTTTTGGGCTGGCTGGATCTTCCCCAGAGCTTGGACCGGGCAGAACTCGACCGCATAAAGGAGGCCGCCCAGAGGATTCAAGACCAGGCGGAGGCGCTCATCGTTGTTGGCATTGGCGGCTCTTATCTAGGATCCCGTGCGGTGATCGCCGCCCTGACCCATTCGTTTTACAACCTGCTGGGGAGGGAAAAGCGCAGAACGCCCCAGATTTTCTTTGCCGGACACGCCATCAGCAGCAAGTACCTGCGGGAGCTCTTGGAAGTTATTGGGGAGAAGGACTTCGCGGTGAATGTGATCTCTAAGTCGGGCACCACAACGGAGCCTGCCATCGCCTTCCGCATCCTGCGGGAGCTTCTGGAAGAAAGGTACGGAGTGGAAGGCGCTAGGGAGCGCATTTACGTCACAGCAGATGCTTCCTCTGGAGCCCTGCGCAGCATGGCCGAAGCGGAAGGCTACACCAGTTTTGTGATTCCCAGAAACATCGGCGGACGCTATTCTGTGCTCACCCCGGTGGGGCTGCTGCCCATCGCGGCGGCCGGAATCGATCTTGATGCCCTGCTTGCGGGGGCAGCTGCAGCCCAAAGCTGGTACAGCCGGCCAGTTCTCGAGGAGAACGGGGCTTACCAGTATGCGGCCCTGCGCAACATTTTCTACCGCAAAGGAAAAACCATCGAGGTTTTGGTGAACTATGAGCCCTCCCTCTACTTTTTGTGCGAATGGTGGAAACAGCTCTTTGGGGAAAGCGAAGGCAAGGACCAAAAGGGCATCTTCCCCGCCAGCGTCAACTTCACTACAGATCTCCATTCGCTGGGGCAGTTTATGCAGGAAGGGACGCGCAGCATTTTTGCCACCACGGTGTGGGTGGACCAGGCTGGGGTAGATCTGCTGGTACCGGCTGATGCAAAGGACAGTGATGGTTTGAACTACCTCGCGGGTAGGAGCCTGAGCGAGGTCAACAGGAAGGCCTTTGAAGGGACCGTCCTGGCCCATACGGACGGGGGAGTGCCCAACTTGGTTGTGGAGCTGCCCGAGCTGAGCCCCTACTATCTTGGAGCTCTGCTCTACTTCTTCCAGAAGGCCTGTGCCTTGAGTGGTTACCTATTAGGCGTGAACCCCTTTGATCAGCCGGGAGTGGAGATGTACAAACGGAACATGTTTGCCCTCCTGGACAAGCCGGGCTTTGCAGCCCAGAGGGCCGAGCTGGAAAAACGGTTGAAGTAGGAGGGCGGCATGAAACAGGAGCTTTATCCACTTACTTTCCATCCCATCTACAAGGAAAAGATCTGGGGAGGCAGGCAGCTGGAGAGGATATTGGGGCGCGCGCTGCCTCCCGGTCCCATTGGGGAAAGCTGGGACGTGGCTGCCCATCCCCACGGCACCAGTGTGGTTGAGCGGGGGCCCTTGGCCGGGCGCACCTTAACCGAGTTGGTGGAGGACTATGGGGAGGAGCTTTTGGGGACGGCCCTGAATCTAGGCAAGTTTCCCCTGCTGCTCAAACTGATTGACGCCCATGATGACCTGTCGGTGCAGGTCCATCCCGATGACCAGTATGTGCAGCGCCACAGCGGCGAGGCTTTTGGCAAGACTGAACTTTGGTACATCGTGCACAGTGAACCAGGTGCCTGGATCATCTGGGGGCTGAAGCCTGGCGTCACGAAGGCACAGTTCACCCAGGCTGTCGCTGAGGGTGGCGAAGCCATTCTAGCCTGCTTGAACAAAGTTCCTGTGCAGGCGGGGGAGGTCTACCCCATCTCAGCCGGGCTGGTACATGCCTTGGGCGCGGGATGTTTGGTCGCGGAGATCCAGCAGAACTCAGATACCACGTATCGGGTCTATGATTGGGATCGGGTCGATGGGGAAGGCAGGTCCCGGGAGCTCCACATCGAGCAGGCCCTGGAGGTAATTGATTTTTCGCCCCAAGCGCGGCAGCGGGAGTATCAACTAGCCCGCTGCAGCCGTTACTTCCGCTTTTCCGCACTGGACAAACCCCAGGGGGTGGTGGAGCTGTCGGGCCGGTTCCAGATCTTAACGGCCCTGGCGGGACCAGCCCGGGTTCTCTACCGGGGTACGGTTACCGAGCTGGCTGCAGGGCAGTCCTGCCTGCTGCCTGCGGCCTTGGGCCGCTGTGAGTTGGAGGCAGAAGGGATTATTCTAACAAGCAGCCCGGTTTAGGCTGGCTGGAAAGGATGATGTTGAGTGAGGCGAGGGATTGGGGTCTCCTTACTGGTGCTGGTGGTTGTACTCCTGGGAGGTGCCAGCCTCCTGGAAGCCAGGCAGCTGCAGGTGGTGACCACCTTTTCCATTCTGCAGGATTTTGTCCAGCAGGTGGGGGGCGAACAGGTGGTCGTGCGGTCGCTGGTACCTCTGGGAGCCGATCCCCATACCTGGGAACCCTCCCCGCGGGAAGCGGGCCTGATCGCCCGGGCCGATTTGGTGGTGGCCAACGGAGGTGGATTTGACGATTGGCTGCTCCCCGTGGTGCAGAGCGCGGCCCGAACCGGGGTCGGGGTGCTGCGGGTTGCCGAAGACCTGCCTGTTTTGGAGGGGGCTGGGCACGAGCACGCTGCCGATCCCCACTTGTGGCTGAGTGTGCCCAACGCGGTTAGCTACGTGGAGAGAATTGCCCAGGCCCTGCAGGAGCTCAGGCCTGAGTCGGCAGCTTACTTCGCCCAGCGTGCTGACGCTTACATCCAGCGGCTTCACCTTTTGGATGAGAAGCTCCAGAGCGAACTGGGGCAGATCCCGGCAGAGAACAGGGTGATCGTGGCGTACCACAATGCCTTCAGCTACCTGGCCGAGCGCTATGGTTTTGCGGCTGTGGATTTTTTGGTGGACAACCCAGAGGCTGAACCCAATCCCCGGGACTTGGGCCGCCTGGTGGATCTGCTCCGGGGGATGGAGCGGCCAGTTGTGTTCACCGAACCGCAGCTCAATGCAGGCAGCCGTTACATGCGGGCTCTGGCGCAGGAGGTGGGAGCTGAGGTTTTCACCCTGTACAGCGACAGCCTGACTGCTGAGGTACCCACCTATGTGGATTTGATGGAAAACAACCTGCAGGTTTTGGTGGAGGCGTTGCGGTAATGGCGGAAAGCAAAGAATTAGCCCTGGAGATACGGGGGCTGAGCACTGGTTATCAGGATCGGGTTGTGCTGCGGGGTGTTAACTGGCAAGTACCCCGGGGCACGTTGGCGGCCATTATCGGTCCAAACGGGGGCGGCAAATCAACGCTGCTCAAAACTGCCGTGGGACTGCTGAAGCCCTTCAGCTATGAAACCCTCAAGCTTCTGGGGCAGAGCCCCCAAGCCGCGCGTCGCAGGGTAGCCTACTTGCCTCAGCGGGAAGAGGTGGACTGGGGGTTCCCCATTTCCGTTTTGGAGGTAGTGCTCCAGGGCCGGCTGGTGCGCAAGGGCTGGCGGGGCAGGCCGCGCCGGGAAGACTACGCGGCTAGCAGGGAGGCTTTGGCCTTTTTTGGGCTGGAGGATTTGGCTCAAGTTCAGATTGGGGCCTTAAGCGGAGGTCAGCGTCAGCGGGTGTTCTTGGCCAGGGCTCTGGTCCAGGAGGCGGAGCTCATTTTGCTGGACGAGCCCGCTGCAGGTTTGGATGCCAAGGCCCAACACGAGCTGGCCGACTTGCTGGTCTCCCTGCGGGATGCTGATAAAACCATCATTGCCGCCACCCATGACTTGGACTGTTTGACCGGGTGCTTCGACCAAGTACTGGCCCTCAAGGGGGAGGTCTTGGCCGTGGGAACACCGGCTGAAGTGTTGACGGAGGAGACTTTGGTGGAGCTGTTTGCCAGGCACTTTCCAAAAGTGGGCGCTGGTGGGGAGGTCACGGTGCATGAGTCTTGAGCTGATTTTGGAACCGTTTCAATATGCCTTCATGGTGCGCGCCTTTGTGGGAGTGAGCCTGGTGGCTATTGTGGCGGCAGTTGTTGGCACCTTTGTGGTGCTGAAGGGATTGGCCTTTTTGGGCGATGCCATCGCCCACACCGCCTTCACCGGCATTGCCGTGGGCCTGCTTGTGGGCATCGGCATTCACTTCAGCGCCTTTTTCTTTGCCGTGCTGACCGCGCTGGGGGTGGTGGTGCTTACCCGGGTGAGCCAGGTGAAAAACGATACGGCCCTGGCAATCCTGTTCACCGGAGTGTTCGCCCTGGGTATAGTGCTCCTGTCCACGAGCCCGGGGTATGTGGGCGATTTGAACAGCCTGCTCTTGGGGTCTGTTCTGGCCATCCAATCCCGGGAAATCGCGCTCATTGGGGGATTTGCCCTCCTGCTTCTGGGGGTATTGGCGCTGTTTTTGCCCCAGTTCGTGTTGGTCTCCTTTGATCCGGTGGGAGCGGAGGCGGCAGGTTTCCCCGTGGTGTTCTTTCAGAGCCTGCTCTTGGTTTTGACAGCAGCGGCCATTGTGATCTCTATCCAGGCTGTGGGGGTGGTGCTGGTGGTGGCCCTGTTGACTACGCCGGCAGCTGCGGCGGGCCTGCTCACCACTAAGCTGAAAGGGCAGATGCTGCTCGCAGCTGTATTCGGTATGATCTCTTCCCTTAGTGGTCTGTACATCTCCTATTTTTGGGGTGCCCCACCGGGAGCCACGGTGGTTTTGGTGGCAACCCTTTTGTTTGCGGTGGTGCTTGTGGTCCAGAGGATGCGCGGGTTAGGGGGAAAAACATGGTAGGTTCGCCCCGGGTGCTCACGACTAAGGTCCTGGAATACGAAGACGGCCTGATGATCAGGGATATCCTCTGCGGCAGGCTGGGGGTGAACCGCGGCCTGCTCAGGCGTATGAAAAAGGGCGGGGGGGTATTCCTCAACGGGAAACGGGATTACCTCACCCGGCGGGTGCAGGCAGGCGATGAGATCCAAGTGGTCTTTTTTGATGAAAAGACGGAGATGGAACCGGAGGCTCTTCCCCTGGAGATAGTATTTGAGGATGAATACCTTCTGGTTGTGAACAAGCCTCCAGGGATGGCCGCGCATCCCACTGGGAGCTACCAGCACGGCACCCTGGCCAATGCCCTGGCTTACTATTGGGAAAAGATTGGACTGGAGAGCAAGGTGCGCCTGGTGCACCGGTTAGACAAAGACACCTCAGGCCTGATCCTAGTGGCCAAGGAGCCCTACACCCTGCACCACCTGGTGCTGCAGCTTAAGTCCCGGGAGCTGGTGAGGGAATATTTGGCCGTTGTCCATGGACAGCTGGCCGAGGCCGCAGGGGTGATTGAAGTGCCCATTGGCCGTGTGGAAGACCATGGGGTGAAGCGCACGGTGGACCCCGGAGGCAAGGCGGCCAAGACTGTGTACCAGGTAGTTGAGTTGGGGGCGGAAGCTACCTTAGTGCGGGCCCGTCTCGAGAGCGGGCGCACCCACCAGATTCGGGTGCATTTTGCCCATCTGGGCCATCCAATAGTGGGAGATCCCCTGTACAGTCAAGGTGTAAGGGAACTGCCAGGGCAGGCACTGCATGCATGGCGGCTGGAGTTCCGCCACCCGCGCACTAACCAGCGGCATGCCTTGACTTGTCCGCTGCCCAGGGAAATGCTTGCAGTTTGGAATAGGTTTCGGGAAGGAGAAAAAGCGGCTGATGCAGATTACAGGGAAGATGGTTCAACGAGGTGCTAGGGCAGGACTGGAAACCACCTGGGAGCTGGCGAAGGTGATTGTCCCCACTGCTGTGGTGGTGGCGGTTTTCCGGGCTAGCGGTTGGCTGGACTTTATAACCGACTTTTTTGCCCCTTATATGAGCTGGTTCGGCCTTTCGGGCAGCGCCGCGGTGGTTCTCTTCAGCGGGTATTTCATCAACCTTTATGCGGCGGCGGGAAGCATGATGGCCCTGACCCTGAGCTGGAAGGATATTACCATCTGTGCAGTGATGCTTACGTTTTGCCACTCGCTCCTGGTGGAGCTGCCCATCAGCAGGAAAGCGGGCAGCTCCTTGGGCTATATTCTCTTAGTTCGCTTGGCCTGCTCGTTGGCGGTGGGTTGGCTGTTGGGGGTGGTGCTGCCGTGATGGTGCTGTGGGAAGGTGTTCTGCAGGGAATCAAGGGCGTGGGGCAGATTGCCCTGATTGTCGTTCCGCTCATGATCGTGCTGGAGATAGCGGAGGGCAACGGCTGGCTGCAGAAGCTGAGCCCCTATGCGGCCAGGCCCTTCCGCTGGATCGGTGTGAGCGAGGAAGGGGTGTTTCCCCTAGTTGTGGCCATGGTCTTCGGCCTGACCTATGGATCGGGCCTGATCATCAACCATGTGCGCACGGGCCAGATCAGCGCGCAGGAGGCCAAGATTATCGGGACGTTCATGGCCATTGCCCATGCCCTCATCGAAGATACCTTGATTTTTCTAGTGCTCGGCGCTCCCCTGTTGCTGCTGGTGGTGCCCCGCCTGCTTTTGGCCTTTGCCATGTCCCATGTGATATACCGGCGGAGCCTTAGGGCAGGGGAACAACCACCAAGCCCTTGAGCAGCCAGTTGTACTGGCCCGGGGTGAGCTCCAGCTCCACAAGGAGGGGATTTCCTGCGGGTGTGGGTACGAGCACACGCACCGCAAAGGGATCCACAGCCACCTGTTGGACTGACCAGGCTGCGCTTGTCTCTAGGCTCTCCAGGAAGCTTAACACCTGGCTGCGGTCCTGTTTCAGATCTGGTGCCAGCAGCGCCTCCAACCTAGCCTGGTTGTCCGTGCCCACTGCGGCCTGGAGCTCCCGGACAAAGGCTTCGCAGGATGTGGCGATCTCCCGGGGCACTTCCTGGGCCGCGGGGGCGAGGCGGAACTGGACCAGCTGCAAAGCTCCCCCCGTTTCCTGCCAGGTCATGGCCGCGGTGAAACGGGGCCCCCTTTCGGTGGCGAGGGAGACTTGATAGGTACCATCCGGTTCTTCGGGCACTTCCAGAACCTCACTGGAGATGGTACCGTAATAAAGGGGAAGGCTGGCTAAGTATTGGGCCAGCCCTTCTTGTTGTAGGGCAGGGCTGATCAGTTCGTTTAACTCAGCGAGGCTGCGCTGGCTCAACGCCCGGGTAAACCTGTTGATCTGCAGTCGAACGCGGGCCTGCAGCTCCCCCCGGATCTGGCTGGGGGGCTCGTCCGTTTCCACTTCAGCTTCAGAGCCTAGGGGAGTCTCGTCCCTTTCAGACAATTCCGCGGCGGCAGGGGCTTCTTCCGGTTCGGCAGCTGTACTGGCCATTGTAATGGTGGGATAGCCGGAGGCGGGCGCCAGCTGAACGCGCTGAAATGCCCCCTGTGCCTGGGTATCCTCCACTTCTCCCGCGACTACCGTCCAGTGGCTCGGCAGCTGTAACACCACAGCATACTCTTCCACAGGGACGGTAAACTCTGGCAGCCAGAGCTGCCCTGGGCCCAGAACCGCTTCCTTGAACTTGGGCTCTACCAAACCTTCGTAGGCAAAGGTTACGGTCTGGGGCCGCACTTCCCGCACCACAAAGTTGACGGCAGTGCCGTGGTCATATCTCTGCACGCTGTATTCCACTAAGTGGTCAGCCCAAAACTCCGTGAGGTGCGCAGTGGGGAAGATGAGCAGCGAAAGGGATGCCGCCTCGGGTCTGATCGTTACTTCCCCCGAAACTCTCAAAAAGCCGCTTTCGGGCAGGTAGAACACCTCGACCTGGGCCTTAGCTGTTCCCCAGCACAGCAAGCAGAATAACACTACACAGATGCTCCTTTTCATCCCGTTGCAGCCTCCTCCACTGGCCTCTCCCTGTTAATGTTTAATCTTTTACATTGAAATCCCTGCCTAGAGTTGGTATAATTAGCATTGTGCACAAAGTGTGCTCAATACTCAGGGGAGGTACGCTGATGCATCCATACATAGAGTTTGTCAATCCGCATCTGGGTAAGCTGCTCACCGATATCGGCCTGGATAAGCGCTTTCAGCGCGGGCAGGGAGCATATCTGTACGACCACACGGGGCAAGAATACCTGGACTGCATTGCCGCTTACGGAGCGTTACCCTTCGGGTACAATCCTCCCGAAATTTGGCAGGCCCTGCACGAACTGGAAGCCAGGCAGGAACCGAGCTTCATCCAACCCTCCCTTTTGGAAGCCGCGGGAGCGTTGGCGGCGCGCCTTGTTGAGCTGGCGCCGCCGGGACTTAAGTATGTCACCTTTGCCAACAGCGGGGCGGAGGCGGTGGAGGCCGCCTTTAAGCTGGTCCGGGCCAAAACGGGCCGGCCGGTGATCCTCTCCACTAGGAACAGTTTCCACGGGAAGACCCTGGGCGCCCTTTCCGCTACCGGGAACGCAGGCTATCAAAGGGCCTTTGGAGCCCCTGTCCCGGGTTTTCGCCACATCCCCTACGGCGATGCGGCAGCCCTCGAGGCTTATCTGGAAGAACATGCGGCAGATACCGCCGCCTTTATAGTGGAGCCTATCCAAGGTGAGGGGGGGATTGTGGAGCCTCCCCAGGGCTATCTGCGCCAGGTGCAGGAACTGTGCGCACGGTTTGGGGTGCTCACCATATTCGATGAAATCCAAACCGGCTTAGGGCGCACCGGGAGTTTGTTTGCCTGCCAGGAGGAGGGAGTCTCCCCTGATGTGCTGGTTCTGGCCAAGGCCTTGGGTGGAGGCCTAATTCCCATAGGGGCAGTGCTCTGCAGAGGAGAAGCGTACACCGAAGAGTTCGGCCTAAAGCACTCTTCCACCTTTGCCGGCAACTCCTTGGGTGCCCGTGTGGGCTTGGCGGTGCTGGATCTGCTCACTAAGGACGAGGGCGCCCTGCTCCGTGCAGTGCGGGCCAAGGGGGCCAAGCTTAAGGCGGGGCTGGAACAGGTGGCCAGGAAATACCCGCAGGTGGTCAAGGCGATCCGCGGTCGCGGGTTTATGCTGGGCATTGAATTTGTGAACTCCAGGGAGCCCTATCCCCACAGTCTGCTGGGGGTCATGGCCGAGCAGGAACTGCTCACACCCATGGTGGCCTCCTACCTGCTCAATGTGGAAAGGGTCAGGGTGGCCCCCACTTTGAACGGGGCCAGTGTGATCCGCATCGAACCCCCCCTGATTATCGGCGACCAGGAAATCGAACGGGTGGTACAGGCGGTGGAGCGGGCGGTGCACCTTCTGGCCTGCCGGAACACGGCGGCCTTCCTGGGGCACCTGGTGGGTTACAGCTGCCCTGATCTGGCCGCGACCTCTCCAGAACCCGCACACAGCCAGGCGGCTAAGCCCGAGCCCGATGATGGGCGCTTCGCTTTTCTGGTGCATCCCGTAGATTTGGACAATTACACAGAATTTGACGCCAGCTTGGAGGCTTTAAGCACAGCCCAGCTGGAGGATTTGAGTTCGCGCTGGAATGACCTGGTGGAACCCTTTGTGGTGAGCAGCATGCGGATTGTGGATGCCCTGGGCCGCAGCGCCTATGGCGATTTCATCTGCGTGCCGAAAACCGCGGCCCAGCTCCTGGCTATGGATAAGCAGGAAGCCATTGCCCAGATCACCGCGGCAGTTAAATTGGCCGCGGAGCGGGGCGCGCACATAGTGGGTCTGGGAGCCTACACTTCTGTGGTTACCATGGGCGGCTGGCAGCTGCTGCCCCATACCCCTGTGGCCCTGACCACCGGGAACAGCTACACAGTGGTATCGGGGGTGGAGGCTGCGCTGACCGCCGCAGAGCAGGTAGGTATGGATTTGAGCCGGGTGACCGGGGCTGTGGTGGGAGCAGGCGGGGCCATCGGCAAAGCACTGGCTCTGCTTTTGGCGGAACAGGTGCAGCGCCTGATTCTCGTGGGTAATCCCGCCCGGCCCGAGAAAAGCGAGTACCGCATGCTCAAGGTGGCGGTGGAGATTATCCAGCACCTGAGGGCACTGCACCAAGGGGGGCGGTGCTTTGCCCCGGGTAGCCTGGGCCATTTTGCTTCCCAGCTGCAGGATGTGCCTCCCGTTGATGCTTCCCTAGGCACCTGGATTGAGTTTATCAGGGAGACTCTCGCCTCCGGCGCGCCCCTCACCGTTACGGTGGACAGCAGGGCGCACTTGCCCCGGGCGGATCTGATTATGGTGGCCACCAGCAGCCTGGATACCCTGATCACCTCCGATGTGCTCAAGCATGGTGCGGTGGTGTGCGACATGTCCCGGCCGGGCAATGTGAGCGATAAGGTGCTCCAGGAACGGCCCGATGTGCTGGTGATCGACGGCGGAGTAATCGCTTTGCCGGGCAGTCCCGATTTAGGCTGGAATTTTGGTTTTGAAAAGGGGACGGCCTTTGCCTGCATGTCTGAAACCATGATGCTTGCGTTGGAAAAGCACTATGAGCACACCAGCATCGGTGCGGATTTAAGTTTGGAGCATTTGGAGCTCATGCGCAGCCTCGCCCAGAAGCTGGGCTTTACCCTCGCCGGTTTCCGGGCTTTTGACCGGCCCTTGGATCCTGCAGTCTGGGAGCGGGTACGCGCCCTGCGGAAGGAGAAGACAGCGTAAATAGAATGGAGTATAATTAAGCCGGGGTGAAGCCCGGCTCTTCCTTGGACAGGAATTTGGGCCGTGCTCCCGAAGAACTACATAGATCTTCTGAAGGGGAGTGATCAGCGTGGAGCGACTAGCAATCCACGGGGGACCGCCGGTACGCACCAAACCGTGGGTGTCTAAATACATGGGCAGTGAAGAACTGGGAGCCGAAGAAAAGTCCAGGGTACTGAAGGTGCTGGAAAAAAAGCGGATTTTCCGCTATCTGCCCGATGGATTGGAGACTTCTGAGGCCAGGGCCCTGGAGGAAGAGTACAAAGCCTTTTTGGGAACCAAGTTTGCCCTGGCGGTGAACTCGGGGACTTCTGCCCTCATCTGCGCCCTAATCGCGGCGGGTGTGGGGCCGGGGCACGAAGTGATTATCCCTGCCTATACCTGGGTGGCCACAGCGGCCGCGGTGGCCATCGTGGGCGCTGTCCCCGTCTTGGCGGAGGTCGATTCCAGCCTAACCCTGGATCCCAGGGATTTCGCGGCGAAGATCACTTCCCGCACTAAGGCTGTCATTGTGGTGCATATGCGGGGGATTGCCGCGGATATGGATCCCATCCTGGAGATTGCCCAAAAGCATGGCCTGATGGTAATCGAGGACGTGGCCCAGGCCAACGGCGGGACCTACAAAGGACGTCTCCTTGGGTCTTTGGGGCATGTGGGCTGCTTCAGTTTGCAGCAATCCAAAGTGATCGCCTCGGGCGAAGGGGGCATGCTGGTCACCAACTCGGAGGAATTGTGGCAGCGTGCGGTACTCTACCATGATGGGGCAGGCTATCAGTTTCGTTTCACAGAGCGGAAAATTCCTGCTTTTCCAGGGCAGAACTACCGCTTGACCGAGCTGCAGGCGGCCCTGTGCCTGGGTCAGCTGGAGAAGATGCCCGCCATTTTGCGTACCACCCGGGAGAACAAGCGCAAGCTAGTGGAACGTCTGGGAGCCCAGGGAAAAATCGAGCTTTCCCCGGTCTTCGGCACAGAACGGGATCTGGGGGTGAGCTTGATCTTTTACGTCTCCAGTGAGGAAAAGGCCAGGCAGACCGCGCAGGCCCTTACCGCAGAAGGAATTCCTGCTTTCCAGGTCTATGACCGCCAGGCCCGGGACCAGCATATTTATATCAACTGGGAGTTCCTCCTGGCGAAGCGGGATCCCTGGGGAGGGAACTTCCCCTGGAGCCTGGCCCCGGAAAGGGAAATAGAGTACTCGGAGGAAACCTGTCCATTCACTTTGGATCTTTTGAGTCGGGCGGTGCAGATCCACTTGAACCATCTGGTTAGGGACGAAGATCTGCGGGATATTGAGGCAGCAGTGGGCAAAGTTGCCTTTCACTTGCTGTAGGAGGGGAGCGCGCGTGGAACACGCCTTTACCAAGTATCATGGACTGGGTAACGATTTCATTTTGTTGGAAGACTTCGGAGGAGATCTGCTGTCCCGGGGCGAAGAGCTTGCCAGAATGCTCTGTCACCGCCACTTCGGAATCGGGGCAGATGGCCTGGTGTTGATCCTTAGAGATGGGGATCTCTTTGCCATGCGTATCTTCAATGCCGATGGCTCCGAAGCAGAAATGTGCGGCAACGCAGTGCGCTGCCTGGCGGACTACCTGCTGCGCCAGGGGCTGGTCCGGGGCCCTGTGCTGCGCATCAAGACCCTAGCCGGAGTCAAGGAAGTAGAGGTTGTGGGGGGTCTGTACAGGGTGAACATGGGCGCGCCCGATTTTCCCTTTGGCGTGGGTAAAACTGTACGGATTGCCGCCGCAGGCCAGGAATGGATCTGCCATCCCGTTTCCATGGGCAACCCCCACGCGGTGGTGTTCGTGGATGATGTGGAGGGGGTCAATCTGGCTATGTGGGGGCCCACCCTGGAGAATCATCCAGTCTGGCCCCAGAAAGCCAATATTGAGTTCGTCCAAGTGCTGGACCAGAGCAGGATTAAAGTTAGGGTGTGGGAGCGGGGAGCAGGCCCCACCTTGGCCTGCGGCACGGGAGCCTGCGCTGCTGCGGTAACTGCGGTCAGGCTTGGTCTTGCCGCTAGCCCTGTACAGGTGGCCTTGCCCGGAGGCGAACTCACCATTGAGTGGGCGGAGGGGAATCCTGTGTTTATGTCTGGACCGGCTGCGCGAGTCTACGCCGGCAGCATAGACCTAGAAGCACTAAAAAGCGGGAGATGATGAGTGTGATCGTAATAGCACATCGTGGTTATTCGGGGAAAGCACCCGAGAATACCATGGCAGCCTTTGAACTGGCTCTAGCCGCTGGAGCAGATGGAATCGAACTGGATGTCCACTTAACGAAAGACGGCGAGATCGTGGTGATTCACGATGAGACGGTGGATCGTACCACCGATGGGACGGGACGCATAAGCTCTTACACCCTGGAGGACTTGAAGAAGCTGGATGCGGGCTCCTGGTACGGTCCCGAGTTTGCCGGGGAGACCGTGCCCACCCTAAGGCAAGTGTTGGATCTGCTCAAGGGGAAGGATGTGTTGCTGAACATCGAGATCAAAACGGGTCTGGGATTTGAGCCCATGAACGAAAAGCTGGTCGCGCTGCTGGATAAGTATGACCGCTGGGAGCGCACCATCATCTCATCGTTTAACCATTACGCGCTGGCACACATAATTGGCCTGAAGCCACAGTCTCGCACGGCGATTCTGTATATGTCGGCCTTGGTTAACCCGTGGGTGTATGCCAAGAGCATCGGGGCTACCATTCTGCATCCCTACTACCACGGCGTGATTCCGGAGATCATCACCGCGGCGCAGCAGAATGGAATGATGGTTAATGTGTGGACAGTAGATGAAGAGGCGGATGTTGAGCGGATGAAGCAGTGCCGCGTGGACGGAATTGTGACCAATCAGCCCGAAAAGGTCAAGAGCTTGATCCAAACTGGCCACTAAAGCGAAGGAGAGCTGCTCCCAGGAGCAGCTCTCGGTCTTTCTTGTATGCTAGATGATACCAGCCAGGTCCGCCTGGGCGGCAGCCAGCACCAAATCCACGCAGGCCTGGACATCCCTCAAGTCCACCATTTCTGAGGGAGTGTGCACGTAACGGGTGGGGATGGAAATGGTTCCCGCAGGGACACCCGCCTTGGTTAAGTGAATGGCTCCAGCGTCGGTACCTCCCCGTTCCAGTACCTCCATTTGGTACGGTATGTTGTTGGCCTCGCACAGCTTTACCAAAAGGTCTTTCACCCGGGGATGGGCGATGAGGGAGGAGTCCTTCACCTTAATCGCGGCCCCTTGGCCCAAGGTAACAGCCATGCGCCTAGCTTCAGGCATGTCACCGGTTAGGGTTACGTCCAAGGCCAGCCCCAAGTCGGGCTCTAGACCGTAAGCGGCTGTGCGTGCCCCGCGCAGACCCACTTCTTCCTGGGTGGTGAAGACGAAATAGAGGGTGTTCTTGGGTTGGGTAATCCTTCTGGCCGCCTCGATGAGCACTGCGCAGCCGATGCGGTCATCCATGCTCTTGGCAATGAGGCGGTTGCCCAGATCGGTAAACTCCCGGTGGAAGATGGCAAACTCCCCTACCCGCACCTTCTGCTCCGCCTCTTCTTTGCTGACCGCGCCAATATCAATAAACAACTTATCTAAAGCGAGCTCTTTCCACTCCGTTTTGCCCTCCTGGTAGATTACGCCGATGGTCCCGTTGGCAAAGCGGACCCGGTTGCCTACCAGGGTGGTGATCCCCACGCCGCCGATGGGGGCGAAGCGCAGAAAACCATTGTCGTCGATGTAGGTGATTACAACCCCGATTTCATCGGTGTGAGCCGCCAGCATTATCCTTTTGCCTTCTTTGGAGCCATGCTTTACCGCAATCAGGTTGCCTAAGACGTCGGTGCGCAGCTCATCCACATGGTCTTGGATCAATTCCTGGATCAGACCAACTACTTCCGTTTCGTATCCCGAGGGACCAAAGGCCTCTGTCAACTGCTTGATGATCGCCTTCAACTTAATCCCGCCCTTTCTTCAAGCCGTGCTAAGTAGTGTTTAACGAGCTGGTAAGCTCCTTCAAAATCGTCTTTGCACATCACCGCTGCGGGTGAATGGATGTAGCGGCAGGGTACGGAGATCACCGCAACTTTCACACCCGTTTTAGACAGCTGGATCTGACCCGCATCGGTCCCCCCCGCTGTGCTCCGCCGCGCTTGGACTTTGATCCCCTTTTCCGCCGCTAGGGCAAAAAGCTCTTGAACCAGCTGGGGATGGGGAATTACTGAGCGATCCATCACCGTGATAGCCGGCCCTTCACCCAGGCTTGTGGCCTGCCTGTGTTCGTCCGTTCCCGGCACATCAGAGGCGGTGGTGCCCTCCAAAACAAGGGCCAGATCCGGTTCCACTTGGTAGGCCGCCACTCCCGCACCGCGCAAGCCCACTTCTTCCTGCACCGTAAAGGCTGCGATTAAGGGGAAGGATACCTCTTCCTGGAGCAGGCGGATGGCCAGGGCGCAGCCCACCCGGTCATCCAGGGCTTTAGCCTTAATTCTTCCTCCCGCAAGTTCTTCGTAGGCGGTGGTGAAATAGGCGATGTCGCCCAGCTTGACCAGTTTTTCCGCTTCCTCCTTGCTCTTGGCTCCGATATCGATTACCATCTCCTGGATGGTGAAGGGCTTTTCCCGTTCCTCGGGCCTCTGCAGGTGGATGGGTTTGCTGCCGATTACTCCCGGGGTTTTCTTTTTCCCCACTACTACAGTCTTAGCCACTAAGATGCGGGGATCTACGCCGCCGATGGGGCGGAACTTGAGATAGCCGTCCTTGTCGATCCCCACAATCATGAGGGCCACTTCATCCATGTGCGCAGCGATCATCACTTTGGGCCCGGGAGCCTGGGGGTTTTTGATGGCGAACAGGTTGCCCAGGGCGTCAGTTTTCACCACGTGGGCATAGGGTTCCACTTCGGCCCGGATCAAGTCGCGCACTTCATGTTCCTGGCCTGGCGCGCCGTTGGCTTCGGTTAGTCGGGCTAAAAGCATGTTAATCCCTCCACAAATTCATGATCGAGGCCGGCGATGAACATGGCCATCAAACGCCCCGTGCTCTTAATATCCTGATAATCAAGGGTTTCCACGGGGGTGTGCATGTAGCGCAGGGGGATGGACAGGAGAATGGTGGCCACCCCAGCCCGGGCCACTTGCATGGCGTAAGCGTCTGTGCCGCCTGGATAGGGAGAGGGATCTAGGGAATAGCTGATGTTCCATTCCTTGGCCACCTCCACCATGCGGTTGTGGAGTTTGGGATGGACGTGGGGGCCTATGGCGATGCCTGGGCCCTGGGAGAGCTTGATGGTATCCGTCTCGGGCAGCCCGGGAGAATCGCCGAAGCCCACATCAATGGCAATGCCGATGTCAGGGACGATGCCATAGGTACTGGTCACAGCACCGCGCAGACCCACCTCTTCCTGCACAGTGGCCACGCCGTACACATCGGCTTGGTGTGCAACGGTGGAAAGAACCTGGAAACACTCTAGGATGGCGGCCACACCGGCCCTGTCATCAAAGGCTTTACCTGCCAAAAACGAGCCCTGCAGCTCGGTTACTGGGCGCTTAATAGTGACCAGATCACCTATCTGCACGAACTGTTCCGCTTCCTCCCTGCCAGCAAAGCCCGCATCAATGAACAGATCTTCCATTTTCACCGCCTTGCTCTGCTCGCCTGGAGCCTGGATGTGGGGCGGTTTGGCTCCGATCACACCCGAAAGGGCTCCCTGCCTGCCGTGCACCACTACCTCCTGGGCTAGAAGCACCCGCTGGTCAAAACCGCCGATGGTGCTGAAGCGCAGAAAGCCCTCTTTCTCGATGTCTGTTATGATCAACCCGATTTCGTCCATGTGGGCAGCCAGCATCACTTTCGGCCGCGGTTCTGGCCCTTGGCCCCTTTTGAGCATGATCAGGTTGCCCAGTTTATCTGTGCGCACTTCATCGGCCCAGGGGCAGCCCTGCTTGATCAACTCCACCAGGTTATGCTCGTAGCCTGATACCCCCGGCGCTTCGCTCAAAGTGCGAAAAACTTGCTTGACATCCACCTAATTCCCTCCTATCCTGCTGGTATAACTGTATTATTTCTGGTCCCTAAAGGAAAAACCTGCATGGGCGAGAATTAAACTAGAACAAGCGGGAAGGGGCTGGGCATGATTAACTCTGGTATCTACGTACTGTGGCTGCATCTGCCCAAAGAGGCTGTTTTGGCCGTGGGCAGCCTGGGTACCTTTTCCTTTCCCCCTGGTATCTATGCTTACGTGGGCAGCGCCCAACGCAATCTACAGCAGCGCTTAGCCCGGCACCGGCGGGCTGAGAAGAAGCTGCGCTGGCACATAGATTACCTCAGGGCCCAGGCCAACTGCTTAGGTGCCGTGGTCTTTTTGGGCGCACCAAAAGATGCTGAGTGCCGCTTGGCTGAGCATATCCGGCAGCTGCCGGGAGCGTCCCTGCCTGCAGGGAATTTCGGGGCTTCCGACTGTTCTTGTCCGGCCCATTTGGTGCACCTGTCCGGGTTGGCACCGGATTTAGTAGCGCTTAGCCACGCGGTTCATAATGTTCAACTGGGTGCGGCAAAGTCGCTCGCATTCTTCGATGCTGGAGATTAAGTCCAGATTTTTCTTGGGATGCAGCTGCTGGATGCTTTCCGCGCACAGTTCCTGCAGTTCAGTCAAGCGTTCCGTTATTCTCCAGATGATGTCACTTGGCGACATGCAAGACATCCTTTCTAGGTTGAGTAGCGCCATAATTATATCACAGAAGTGGGAGGGTTTTGTTTGCTTTCCGAACGGGTAGTTGTTGATGTGCTGCTGGCCGCCTTATCCACAGGCGGTGATTTTGCTGAAATATTCATGGAAGATACCTACAACACCCAGATCCGCATGCTCGATGGTGCCGTGGAAGAAGCGGTGAGCGGCAGGGATTTTGGGGTGGGCATCCGCATTTTCCAGGGCCTCAGGAGCGTCTATGCTTACACCAATGATGTGAGCCGCGCTGGACTGGTGCAGACCGCGCGGGAGGCTGCGGCGGCGCTGCCCGGGGCGCCCGCAGGCCGGACTGTGGTGCTGGCCCGCATGGCGGTGGAAAAGCTAAACCCGGTGCGGCTGGAGCCCAGGCAGATCAAACACCAAGATAAGGTGGACGTGATGAAGCGGGCCCATCTGGCCGCGGCCAATTATCACCACCAGATCACCCAAGTGGCCATCAACTATTTGGACGTGGACCAAAACGTGTTCATTGCCAACTCCGAAGGACTCCTGGCCGAGGATCGCAGGATCCGGACCCGTCTTGCCATCAACGCGGTGGCCACGAAAGACGGAGAGAAGCAGTCGGCTTTTCGGGGGCCTGGCCGGCACCTGGGTTTCGAGCTTTTTGAACGCATCGACGTGGAGGAAATTGCCCGGGATGCCGCCCGCAGCGCGGTGACCATGGTTAATGCCGATTACGCCCCCGGCGGAAGGTACCCGGTGATCATCGATAACGGTTTTGGGGGTGTGATCTTCCACGAGGCCTGCGGACACAGCCTGGAGGCCACCAGCGTGGCGAAGGGGGTTTCTGAGTTCAGCGGCAAGCTGGGACAGAAGATCGCCAGCGAGCTTGTAACCGCTGTGGACGACGGGACCATTCCCAATGCCTGGGGTTCCCAAAACATCGATGATGAAGGGACCAAGACTAGGCGCAATGTGCTGATTGAAAAGGGAGTACTTAAAGGTTACATGATTGACCGGCTCAACGCCAGGCGCATGGGCATGGAGCCTACGGGTAATGCTCGGCGCCAATCCTACAAGTTTGCCCCCACTTCGCGCATGACCAACACCTTCATCTGCGCGGGTGAGTCCACCAGGGAAGAGATTATTGCCAACACCGAGTATGCGTTGTATGCGAAGCACATGGGTGGAGGCTCGGTGAACCCTGCCACCGGAGAGTTCAACTTCGCCGTGGCCGAAGGATATATGGTGCGCAACGGCAAGATCGCCGAACCGGTGCGCGGCGCCACTTTGATTGGCCGGGGTTCTGAGATCCTGCAGAAAATTGACATGGTGGCCTCCAACTTAGCCACCGGTCAGGGCATGTGCGGTTCGGTGAGCGGCAGCATTCCCGCGGATGTGGGGCAGCCCACCATTAGGGTAGCGGAAATCACGGTAGGCGGACGGAAGGGGGCCAACTAAGCAATGGATTTTCGGGAGTTTAAAGAACGGGTCTTTGCCGCCGGGCAGGCCGCCGGCTTGGAGGAGATGGAGGTATACGCCACCAGAGCTAAGCGGTTCTTGGTGAGGGTGTTTGAAGGAGAAGTAGATGACTACCGAGTGAGCTTGGAACAGGGCATGGGACTGCGGGCCAAGTCTGGGGGCCGGGTGGGCTATGCCTATGTGGAAAGCCTCGATGAGGGAGCTGTGGACTATCTGGTAGCTGGGGCCAAAGCCAACGCCCAGATCAGTGGGTCCAGTGACGAAGTGGAGTTTTATCCCGGGGCTGGGCACTATCCCCAGATTGTGTGCTATAATGAAAACCTAGCTCGCCTAACCCCACAAGAATGGGTGGCGTTCTGCCTGGAGCTGGAAAAGGCGGCCTTGGCCGCGGATGAACGGGTGTTCAAGGTGCCCCAGGCCCTCACCGGATATGAAGAGGGTGAGGTGTACATTGCCAACACCCTGGGCCTGGAACAGGGTTACTCCACCAATGGTGCCTACAGCTACATCGCTGCCTTGGCCCGCCAAGATGGACAGGTGAAAACGGGAAGCAAGTTCGTGGTGGACCGGGATTGGTCCAAGTTCCAGGCCGCGCAGATGGCTCAGGAAGCGGTGCGGGAGGCCATCTCCTTGTTGGGAGCCAGCACTGTTGCTTCGGGGGAGTACCGGATCTTGCTGCGCCGTGATGTGGCTAGGGATCTTTTGGCTACGTTCGCCTCTGTCTTTTCCGCCGAGTCTGTGCAGAAGGGTCTCTCCCTGCTCCAGGGCAAGCTGGGCCAGAGTATTGCCAGCCCCTTGGTCACTTTAGTCGATGATCCCCTGCTAGAGGACGGGGCGGCATCCGCTCCCTTCGATGGGGAAGGGGTGGCCAGCCGTAGAACACAGGTGGTTGAGGCGGGCCAGTTGAAAACGTATCTACACAATCTGAAAACGGCCAAGAAAGATGGGGTGGAGTCTACGGGTAATGCCTCTAGGCCTTCCTTCAAATCACCCGTGGGCATTGCACCCACCAACTTGTTCATCCAACCAGGCCAGGTGCCCTATGGCGATCTAGTTCAAGCCCTGGGGGATGGCCTGATCATCATCAATGTACAGGGAACCCACTCGGGTGCGAACCCGGTTTCCGGTGATTTTTCCCTGGGGGCCTACGGGTACCTGGTGGAGGGCGGGCGCATTGTGCGTCCTGTGGAACAGATCACCATCGCCGGCAACTTCTTTAAGCTTTTGGAAAAAGTGGAAGTGGTTGGCTCAGACCTGGAGTTTGGCAGCCCGGGCGCGCGGGGGAATGTGGGTGCTCCTTCCCTGATCATCGGCGGATTGGCCGTTGCAGGTGTCTAGGAGGCGTGTGTAATGAAGCTGAAGGCTAGGACCGCGGCCAATCTGGGGCTGCTCACCGCGGTGTCCATAGTACTGACCCGTATCTTTGGGGTGATGGTCCCCATTTCCGGCGTGGGCGCCCTGCGCTTGAGTTTTGGCGAAATCCCGCTGATGCTGGCGGGTGTGCTGTTCGGTCCAGAAGCCGGAGCCCTCACTGGGGTGGCGGCTGATCTCATTGGGTATATGATCAACTCCCACGGCGGACCATACTTTCCAGGGTTTACTGTGAGTTCGGCTCTGGTGGGATTTATCCCCGGGATGCTGCTGTTCAAAAAGCGCAAGGACCTCACCGCGGTGCAGGTGGCGGCGGTGGTTCTGATCACGGATCTGATCACTGGCGTGCTCATGAACACGCTGTGGGTATCCATCATGTATGGTCAGGGGTTCTTTGTGCTGCTGCCGTTACGGCTCTTGGCCAGACTGGTCACTCTGCCTTTGTACACTGTAGTGGTGTTCTGGGCTAACCGGGCCTACCAGGCCCACCTCAGCGGGAGTACTATATAGGGAGGGGCTCCTTGCGGATTTCGCAGGAGCTCCCTCCACCTCAGTTGAAGACTTGGGTGTTTTGTGCTATTATATATTCCAAAAATGAATAACTGGAGTGTGAAATTTTGCATGGACATAGACCCGCCTAAACGGTGGAAGCTGTTTAAGGTAGAGCTCATGTACAGATGGCCTCAAGAATCACGTAAGAAAGTAAAAATGCTGCTTAAGCTGGGCGATGACTACCGGAATAGTGGGGAGGATGATCTGGCGGAGTACTGCTACCACCTCTCCAGAAAAGTGGCTGAAGAGGCCCGGGCGGTGCATTTGCTTAAGAAAATCGAACAGCGCGTGCGGTAAACATCCGCCCATACCCCTTGTGATGGCTTGATCTGCTGTCCCGAGTAAGATAGAATGAAATTATGAAATCTTTCACAAGGGGGTCAAGTGATGGAGCGGATCAGGCAATGCGCGCAGCGTTTTCATGTGCTGGCGGACCCCATTCGACTGCAGATACTCCTCTTGCTTCAAGAACGGGAAATGTGCGTCGGGCATCTGGCTGAAGTGCTGGGGGTGAATCAGCCCACGGTCTCTTATCACCTAAAACGGCTGCATAGGGCGGGCTTGGTGGAAAGGCGCGCCGAAAACACGTGGAACTATTATTCCCTTTGTACAGATCTGCGCAGCTGGGTGAACGAGGAGATCAATCAGCTCCTGGAGGTGGCGCCTGGACCTTAGCAAGGGGGTTATCGGTGAAAGATTGGAAGAAGTTGACGGGAGAGGCGTCATTGTGGCGGGCCGCGCAGATGATCTGGCGGGCTGGCCTGGAGTCCCTTGACCAAAAGGAGCAGATTGGGCAGCTCAAAGAGGATCGGGCTCGGTTGCAGCGAGAACTTTTGGAGTTGTCCCGCATGGTGCATGATTATGAAACCAGACTGCACAATCAGGCGCGCCACAGCAAGGAGCTGGCCCAGGCCAAGAAGGAACTGGAGTGGGGTTACCGTGCCCTGCTCATTGAAAACAACATGCTAAAGGAAGAAATCTTCAAGCTCAAAGGCAAGCCGTTGAGCTGAACGCGGGGAGTCAGGTTGGCGACGACTCTTTCTTCTTTTTTAGACGCCACAGGAACAGCAAAGGAGCTGGTAGGTATGGGGGCAAGGAAGCTTGTCTTAACGGCACTTTTGGCGGGAATAGTCGCCGTGGTCACCATGGTTGTCAATGTGCCTCTCCCAGGGGTGAAGGGGTACGTAAACATAGGCGATACAGTGGTCCTGCTCGCGGGGATGCTCTTTGGACCCTTTACTGGGGCAGCCGCGGGCGGCTTGGGGTCAGCCCTGGCGGATCTGCTCTTGGGCTACAGCTACTGGGCGCCCTGGACATTGGTTATCAAGGGTCTGGAAGGATTGATCGCGGGTTGGGTGGCTGTACATGCCCGCAAGAAGGCGGTCTTGGCCGCGGCTTTGGCGGCAGCAGTGATGGTTTTGGGCTACTTCACCGCGGGAGCAGTTATCTACGGAGTCGGCCCAGCCGCTGCCTCACTGCCGGGAGATCTGCTCCAGGGAGCGGTCAGCGCGGCGCTCTGCTGCGCAGCCTACCAACCCCTCCGCAAATATGTGGGTTCGTGAGGAGCGGAACAGGCACAGATCTTCCCCCAGGGTCATAGGATGTAAGGCTTGAGAGTCGGGAGAAAGGGGGCACCGGTTTTGCTGTCCGCACTGGCCAGCTTGTTGGGCTCGCTGCTCACGGAGGGAATCGGCTTTTTGACTGGTCTGATTACCAGCGGCAGTGCCTTCCCCAAATCTCTCCGTCCCGAAGAGGAGCGCGAGCTGTTGAAGCGCAAAGACGCAGGAGACGAAGGTGCCCGCAATACCCTGATTGAGCGCAACCTTCGTCTTGTGGCCCATGTCGTCAAAAAGTTTGACAACACGGGGGAAGATACGGAAGATTTGATTTCCATCGGTGTGATCGGGCTGATCAAAGCCATCAACACCTTTGATCCGGGAAAAAATACGCGGCTTGCTACTTATGCAGCCAGGTGCATTGAAAATGAGAATTCACTGTCAGATGTCCACAGTAAGCTGGCTGTCCGCCTCCACGGTGTAGACCCGATCAAGAACCGTCACCTCTAAAGCTGGGCCTCCTAGGAGGGTGATGGTGGCCACTTCCGCAGTTACCTGCACTTTTAGTCTGCGTCCCCGGAAAAGCAGCCCAAAGGAGAAGCTCTGCCACTGCCGGGGCAGGAAGGGACGGAGGGTAAGCCGGTCGTTTTCGATACGCAGGCCGGCAAAGCCGTACACAATGGCCATCCAAGTGCCAGCCATGCTGGTAATGTGCAGGCCGTCTTCGGTGTCCTTGTTGTAGTTATCCAGGTCTAGGCGGGCAGTACGCAGATAGAGCTGGTAGGCCTTGTCCTGATAACCTATTTCCGCGGCGATAATGGAGTAAACACAGGGCGACAGCGACGATTCATGAACCGTCATGGGTTCATAGAAATCGAAGTTGCGCTTTTTTGTTTCCAGATCATAGAGGTGTCCCAAGAAAAACAGACCCTGCAGCACATCGGCCTGTTTGATGAAACAGGAGCGCAGAATGCGGTCCCAGGACCAGTTCTGGTTTAGGGGCAGGTCTTCTGGAGCCAAATCAGCCACGGTGAGCAGCTCCTTATCCATAAAACCATCCTGCTGTTCGAACACCCCGAGGTCGGTTACGTAGGGATAGTACATTCTGGCGACAATATCGGACCAGTGCTCCAGCTCTGAGCGGCTGAGGCTTAGTTTGCTGCTCAGTTGGCAGTACTTCTCCCGCTGCCCAGAGCGCAGCTCTTCCAGCACCCCTAGGGTGTACTCCAGGCACCAGGCGCAGATGCGGTTGGTGTACCAGTTGTTGCTCACATTGTTCTCGTACTCGTTTGGCCCCGTAACGCCTAGGATCATGTACACACCTTTCCGGGGCTGGAAGGTGACCCGGCTCGCCCAGAAGCGGCAGATCTCCACCAGAACCTCCAGACCGTAATCCACCAGATACTGCTGGTCACCCGTATAGCGTACGTAGTTGAAAATGGCGTAGGCGATGGCGCCGTTGCGGTGAATCTCCTCAAAGGTGATCTCCCACTCATTGTGGCACTCCTCGCCATTCATGGTCACCATGGGGTAGAGGGCGCCTTTGAGTCCCAGCTTGCGGGCATTCTCCCTCGCCTTATCCAGGTGCTTGTAGCGGTAGAGCAAAAGGTTTCTGGCAATCTCCGGCTCCCTGGTACCCAGGTAGAAAGGCAGGCAGAAGGCCTCCGTATCCCAGTAGGTTCCGCCCCCGTACTTCTCTCCAGTAAAACCCTTGGGCCCTATGTTCAAGCGCGGGTCTGCACCTGTATAGGTCTGATGCAGATGGAAGATGTTGAAGCGGATGCCCTGCTGAGCTAAGGGATCGCCTTGGATCACTATGTCGCTTTGGTGCCACGTTTTCTCCCAGGCCTTGGCGTGGCGGGCAGAGAGTTCTGCGTAGGTGCAGCAGGCGTGTTTCTGCACCAGCTGCGCGGCGCTGGTCGAGACCTCCCCATCTGGATAGTCCCGGTTGGTGGTTACTGCCACCAGCTTTTCCAAAGTGATTGTCTGACCAGGATGCAGGACCAGTGCAACGTTGGCCCCCGCATACCGGGAGCGGGCGATAAATCGGGGCTGCAGCCCCGCCGCTTCCCTCTGATCCAGGTAGATGCGGAAGGTGCTGGCCGCAGCCACCACAAAACCTGACTTTTTGGTCTGCATGGTGACCAGCTGGTACTGTTCTTGGCTTTCCTCCTTCACCTGCAGCCAGAAGTCCTCTCCGTAGTTGGCATCTTCGTTGACCACATTGCCGTCCAAATAGGGTGTTAAGCTTACCTTAACCCCCCGCCCTGTGGGGTCCTGTGCCAGGGTGATACTGTAGCTGATGCAGGCCAGCTGGCGCCGGTCCCTGCTCACAAACCGCCGGGCAGTAATGGCAAAAAGGCGCCCCTCCTCATCGGCCACCTGAAAGGAACGGACCAGCTCGCCCCGGCGCATGTCCAAGATCCGCTGAAAGCGTAGGGGAGGCCAGAGGTTCAGATCCAGGACCCTTCCTCCCAGCTGCACGTCGATCCCGATGAAGTTTACAGCGTTGGGGACTTTAGCGAAGTAGTCAGGGTAGCCCACTTTCCACCAGCCCACTACGGTGCGGTCCGGGTAGTATACCCCCGCGATGTATGTACCCCGGAGGCTGTCTCCTGAGTACACCTCTTCGAAGTTCCCGCGCAAGCCCATGTAGCCGTTGCCCAGGCTGGTGATGCTTTCCATAAACCTGTTGCAGTCGGGATGGAATCCTTCTTCTACTACACGCCACTCATCGGTCCCTAAGAACAGTTTCAGAACCCTCACTCCCTGCGCTGGCTTCAACCTATTTTAACCCACTTTCCACATCCCGGCCATCGTCTGCGCCATAGGCAGCGGGAAAACTGCACTCTATGGGTTGACATGGGCCTCAAGCGGGGCAGCCGCCTCTAAGAGGCGCAGAAGGTCTTCTACCTTGAAGGAAGCGAAGCCTGGGATCACATGGTGAGCATTGCGCAGCAGGCTAGGGTCTCCCACGCCCACTACTTTCATACCTGCTCGCAGAGCGGCTTCAATGCCCGCCTGGGCATCCTCAAATACCACCGCTGAGCGGGGAGGGATGCCTAAAAGCTCCGCACCTAAGAGAAACACTTCCGGGTCGGGTTTCGCTTGGGAAACCAAGTTCCCATCCACAATCACATCAAACAGCTCGGTTATCTCCAGGCGGTCCAAGATGGTGCGCGCGTTTTTGCTGGCCGAACCCAGGGCAATTTTGATCCCGCGGTCTTTCAGCTCTTGGAGAAAGGGGAGCACCCCTGGGAGGATTTCCGATTTATCCATCTGCAGGATATACTCCACGTACCAGGTGTTCTTTTTCTCAGCGAGCTGGATCCTTTCTTCCTCGGTCTTCCGCAGACCGCCGATTTCCAGCAGGATTTCCAGAGAGCGCTGGCGGCTTACCCCTTTCAGCCGTTCGTTGGCCGCGGGGGTGAACTGGAAGCCTAGCTCTTCCGCCAACCGCTTCCAGGCGAGGTAGTGGTATTTGGCCGTATCCACGATCACCCCATCTAGGTCGAAAATGGCTAAGTGTAGTATGTCCATAGTCTACCTCCTCATCGCCCTTCATTATATCATTCTTGGTCAGCCGGCGACATAGATCATTAACCAAGGGGGTGAGGGGGCTGATTGCCATCTATGCCCGTGTGAGCACTGAAGAGCAGGCTAAGCAGGGATTCAGCATCGCCGCGCAGATCAGGGAATGTGCCCTGCTCGCAGGTTCTAAGCATGCTTTAGTTTTCGCGGACGAGGGGGTGTCCGGTGAGACGCTGCAGCGCCCGGCCCTGCAGGAGTTGATGCGCCGCATTGAAGCGGGGGAAATCGAGGAAGTGATCTGCTTGGATCCGGACCGCCTCTCCCGCAAGCTCCTCCACCAATTGCTGCTCACCGAGGACTGGGATCGGCGCGGTGTGCGCCTTTCCTTTGTGCACGGAAACTACGCCAAGACACCTGAGGGCAATCTGTTCTACGCGCTGCGCGGGGCCATTTCCGAGTTTGAAAAGGCCAAGATCAATGAACGGATGTGTCGGGGACGGCGGGAAAAGGCCCGTCAAGGACGGGTGCTCAGGGATTTCCAGATTTACGGTTACGATTTCGACCCCGAGCGTGAACAGCTGGTGATCAACCACGGGGAAGCCGCGGTGGTGAGGCAGATCTACGCTTGGTTTCTCCAGCCGCCGCCTGGGATCAACGGGATGGCCGGTATCGCCCGGGCTTTAACCCAGTCCCAGGTGCCCACAAAACGGGGGGCTGCCCAATGGCACCGCCAGGTTGTCCGCCAGATCTTGAGCAACCGCACTTACATCGGAGAGTTCTATCAGAACAAGTGGGATACATCGGGGGGACGGGTGAGGCTGCGTCCCAAGGAAGAGTGGATTCTGATCCCCTGCCCGAGAATCATCTCCCCGGACATCTTCGCCCAGGTGCAGCGCCGCCTGTCAGTTAACTCGAGATCTTGATGCACCTGCGCACCACCCGCAGGGTTCGCCAAGAGATCAAGTTGTATGATCCCATCGGTGCAGACCGGGAAGGCAATGAGATAAGTCTGATGGATATTCTCAGCTCCGACCAGGATGAGGTGCTGGATAAGGTGGTGCTAAACATCGATCGGGAACGTTTAGCGGAACACTTCCACTGCCTGTCGCCCCGTGAGCGCATTGTCCTGGAACTGCGCTTCGGCCTGGGCCAGCAGGAGAAGCTGACCCAACGGCAGATCGGTAGAAAGCTGGGCATCTCCAGATCCTACGTGTCCCGCATTGAAAAGCGGGCGCTGGGCAAACTACTCAATGCGATGGGCTCCTCTTAAGGTGAGCCCATTGCCTATTTTCTCCTCGGCTGGGAGTGTGGTATAATAAATGGACATTACGTGAAGTGGAGCTGCAGTATGAAGTATCTAATACCCGATGCCATTGTGCCAAGTGTGCTGGAGATCGATCTGGCGGCACTGCAAGACCGTGGCCTTAAGGGCCTGCTCATAGACATCGACAACACCCTGGTTCCCTGGGGAAATCCCCAGATGGACCAGGCTTTGGCCCGGTGGATCGAGACAGCCAAGGCGGAAGGATTCCAAGTGTGCCTTGTTTCCAATGCGCTGCCTGAGCGCACCCAAAGTTTCGCCGAGCTCTTAGGCATACCCGCAGTGGGACGGGCCATGAAGCCTCTGAGCAGGGCGTTTCGCCGCGGCATGGAGCTTTTGGGCCTGCCAGCGGGACAAGTTGCGGTGGTGGGTGATCAACTGTTCACTGATGTCTTTGGGGCAAAACGCCTGGGGCTGTATGCCATTTTGGTAGACCCGCTGAGTACTGTGGAGTTCGGTTTTACCCAGGTCATGCGCAAGCTCGAGCGGAGGATGCTGCGCCGTCTGGCGCGACGGGGGCTCGTGGATGCCGCATCCATCAAATCACGGCTGGGGAGAGACTGATATGGCAGATCTTTATTGTCGAGGCTGTGGAGCTAAAATCCAGAGTACGGATCCAGGACAGTTTGGTTATGTTCCCGAGCACCTGTTAGGGCAGGACTCGGTGATCTGCCAGCGCTGTTTTCGGATGATCCACTACGGGCGCCACGAACTTGGCGCAGTGAAAGCGGACCAGGCCCTCCAGGCGATTGCCCAGGGCTTGGACTGGGCTTCCGGGGTGGTGCTGGTGGTGGATATTTTGGATTTCGAGTCGGGGCTGCCCCCGGAGTTTCTGCGCCTGTTGGGGGACCGGGAACTGCTGCTGGCTGTGAACAAGGTGGACCTGCTGCCTGCCCAAACTCCCCTGCCGGAAGTGGAGGTTTGGGTGCGGCGACGCCTAAAGTCCCTGGGGCTGTCACGGGTGGATGTGCGTTTGATGAGCGCCCTGACCGGCTACGGGTTCCCGGCACTGGCCGATGCCGTGGCTGAATTAGGAGGCCGGGTACTCTTTGTTGGTGTGACTAATGTGGGCAAGTCCAGCATTTTGGAGCGCCTGCTCACCATGCGTATTGGCGGGGGGCAGCGCAAGGGCATCAAGCCCACGGTTTCCCCCTATCCAGGCACCACCGTAAGCGTTTCCCAGTGGCAAGGTTCTGGCCTTACCTTCGCGGATTCCCCGGGGTTTGTGCCCCAGGGCCGGATCAGTGATCTGGTGGATGCTGAATGGGCGGTGAAGATCATCCCCCACCGCAGCCTTACCTCCCACCTTTACCCGGTGTCCCCGGGCGATCTGGTGTTAATTGAGGGGCTGTGCGTGGTGGAATGTGTGGAGGCCGGCGAAAACGGACTCCTCCTTGGGTTTACGGGTTCGGGAGTGCGCTGGCAGAAATCCAGCCGCAAGCATCTGGACAAATGGAAGGGGAAAGGCCCTGCCTTTGCCCGCTGGGATGAGCGGACCGTGTCCCTAAAAGCCGGGGAGGATCTGGTGGTGAGTGGCTTGGGCTGGGTTTCCGCCCGGAAAGCGCCGTTCAGATTGCGGCTGCATGTCCCGGCCGGTGTAAAGCATTTCATCAGGCCCAACCTAATCGGCCCGAAAATATAGATCATTTCATGCATAATGCTTGTCCTTCCTGCACATACTGTAAATATCAAAGCCAGTCAGGGAGGAGTAAGCTGTGCAGCCGTTCGTTTACGAGACAGCCGTGGTGTATGAGTCTAGTGGGCAGTTTCTGGGAAACATCCGCCAGACCGTGCAGGAGCTGAAACGGAGGCATCCCCAGCTGAAGCATTATGCCTTGGCGGACCTAGCTGTGCACAAGGGCAGACAGAGGGCGGTAAATGTCACCCTGTACTTCAAGCCCAAGAACTGAAACCCCAATCCCAGATGGGGTTTTTCTTATGGCAAATGGAGAGCACGGCAGGAGTTTCCAACTAGGGAATAGAAAAGACAGGTATTAATGCTATTTAGGAGGTCGAATATGGAGCGAGTAGCCCGCATTCGCGAGCGCCTGCAGGCGGAAGGCGCCGATGTGTTTTTGATATCCAATCCTGTGAACAGGCGCTACATAACGGGTTTCACCGGTTCTGCGGGCCTGGTATGGATCTCCGGCACCAAGCAGGCCATTTTGACTGATTTTCGTTATGTGGAACAGGTGAAGGCGGAATGCCCTGGTTGGGAACTGGTGAGGATTGAGTCCTATGCCGACTCCATGGACGAGCTGATCCAGGGTGAACGGGTGCGCTGCCTAGTGTTCGAAGAAGAGCACGTGACCGTAAAGCAGCTGCGGGAATGGCAGGACCGTTTCGCTTCTGTGGAACTGCGGGGAGCCAGCGGCTGGGTGGAAGAGCTGCGCATGTGCAAGGCCCCCCAGGAAATTGAGCACATCCGCCGGGCGGCCCAGATCGCCGATGAAGCCTTTGCCGAGCTGCTGCCCAAAATCAAATCGGGCATCACCGAACGAGAAATCGCCCTGGAGCTGGAGTTCCTCATGCGCAAGAAGGGTGCCAGTGCCATGTCCTTTGCCCCCATCGTGGCTTCGGGGCCCCAAAGTGCCCTGCCCCATGCCCGTCCAGGCGACCGCATTTTGAGCTTCGGCGATTTTGTGGTCCTGGATTTTGGCTGCGTGGTCAACGGCTACTGTTCGGACATGACCAGAACCATTGTGGTGGGCGAGCCCGAGGAGCAGCACCTGCTCATCTACGATTTGGTACTCCGAGCTCAGCAGGAAGCGCTGCAGGCTGTGGGCCCAGGGAAAACGGGGGCAGAAATCGATGCCATCGCCCGGGACATCATCGCGGAAGCAGGTTACGGCGACTATTTCGGGCACGGATTGGGACACAGTGTGGGGTTGGAGATTCATGAAAACCCGCGGCTTTCCAAAACGGACAACACCGTGCTTAAGCCGGGGATGGTAGTGACGGTGGAGCCAGGCGTGTACCTGCCCGGCTTCGGCGGAGTGCGCATCGAGGATTTGGTGGTGGTCACAGAGGACGGCCACGATGTCTTGACATCTACTTTTAAGGAACTGTATGTGGTGAAATAGGAGGAGCGCTGATGATTTCCGTAAACGATCTGCGTACTGGATTGACCATTGAAGTGGAAGGCGAGATTTACAGCGTAGTTGAGTTTCTGCATGTGAAGCCAGGTAAGGGAGCAGCCTTTGTGCGCACCAAGCTGAAGAACTTGCGCAGCGGGAACACGGTAGAGAAAACATTCCGCGCAGGTGAAAAAGTGGCCCGGGCCCATATTGAGCTCAGGGAGATGCAGTTTATGTACTCCACGGGAGATGAGTATTTCTTCATGGATATGGAAACCTATGATCAGATCTCCCTGACCGCTGCGGATCTGGGCGATGCGCCGAAGTATCTGATTGAGAACATGACCATCGGAATCCAATTCTACCAGAACAAGCCCGTGGGCGTAGAGCTGCCCACCACAGTGGTGCTGGAAGTTGTGCACACCGAGCCAGGTTTCAAGGGTGATACCGCCCAGGGGGCTACCAAACCGGCCACCCTGCAGACGGGCATCACCATCCAGGTACCGCTGTTTGTGGAGCAGGGTGACCTGGTCAAAGTGGATACCAGGACCGGGGAATACCTCTCCCGGGCCTAGCGAGGCAGAAAAATAGGAGGTGGATTTGTTGGAGACCGTCAAAGAGAAGATCGCGTATCTGCGCGGGATGATTGATGGTGAGACCGAACCGGAAGAGGGGCGGAGCACCTTCCTCATGTCCAAGATCCTGCAGATTTTGGACCAGCTGGCTGCAGATGTGGAGGAACTGAAGCAGGCCCAGGAAGAACTGGATGAGTACCTGCAGGAAGTGGACTTTGACCTGGCATATCTGGAGGACGAGTTTTACGGGGATGAGGACGATTCCGACTACCCCCAGGAGTGGGAGGACGATCTGGAGGAGTCCTACGCCGAAGCCGAGTGTCCACAATGCGGGTATGTGATGCGATTTGATGAGGACTTTCTGTTTGACGAGGGAATTCAGATCCGCTGCCAGCGCTGTGGTGCCGTTGTGTTTGAAACCGATGATTACCACGAACTAGAAGAGGTCTTCAGCGAAGACACCGAGCCGGTAGAAGATGATGGGGAAGAATAAGACAAGGGGTTAAGTGTAAAGGCTGCCCGATTTGGGGCAGTCTTTTTTTGTCATAACTTGTCCCCCTTGCTCATATAGTGCTGTAGAGGAGGGGGAAGATGTTTGGTTACTTGGCACCGGCCATCAGGGAGCTCGTCGCTGGGGCAGCCTGCCGGGATTTGGAGGAGATTCGCCTGCGCATGAACCGGCCCCTAATCCTTAAGGATCGCTCCGGTTATTTTTCCCTTTCCCTTCAGGGCAGGCCCTGTGAACCCAGCCAGGGCTATGTGGTCACCAGGGACGATCTAGAGCGCACTGTGCAGCTCATTACGGAGAGCTCCTGGTATGCCTGGGAGCAGGAAATCTCGGGGGGCTACTTGACTCTGCCGGGAGGCCACCGGGTGGGCATCGCCGGGCAGGCCGTATACAGCGGGGGTAAGCTGAAGACCATCCGCGGCATTTCCTCTTTGAATTTCCGGCTGGCCCGGGCCGTACCCGGGGCCGCCGACGGTGTTGTGGGGCACGTGGTCTGCCGCAGCCGGGGGCAGCTTAGGTCCACCCTGATCGTTTCCCCACCGGGGTGTGGTAAGACCACTCTGCTGCGGGATCTCACCCGCCAGGTGGCGGATATGGGTTTTCAAGTGGTGGTGATCGATGAGCGGTCCGAAATCGCCTCTTCCTATCAAGGTGTCCCCCAGTTGGATGTGGGGCTGCACACCGATGTGCTGGATGGGTACAGCAAAGAGCTGGGGGTGCAGCACGCCCTACGGGCACTCTCACCACAGGTGGTGGTGACCGACGAAATCGGCCAGGAGAGGGATGGTTGGATCCTAGGCGAACTGGCCCGCAGTGGAGTGAAGGTGATCGCCACCTGTCATGGGGAAAGCTGGGAGCAGGTGAAAAGGCGCAGCTGGCTCACCGGTAGTCTAGGCGTGTTTGAGCTGGTGATCATCCTCTCCAGGCGGCTCGGTCCTGGGACCGTGGAAGGGGTTCTAAGAATCGGGTAGCGCTCATAAGCATAAGAGGACAGGGGTGAGGGTGTGAAGGCTATAGCAGCGGGATTGATCCTCATGGCCTGCAGCGGGATGGGCTTTGTATTGGCCAGCAGTTATACCCAGCGGGTGTACCACCTGCGGGAGCTGATCCGCTTGATGCAGGTGCTCGAATCGGAAATCCAGTTCAGCCGCACCACCCTTCCCACCTTTCTGGCGGTCCAGGCGCCTTTGTTCCGCGGAGTAGTGGGCAGATTTCTGACGGCCCTGAGCCAAGGTTTGCAGGCAGGTACGGGAGAGAGCTTCGCGGCCCTTTGGCAGCAGGCCTTGGGCATTTTAGCTGATAACGGGCTGCCCCCGGATGTGCTGGAGGATCTGCACTTTTGCGGTGCGGCTCTGGGCCGGAGCGATGCTGCGGAGCAGAGCAAGCAGATCCAGCAGCTCTTGATCAGGTTGGAACGGGCTTTGGCAGCTGCGGAGCAGGAGCGGGATCAACATGTGCGCCTGTGGCAGTATCTGGGCGTGGCCGCGGGACTGTTCCTGGTACTGCTCTTGATTTAGGAGGGATGGGCATGGCAGATTTATCTCCCATCTACCGCATAGCCGGCTTGGGTATCTTGGTGGCCGTGCTGAACATTTTCCTAGTTCAGGCCGATCGCAAAGAGCAGGCCCAGATGTTGAGTCTAGCCGGAGTGATCATCGTGCTTCTGTGGCTGGTGCAGATGGTGGGCCAGCTCTTTTCCCATGTGGAATCGGTCTTTAGGTGGTGAGGGAAGTGTTGTGGTTGCCGCTGGTGGTGGGTCTGGCCCTCGTAATTACTGTCTTCCAGGCTGAGTTCCGGGAAGAGCAGCCTTCCTGGGCGGTGCTGTTGGCCACCGCCTTCTCGGCCGTAGCGTTCACTGCTCTTTTGCCGCACATCTCCAGCGTTGTGCAGGCCTTAACTGCCTTGGCCCGGGAAGGTTCTGTGGGTTCTTTCTACCTCAATCCTGTCTTGAAAACCATCGCCGTGGCTTACCTCACCTCCTTTGGAGTGCAGATCTGCCAAGAAGCAGGGGAGGCAGCCATTTCCGCCGTGGTGGAGCTCGCAGGCAAGCTGGTGATCCTGATCATCGGACTGCCCCTGCTCCAGGCTATCCTCCAGACCCTGTTCGGGATCCTGGGGCTGTAGCCGGTGGGAGTCATGAAGCAGCGATCAGTCTGGGGTCTGCCTGCAGCCTTGCTCCTCTTTTTGCTTGCCTGTCCAGTCCAGGGGCAGATGATCCAACAGGCACAACCTCTTCACGACTCCATCCAAGCCCAATTGGAGGAACTGGAGCTGGGACAGCTGCTGCGCTTTAGCGAACTCCTGGAGGATGGCTACCAAGAGCTGCTGCCTAGCCTGAACTGGCGGGATCTTGTATCTGGCGCTCCCAGGGGGTGGTCGCTGCAAGAGCTTTTTCTGCTCCTGGCCAAAACCTTCACCAAGGAGCTGCACCTGAGTTTCAGCCTGCTACGCCAGCTGGTGGTGATTGGTGTCCTATCCGCCCTGCTTCAGCGCCTGAGCAGTTCCTTCGGCAGCCCCCTGGTGGTGGATCTGGCCTTTGCCATCTGCTTCTTAGTCCTGGTGATTTTAGGACTCCAGAGCTTTGGCCTGGCTGCTGGCCTAGCCCGGGAAGCGGTGGGCACCATGGTAGATTTCATGCAGGCCCTTTTGCCCATGCTTGCGGCGCTCCTGGCGGCAGTGGGCGCCGTGACTTCGGCAGCCGTGTTCCATCCCCTGCTCTGGGCAGCGGTGAGTACCGTGGCCGCTTTGGTGCAGCGCCTGCTTCTGCCCCTGATCCTCATCAGTACCGCCTTTTCCCTGGTGAGCCAGTTCAGCAGCGAGCTCTCCTTTCCCAAACTGGGCAACCTTTTGAGGCAGGCCGCTATCACCATCCTAGGGCTCATGTTCATTGTCTTCTCAGGGTTGATGGTGGTCAGGGGAGCACTGGCACCCATCGCCGATGGCATCTCCCTGCGCACCGCCAAATACCTGACCAAAACGCTGATTCCCATTGCTGGGGGCATGTTCGCGGACACCCTGGAAGTGGTGGTAGGGGGGTCCCTGTTGATCAAAAACGCGGTGGGCGTCTTTGGTCTGGTGATGGTGTTCTGTCTGGTGGCAGCTCCCTTGCTTAAGGTGTTGGCCATGGTGTTCACCTTCAAATTGGTGGGAGCGCTCCTGCAACCCCTCTGTGACCGGCGGGTGGTGCAGACGTTAGAAACCATGGAGGGAGCCTTGGTTCTGGTGATGATTGCCTTAGGTACGGCAGCGCTTATGTTCTTTGTGGCTATCACTGTTCTGGTGGGCTTGGGCAATCTGGCGGTAGTGATGAGGTGAAGGAGATGTACTGGAAGCAGTGGTTGCAGACCCTGATTACCTTGGTTGTCCTTCTGGGGATGGTGGAGTTGCTCCTCCCGGGGGGAGAGCTGGCTAAGTTTGCCCGACTGGTGCTGGGCCTGAGCCTCTTACTGGCTTTACTCCAACCTGTGATGCTTTTGCTGGAGCCGGGCCTGTTGGGGGCGGATCTCTCCTGGCTGCCTGTGGAACCGTTCGTCCCGGAAGTAGAAGAGCGCGCCCAGCGCCTGCAGTGGGCGGCAACCAAAGCCCTTTGGGCGGGAACGGACCAGAAGCTAAAACAGCACTTGGAAGGAATTTTGGCCGGCTTAGATGGGGTGCAGCGGGTGCGCGTCCAATTGCCGCCTGAGGGGAGCGGGGAAGCGGTGCAGATCTTCCTTGACCCCTGGGAATCTGGCCTCCGCCAAGAGGCCCGCGAACTGGTGGCGTCCTTGCTCAACCTTCCGCTCCAGCGCATAGCGGTCCTGGCTTGGCAGTAGTGGAGGTGGGCCATGGCAGATCTCTGGAAACGGTTAACTGAACGGCAGAAGAAGCTCATCACCTATTTGGCGCTCCTGGCGGTGGTGGGAGCAGGTCTTTTGGTTCTGCAGCCCCGCTCCCAAATGGAACTGGGAACCAATACTACCCACCAACCCGGGGCGCCCTTGGAACAGGATCCTGGAGCGCGTTTGAGCCGGGAACTTACGGAGATACTCAATGCCCTTGTTGGGGGTAGGTACTGCACCGTGTTCTTGACCATGGATCGGGGCTCCAGGATCACAGTCGCGCAGAACATAACCGAAGAGGTGCGCACAGGGCCGGAGGGGATAGTGGAACGCCGCTCCACTTCCACGCCAGTCCTGCTCCGCAGCGATGTGGAGCGCCGGGAGCTGCCCCTGATTCTGGAGGAGGTTGAACCTCAGGTGCGGGGAGTACTGGTGGTGGTGGATACTGCCCCAGATGCGGAGCTGCGGCTGGCCTTGGCCCGGGCTGTGGCCACTGCTCTGCAGCTGCCCATGTATCGGATCGAAGTTGCCTTCAAAAACTAGGGGGGACGGATTATGGCAAGGTTTTATGTGGTGCGGGGAAGAAAAGCTCTGTGGAATCTGGTGATTATGGTCTTGGTCATTGCTGCCCTCATGTACATCTTTCGGGTGGAAGAGCCGCCCCAGGAGGAGGTAACCGCAGAGCCGCCAGGTAGGGAACAGGTTGTTGTGGTAGAACCGGTCACGGTGCGCACTGTACCTACCAAGTTCGCCGAGTACCGCCTGGAACGGGAACGTATGCGCAGCAGGCAGCTTGAACTGCTGCAGAATATCGCCTACGATGCACACACACCGGAAGAGCGCCGGGAAGAAGCCCAAATCCAGCTGCAGGAGCTCATTGAGCGCATGACCAGGGAAACGGAACTGGAGAACCTGCTCAAGGCCCAAGGTTACCTGGATGCCCTCGTACTTCTAGACCGGGATGCCATCACGGTGGTTGTGCCAGTTACTTTGACCCGGGATGAGGCGGCGCGCATTGGCGAGCTGGTCCACCGCTTGACAGGTCTGGCCCTGGAACGGATCACCATCGTAGATGAAACCAGGGGTGTGTGAACTCTGCCCTCAGGTCTCAGGCTCGCGGGTCTGGGGCTTTTTTTCTGAACAGGAAAACTCCCAAGGGTGCAGAAGTGATCGTGCATTAGGAAATAGAGGTGCTTTATGGATTTTGAACAGATTAAGGAACTGATCATGCTGGTCAACTCAACGGAGATCACCGAGCTTGAACTGGCCCAGGGGGGTCTGCGCATCCGCATCCGCAAAGGATTGCAGGCGCAGGACCCGACAGCTGGTCCCTTCCCGGGCGGCCAAGACAGTGTAGGCTTGGAAGCGGTCCGCGCGCCCATGGTTGGTACATTCTACCGGTCTCCTGGCCCCGATGCCCCTCCTTTCGTACGGGAGGGGGACGTGGTGGTGCCGGGCCAGGTTGTGTGCATCATCGAAGCCATGAAGATGATGAACGAAATCGAAACAGAGGTGGGCGGCGTGGTGCGGCGTATTCTCGCCAAGGACGGTGAGCCGGTGGAATACGGCCAGATGCTTATGCTGATCGAGCCCCGGGATTAGGTGGTGGAACTGTGCGCAGGATTCTCGTGGCCAACCGGGGAGAGGTGGCCGTCCGCATTATCCGCGCCTGCCGGGAGCTGGGCATAGAGACTATTGCCATCTACTCTGAAGCGGATCGCTCAGCGCTGCACGTCATCTGGGCTGATCAGGCGGTGTGCGTGGGACCGCCCCCTTCCCAGCAGAGCTACCTCAACATGCAGAACATCCTGGCCGCGGCTTTAGCCCATGGGGCGGAGGGGATTCACCCCGGTTACGGCTATCTCAGCGAGAACGCGCTGTTTGCTGAAATGTGCGCGGCCCACGGCTTGGTCTTTATTGGCCCTGAGGCCAGGCATTTGGAGCTTTTAGGGGATAAGGCCCAAGCGAAGGCTGTGCTTCGGGAAGCGGGGGTGCCGGTCATCCCGGGGAGCGGAGTGATCAGGGACCATAGGGAGCTGAGCGAAGCCGCGGATGAACTGGGCTATCCCCTGGTGATCAAGTCTTGCGCAGGCGGAGGGGGCCGGGGCATGCGCTTGGTGAAAGAGCCCGGGGAGCTCTTGAGCAGCTTCGCTGCCGCCCGTGCCGAAGCACTGGCCTTCTTTGGTTGTGACCGCTGTTATCTGGAGAAATGGCTGACGCCGGTTAGGCACATTGAGATCCAGCTCTTGGCGGACCATTACGGCCGTGTGGTGCACGTGGGCGAGCGGGAATGCTCCTTGCAGCGCAGGCAGCAGAAGCTTCTGGAGGAATGCCCTTCTCCTGTGGTGGACGCCGGGCTGCGGGCGCGCCTCGGCGCGGCAGCGGTGCGGGCAGCCAAGGCCGTGAACTACCGGAATGCCGGAACAGTAGAGTTCCTGGTGGATGCCGCGGGAGATTACTATTTTCTGGAGATGAACACCCGCCTGCAGGTGGAGCATCCCGTCACTGAACTGGTCTATGGTGTGGATTTGGTGCAGGAGCAGATCCGCCTGGCCGCGGGCGAGCCCTTAAGGTACGCCCAGGCAGAACTCAAGCCCAGGGGCCATGCCATCCAGTGCCGGATCACCGCGGAGGCGGTGCGGCCAGGATCCCACCCCTTTTCGGGGGTGGTAGAAAGGCTCCTGGTTCCCGGGGGCTTTGGGGTGCGCTGGGACAGCCATCTGTACCAAGGGTATGCCATATCGCCCTTCTACGATGCCTTGTTGGGCAAACTCATCGTGTGGGGCCAAACGCGTGAGGAGGCCATCCGTCGCTTGGCCCGAGCCCTGGATGAGCTGGTTGTGGAAGGGATTGAAACCAGCATCCCCTTTCACCGGGCTGTGCTGCGCGACCAGCGCTTTACCTCAGGCTGTTTTTCCACGGATTTTGTGGAGCAGTGGCTGCAAGAATCGGAAATTGTAGGATAAGGAATTGTTTGGTATAATAGCGGACAGGAGGTGTGACAGATGTCAGAAAACGAACGCCGCACTGAACTGGGCGATCTGAAAATCGCCAATGAGGTCGTGGGTATCATTGCCGGTCTAGCTGCCACCGAAGTCCCCGGTGTAGCGGGGATGAGCGGCGGATTTGCCGGAGGCATTGCCGAAATGCTCGGGCACCGCAACTTTTCCAAGGGCGTGAAAGTGGACGTTGGCCAACACGAGTGCGTGGTTGATCTGTTCGTGATTATTGAGTACGGCTACAGCATTCCTGAAGTAGCCAGACAGATCCAGGAGAATGTGAAGCGGGCCATCGAAGTGATGACCGGATTAGATGTTATGGAAGTCAATCTCCATGTGCTGGGCGTGCAGTTCCCCCAGGAGAAAAAGGGAGAAGAGGAACAGCAGGCACCGGCGCCTAGGGGGAAGTAAGATGACTCTCTTGGATCGGGTGTTCTTAGGGATCTGTGCCCTGGTGCTGGTTGTTTTCGCTGGTCTGCTGGTGGCCACCTTGTTGGGCAGCGAAGTTTTGCTGGAGTGGTTGGCCGCTCCCAGTTTTGGTTTTGATGGGTCCCTTGTAGCCATTATCCTCGTGCTTCTAGCGGCCTATCTGGTGGTTGTCCTGGCTAGAATGGACGCCAGAAAGTATATCGTTTACCCCAGGGAACTGGGTACAGTGCGCATCAGCGCCGACAGCGTGGAGAGCCTGATCGTGGAAGCTGCAAGCCACATCTCCGGGGTGGAACAGGTGAAGGCTTCCTTTACCGATGTGGTGAATCCCAAAGTCATCCTGAAAGTGACAGCGTATCCTGACCACAATTTGGGTGAACTGTCTGAAGAGATTCAAGAAACCGTGAAGTCCTATTTGGAAAAGACGGTGGGAGTGGTGATCCAGGAGATCGATGTTTCGGTTGTGGGCATCTCCAAGAAGGCCGAGACCGAACTCCACGGGATAACTTAGAGAGGTGTGCGCAATGAAGGAAAGGCTGGTGGCCATACTGAGTGCCCACATGGGAAAAATCTTCGGCGCCCTGCTAGGTCTCATTGTGGGTTGGATATTCATCGCCTACGGGATCTTGAAAGGGCTGTTCGTGGTGCTCTGTGTTGCTGCTGGGATGTTCTTCGGTGCGGTGCTTGACTCCCCGGAGAGGTCAGATGGTTTTTTCCGACGATTTTTGAGGTGATTGCGTTTGAGCAGAAGGCTGGCGCGCCAGGTTGCTTTCCAGACTCTGTTTCAGATTGACCTAGCCCAGGTGGATCTGGAAACGGCCCTGAGGCAGAGGCTGGAAGATGTGGAACTAGATGAAGAGAACAAGGCATACGTGCAGACGGTGGTACGGGGGGTCATGGAGCAGTTGACTGCCCTGGATGCCCAGATTGCCCATGTGGCTAAGGGGTGGAACGTCCACCGGCTCGGTTTTGTAGACCGCAGCATTCTGCGGTTGGCCATCTACGAGATTGTATTTATGGATGAAATCCCGGTCCGGGTCGCGGTGAATGAAGCTGTGGAGCTGGCCAAAGAGTTCGGGGACGAAGAGTCTCCCAAGTTTGTCAACGGCCTGCTGGGAACTGTGGTCCGGGAGGGAGGCTTTGCATGAAGGTCTTCCTGGGCATTGATACGAGCAATTACACCACGTCTTTGTGCCTTTTGGGTGAAGACGGGACGATTCTTGCCGATGAACGTATTTTGCTGCAAGTAGCTTCTGGTTCGCGGGGATTGCGCCAAGCAGAAGCTTTATTTCAACATGTGCAGAATCTGCCGAAGCTCTGTACAGCCCTCGAGCCCTTGCTGGCGGAACATACCCTAGCGGCCATTGGGGTATCCACAAGGCCGCGGCCCCAAACCGATTCTTACATGCCCGTCTTCCTGGCGGGCTCCAGTTTGGCCCGGAGTCTAGCTAGGTGTCTCCAGGTGCCCTGCCACGAGCTATCCCATCAAGAAAACCACATCTGGAGCGGGCTGGCCAGTGCCCCGGGGCCCCAGACACCGGAGTTTCTGGCGATTCATCTTTCGGGGGGAACAACGGAGCTGGCTCACGTGCTGAGGGACAAGCAGTCCCACCGCTTGCGGGTGGAGTTGTGGGGTGGTACGCTGGATCTCCATGCCGGCCAAGTTGTGGACCGCCTTGGGGTCAAACTGGGTCTGTCCTTTCCTGCCGGGCCGTCCTTAGAGAAGCTCGCCGAGGAGACCCGTGACTCAGTGCCGGTTCCCACTTACCACCGGGAGGGACGGGTGAGTTTTTCTGGACCCCTGACTGCACTGGAGAGGATGGCCGAGCAGGTTACTGCCGCTGTGTGCGCCCGTTCCTGCCTGCTTAGCATTGCCCGCACTTTGAGCAAGTGGGTCCAGTGGGCGGAGGAGCGAACGGACTGCCGGGAGCTGCTTTTGGTGGGCGGCGTTGCCTCCAACCGGTTGATCCGCCAAGAACTTGTGGAAAGACTGCCCCAGTGGAGGCTTTTTTTTGCACAGCCCAAATACAGTACGGATAATGCCTACGGTGCTGCCTATTACTGCGCCCTGCGGGAAGGGTGTGCGCTGTCGCGCTGAGGCTTGGAAAGGGGGATTCGGTGCAACCCATCACCGTTAGCGAACTGACCAAAAGAATCAGCTCTGCCCTGTCTGTCCCCGCATTCCAAAGCCTAGCGGTTGAGGGCGAGATTTCCAATTTTGTTCACCATGCTTCTGGCCATATGTACTTTTCTTTGAAGGATGCCCACAGTCGGGTGAAGGCGGTCATGTTCCGCAGCCGCAACCGCCTGCTCAACTTCCTGCCCAAAAACGGTGAAACTGTCATCGCAGTGGGGTCCGTGGGGGTATATGAGCCCAGCGGCGAGTACCAGCTTTATGTGGAGATGCTCTTTCCCAAGGGGACAGGTGATCTGCACCTTGCTTTCGAAAAGCTCAAGGCTAAGCTGGAGGCGGAGGGGCTGTTTGATGCTGCACGCAAAAGGCCCTTACCTCTGCTGCCCCGCAAGGTGGGAGTGATCACCTCTCCCTCCGGGGCCGCCCTCCGGGATATTATCCGGGTGCTCACCAGGCGCTTCCCAGCAGTGCAGATTTTGGTGTTCCCCGCGCTGGTGCAGGGCGAGGGGGCGCCCGAGAGCCTGATCAAAGCACTGCAGCTAGCCCAGGATACGGATTGTGATGTCCTGATTATGGGCAGGGGGGGCGGTTCATTCGAGGAGCTGAATGCCTTTAACGATGAGCAGCTGGCCCGGGCCATTGCCAACTCCGCTATTCCGGTGGTGTCCGCGGTGGGACATGAAACCGATTTTACCATCGCCGATTTTGTGGCTGACCTGAGGGCACCCACTCCCTCGGCCGCAGCAGAGCTGGTGGTGCCCCTCCAGGAGGAACTGCAGCGCGCCGTAACTTCGGCAGCGAAGCGGCTTGTGGGGGCACTGCGCAGGCAGATCAGCGCGGAGCGGCGCTTTTTAACCCAATTGGCCAGTAGTGCTGCGCTGCAGAGGCCCGATTACCGGGTGAACCAGCTGCGGCAGAGGTTGGACGATCTGTTCACCAATTTGACCCTGCACAACACCCACAAGCTGGCCCTGCGCCGCAGCCAGCTCGGCAACCTGGCCGGCAGGCTGGAGACCTTAAGTCCCCTGCAAACCCTGGCCCGGGGCTATGCTATCTGCTCAGATGCGGAGGGGCATGTCCTGCGCAGCGCGGACCAGGTACAGCCGGGGGATGCGGTGAACGTGACGCTCTATGCAGGACTGCTGCTGTGCAGAGTGGAAGGGAGAAAATGTCCATGAGCGAGCCTAAGATGGAAGAATTGAAGTTTGAGCAGGCCCTGGCCCGCTTGGAGGAAATAGTGCGCCTGTTGGAGCAGGGAGAGTCCACGCTGGACGAATCTTTGGCCCTCTTTGAAGAGGGGGTTAGACTGGCGCGTTTTTGCAACGACAAGTTGGATGAGGCTGAAGCCAAGATTGAGATCATGGTAAAGGAAGGCAGAATCGAGCCGCTGGAGGTGGAGGAAGCATGAATGATCTAACCAGCACCTGGTCGGGTTACGTCCAGGAGGTGGAAAGACTTCTGGCCCAAACCCTGCCAGCGGAGGAAACATATCCTCAAGTGCTGCACGAGGCCATGCGCTATTCCACCTTAGGTGGCGGCAAACGCCTGCGGGCCTTGCTGGTTATGGGGGCCTGTGCGGCAGTGGGGGGAGATGTGCAGAAAACTGGCGGCTTGGCCGCCGCTGTGGAGATGATCCACGCCTATTCCCTAATCCACGATGATCTGCCCTGTATGGATGATGATGACTTTAGGCGAGGTAAACCGTCCAATCACGTTGTCTACGGTGAAGCCATGGCAGTCCTCGCCGGGGATGCTCTCTTGACCGAGGCCTTTGCGGAACTGGCCCGCATGCCGGAAAAGTATGGTGTCTCCCCCGAGGTTACCGTGCGCATCGTGGGCGAGTTGGCTTTGGGTGCTGGGTCCCAGGGTATGGTGGGGGGACAGGCCGTGGACATCCTCAGTGCAGAACATACTCCCGACGAGGAGACTCTGCGTTACATCCACTCCCGCAAAACCGGGGCCCTCTTTAAAGCGGCCCTGCGGGGAGGCGCACTGCTGGGTGGAGCTAGCGAGGAGGAGCTCTCGGCCATCACCCGCTATGGGGAATGGTTTGGTTTGGCGTTTCAGATCACCGACGACATTCTCGATGAGGTGGGCGATGCCGAGCAGCTGGGCAAACCCACTGGGCGGGATCAGGATCTGGGCAAGCTGACCTATCCGCGCCTTTACGGGTTGGAGCGCTCGCGGCAGATGGCTGCCGAATGTGTGCAGCTGTGCCTCCAGGCCCTGAACGGCTTTTCGGAGCGGGCCTGGCTCCTCAGGGAGCTGGCAGCGTTTATCCTGCAGCGCAGTCATTAAGTGTTGGGCCGGGGAAAGTTGCGGGAAAGTTGGAGAAAAGGTGCCGAATTGTGTAAGTTCGTACAGTCCCTTGCTCCTTAAGCAAAGGGTATGCTATAATGAAAGCAACCTGGAGGTGAATGGCGCAGTATTCTAGTCGTCACCCCTATTTTTGAACACGGGCCTAAAAATCCGTTGCTGGCACATCGATGAAGTCCTTGGTGGCGGCTTCTGACGCCCCGTTGGGGGCTGCTGCTGGGGGTTAAGGGGGGAGGGCGATCTGCAAG
>Ga0116169_1000197_pt1 | contig 66695 bp, 46 predicted proteins | sample AD_UKC130_MetaG_FD_89796 | JGI IMG/M metagenome (GOLD analysis project Ga0116169, IMG submission 89796) | Active sludge microbial communities of municipal wastewater-treating anaerobic digesters from Canada - AD_UKC130_MetaG | ecosystem: Engineered > Bioreactor > Anaerobic > Digestate | place...
CCGGCCGATCCGTTCGCCGCGACGGAGGGCTTACTTGCCCTTGGTCAGCGCTTCGATGCGGGCCTTCTCCTGAGCGGCCACTTCCTTGGGATCCTTGTTCAGCCAGAACACCAGTTGCTTGGCGCCCGTGGGCAGAATCCACTTGACCACGTCCTGGTTCTTGAACAGCGCTTGCCGCATCGACTGGCCCAACTGCATCCGGACCAGTTCCGGATTGCGACGATACTCGTCGAACACGGCCTCGAACTGGCTGACCTCCGCCAGGGCGCTGTTGACGATCTGCTCGCGATCACGCTGAGCCAGGCGCATCTTGCCGCCGGCCTCGCCCGTTGCTTCTGTGGCCAGGATCGCGCCGATCTTGCGGATCAGCTCTTCCCGCTCCGCCTCCGACTCGACCTGGTCGAGCTTCTCGATCTCGGCGTTGAGCTTCTGCCACGCCGATCCGGCGATGCCGTTGAGCTTCTTCTCACGCTCGCTCTGGGCTTCGTTGATCAGCTCGGTTCGGCGAGCCTCGGCGGTGTTGACGGCCAGAAACTCCTCCGCCGTTTGCAGCGGGTAATGGCTCTGCGGGATGACCACGTTCTCGATCTGGATCCCGCTGTGCAGTTCCTCTTCCAGGATCTTCTGGGCCCGGGTCTGGACTTGGCTCGCCAGTTGTGCCGGATCGCGCCAAACCACTTCCGCCGGCGTCCGGGCCGCTTCTGCGACCGCGGCCTGCTTGATCACCGACCGTACGAGTTCTTCGTCGTTCCGCACGTTCCGGACGTAGTCGATGGCCGTCGCTTCCGGCATCCGGTACTGCACCCGAAAGGAAGCATGCATAATGAACCGGTCCGCGGTCAGCAGCGCGCCGTCCACCGCGGGATCCAGTCCGGCCGTTCGCGGGCTCAACTGCTCCAACGGCTTGCTCTTCTCCTCCTCGCGGAGTGTCAGCCAGAAGTCTTCCACCCGGATGAGCTTGGGGGCCGTCGAGACCCGTGTCACCTCGTCGATCGGGTAGGGCAGTGCCCACTGCAGACCGGGCTTGCGCACCTCGCCGGTCTGCACGCCGAATCGTGTCACCACCGCGACTTCGCGCTCGTCCACGATGAACACGCCGCTGAGCAGGAACGCGACCACCACGAGCAGCATGATGAACTTCAGGACGCTGAAGCTCGCTCGCAGCGCGTCGGACAACGACTGGTTGGCAGCGTCGAGCGGCGCCTCGGTCAGCGGCTCGTCATGGCAGCAGTGGCCGTCATGCCCGTCGCCATGGAAATGGTTGTGATTGTGCTCGTCGAACAACGCTGATTCTCCCGCCGGACCTTGCCGGCCTCAACGTCCCCGTGTCGGGGGACGCGAACCGTCCGGTCAGTCCCTCTCGATGATCTGCGGCAACTGCACGTTCGTCGTCGCATCGACCCGCGCCGGCTGGCTGGCCGGTGCGGGCACCGGCAACGCCAGAGTGTCCGAAACCAGCGGCGTAAAGCCGGCGCTGTCGGCCTCCAGAATCACGGTCGTGCGATCCTTCAGAATCTCGGGCAGGTTCCGGATCAGCAGCAGGAACGTGGCCAGCTCCTCGTCCTGGGCCAGCACCTTGTTGTATTCCAATGCACGCCGGTAACCTTCGGCCACCACTTTTTCCGCCTCGCTCTCGGCGAACGAACGGATCGTGCCCGCGATCTTCTCGGCCGTATCCTTGATCAACTGGGCCGCCGACTCGCCCTCGCTCGTGTAACGCGCCGCCTCCGTCTGACGCTCTTTCTTCATCGCCTCGAACACGTTCTCGGTGATCCGCTGAGGCAGGGCGATCGACTCCAGCCGCACCGTCGCGACCTCGATCCCGTACAATTCCTTCGCGCTGTTCCGTACCGCTTCTTCGATCTCGCTCGTGATCTTGTCGTACAAGAGCTCTTCCGGGTTGTTCGACACGAACTGCGAAAACGCGTAACGGCTGATCACGGTCTTCTGATCGTTGCGCACGCGCGCCTTCAGCTTGTTCTCGGCGTCCTCCATGCTCGTGCAACGGATACTGAACCGGTACGGATCCTCGATCCGCCAGTTGATCGCCGTGGTCACGATGATGTTCTTGCCGTCCGCGGTCGGGTTCTCTTCGCCCACCGTCGAGGTCACCTGGAGGCGGTTGTCGAAGTGCTGCACCCGCTGAATGGGGAAGGGCCATTTCCAGTACAGCCCCGGCTCCGTCTTGATGTTGTTCTGGTCGATCTTCCCAAACGTTCGGACGACCGCCACTTCGGTGAACCGCACCTGGTAGGTGACCATGTATAGCAGCAGGATCACCGCCAGCACGACGCCGGTCAGCAGCGACGGCAAGCTCCGTTTCGTCTTGCCGGCATGCTCGCCCGCCGGGGCCTGGTGCGCGGGACGGCCCGGCTGCTCGGTCTCAGGGGCACGGGTCAGTTCTGTTCTCGGTTGCATAGTCAGTCTCTTCCAAATACGGTCCGAAGACTCACCGGTGCGCGTCAGGCACCGCTCAATGTCTGGGTACGCTGAGTTCCTACTCGCTGCCCGCCGCAAAGTTCAGCGGAGCGTTCACGGGATCTTGCAGATTCAGGTGGAAGGTCTGGATGTCCACCTTGTTCTTGGTCGCGACCACGTACTTGCGGATCCCCGCCAGGCCCTTGGCCAGCGCCGAGAGCTTCTCACGAACCATGAATGTCTTGGGGGCAACCGCCTTGGACGCCATCAAAGCCTGGAAGCGAATGGCCTCGGCCTTGGCGGAATTCTCCAACGCCCAGCGCTCGGCTCGTCCTCGGCTGATGATGCCGGAGGCCAAGCCCCCGATAGGCGGAATCTTCTTGTCGGCGTCGCCGAAGATGAGTGTCCGAATCTCCTCCCGGGCGGCCCGGTGATCGGCCTCCGTCGCGCTCGGATCATTTGACAGCTCGCCCAATCGGCGAATGGCCGCGTCCAGCGCCTCGGCCGTTGCAACGTTGCCCGCTATCTCGCTCAACCGCTTGTTGTAATCGGCTTTCGCACTCTCGATCGAAGCCACGCGCTTTTGCTCGGCGCCGATCACGTCCTGGAACGCCTCCGCGGTCTCTTTCGGCGGGTGAACGCCCTGCAGCCCCAGGAACTTGATGTCGATGCCGAGCTTGGCCTGATCGGCACGGGCCGCGATCCGCTTCCACAGTTCCTTTTCGATCACGCTCCGCTCCGGTCCCAGCATCCGCTCGACCGTCTGCGACGCGCAATAGTGCGTCAGCTCGTGACCGGCGATGGCGCGAAGCATGGCCTCCGGATCTTTGTACGTTGAGATCCATTCCTTCGCGTCATGGATCTGATACTGGATGGTCATGGCCACCCTGAGAATGCTCACGCCCACCGCGGCACCGCTCTCGGAGAACGTCGGCCCGCCCATGATCTTGTCGCCTTCGCTCGCCGGACGTGTCGCCGCCACCGTTCTGATGTAATCCTCCAGCTCGGGCGTGGAGATCAAAACCTTGACGTGCGGCTCATCCTCGTGGTCGTTCGTCCACAGCAGGAGCGGCTCTTCTTTCTTCTTCGGATCGGGGGGAGCGGCATCACCGAGCCGGAATTCGTGAATCTGCTGCGTCTGAACCTTGTACGCGATATCGATCGGCCACGGCAGCTTCAGGTGCAATCCCGGATCCACCACTCGGTGCGGAACGCCGAATCGTTCGATCACCGCCTGTTGATCCGCCTGCACGATCACCAGGGCGCTGGCCGCGAACAGCACGATCACGGCAAAACCGGCCAGTGGCAGCGCCGCCCGCTCCAGCAGCTTGTACAGCCAGCTCGACGACACCTCGAAGCCGAACTGGTAGTTCACCGCGTCAGCGATCGACCGGGCAATCCCGCCCGGCTCGCTGAACAATCCCAGGAGCCGGCTGTCGAACGCCGGCCGCGGCTCGTCGCCGGGCTTGCGCGGACGGTAGAAATCCAGGATGAAGTTGAACAGGACTTCGGTCGCCAGCACCAGCAGGAGGATGCGCAGAACGTACGCCAACACGCGCTCCGGCGCGTACATTTCCGCGTAGTGCAGCGGGGCCAGCGTGCCCGACACCGCCACCGCGCCCAGCGTGATGCCCATCAGCCAGCTCGCCCCCGACCGCAGCATCCGCCATTCGGGATAGCGTGCCATGCCTGAGGCATAACGGGACATCAGGAAGCTCAGGAAGGCGGCTCCGCCGACGAACCAGATGGCTAGTGTCGCGTTGGTGAGCTCGATCTGCTGCCAGTTGCTCGCCCGGATGGACTCGCCGAGACGCCACGACCACATCCATAGGCCGCACACCAGCAGCGCCAGCACGATCAGGATCGTAAAGATCGGAAGCAGCCAGCGATACATCCACTGCAACCGGCGCTGGGCCAGCAACAGCTCTTCCTTGTCCAGGTCGAAAATCGCACCCGCCGCGATCCCCGCCTCACGCTCCCGGCGAAGCTGCTCGATCTCCAGGGCCTCTTCCTGCACCAGCACCCGCTGATGGTAGATAAGGGCCAGGTAGAGCCAGATCAGAATGCCGCAGCCGCTCAGGAACGTGAGGGCCCGCAACGCCTCCGACTTCGTCCACAATGTCATCAAGACCAGAAAGGCGGTCAGAAGACACTCGAAGACAAGTCCGGCGAGGGCGAGATTGCGGGCTCTGCTTTCAGGCCTTTCCGTCATCATGCTCAGGCTTCTCTTGAAGATTGATCGGACCGGCTGACGCGCCGGTAGCCACCGGGAGAATCCCGGCTTTCGTCCGACCTATGGACGACAAAGCACCGTACTCTACAATAAGGCCGCTTGGCTGCCAAGCTGGCTACCGGCCGCTGTGCCAGCGGCGGGGTCCGGCTCGCAGGCAGCGGACCAGGTGAATTCCAGGAACTCGCGGGCCGCCGTCGGCTCGCCATACGATTCGGATACGCTCATGTTTTCCAGATTCTGGGGCATCGTCACCAACAGCTTCACGGAAACCATCAGACAGCCGATCTACGGCGTTCTCTTGCTTGTCACCGCCGGGTTGCTGGTCCTGAACGTCGGGGTCAGCGGCTATACCCTTGATGATGACAACAAGCTGCTCAAGGATCTCGGTCTTTCTACGTTGTTGCTGTCCGGATTGTTTTTGGCCGCCTTCAGTTCGGCCGGCATTCTGTCCCGGGAGATCGACAACAAGACCGTCCTGACCGTCATCAGCAAGCCCGTCAGCCGCCCCCTGTTCCTCGTCGGCAAGTTCGTCGGGCTCAGTGGGGCCCTCGCCGTTGCGTTCTACCTCGTCGGCGTGGTCTTCCTCCTCACCATGCGACACAAGGTCCTGGAGCGGGCCAGCCAGGAATTTGATCTACCCGTCATCATCTTCGGTTGTTCGGCCCTCCTGGCCGCCGTCGTCATCGCCGCGTTCTGTAACTACTTATATGACATGCAGTTCGCGTCAACCGCCATCGCTCTGGCCCTTCCGCTGATGACGCTCGCGCTGGGGCTGGTCGCCCTCATCAGCCCGGAGTGGAAGATTCAGGAGTTCGGCAAGGATTTCATGGACGGGCAGCTCATCGGGGCCGCCGTTCTGGTCTTCGCCATGATCCTCATACTTACTGCCGTCGCGCTGGCCGTCTCCACCCGCTTCGGGCAGGTCATGACGTTGACGATCTGCCTCGGCGTCCTGCTGATCGGGCTCGTCTCCGATTCCATGTTCGGACAATATAGCAGTACCAACCTCCTGGCCCGGATCGCCTACTGGGTGTCACCCAACCTCGCGTTCCTTTGGGTCACCGACGCTCTTACGCAGAATCACCATATTACATTGAAATACGTGGGCATGGCTTTCGGCTACGCCATGCTCATCGTGATGGCCTGGCTGTTGATCGGCATCGCCTTGTTCCAGAAGCGGGAAGTGGGCTGAGCCCCGGCCGCCTATACTCCGGCCGGAGGATCGCCATGAGCACGCCGTCCGATTTCAATCCGCACGCGTACGGTCAACTGGCCGCCGAACTCCTGGCTCCCGATCGACTACCCGAGCTGGGACCGGGCACGCCCAACCGCGCGGTCCGCGACCGTCTGGCCGCTCTCACGCCCGAGAGCCTGCTCCGGCCGCACGGCGTCGGAGACGCGGACATGGCTCGTGCCTGCATCAGCGGTCTGTGGCTCTATCACGACTTTCTCGACGAGTCTCATACCCTCAGCCAGTCAATCGGCAGTACGACCGGCTCGTACTGGCATGGGATTATGCATCGTCGCGAGCCGGATTTTGAAAATGCCAAGTATTGGTTTCGCCGTGTGGGAAGCCATCCGGTGTTCGAGCCGCTGGTCGTGCGAGCCCGCGGCATGGCGGCTGCGGCGGGGGGGCTCCGTTACGCCGCCTGGATGACATCGGTCGAACGGTGGGACCCCTTCGCCTTCGTGGACACCTGTCGGGACTGCTTCGACGTGCCCGGCCCCGACCACGAACTCTGTCGACGAATCAGTTTGCTCGAATGGCAATTGCTGTTCGACTTCTCGTACCGCAAGGCTACGGCTCGTTCCGGTTCGTGAGCGGCCCCACCGTACGGCAGATGATCGAGCGTCGCTAAGAAACGCCGGCGGCAACCAAACGGGCGAACGCCCCAGGGAAAGAGAATGAGCAGTTCCATGGCCTGCCTCGTATGCGGCACGGATGCGTTCCAGCCGCACCTGGAGATCCTGCTGAGGTGCCCGTCCTGCGGCTTCGTCACCGCACGCACCGATGGGGCGATCGATTACCGTGCGCTGTATGACGGCGACTATTTCAAGGGCGCCGAATACCTCGACTATGCCGCCGACGAGGCGTTCTTCAAGAAAAACTTCCGCCGCCGCCTCGCCGAGGTGCGACGGCACACGCCGAGCGGGCGATTGCTCGAGATCGGCGCCGCCTACGGCTTCTTCCTCGACCTCGCTCGCGAGCACTTCGACGTCATGGGCTACGAGGTGAATCGCGAAGGCGCGGCCTACGCTCGCGAAAGATTCGGCATCGACGTGCGCACCACGGATTTTCTGGAGGCATCCGAGAGCGACATCGGCGGGGCGGTCGATGTGACCGTCATGTGGGACGTCATCGAGCATCTCGAACGGCCCGACGCGTTCATCCGCCGCATCGCCGAGTTCACCCGCCCCGGCGGCACGCTCCACATCACCACCGGCGACATCGGCAGCACGCTGGCCCGCTTGCGCGGCCGAAAGTGGCGCATGGTTCACCCGCCCACCCATCTGCACTACTTTGACCGCCAAACGCTCCCGCAACTGCTGGCCCGTTGCGGCTTTCGCACCATCCAGGTCCGCACCGTCGGTGTCGCCCGAAGCTTTCGCCAGATTCTCTATTCCATCCTCGCCTTGCGCTTGGGCAGCCCCGGACTATACCGCATCGCCCACAAGTGCCTGCCTGCTACCTGGGGCTTTACGCTCGATACCCGCGACATCATGTACGTGACTGCCACTCGCGAGTAGCGTTTCTGAGACAGTTGCACAAAGCCATCGCCGCAGATCGCGTCGGAGGACCGACACGGAACCGATCGCGCAGCGATCCGAATTCTGGCCGGCACTTTCGGGCGGCCATGTTTTCTGCCACAATATGGCATTTCTCAGGGCAACTGCCTCGCGAGTGTCCCGGTCAGCATCGCAGGTGCCCATGGCCCAAATCGAGGGCGATGCGTTTGTCCCGTTCGCTACATACACGCGGGTGCACGCTCTGCGTTGTCGTCATTACGACACTGTGTTGCTCCCGAGCCATCGCGTCGGATGGCTTCGAGCCTATCGGTGTCAGTCTGCAAGCGGCGGCTCGCGGAGGGGCCGACGTGGCCGTCGGCGACACCGCACTGTCGCAAATCGATAACCCCGCCACGCTGGCGCTCCAGCCGAGAGACCGGCTGAAGTTCGACCTCGGCAGCGAAGTCGCCATCGTGCACAACGTCTGGAGCGGCCCGCTCGGCGACGCCGGCTCGCAGGCCAGAGTCTTCCCACTGCTCAACACCGGCGTGTCCATCCCGATCAACGACCGGCTGACGCTCGGAACTGCTCTGCACTCCCGCGGCGGCTTCGGCTCCAAGTTCCGGCAGCGCCATCTGCTGATCCCGTTCATGGACCGGCGCGTCGGGTCCGACCTGAAAGTGATCGGTATTCCCGTCAACCTGGCTTACCGGATCACGGACCGGCTCTCGGCGGGCATCGGCTTTCGGCTGGAGACGGCCACCGCCCGGTTCGGAACTGTGCTGGGGCCGGCGGACGTGGAGGTCACCCGGGGATATGCGCTCGGCGCCGGCATCCAGGCGGGCCTGCACTACCAGGCTCGTGACGATCTGGCGTTCGGCCTGGGCTATCGCTCGCCGAGCTGGTTCAACGACCTGCACGGCGGCCGGGCCAAGGCCTCGCTTCTCGGTTTGCTGCCCGTGCCGCTGGGGGATGTCAACGTCGACAGCGTTCGCATGCCGCAACGTCTGGCCTTCGGCGCGGCATGGGATGTCACCCCACGCATCAAGCTGGTGGGCGAGGCCCGCTGGATCAACTACGAGAACAGCACGCTGAACTCGACCGTCCTGGCGATCGACGGGCCCATCGACGTACGCTATCCGTTGCCGCTGGGATACCGCGATCAGGGAGCTTTCATGATCGGCAGCGACATCAAGCTCACCGAGCATTGGAAGCTGGCCCTGGGCTATCACTACGCCATGCCCAACATCGATCGCAAGAACGTCTTTCCCTTGGGTTCCATCATCGCCGACCACCACGCTACCTTCGGTCTGCGCTACGAGACCGAAAAGTGGTGGGCCGGCACCGGCTACGTGATCGGCTTTGCCAACACGCTCCGAGGCAACGGATGCAGCCGCATCCCGTTGGGCCTCGACTACGGCTTTGCATCCGTCCGTCAGACGCAGCATGCCATTCTGATCGGGTTTGGCTTCCAGCTCTGAGAGCCGGGCTGTGGCTGGGGCTGGGGGCTGGTGAGCTGCGTTCTGCCCTGAAATGGCGCAAAAACCATAGCTGGCGGCGTGAGCCTCCCTGAACGGATTGCAACTTGCATTCTATTCATGTCCTCCTGATGCCGGGGAAGTCGGTATCAGGAGGACATGATGAGAGGCTGCATCATGGGCACACGGCCACGGGCGATACCGGAACATCGATGGCCGCTCGCGGTTTCGCAGCAGCGCCCGTTATCCGCTTGATGTATTCAACCTCTTCAACCTTGTAGGGCGTGCCGTCCGGTCGAAGGATCTCATGGAACCATAGCGGCGGCTCCGCCGTGTACTGCTTCTCCCACGATTCCCACGGATAGTTCGTCTGCGTCTTGCCCGCCACGAAACCCCAGTTGTACGCCGCGATCTTCTGCTCCTTGAAGTAGCCGAGCACGGGATCGAACGTGCTGCCTTGCGTCCGGGCCATGTACTCGGTGCACAGGATGGGGCGGTTATATCGCCGCAGGCTCTCGACATATTTGCGAACAACGTCGAGCGTGGCGTACGAGTGGAAGCTGATCACGTCGGACTGCTCGAGTTGCAGTCGTTCCATGGGTGTCAACTTTGCGGGGTCGGCCAGCGGGCCCATCCACACGCCCGACGTTAAGGGTTGTGACGGCCCGGCTTCGCGAGCCCAGCGGAACACCTTCTGGAGCAGCAGGAGCGACATCTCTGCCTTGTTGGGCAACTCCTTGTCGCCGTAGCACGACTTATTCGGGTTCTCCGGCTCGTTGAACAGGTCCCACGCGTGCACGCGGGGGTCGTTGCGAAAACGCCCAATCACGCCCTTGATGTAGGGTTCGATTTCGTCGTGTCGGGCCGGGTCGCCGAGGATCTCAGCCCCGGGACTCTGCACCCAACCCGAGTTGTGCAGGTGCGGCTTGGGCTCGCGCTGCTTGCCGAGTCGCGGGTAGGGGTCCCATACGCCGTCCAAGGGCACGAACATCACGCCGATGCCGTGCTTGTCGGCGATGGTCAGAAACTGATCCATTCGCCGTAGGAAGCCCTCGGCGTCCTGCTCCCACAGCAGGTGATGCAGGAAGACTCGTATGCTGTTGAAGCCGAGTTCTTCGGCCCAACCCAATTCGCGGTCGATGGTCTGGGGATCGAACGTGTCGGCCTGCCACATTTCGAGCTGGTTGATGGCGGTCGCCGGTGTGTAGTTGCAGCCGACCAGCCAACCGTGCTTGTCCTGCCAATCGTTGGCCTGCTCCACCGTCCAGCGACCCGGGACCGCAACGTCGCGCGTCGTCCGCGCTTCGCCGTTTCGCGTAGCGGAGTCGTCCGACCGAAGCGACGCACAGCCCGCAGCCGTCAGCAATATCGAGAACAACACGCACGAGCTCTTTCTCATCTCCAGTACCATGTCTTCTCTCCGCAGTGAGGAACCTGCCTTATCTCCAACGCTGAACTCGTCATGAAGTGTGGGATCAGCTTACCCCTGCTTGCGGCTCACGGCAACCGCGCGTGCCTTGAAAAGCATCCGTCCTGCGACTACTGTCGGAAGCGTCGTAGCGGAGTCATGGGCTGTTTTTCGAGTTTCCCACATGCCGACTGAGATCGCTGACGGTCATCCCGTCGTCTGTGTGTTCGGAAGCTATTCCCCCAAGCCGGGCAGCGCGCTGTGGGAGCAGGCGTACAGCATCGGGTACGCTCTAGCTCGGGCAGGCTACGTCGTGGCCAACGGCGGCTACGACGGGACCATGCATGCCAGTGCCAAGGGAGCCAAGGATGCCGGCGGCCGGACCATCGGGGTGACCTGCAGCGTCTTCAGCAACTATCGCGGCAAGGTCCTGAAGGCCAATCCCTGCATCGACCGCGAGATCTGCCACGACGACCTCCTCCGGCGCATCGAGGCCATGATGCACATGGGGACTGCCTACGTCATCCTCGAGGGCGGCACCGGCACGCTCAGCGAGTTCGGCATCGTCTGGGAGTACGTCTGCAAGGAACTGATCCCGCCGCGTCCGATCTTCGTCGTCGGCGACTTCTGGATACCGGTCGTCGAAACCATCGGTCGCGTGCGGCCGCAGCATTGCGAGTGCATCCACAAGGTCGCCACCGCCGAGCAGATCGTCGCCATTCTCGGCCCGGCCTCCCCGCCCGTGGGCCGGTAGTTCCCCGTCCCGGCGGATCCCATGGCAACACGCCGTATCTGATTGATTTCGGTGGGCCACGAATCCGAAGTCCAGTTTCGCAATAAGCTTGCGCACCGCAATCGGCGTCTGTTCCACTGACTCGACCCCGATCATGGACTGGGTTCGCCTGGACAATCCCCGAGTGCCGCTCTAGATTGAATACCAAGCGTAAAGCTTTCTCCGGCCAGCACTTGCCAAGCCGGCTGAGGTGAGCTTACGGTTCCGTAGCGGTGGATGGGCCTGGCGACACGCAGCGACCGGGCAAGAAGAACTGCTACAACACGGCGGCCAGATGCCGCCAAGGGGAGTCGCCGATGCAGATCGCAGCGTCGTTCGAGCAGGCCATGCTCCGGGAGTATCCTCAGCCGATCTCCCTGGTGATCGTCAAGGCCGGCGGCAAATACAATCCCATGCCGCTGGGCTGGCTCATGACCACTTCGCGCGAGCCGCCGATGTTGGCTCTGGCGGCCGAGCGGACGCGATACACACTTGAACTGATTCGTCAGGCTCGCGAGTTCGTGATTTCCTTCCCGCCCTCGACCATGGGTAAGGAAATCCTGTACTACGGGACGAACTCGGGCCGCTTCGTGGACAAGTTCGCCGAGACGCCGGTGCGGACACAACCGGCGACGCGGGTCGACGGCGTTTTGCTCACCGATGCCGTGGCAAACTTCGAGTGCCGGCTGGTGTCCGAGCTGGTCACCGGCGACCATGTGATCTGCGTCGGCGAAGTGGTCGCCTCGCACGTCAACCAGGATGAATCCGTTCGGAGGCTGTACTCGATCGCTCAAGGCGAGTCCGGGGGAGTCATTCCGGGCTGAGTTCCGCGACTTGGGTGATCGATGAATGGCAGCATTGTTTCGGCACGGACGAGCCGGCACGAGATTCGGCTCGAGGGTGATTTCCAATCTTTCACGGCTGAACTGACCAGCGAGACGCTCGGCGAGGGGCTGGACCGGGTGATATTACGGTTGCGCGCCGACCAGCCGGTCAGGCCCGGGCCCATGCGGCTGGCCTTTCGCCATCCTTCCGTCAACGTGTTTGCCCGCTGGCATCCCGCCGTATTGCACGCTCGGCATCTCCCGCCCGATTGGGGCGACGGCTTCACCGCGGAGCTGACTCGCAACGCGCCGGTCATGTGCCTCTACGCCGCCGACGGCACCAATCAGCTCACCGTCGCGTGCAGCGATCCGATGAACCCGCTCATGCTGCGGTTCGGCGTCCAGGAGGAATCCGCCGAGGTGCGTTGTCGGGTGCACCTGTTCGAACGGGTTCATCCGCCGATTACCCGATACGAACTGCAACTGCACGTGGACACGCGGCCGGTTTTCTACGCTGCCGCGCTGGACCATGTGCAATCCTGGTGGGCAACACGGCCCGGCTGTCAGCCCCGCTCGGTCCCCGAGGTTGCTCGGCTGCCCATGTACTCCACGTGGTACAGCTTTCACCAGAACATCGACACCGCTGCTGTGCTTGCCCAGTGCCGGCTTGCCCGCGAGCTGGGGTGCGACGCCCTGATCGTGGATGACGGCTGGCAAACGAACGACAATCGTCGCGGCTACGCCTACGCCGGGGATTGGGAGGCGCAGCGGATCGGCGACATGAAGCGTTTCGTCGCGGACGTGCACGACGTCGGGATGAAGTTCCTGCTCTGGTACGCCGTGCCGTTCGTCGGCATCCACAGCCGGGCATTCCGCCGGTTCGAGGACAAGCTGCTCACCCGGCTCGAGTCGCTTCAAGCCGGCGTCCTCGACCCGCGCTTCCCCGACGTCCGCGAGCACCTGATCGGCACGTTGGAACGGGCCCTGCGCGACTGGGATCTCGACGGCTTCAAGCTCGATTTCGTCGATGAGTTCGCGGTCCGAAACGGCGTTCGAGCTCCCGAACCGCGGCCAGGCATGGACTTCGTGAGCGTGTCCGAGGCCGCCTATCGTCTGCTCGAGGATACATTCGACCGTCTGCACCAGATCAAGCCGGACATCATGGTCGAGTTCCGGCAGGAGTACATCGGGCCGGTCATGCGGCGATTTGGCAACATGTTCCGGGCTGGCGACTGTCCCAACGACGCGCTGACCAACCGCCTGCGCACGCTCGACATCCGCCTGCTCTGCGGCCGGACGGCATGCCACTCCGATATGCTCATGTGGCATCCGGACGACCGCGTCGAGGCGGCGGCCCTGCAGGTCCTGGCCACGCTGTTTTCCGTCCCGCAAGTCTCGGTCCTGCTTGACCGTCTCGCCCCGGCGCACTTGAAGATGCTGCGGTTCTGGCTGGACTTCTGGCGGGCCAATCGCGACGTGCTGTTGGACGGCGAACTGCGCCCGCTGCATCCCGAAACACTCTATCCCGTCGTCGTCGCGAGCACGCCGCACAAACGTCTGATCGCGCTTTACCAGGAGATGGTCGCCCCCGCCGGCAGCAACGTGCCTAGGGAGCTCCTCGTTGTCAATGCCACATTTGCGTCACGCGCGGTGATCGACATACCCGAGGCGATCGGAAAGCGAACGCTCGAGATTCGGGACTGCCAGGGGAACGTCGTCGCGAGCGAACGGCGCGCATTCACCGCGGGAGTTCACGTGCTGTCCGTACCGCCTGCGGGTCTGGTGCGAATCGGTGCCTGACCACGGAATGCAGACTCACCACAGACTCACCACGGAGTCGCAGAGGCACAGAGAAGACAAAACCCAAAAATCTTCTCTTCTCTTCTCTTCTCTTCTCTGTGTCTCCGCGCCTCGGTGGTGAACTCCGTCAATGCGAAGCCGGTTGCGTCGAGAGCGCTTCCAGCATTCGGGCAATCTCGGGATCGTCTGGGCTCAATTCGCGGGCTTGGTCGAGGTAGGCTTTCGCGGCAGCTGGGTTCTTCGCCGCCTGGGCCTGCACTGCGAGCGTCTTGATGATCCCGACCATTTGCTCGCGCGTCGCGCCGCCGGCCGGGGCTACCGGCGGCTGCGGCAGAGAGTCGATGCGGTCCGACAACCGCCGGCAGGTCGGATCGTCAGGCGTCTCCTCCAACTCGCCCTGGTATACCATGAGCAAATGGAAGATCAGGAAGTTGCCGGGATCGGCCTCGTATGCGGCTATCAAGTTTTCAACGCCGTTGAGATCGCCTTTCTCCCATTGCTGCATCGCGGCCACTCGCCTGAGCCGAGCCTGCTGCGTGGTCTCGACGTGTCGCTGCACGGACGCACGGTCAATGGGGGGTAAGGAGGCCGTTGCTGGAGCAGAGGATGCGGACGTCTCCACGCCGGGCCACTCGATCAGATGGCCGAGAGGCGATTGCTGAAGCGCGACCAGTGCGGCACTGATCTCGACGTGTGGCCGGTTGTACAGATCCCACGGCGCCCGGAACTCCAGCAAAGCGTTGTCGTCGGTGTGCACGGGGGCAGCCTGCACCCATTGGCGCAGCCGATCGCCGCCCGTGACGTAGTTGCCCAGAACGCTGCCCAGCTCACGCAGCGACACGCGGTACAAATCCTGCTGCACGGGCAGCGGCTCGAAGCGTGCCGCCACGTCCTGGAGCGTCAGCCGGCGCGGGCCGTTCCAGGCGATCAGGCAATAATCGTTCAGGCCCGCTTCCCAGATCGACACCGAGTCGAACACCTCGAACAACGTGCGGATCACCATTCGGAAGCTGTCCTGCGACGTCGAGTAGCTCTGCAGCCATACCGCGAACACACCGTCGGGCGTCAGGCGGGCTCGGCACAGCTCGAAGAACTCGCGGGTGAACAGATTCGAGATGCCGGCCAGCCAGGGGTTCGATGGCTCCGAGACGATCAGGTCGTACTGCTCATCGGTCAGAAGGAGGTGGTTTCGACCATCCGCCCGCAGGAGCCGCACGCGTGGATCGTTGAGGACGTCATAGATCTCGTCCTTGAAGAACGCCGAAGCCGCGATGACGCCTTCGCTGATCTCGACGCAATCGATTTGTTCGTATGACGGATACCGAGCCACCGAACCCAGCGTCATGCCGGAGCCCAGGCCGATGATGCACGCCTTCTTGCCGGTGCGATCGAGCAGGGCGGGCAGGTGCCCGACGAGTAACTGTGTGCGGAGGTCGGCCGGACTGTTGGACGCGTCCGCCTTGCCGTTGACCGACAACGTCAGGCTGCTGTGCTCCGGGCTGCCGATCCGCTCCACACTGACCGTGGTATCCACGTCCTCGAAGAAGAATTCGAGCTTGCGATCAACAATTTGACTCCCGCCGCGGTAGATATAAGGGCCGCTGGTGAGCAACTCGTATTGCCACTGCCCGGTCACGAGATACAGAACCAGGACGGCCACGAATCCCAGACCGCCGACGGCGACGTGCCCATTTACTCGCGTGCCGCCCGGCCCGGACTTGGTCAGCAGCCAGGCCGCGGCGATCACGTTGATCAGAGCGGCGGCCACGATCGAATTCTGGATGCCCAGCACGTCGCCCCGGATGAACACGAAGCCCGCCAGGAACGAGCCGAGGATGGTTCCCACGGTGTTGACGGCGTACGCCAGGCCCACCGCTGAACCCGCTTCGTCGCCCGACGTGCCGACCAATCGCACCGCCAGCGGGAAGATCGCGCCCATGAGGAACGTGGGGACGAACGTCACCGCGATCACGAGCGCGAACTCGGCCCTCAGCAGCGAGGCGTAATCGTGATGGCGGCGCGAAACGAGCTCGTGCACGACGCTGGGCAATTGCCCGTGGATGGGCAGGATGAGCATGGCCGATACGCCGATGCCGAGTTCCAGGAGGGCCAGGTAGAGGACGGGGCGCGACCAACGATCGACCCAACGGGCGACGGCGAGGCTTCCCACGCCCAGCCCCAGGATGAACGCCGCCAGGATGCAGGTGAAGGCATACGTGCTCGAGCCCAGCGACATGATTAGCGCCCGCGTCCAGGCGATCTGGTAGACCATGGCGGCGAAGCCGGACAGGCCGGCCACGGCGAGCACGGTCTGCCGTACGTCGGCCGTGACGACCGGCTCACCCAGGCGCGTCGTCTCTTGCTCTTGTGTCTTGCGTCGAGGCTTGCGGCCGGTGGGCTTGCTGGGCAACTCGGCGTCCGGCCGTTCGACGCCCGGCGTCACCTCGCCGCGCAGCACGGCCAACGCGATCAGACCGATGGCCACGTTCACGGCGGCCGTGGCCCAGGTCGTGGTCCGCAGACCCAGTTGCGGAATCAGGACGAAGCCTGCCAAGAGCGTGCCGGCCACGGCGCCGCAGGTATTGATGCCGTACAGAAGCCCAGCCGACTGGCCCAACCCGGCGCTGCCTCGGGCGATGTAGCGCACGAGCATGGGCAGCGTCGCCCCCATGCAGGTCGAAGGAATCAGCAGGACCAGAGCGCCGACGCAGAAACGCAGGGCGGTGAGGATGCCCGGCGAATCGGAAACGTGCGGGTACAGCGTGCGGTACAGAGGATCAGCCACCTGCAGCAGGACGGGCACGACCAGGGCGTACAGACCGACGGCGATTTCCAGCAAACCATAGCCGCATCCCGGCCGTCGCAGCCGTTGTCCGAGTCGTCCCGAGAGCCAGCTGCCTAGCGCCAGGCCGGACATGAACGCCACGAGTACGGTGGTGATGGCGTACGTCGTGCCGCCGAGCAGGAACACCAGTTGGCGAGTCCAGACGACTTCGTAAACCAGTCCGGTGGCACCGGACAACAGGAACAGAAGGTAGGTGATCCAGGTTAGGGACATTGTGTCCAGGGCTCCGAGCGTGGCGAGGCGACCGGCATTTGCGTGATTGGGGGCATGGCGTCCCGGCCGCCCGGTTCGACAGCCCCATCTACGGCCAGACCGGCCGGCCGGCGGAGCCCATGGTAGCTGAAGCGCGGAAGTTTTTCACTCCCGGCGTGCGTCCGTAATGCTTGATTGGGCAGCCATTTCGCGGCCCGGCTCGGTGGCCGCCGGCGGGGCGTGCTGGAGGTGGTCGCCCCCTCCGATTAGAATTTGCGTCTGGCTTTTTTGAGGTGTTCATGATGTCGATCGCGGCGCGAGGTCAGATTGCCGGTCCGGAAGATCCCTGGCGAGTATTCCGGATCATGGCGGAATTTGTCGAAGGGTTTGACGTGATGAGCCGGATCGGACCGGCCGTAACGGTGTACGGCTCGGCCCGGACGCCCCGCGAGGCGCCCGCCTATCATCAGGCGATGCAGCTAGGGCACGACTTGGTCTGCCGGGGATTCGCCGTGATCACAGGCGGCGGCCCCGGCATCATGGAGGCCGCCAACCGTGGCGCGTTCGAGGCGGGCGGCACCAGTGTGGGGCTCAACATCGTGCTGCCCATGGAGCAGAAGCCCAACCGCTATCAGAACGTGAGCCTCCACTTCGACTACTTCTTCGCCCGCAAGGTGATGTTCGTGAAGTACGCGGTGGCCATGGTCGGTTTCCCGGGCGGGTACGGCACGCTGGACGAGTTCTTCGAGTCCCTCACGCTCCTCCAGACGCAGCGAACCAAACCCTCGCCCGTGGTGCTCATCGGCAAGAAGTTCTGGACGCCCATGATCGACTGGCTGAGGGGCACGCTGCTCGAGGAGCACCAGACCATCAGCCCCGAAGATCTGGACCTATTCCTGTTGACCGACGATGTGGATGAGGCGGTCGATCACATCGTGCGAAAATGTCCGGAGTGCGGTCCGTTGTGGGATCAGCCCACCCGGCAGATTCCTCCTCCCCCGGGGCAGATCGTGAGCGGTTCGGATCGCTGGTAAACGGGAAGCATTATGCGTCGTGCGAAGAACCCATTCTGGGTCGTGATCGTCGTCGGCTCGCTCGGGCTGGCTCCGGGCGACCCGGCGGCCGGCGACGACCTGGGCAATTTCGAACGGCTCGAGCAACTCCAAACCACATTGGCCTCGGTGGCTGAACGCGTCGCGCCGACCGTGGTGGCCATTCGGGCGGAAAAACGCGTTGTGATCAACAGCCCCGCCCTAAGCAGCCGTCAGCAAGCGGACGGGACGCCGTTTCCGCGCGAGCGTCGCGATCGCGTGGTGGGCAGCGGCGTGATTATTCGATCCGACGGTGTGATTCTGACCAACGAGCATGTGGTCGAAAAAGCCGCTCCTGAAGACATCACCTGCACGCTCGCCAACGGCGACACGTATACCGTCAAGTCGGTCATCAGTGATCACCGGAGCGATCTGGCCGTCCTGCGGATCGACGCCGAGAATCTGCCGGAGGCGCGGTTGGGCGATCTGAAGAACGTCAGGCAGGGACATTTTGCCGTCGTTATGGGCAACCCGTTCGGGCTGGCCGCCGAGGGCAAGCCGGCCATGTCCTTCGGGATCATCAGCGCGCTGGGCCGGGCCCTCACGCACCAGTTGAGTCCGCTCAATCTCTCCGAACGGTATTACGGCAACCTCATCGAAACCGATGCGACCATCAACCTGGGCAACAGCGGTGGGCCGTTGCTCAACATCCGCGGCGAGGTGATCGGCATCACGACGGCCGTCTCCAGCCGTTCCGGAGGCAGCGAGGGTGTAGGCTACGCCATCCCGCTGGACGCGCGAACCAAGTCCATCATCGCTCAGCTCGTGCGCGGTGAGGAGGTCGAGTACGGCTACCTCGGCATCCGTCTCGATACACCCACCTCTGAAGAGCGCCGGCTGGCCGGGGTGGCGCCGGGACAGGGCGTGCTCATCCGGGAAGTCGAGGAGAACACGCCGGCCGCCCAAGCGAAGCTCGAAAGCGGCGATATCGTCGTAGAGTTCGAGGGCGAGCCGATCAAAGACATCGATCAGTTGATTCGACTGGTCGGGGCGGCGCGGGTCGGCGTGCCCGTGGCCATCGTGTTCGTTCGTGACGGCGTTCGCCGGACCGTGATGGTTTCGCCCGCGCGGCGGGATGTGGGCAAGGGCATCAACTATCAGCCGCCTATGGGATGGCGGGGCCTGACGCTGGCAGATATTACTCCCGATTTGCGCGAGCAGTACGACATCGATGACGACGTTAGTGGCGTGGTCATCACTGCGCTGGACGAGGCCGTCGTGAACCGGATCGAAGCGCCGGTCCGCGACGAGATTCAGGAAGGTGTGGTGGTCACGCAGGTCAACGGAACGCCGGTGAGCAGTCTGTACGAGTTCAAGAAACAGACGGCCGGCCAATCCGGGGCGGTTACGGTCAGCCTGGTCGCCCGCGACCTGGCCATCGACGTGACACTCCCGCCGGAGATCTCCGCCCGGTGAGCTGGACGTCCGGCGTCAGTCGACGATCGCACGCGGCCAGGTATGTGCCCGCGGAAATGAAAGCGGACGCCAGGCGACCCAAAGGCCCCTGAGCGTCCGGTGTTCGTTTCGGATTGACCGCAGCGTGGTCTTGTCTTCCGACTCAGACCTGCGGCACGTTGCTATTACCGCCCGATGAACCCCCGTCGTTCCCGTTGTTGCTGCTGTTGTTTTTCGGTGTGACGGTCTTGAAGGCGGCGTCGATCAGCGTGACGGCCACACCGTTGGCGGCCTCGTTCAGGCCGGAAATCAGCGTGGCACTGACCTCCTCGTCGCAGGCGGTCAACGGCCCCAGCATCAGCGCGCAGACCACGGCCAGGGACACGGCTTTCCAGGACGTGCTTGCGTTTTTGGCCCCGAGCTTCATACGGTGGATCCTCGCTCTCTTAATTTGAGAAACTCCCACCCAGGACGGCTCCCACGACTCGGCCGTCGCCTGGGATGCATGCCGCGAATCGTCCGAGGGCCTGGCAAGTTCTCGGGCCGGGCGACAGGACCCGAATCCGGAAAACCTGCCAGATCCATAGTCCGAAGATCGGTTGGATCAGGTCCGCAATTGAGTAGCACCTGTTGGAAAACGAGCGGGTCATCCGAGCCAGACCCCCCGAGGCCATCTTGCCGTAGGCCACGATAACGCAAAAGCCTGCTAACCGGTGGCGGCTGCACTGGCCCGATAATGTTCACGCCGATAACGCCGGCGGGGTGGTGGGGATTCTTTGCCCTTACATACCCTCGGGAAGGCTGCGCCGACAGGGCTAGACGGGTTCCAGAAAATCGCCGTCTCTGACCGATAAGCCAAAAGGCCGCACTCCGCCTCGCGGAGTTGCCTTGCGGCGGGAGCGGCAGATTGATGGTGTCCCTGGGATCCGCCGCCGATCCCATCACAACCCGAGAACGGGGGACGCATCATCCCATGAACTCGAACCGGACCGAAGCCAAGACCGAGATCAGAACCACCGCACGGCCTCCCCAGCTGCTCTTTCGGGATCGCCCGTCCCTGGTGCCCGCCAACCATGGCCGGGCCGCCGAACCTTTCACACAAGCGGAACTGGCGGTCTGGGTGCAGAAAGCCAAGGACCTGCCCGACATTCGCTGGGACAAGGTCCAGGCCATGCGGGAGGCGATTCGAGAGGGGACCTTCGACCACGATCCGCGCCTTGCGGATCTGAGCAAGCTCCTGCCGGATGAACTGCGCGAATACTTCCTGCAGACGGGAAACAAGTAGTTGCGTGCGCGTCGTTGTGGACCGACGTTCAGCGCGCAGGCCGTGATCGCTGGCGCCGGCCTCAGGCGGGCCTCAATTGGAAGACCGCGCCGCAACCGGGGCGGCCGCAGGTGACGGTCAGCGGCTCGGAGTCGCCGGCGCTTGCTGATGAGTCGGCGCTCTGGAGCGAGAGGACCGCGTAGATGACCGAGGCGCATGCCTCCACGCACATGGCGTCCGTTGGGGCGGTCGACGTGAACAGGAACGTCTGACCGACTTTGGTGCCCGCCGGGCAGGCGCCCGACCGCGGCGCCTTGATGACTGCGACCGTGACGCCGCCGGCACCAGTCGGCGCGGCCTTCGCGGATGCCTCACTTGCCGGCGTGGCATTGACAGGCGGGCCGGCGGTCTGCTTCGCACCGACGGACTCCGCTTGGGCGGCCTGCGGTGATCGGTGCTTGGCTGGCCGCAGGGCTGCGTACAGACCTTGCGGGTCTGCCGCGATCACATCTTCCACCGCATCCAAGGCCTCGTTCACGAGCTTGTCAGCCTGCTTATTCTCTTCGCGAGGGACGTGTTGAAATTCGCACGCGGCGAACCGCCGGATGGTGGCAACCGCCTGATCGTATAGTGGCCGCAGGTTGGCTGCCTTCACGCGATACTGGCCCTGCAACTGGCGCACGAGCAATTCACTGTCGCTGCGGACCAGGACGTCGTCGGCCTTGACGGCTGCGAGCAGGTCCAACGCAAAAAGCAGGCCGGCATATTCGGCTTCGTTGTTGGTCTTGCGGCCCAGGAAAAGGCCGCCCGAGAAAGTGATCCTGCCCGCGGGGTCTACGATGTGGATGCCTGCCGCTGCGGGACCCGGGTTGCCGCGGGCGCCGCCGTCGATGAAGACTGTCCAGGGCATGGGGAGGACTCCAGGTGCGCGAGGATGATCCGGTTGTGGAATCCGCAGTGCCACACTATTCCGGTGTCGCGAGGCGGCAAGCAAACCTCCGTGCCGCGACCCGACGAACGCAAGTGGGTTCGGCGACGCGACCGGCGACGGGTTACAGGTTTCTCCGTGGTGCGAGGATCAGACCGTCGCGCCCGACGGTGCGTCCAGGCACAGGATGCGGAGGCAGTTGGGGCACAACTGGACTTCATCCCGCGTCTGCAGGGCATTGATCCGCTCTAGTGGGACGGACATGTGGCAGCCCGTGCAGATGTACTCAGCCCGGCGCGGATGCACGCGCTCGACGGCGCTCATGGCCTCGCCTTCGTGCCGTTCGCACGCTCGCTCGAAAGCGTGGAGGTTTTCCGGCCCGACCGCTTCGGCGGCCTGCTCTCGCTGGGCTTCGAGGCTCTTCAGCTCATCGGCCAGTTGGGCCTCCTGATCGGCCACGTCTTTCTTCAACTCGGCCAGACGAGCCGATTCTTTCTCGAGCTGCGCCTGGATTTCATCGGCTTTCTTCTTGAGTTCGTCGACCTTGGCCAGACCCGCGAGCACGCGGTCTTCCAGCTTTAGGGCGTCGGCCTTGTCGGTGTTGAGCTGGGTGAGGATCGCGGCGTATTCCTTGTTGCTCTTGGCTTGGTTGAGGGCTTCTCGCAGCTTGGTGATGTGGGCTTCGTGGGTCTTGCGCTGAAGTTCGAGGTTGTTGGCGTCGGCCTGAGCTCGGGCGATGGTTTGGCGGTTTTCTTCCAACTGCTGTTCGAGGGTGTTGATCCGGCGGAGCTGCGCAGTGACACGTCGGTTTTTTGACTCGATTTGTCCTCGAACGGACCGAAGTTGGTTTTCAATCTTCTGCAGACGAAACAGAGCGTCGAGCGTTGCTCCCATGCGTCGCATCCTCACCCGGCGGTGCGCCGGTCAATATAAGGTTTTCAATGTAGCCCCGTCCTGTCGTGCGGCCCCTTGCGGGCCGTCTCGGGCCGCACGCCGAAACGCGGGCTTCCTCCGGCAGCCAGCTAGGCGGCGAGCCGAAGGGACGGAATCAAACATTATCCCCGGCCCAGGGCGGTCTTGCAAGCATAAACGCTTGAGAACCCGCGGGGCGAGTCGTATGCTGTTGTCGATGACCATGCATGAGAAAATGACGCTCGACGCCCTGATGCAGTGCAAGAGGGCCGGTCGCAAGTTCAGCGTGCTCACCTGTTACGACGCGAGGACCGCCGCCATCATGGAGTCGGCGGGGGTCGAGGTGCTCTTGGTGGGGGACACGTCGGCCGAGGTGGTGCTCGGACTTCCGACCACCCGCGAAATGCCCGTGGAGTTCCTGCTGACGGTGACCTCGGCGGTTCGCCGGGGCGCGCCCCACAGCCACGTCATGGCGGATCTACCGTTCGCCTGGCGCCAAGGGGACATCCGGACCGTGACCGACTGGGTGCGGCACCTCTACCAGGAGACCGGCAGCGACTCGGTCAAGGTCGAGGTGACGGGCCAGGACGCGGCCTTGGTCGAGTCCATCCGGGATGCCGGCGTGCCGGTGGTCGCCCATCTCGGCTTGCTACCCCAGCAGGTGGACCCGAGCGAAGGCTACCGGGCCCGGGGTCGCGATGCGGTTAGCGCCCGCCAACTGATTGAGGATGCCCGCCGGCTCGAGGACGCCGGGGCGGCCATGCTGTTGGTGGAAGCGGTGGCCAGCGAAGTCGCTCGGGAGATCACCACGCACGCGTCCATCCCCGTGATCGGCTGCGCGGCCGGACCGCATTGCGACGGCACGGTGGTCGTTCTGCACGACATGCTGGGTTGGGGCGGCGGCCATCCGCCACGCGGCGTCAAGCAATATCTCGATCTGTCCCGGTTGCTCGGCGAGGCCTTCGTGGCCTATGTCGCCGACATCCACGCCGGGCGTTTTCCGCAGGAAGCGGACGCCATCCACATGAAGCCGGGCGAGTACGAGAAGCTCACGAGCCTCGTGGGAGAGGGCTGATGCTGCTGTCGATTGTCACGCCGTGCTACAACGAGTCGGGCAACATCGCCGAACTGCACCGGCAGCTCAGCGCCGTCGCCGATCGCCTGGACATGGACGTCGAGTTCGTCTTTGTCGATGACGGAAGCCGCGACAACACACTGGTGCTGCTCAAAGAGGTCGCGCAGCGCGATCCGCGGGCCCGGGTAGTCTCGTTGTCACGCAACTTCGGGCACCAGGCCGCGTTGACCGCGGGCATTCAGCATGCCGCGGGCGACGCCGTGGTCGTCATGGACGCCGACCTGCAGCATCCGCCCGAACTCATCCTGGATTTCGTGGCCCGGTGGCGTGAAGGTTACGACCTGGTGTACGCCTACCGCGAGGGCGTGAAGCCGCGCTTGGGTTATCGGCTGATCAACGCGCTCATGAAGATCACCGTGCCCGCCGAGTCCGCGGATTTCCGCCTCATGGATCGCAAGATGGTGGACGCGTTCTGCCGCATGCCGGAGCGGGCCCGGTTCATTCGCGGCATGATCGCCTGGTTGGGCTTCAAGCAGATCGGCGTGGGGTATACGGATCGTCAGCGGTTCGCGGGGCAGCGGAGCTATACGCTGCGGCAGACGGCTCGCATGGCGCTGTATGCCGTGTTGGCGTTCTCCAGCATTCCGTTGCGGGCGGCGGCCGTGCTCGGCCTCGCGACGCTGGGGCTGGGGCTGCTTTACGCGGCGTACATCCTGTACGCCTGGTTCGCCGGACACACCATCCAGGGCTGGACCGCCCAGACCATGACCATCCTGATTCTCGGCGGCGTGCAGTTGGTTTGTCTGGGCGTGATCGCCGAATACATCGGGCGCATCTTTGAAGAGGTCAAGCACCGTCCGCTGTACGTCGTTCGTGAGTGGATCGGCCCGCCGCGAACGCCGGCGGGGACCGCTCACGCGACGCGCGATCGCCAGCCGGTGGCCGCGGGTGACGTGTCCGGCGAGTGGTGAGCGACCCCACGACGGGTCGGTCCACCCCGGCAGCGCCTATCCTTGCAGCGTGGACCACGTGGAAGAGGCAATCATGTCCGACGCCCGCAACGACGCTGCTCACGATCTGGCTGTGCTCGTGGACGTCGCCCGTCGTTTGGGCGAGACGTTCGATCTGGACAGTCTGTTGCAGTCCGTCGAGCAGGCCGGCCGCAGCGCCCTGGGCTGCGAGCGGGCCACCGTCTTCCTCTACGACGCCGGCCGGGACGAACTGTACAGCAAAGTGGCCACGGGCACGGACGAGATCCGCTTTTCCGCCCGGCTGGGCATCGCCGGGGAGGCTGTGCAAACGCGCGATGTCATCCTCGTCCCCGACGCCTACGCCGATCCGCGGTTCAATCGCGACATTGACCGCAAGACGGGCTACCGCACCCGCAACCTGCTCACGCTGCCCATGATCGCGCCGGACGGTCAGGTCATCGGCGTCCTGCAGGTCCTCAACAAGATCCGCGGCGAGTTTGAGGAGAACGATGTACGCCTCGCATCGGCGTTGGGCGCGCTGACCGGCGTGGCCATCAAGCGACAAATGCTCCTGGACGAGTCGGCGGCCAGGCAGCGGCTCGAACGCGACCTCAACATCGCCCGTGAAATCCAGCAACGGCTCCTGCCCAAGCAGCAACCGGTCGTCCCCGGCTATGACATCGCCGGCTGGAACCTCGCTGCCGATCAGACCGGCGGCGACATGTACGACTTCATCCCCTTGCCGGACGGGCGGCTCGGGGTCATGATTGCCGACGCCACCGGCCATGGCATCGGCCCGGCGCTGATCGTCTCGCAGTGCCGCAGCGTCTTGCGAGCCGTCGCCGACGGGCGGAGTTCGCCTTCGCAGTTGGTCTGCCGGCTCAACGACCTGCTCTGTGACGACCTGCCCAGCGACAAATTTGTGACGCTGTGCTTCGGGATTCTCGACCCGATCGAGCATCGGCTCGATTACGTGAGTGCCGGCCATGGTCCCCAGTTGCACTTGCGGGTGGCCACCGGCGACGTGGACTCGTTCAACGCGACGGGCGTGCCGCTGGGCATCATGCCAGGCACGCCCATCGAGCCGGCCGAACCCGTGCGGTTTGAGCCAGGCGACCTGTTCGTGATGATCACGGACGGCTTCATGGAATGGTGCCGAGCCGATGGCGAACAGTACGGGACCGAGCGGCTGATCGATCTGCTCCGCCATCATCACACAGAGCCATCGGCGAGCCTCATCGAGCGTCTTTATGCCGATGTCCAGGCGTTCTCCCAGGACACGCCGCAATTGGACGATTTGACGGTGATCGTCGTCAAGAGAACGACGTGATTTTCAGCCAAGGAGGTTTGCTGTGAGCACACAACCGGGTTTCAGCAGCGCGCGAGTCGATTTCGGGATTGTCGTCAGCGACATCGAGAAAGCGGCGGCGTTCTACAAGGGCATCGGCTTCAAGGAGGTCGAGGGTTTCAGCGTGCCGGCCGAGATGGGCGAGAAGTCGGGGCTGACCGACAAGGGCAAACCGTTTGACGTCCGCATCTTTCAACTGGGCGACGGCGGCGACGCGACCAATGTCAAGATCATGCAGTTCCGCGGCACGGCTAGTCAGCGACCGGACAACACATTCATTCATTCGGGACTGGGTATCCGCTACTTGACGCTATACGTGGACGACACCGACGTGGTGCTCGAGCGGGCCCGCCGCGCCGGAGCGGCACCGCTGGCCGAGGGGCCCTACAAACTGCCGGCAGGCTTCGGCGATAACACCTGGCTCACCTGCATACGCGATCCGGACGGCAACATTATCGAACTCGTCGGGCCCAGAAACAAAGCTTGAGATGATAGGATGGAGGCGGGCAATCTTGCCCGCCTCCTGACTCGGATTGCTCTACACGCATCGTAAAGAGACGGTGGGGGTAATCCCGCCGCTCGTCGGAATCTGCGCACGGAAATCTACGCGAGGAGAGAGCCGCCGGGCTTGTCCCGGCGGACTCAGTCCGACCGGGCGTTCGCTCACGCGTGCGAATCCCGCAGCGGTGGGGTTCTACTCCATTACGACGTTGCGGATGAACGCGCTGTTGACCGCCCAATCGTTGGCGTGGAACTCGATGCGGATGGTCGCCGTCGAGCCGGCGGCCACGTCGCCCAGCTCGAAGCGATGGATGGCGAACTCACCATCGTCCGTGCGGACTACCGTATCACCCACCAGCCGATCGTTCACGAACACCTTCACGCGATAGTCGCCGTGCTGCGTGTCGCTGGCCAGTTCCAGCTTCAACGACGGCTTGCTCGAATCGGGCACCTGCATTCGGGCTTCGATGGCCACCGGCTGAGCAGGCGTGATGGGCATGATCTGCAGCACGTTGGTTCGGCCGTACTCGCGCGGGTAGAAGCCGCCGTCGAACTTCGACTGGATCTCCACCCGCTTGAACTGTGAGTTCCACAGATCGATCTCGTGCTGCGTCACCGGCGCACGGACCATCTCGCGCTTGTCGGGCCAGCTTTCGAGCGTCTCGGGGGCCCGCGGGGATTGCCGTGCGATCAACAGCGCGTCGTCGATCACCTCGCCGCCGGTGCGACGCACGATGGCCTCGGTCACTCGCAGGCACGCCGGCACCAGCGTGTTGAACGAATAATCCGTGCCGAGGAACTTCTGATCGGCGATGGCGGGGATCCCGCTGGTCAACCGCGGGTCGATGGCGTTGTAGCCCTTCATGCAGCCGATGATGCCGCCGGCATTGGCGGTGGATGAGTCGGCGTCCTGGCCGCACCGCGTGCACACTTCGATGGTCTTGAGTAGATCGCCGCCGCCGTACATGAGGCCGATCACCGTGTACGCGCCGTTGATGCGGGCGTCGATGTTGTGCGGGTTGCCGGGGATGCAGTCCACGTCGTCATTGTACTTTTCCTCGACCCGTCGCCAGACCTCGGTCCAGTCATCGGGATACTGTCGGCACCAACGCAACGTGTCATCGATGCACTGATAGTACGAAGACTCCTTTGGGATGCAGGCCATGCCGGCCCGGATGACCTTGACCACGTCGTCGGACTCGAAGTAGGCCTCGGTGTACATGCCGGCCATGAACATGCCGCCGTACACGCCGTCACCGTGATTCATGATGTGGCCGAAGATGTCGCACAGCCGGTTCGACTCGTGGGGCAAGCCCGGACAGATGATGCCCAGGAGGTCAGCCTCGATCTGGAAGTCGATGTCGTCGGCGTGGCGGTTGTACTTGGGATGGCCCGACAGGGGGGGCATGATGCCGTTGCGGATGTTGAGCCGGCCGTACAGGTTCGCATGCCACAGCGGGTAGGGGGTGGCCGCGAACGCCAGGCCCGCCTGCTCCGGCGTGATGTCCAGGCCGTGGGCTTCGAGAGCGGCAAGGAACGTCAGCTCAACATAAACGTCGTCCTGGCGAATGGCACCTTCGACCAGTTCGGGCTTCCATTCTCGCAAGGGGGCCGGCACGATCTGCCCGTTGTATTGGAACTGATAGGGCTCGCCGTAGCATACGCCGATCATCTGGCCCGCCCAGGCCCCTTTGCACTTGTCGATGTAGGCCTCTTTCGACAGGCGGACGGTTCCGAGTTGCCGGCCACAGCCAGCCAGCATCACGATCAGGCACAGTCCCGACAACAAGGCCAGACGATTCGCACGCACGTCGATTCTCCTTATTCGCTAGTCCCTCGGAGAAGCAGAAGATAAGCGATGGACCGTGCTGGGTAAAGCGTTTCAATAGGGTGTCCAAGACGCGTGTGCACGGCCACGTCGAAAGGAGTCAGCGGGGGGCAAGCCCCGCCGCTCGCGGTGAGCGCGCTGGTAGGGTGAGCGCGTCGCTCGTGATCAGCGGGCCGGCTCGGACGCGGGTGCCTGGGCGGGCATGCGGTCCCGCCAGGCGGCCAGACGCTCGCGCAACGACGCGAGCGTCTGGGCGTGCGCCGGTTCGGCCGACAGGTCGTTCATCTGGAACGGGTCGGCCTCGCAATCGAAGAGCTGCTCCTGGCGCGGCTTCTTGCGGTTCACGGAGTACATGAACCGGTGGGTACGAATGCCGTCAGCCGTGGACGTTTCGATAAACGCGGCGTTTTCGCCCACCGTCTCTTCGCGGCCCTCCAGCACGGGGGTCAGCGACGTGCCTTGCACGGAGTCCGGCACGGGCACACCGCACAGTTCCAGCAGCGTGGGCATCACGTCGACCAGACTGGCGATCTGTTCGCTGATGACCGCCGGCTTGATCCGCCGGGGGTAGCGGATGGCCATGGGCACGCGAACGGCCTCGTCGTAGTGCGCGTTCTTGTTGAACAGTTGGTGGCTGCCCAGCAGATCACCATGATCCGAGGTGAACAGAACGATGGTGTCCTCCTCGAGGCCCGTTTCCCGGATGGCGTCCAGCACCCGGCCGATGCAGTCGTCCACCGCGGTAATCTGTCCGTAGTACAGCGCGATCAGGTCGCGCAAATCCATGTCCTTCGGCAGACCATGCGGGAACGTGTCAGTGTTCTCGTAATACTGAAAGTCCCACATGTAGATTTTGAACCAATGCTCGTTGAAGGCCATCCGACCGTCTTTGTACACGTTCTCGCGCAGGAGTACGCGGGCCGGGTCATACATTGTGCGATAGCGGTCCGGCAGTTCGGCGAGCGGCATGTGCGGCGGACCGTACGACACGAACAGGAAGAACGGTCGGTCCGCGTGATCGCGGATGAACTGCACGGCCGCCTCGGTCTCGTGGTGCGGGGAATACTCCTCGCACACGTAAGGCTCGCCTTCGTTGCGATAGTAGACCTGTCGGTAGTAGCGGTGCCGCATCCGGCAACGGAGACTCTCGGCGAACCCGAGCGCAGCCGGCGTGGGCCGCAAGTGCCACTTGCCCACCAGCGCGGTCAAATAATCGGCACGGCCCAGTGCCTCGGCAATGGTGGTCTCCTGGTTGGTGGGTCGGCCCGGCTGCGCCTCCTGGTCCTGGTTGCCCCTCACGCCGTTAGAGCGAGCATATCGTCCTGACAGCAGCACGGATCGAGCCGGCGAGCAAAGCGGAAAGTTCGAGAATGCGTGCGTGAAACGCCCCGCCGCGGCAGCCAGCCGATCGACGTTCGGTGTACGGATCACCGGGTGGCCGTAGCAACCCGTTTCCGCCCATCGCCACTGATCGGCCAAGAGGATGACCACGTTGGGTCGGCGCGGGGCATCAATAGCCGCGGCGCCTCGCGCCGACATTGCGGCCGCATGAAGAATCACAGACACCATCAGCCCCAAACACGCGATCCGAACCATGTGGCTTCCTCCCAGGCCAGTCCACGCATTGCACTGTCGGTTATCGGCAATCCCACCGGCCACGTTCGCGTCAGCTCGCCCGGACCGGCTCCGGAACCGGGGACGACGCCGGCTGCTCGTAGAAGCTCCGGATGAGCGCCAGGTCGCCGCCGTGCTCCACGCCGTCGCGGGCGGGGGGCAGGTGGCGATACCAGAAGATCAAGAGCCCCACCAGGCCTACCACGCACAGCACGGCCGTGACGGCACACTCGCGCCAATTGCCGATGATCATCTGCATCGGGATCAGGAACAGCGTGATTTGCCAGAGTAGCGCGAACGGCACCGAGATCACGTCGTAGAAGTGCTCGCGCCGCGTGGCACGGGCCTGCTCGGGATCGAGCACGCCTCGCAACGGCTTCCAGAAGCCGAACGGCCGCGTCGTCTTGTAGAAGTGCTCGAGCACTTCCCGCTTGGTGGGCGGAGCCAGGTAGCTGCCGACCACGCAAGCCAGCGTGCACAGCGTCAGTAGCACGCCGAACTCCCACATGGGCGCCCAGTGGAACCAGGGATAGGCCCGCGTGATGGCGTCGAACACGCCGGCCTGCGTGAGGATGCGATCGGCGAAGGCGAAGCAGATGCCGCAGGCCGTCCCGACCACCACGCCGGTCCCGTTGAACCGCCACCAGTACATCCGCAGGATCTGCGGCACGAACGTGGCCGTGCCCAGGCCCATCATCAGCCAGTCCCAGATTTCGTTAATCGTCGTGGACCGGTACGCCATGCCGAAGCCGCCCGCCACCACCACCATGCCGAACAGATAGCTGGCCGTCATCAGCTCGAAGTTCTTGGCGTTCTTGCGCAGGAAAGCCTGATATATGTCACGCGTGAACGTGGCCACCGCGCCGTTCACCATGGGCGCGAACGTGGACATGGCTGCCGCGACCAGCGCCACCACGAACAGACCTCGCAGGCCCCGCGGAACTTCCATCAGGATGACCGCGGGCAGGACGCGTTCGCTGCTGATCGTTCCGCGATAGCCCACGAGGCTGAGCTTTTCGTCCCACTTCTCGCCGAGCAACTCCCGGATCCGGTCTCGCAGGGCCGGGTGCTCATCCGGCTTTTGAATCAACTGGGCCAGGATGAACTCCCAGTTCTTTTCGGGAACGGCTTGGGCGATGCGTTCATCCTGCTCCACGAGGCCGGCCAGTTCCGCCTGCCACTCCGGTCCGAGTTCGGCGGCCAGCTTCGATGCCGTCTCGGCGTCCACGCCCTTGGGCGTGTTCGCGTCGTTGAGGATCTTGTTCCACTGAGCCCGCGGCACGGCAGCAGCCACGCGAGCAGCCTTGTGCAGATCGAACTCATACCCGGGGTTGGCCTGGGCGGCGTAGTGCGTTTTGATGGCCATCTCCGTCTCGGCGATGGCTTTCTGGTCGGGGAAAATGTCGTGGACGAGGAACAGGCCGAGCACGGCAAAGCCCATCATCATGGGCCAGCGCAGCGACATCATCCAGATCCAGAAGAACGTCAACAGGCCGCACTCTCGCTCGTTGCGGGCGCTGAGATACTTCTGATCGGCCCCCGTGCCCATGCCGTTGAGGACGTTGCGGAAGAAGTAGAAGCCGATCACCAGCATGAACAGGCTGTAGTTCTCGTAGCCCTTGGGCATCTCGGCCACGAGCGTGGGCAGGCTGCTCATCCAGTCCTTGATCTGCGTGACCTGGGTAGCCACCTCCGAGAGGGGAGCAGGACTCTGCTGAATCTGCAGGATGGCCATCACCGAGATAATGACGATGCTGACGACGATGATGAATGCCTGGAGAATGTCCGTATACACCACGCCCAGGAACCCCGCGAGGACGGTATAGAGGGTGGTCAGACCGACCATGATGAGGGCGCAGTAGAACGGCGAGAGCGGCACGAACATAGGCAGGAACTTCATCGCCCCGACGATCAGATAGGCCAGCAGGCCGAACGTGAAGCAGATGCCCGAAATCGAGCTGATCAGGCGGGCGGCCTTGGCGTCCGGCCCCATGCCGAAACGGTAGACCTGCCACTCGGCACCGGTCATGCAGTTGCTCCGGCGATACCACTTGCCCGTCCAACACATCATGAACGCCAGGACCAGGCAGGCTCCGCCGCGAAACTCGATGAAGAACCCGCGCGGCCCGAGCATGTACAGGAGCGAGACGATCACCATGGTCCCGGACATGTCGAGGTAGTTGAGCATGCCCGAGATGCCCAGCGCCCACCACGGTAACTTGCGTCCACCGAGGAAGTAGGACTCCAGATTCTGCGAGGCCCGCCGTTGCAGGTACAGGCCCATGGCCACGATGACCAGGCAGTACAAACCGATCACGCCGTAGTCGACAGAATTGAGGAATCGCACGTCAGTCTCCTCTGCAGATGGACGCGATTGGGGAACGCGCGTGCTTCTAGCCATCCGGTGTCCGGCCAGGACGGCACGTCGAGACGCTGCACGGACGCCGGACGCCGCCGCGAAACGTGCACCTAAAAGCATTTAGCGAGCGCTTTCGGCGTAATTATGCCTTCGTTCTTCCTGGCTGTCCACACCGCCGGCCGGTAGGGGGCGGGCGGCCATTGCCCGCATCGGCGAGGTGTGTTCAGCCACCCGAATCGTCCAGCGGAGCCCTGAGATTTCGGCCGCCGTCGCCGGAGTGTGGGCTCGGGGGAAGCCGGCTTGAGCCGTTTTCCGAGCGGAGAAAAAGCGATTGCCGCAGAGGCTCCCGGCACTGCCAGGGTCTATAGACAACAGGCTGGGCGAGGGAAGGGCAGTCGAGCTGCACGTCAGCGTGGCCGTGCCGGCTACTACATGGGTAAGCGGGCAATGTGCAGTCGCCTGCCCAGGGGCGGTTCGGATCGACAATGCAAAACGCGACGAAGTCGAGGCTTTATTTGCCGAGGGAGATTCAGCATGTCCTTCAGACAGACAATGAAGACCGGTCTGGCGGTGCTGGCAATGACGACGGTTGCCTTGCCCCAAGGGCAACCGCGACCGCAGCAGGACGGGGATTGGCGATCTCGCCAGGATGCCTGGGGCGACCGGTCAAGCCGAAGTTGGATGGACCGCGATGCCGGCCGGATGGGCTCGCCCGATCGCTCGGCGATACTGGCCCCGCGCAGCGACCCGCGTTCGACAGCCGAGGCGTATCAGCCGGATCTTCGGCGGGCGTCCAGGCTCATCGGAGCCAGTGTGGTCGACGTGAACGACAGCCGCGCCGGTGAAATCGACGACTTGGCCATCGATACGGAACATGGCGTGGTCGCCTATGCCATCATCGATCGAGGCAGTAGTCGCGAGCAGGGGCCGCGGCGGGTGGCGGTTCCTTTCTCGGTGCTGCGATCTCTCGCCGCCGGCGATCAGGTCTTGCTGGAGACGGACGGCAGAATCCTCAGCCGGCTCTCGGCTGTCGATACGAACCGGTATGCCGTGCTGAACGACTCGGGCTGGGCCCTCGACACGCATGAACTCTTCGCCGTCCAGCCCTACTGGGTAAGCCCGGGGCGGGCGGGCCGAACGGGCACCGGGATGCTGCGCGACCCGGATATCCAACTGGATCTCTTCGGTTATCGCGATTCCAGCACGGACCGCGGCGCGCGGCGATCCGATCGGCCGCTCAGGCCGTTGCGGCAGGATCAGAGCATGCGCGGTGAGCAGTACGGGGAGTTGGAATTCGACATCTCTGATCCCGACATCCAGTACCAGCCGCCGCCGCCCGGCCAGAGCATCTGGGAACGGGAGCAGCGGGGTGAATGGCAACACGGACAGGCCCGCCGAGGCACGCCGATCGAGCCTGTTTGGCGAGAACCCGCACAGTCATGGACCGCCGGGCGGGATGGCGGCTCACCCGGTCCCATTGTCCGGGCCAGCAAGCTGATGGACAAGAACATCAAGGGGGTGAACAACGAGACCGTGGGCGATCTGGACGACCTGCTGGTGGACATGAACACGGGGGGCATCGCCTATGCCGTCATCGGCTCCGACAGGTTGTTCAGCGACACGCGCTATCCGGTCCCGTGGTCCAGGGTGCAATTGAGCGGGCCGGTGGACGACGTCAAGGTGACCGTCACCATGGCGGAGAGCGAGTTGGAGAGCGGTCCGTCGTTCGACAATGACGCATGGCCCGACATGGCCAGTACGGAGTGGGAGCAGCGCGTACACAACTATTACGGCGTCCAACCGGCCTGGACGACGCTCTACGGCTACACCGCGCCGAGCGAGCGCATCCGTCGGTAGGAGTAGGACAAGAGACCGATCGCGACTGTGCGAGCGGCGGGGCTTTGCCCCCGCCGTCTCTTGGCATTTGACGCGTGCTTCCCTGCGTCTCTTGACAGATAGTGCGTGCTTTCTCTGACACGGTATGCGGGATTGATGGCTCGCCGAATGGCCGCCCGCATGCAGTGGGAGCCGGGAGGCCTGATGGTGAATCCGTCCGTCCTCCCGGCTTTCGACAAACATGGCATCCGAACCGCTCAGCATTGCTCGTCGTTTCTACCTGATTGCATCGCTGGCGATTACGGTGGCCATCCTGTACTTCGCCCGCGATCTGCTGATTCCGGTCGCACTGGCGGTGTTCCTCAGCTTTCTCCTGGCGCCGCTGGCCACACGGCTCGAACGGCTGGGCTTGGGCAAAATCCCCGGCTCGCTGATGAGCGTGGCTCTGGCGTTCGTGGTCATTGTTGCCCTCGGCTTCCTGGTCACCGACCAGGTGATCAAGCTGGCAGATCAACTGCCGCAGTACGAGGATAACATCCGCTCGAAAACGCAAGCCCTGCAGCACGCCGCCCGCAACCTGCTCAACCGTGGCGCGGGCCCTTTGCGCAGTTTCAGCGAGTCGCTGTCCGACAAGGAGCCGGCCACCTCGCAAAGCCCGCCGACTGAGCGGCTGGGGCATCCGGAGATCGTCGGGCCGATGCTTACACCGCCCGTGTCGGCGGCGCCCGATGCAAGAGGCCCCGCGCAGCCGGAACCACCGTCCGTACTGCCCGGTGACGGGCCCGTGCCCGTGCGCATCGTCAGGGAACCACAGAATCCCCTGGCCTATATCGCCGAATCGCTTTCCTCGGTGATTGGCTGGCTGGGCACCGCCGGCGTCGTCATCGTCCTGGCGATCTTCATGCTCGTTCAGCGACGAGACATGCGCGACCGGCTCATCGCTCTCACCGGTCGCGGACAAGTATTCGTCACGACAAGGGCGTTCGATGAAATCTCCAGCCGCATCAGCCGCTACCTTCTCATGCAGCTCATGGTCAACACGTCGTACGCGGTGCCGGTGACCATAGGCCTGACGTTGTTCGACATCCCCAACGCGCTGCTTCTCGGGTTGATGGCCCTGTTCCTGCGGTTCATTCCGTACGTGGGCGCGATGTTCACGGCTGCCGTGTCCATTCTCCTGGCGATCACCGTAATGCCCGGCTGGGGCGGACCGTTGGGCGTGCTCGCCTTCTTCATCGTGCTCGAGCTGATCGTCAACAACGTCATCGAACCGTGGTTCTACAGCCTGGGCACGGGCGTCTCGGTGCTGGGCGTGATCTTCTCGGCCATCTTCTGGGCCTGGATCTGGGGCCCCGTCGGGCTGATTCTGGCCACGCCCATCGCCGTGCTTTTGACCGTGATCGGCAAGTACATTCCGCAGTTGGCGTTTCTCGATATCCTGCTGGGGGGCCGGACGCAATTGGAGCCCAAGCTGCGCTTCATTCAGCGGCTGCTGGCCATGGACCAGGCCGAAGCGGCCGAGATCGCCGAGGAGTATTGCTGCCGTGAGTCGCTGCTGAGCCTGTACGACAACCTCATCGTGCCTGCCCTGCAGTTGGCGGAGGAAGAACGGCATCGAGGCCAGATCGGCGCCGACCAGGAATCCTTTCTCCTCCAGGCCTTCCGCGAAATCATCGACGAGACGGCCGCGCAGGAAATCGCAGCCAGGGCGGCGCAAACCGCCCTCGCGGAGCCGCCGTCCGCCGAATCGCCGCCGACGCCCACGGATGCTCAGCCGCGACCCGCGGAACACCGGTCAACACGGGCAGGCAGGGGGGCGCTGCCACCCGCACCCGCCGACGTGCGGATCGTGGTCCTGCCCGCCGGTGACGAAGCCGACGAGCTGGCCGGGCTCATGTTGGAACATCTCTTGCGGGCGGAAGGCTACCCGGTGGACACGGCCTCAGTGGAGCGGCTGAGCAGCGAGCTGGTCGCCGAGGTCCAGGAACAATCCGCCCAGATCGTTTTCATCTCTGCCCTGCCGCCGGGGGCCTTGGTAGCCGCTCGATACCTTTGCAAACGCGTGTCGTCCAAATGGCCCGACATCCCCATTCTCGTTGGCCTGTGGAATGCCACCGGCAACGTCGCCTGGGCTCGCGAGCGCCTCGAGTCCTGCGGCAAGACCAAGGTGGTCACCACCTACGCCGCCGCCCTGGCTGAAACCGTTCGCGCCGCCCAATCACTCCAGTTCACCACCTGAGCCGCGATCTGATGTTGTCAGACCTACGCGCATCGTATCCAAGGCCGTGTGCCGACTTCCTTGCCTGTCGGGGACAGCGGCAATCCACTATGCGGCGCGGTTGGCCAGGATGCCCGTGATTATCGAGAGCAGTCGATCCATGTCCACCGGCTTGGTGATGTGGGCGGCAAAGCCCACGTCGCGAGCCTGCTGAATGTCGCTGCCCTGGCCGAATCCGCTGACGGCGATCCCGGGCAGACGGCTGCCCCGGTTGCGCAACTCGCGCATGAGGTCGATGCCGCTGCCGTCGGGCAGGCCAAGATCGCTGATCAGCATATCGAACGTGCTTCGGCCGACAGCTTCTATCGCAGTGGCTACATCGCCGGCTGTTTCCACCTCGTGACCCTCCGACTCCAGCATGAGCCGCATCATCTGGGCCGTGTCCCCATGGTCTTCCACCACGAGCAGGCGGAGCGGCCGTTGGAGCCGAAGCGGCGGGGCGGCCGCTGCCGTCACGGGAACGCCGTCCGCCTGCGCGGCCAGTAGCGGCAATCGCACAGCGAAGATGGCGCCCTGACCCTTGCCGGGGCTGGATGCGTGGATTGTGCCGCCGTGCAGTTCCACCAGTGACCGGCTGATAGCCAGACCCAAGCCCAGCCCGCCGAACTGCCGATTGGCGGCCGGATGCTCCTGGGCGAACGCGTCGAATATTCGCGCCAGCGCGTCCGGTTCGATGCCGATGCCGCTGTCACGGACCTCCACGATTGCCGCGTCATGGCCGTCCAGCCGGCAGCAGATCCCGACGCAGCCACCGTGTGGCGTGAACTTGATCGAGTTCTTCAGCAGATTCCAAAACACCTGCTGTAGCCGAGCCACGTCCGCTTCGACGAGGTAGGGGGCATCGGGGCCGATTTCCACATCGAAGTGCAGCTGCCGGGCTTCGATGTCCGGACGGCAGACCTCCACCGCGCGGTGAATCACGGTGGACAAATCAACCGGCTGTCGGTTCAGCTCGATCTTTCCGCGGGCGATACGAGTCAGATCCAGCAAGTCGTCGATCAACCGCGCTTCCAGTTCCACGTTCCGGCGAATCATCTCCAGGCCGTCGCGCGTTTGATCCTCCAGGAGCGGATTTCGCTGAAGCATCGACACCGCGGCGAGCACGGGCGTGAGTGGCGTCCGCAGCTCGTGCGAGAGCATCGCGAGGAAGCGATCCTTGGCCGCGCTGGCTTCCTCGGCGGCGGCCTTGGCCCGTTCGGCGCTGTTGCGGGCCGCATTCAGCGCCTGCTCCGTCCGTTTGAGCGCTTCGATGTTCAGGGCGGTCCCGAACCAGCGAATGATGTTGCCATCTTCATCACGGATCGGCCGCCCGATGACCTTGAACCATTCGTATTGCCCGTCACGTCGGCGGACGCGGTACTCCAGGTCATACGGCGCTGCGCCGGCGACGGCGGCGCGCCAGGCCGCCAGCGCGCGAGGCCGATCATCCGGATGCAGCAGCGTGTTCCATCCCTCGCCGAGATGCTCGCTCATGGGCACGCCGGTAAACTCGACCCACTGGTGACTCTGGTAGTCGCAGTAGCCGTCGGGTCGTGTGGTGAACACCATGCCGGGGATCGACTCCAGCATTTGACGCCAGAAGGTTTCGCTCTTGCGCAAGGCGTCTTCGACCTGGACGCGATCGGTGATGTCGAATGCCACGCCGGCCGTACCCGGCGGGCCACCCGATGGGCCATGTAACACGAATTTGCTCACCAGCAGATGTTTGACCGCACCATTCTTCGACCGGATTTCTTCAACAGTCTGCAGGGCGCGGCCTTCGGCCAGTACGCGGCAGTCGTTTTCGCGAAGCTGCCGAGCCGTCTCCGGTGGGAACAGGTCTTCGTCCGTCAAGCCGCGCAGTTGTTCCAAGGGCACGCCGTAGATGCGTTCGGCCTCGGGGTTGGAGTAGACGTACCGGCCCTGCGCATCTTTGATCCAAGCTGCACCGGGTGAATAACGCATGAATGCCGCCCAGCGTTCTTCGGCCTCCTGGATGGCCGCCCGTGCGGCCTTGCTTGCGGTGACGTCGCGGTTGCTGCCTCGAACTCCCAGGAACTCCCCGTGACGGCCATGGACGGGCACACAGGAATGGGCCAGCCAGCGAATGTTGCCGTCGGCACAGACGATACGGAACTCGACCTCATTGGTGGTACACGCCTGGACGCCCGGTCCGCGATGCGCGGCGTAGAGCCCACGATCGTCGGGGTGAATGAGACGATCGAACAGCGTGGCGTCGGCCAGGAAAGCATCCGCTTCGTAACCCGTGACCGTCTTGCACGAAGGCGAGTTGTAGAGGAACCGCCCGTCCGGGCCGATCCAGAACTCCCAGGCGTACGTGTGGTCGGCGACCGTGCGATACTTCTCTTCCGATTCTCGCAACGCCTCCTCGGCACGTTTGCGTTGCGTTGTGTCCCGGAGGAAGTAGACCATTTCGGCATCGGCGGCGTACCCGTCGACGGCCAGCCAGATGTCCAACGGAGGGTAGTACTCTTCGAAGTGAACCTCGCCCCCGCGCATCAACAATTGTTCGGTCTCGCGCCCGAACCGCAGTTCCCGCGCTCCGGGGAACTCGTCCCAGATGTTCCGGCCCAGGAGCGTGTCCCGTTGCCTGCTGAGCATGCATTCAGCAGTGCGGTTCAAGTCGAGCACTCGCCAGTTCCGGTCCAACACGATATAGCCTTCGGCCATGCTCTCCAGCGTGCGATGGAGCCGGCGTGCCTGTTCGTCAGCTGATCGTCGGGCCTGTCGCTCGGCCATTGCGGTCTGGCTGAGTCTGCGCCCGGCCTGATACACCAGGCAGGAGAAAACGACGATGGACACGAGTATCACCAGGGCCGTGCCCACGGTCGCCGTGAATAAGCCCATCCGTCCGCCGATCAAACGCAACCAGCCGACGACCGTCGGGAGAAAAATGACCGGCAACACCAGCCGGCGGATGATCGCGCCTCCGGCGTCGTTGGCTGAAATCTGCGCCATGATGCCGGTCTCGGGCCGGATGCACAGCAAGGCCATGCCCAGGAGCAGTAGACACACAGCCGTAGGCCAGGCTACGGCGGTGACCCGGGTGAGGCCGTAGAACGCTTCGGTCTCGTACAAATAGCCGACGGTACCCACGAGGCCCACCAGGCTGACGCCGAGCGCCAGCCCGTGCGTGATCTTCGAGCCGCACGTCGAACGGAGGCTGAGCAGCAGTAGGGCGCTCCCCGCCAGTATGAAGCCGACAGAGGCCGGCGGCCCTGGCCGGTTGGGGAAGAACACACCCACCGCTCCCGGCGGCCTTTGGGCCAACAATTCGTCGATTCCCAAATTCCATCCCGTGATGTGCTGGCTCAAGGTCAGTACACCGACCAGTGTGGCCAGGGCAGCGCAGGAGGCCGCGAACCACCGCCGCATCGCACCCACATCAGGCGTAAGCACCAGTAGAACCGCTACCCCCAGCGCCAGCAGCGACAGGGCCGAATTCGTCTGCATGGTGATGGGGCTGACCTCTCGGTTGGCCATCACGCCGGTCAGCCATGCTGCGAGATGAACGCCTCCGACAAGGGTGACGAATAGCGCGAAGGCGGCGCCGACCGTTCGGAAGCGGTGTAATATGCGGGCCCCCGCACTCGAGTCGTCTTCCCCGCTCCCCGTCGGATGGGGTGTGACCATACAGTCTCCAGCGATCGTCAAAGGCTTTCTATCCAACCATTTTAGGGAGGAACGGTACTCGAGATGTCGTAGAACGTAACGGTCCGTACGGGCGATTCTGTCGGTGAGCGCTTGCGAAGCTCGCACGGGTTCGGCGGGGCGTCTCCGATTTCCGGGATTCTGCCCGATGCGGACGGACCTCGTGAAAGTTGGCCGCGGATGCCGCGAACCGACGGCTCGCGAGCTCATGTGCAGACGCAAAGCCCTCTCGCCGGATGACGCGTGGGCCGGAACCGGTTACGCTGTGTGGCTTGGGCGTGCGCTGTCGGCTCTTTCAGATCGATGAGGGACAAGACATGTTATGGCGAACAGACCGGGCCCGTCGTCTCCTTTCGTGCGTGTTGCTCTTGCCGGTATTGCAACTGGTGCGGATCGCCGCTGGCGTCCCCACGCTCGAGGAGGGCTTTCGCAACCCGCCCGAGCAGACCAAGCCGTGGGTGTATTGGTACTGGGTGAGCGACAACATCTCCAAAGAGGGGATTACTCGCGATCTGGAGGCGATGGCTCGCGTGGGTATCGGCGAGGCGCTCATCGGCAACGTGGACGTCAACGAACACTCCCGCGGGCCGGTGAAAGTGCTGTCCGAAGAATGGTGGGGCATGGTTGAGCATGCCATCCACGAAGGCGGACGCGTCGGCGTGAAGATCGGTCTGTTCAATTGCCCCGGCTGGAGCCAATCGGGCGGACCGTGGATCAAGCCGGAACAGTCCATGCGTTACCTGGCGACGTCGGAAACACGTGTGAAGGGGCCGGCTCGGTTCGAGGGTCGGCTGGCCGCGCCGCGGGAAATCTTCCAGGACGTGGCCGTCCTGGCCTTCCCCGCGCCAGCACACGACGCGGAAACCATCGCCACACGCGCCGGGCAAGTGACCTGCCGGCCGCGGGCCGACCAGGTCGCGCACTTGGCCGACGGCCGATTGGACACGATCTGCACGTTCCCAGCAAAGGCGGCGTCCGCCGAGCCGTTCGTCGTGGACATCACGTTTGCCGAGTCCTTTACCGCCCGGAGCCTTGTTCTGCATCCGGCCCCCATGCCGTTCGCCGTCGATTGTGAACTGCAGGCGGCGCAGGAAGACGGTGCGTTCAAGACTGTGCGAAAGCTGAGGCTCGATCGCACGAATCCCGAGCTCCACGTCGGGTTCCTGCCGTACGGGCCGGTGTCGGTGGCGTTTTCGCCCGAGACGTCACGGCACTTCCGCCTCGTGTTCACCGGTCTGAGCCGGCAGGGCGGTCTGGCCGAAATCGAACTGACCGGCGCGGCACGCATCGAAAGCTATATCGAAAAGCAGCTCGCCAAGATGTGCCAGACGCCGTTCCCGGCCTGGGAGACCTATCTCTGGCCGACCCAGCCCGAGCCCGATGTCCCGGAGCTGGTGGTCAAGCCGGAAGCCGTGATCGACATCACGACGCATCTGGAGACAGACGGTACGCTGCGCTGGGACGTTCCGGCCGGCGAATGGGTCGTGCTCCGTGTGGGCATGACGCCGACGGGCGTGAAAAACGCTCCCGCTTCGCCGGAAGCGACCGGCCTGGAAGTGGACAAGATGAACCGCCAGGCGGTCGCGCATCACTTCGACGCATTCATCGGGCATCTGCTTTCACGCATGCCCGAGGCCGAACGCCGGGCGTTTCGGCGCGTCGTGGCCGACAGCTATGAGATGGGTTCGCAGAACTGGACGGACGGTCTGGCCGAGGTCTTCCGCGCGCGATACGGCTACGATCCCATGCGATTCCTGCCCGTGCTGACGGGCCGCGTGGTCGGCGGCACGGATCTGTCGGATCGTTTCTTGTGGGATCTGCGGCGGCTGGTGGCCGATCGCATCGGCACCGAATATGTCGGCGGACTTCGTGAGCAATGCGACAAGCACGGCCTGCGATTGTGGCTGGAGAACTACGGGCATTGGGGCTTCCCGGGCGAATTCCTCCAGTACGGTGGGCAGTCGCACGACATCGGCGGCGAATTCTGGGACCAGGGCCAACTGGGCCTGATCGAACTGCGGGCCGCGTCGTCAACCGGGCATGTCTACGGCAAACCGATCATCTCTGCGGAGGCGTTCACCTCGGGCGGGCCGCACTGGACTATGGATCCGTGGCATCAGAAGCGCCGCGGTGATTGGGCGTGTACCGAAGGCATCAACCATTTCGTGCTGCATTTGTACATTCACCAACCGTTCGAGGATCGCATCCCCGGCATTAACGCGCCGTTCGGCACGGAGTTCAATCGCCACAACACGTGGTTCCCGCACGCGAAGCCCTGGATTGAATACCTCCAGCGGACGCACTTCCTCCTGCAGCAAGGCAAATACGTAGCTGATGTGGCGTACTTCATCGGCGAGGATACGCCCAAGATGACCGGCACGCGCCGGCCCGAACTGCCCGAGGGCTACTCGTTCGATTACATCAACGCCGAGGCCATCGAGCAGCGCATGCAGGTTCGCGACGGGCGATTCGTTCTGCCTGACGGCATGAGCTATCGCCTCCTGGTCCTGCCCGAGTTGACGACCATGCGACCCGGCGTGCTGCGGAAACTATCCGAGCTGGTCAAGGACGGCGGTGCCGTACTCGGCGAGCCTCCCACGCGTTCGCCGAGCCTGCAAGACTACCCGGCATGTGACCGACAGGTGCGGGAGCTGGCGGCTGCGATGTGGGCCGGCTGTGACGGCCAGAGCGTCAAGTCCACCCAATTCGGCAAGGGCCGAGTATTCCGCGGGATGGGTTTGAAAGCCGTTTTGGATGAGTTGGGCGTGCCGCCGGACATCGAAGGAGTCACGCTCAAGCAGTTCCCGTGGATTCACCGCGCGGGACCGGATGCAGACATTTATTTCCTCGCTTGCCAGGAGGACGCGGTGACGCGCATCAGCCCGTCTTTCCGCGTGACCGGCCGGCAGCCGGAACTCTGGGACGCGGTGACCGGACAGATGCGGGATCTGCCGGAGTTTCGCGAAGAGAACGGCCGCACCGTCGTGCCGCTCGAGTTCGCGCCGCGTCAGTCGCTGTTCGTCGTCTTCCGCAAGCCGGCAGGCTCGCCCGATCGCAACGCGAAGAATTTCCCCGGCTTGGTCGCGGTCGATGAGCTGACGGGCGAATGGGAAGTGTCGTTCGATCCACGCTGGGGTGGGCCCGCGTCGACGGTGTTCGAGAAGCTGGTGGACTGGACCACACGCAGCGAAAACGGGATCAAGTACTACAGCGGCCTGGCCACGTATCGCAAGACATTCAATCTGGCCGATGCGATCTCATCGCGACCGTTGTACCTGGACCTGGGTGTGGTCAAGAACATCGCTCGCGTGCGGCTGAACGGAAAGGATCTGGGACTCGTGTGGACCGCGCCGTGGCGCGTGGACATCGCGCAGGCGGTCAAGCCCAAGGGCAACGTGCTGGAGATCGACGTGATCAACGTGTGGGCGAATCGGATTATCGGCGACAGCAAACTGCCGCCCGACCAGCGGCTGACGTGGACGGTGCATCCGCACCTGGGACCCAAGTCGCCGCTACTGCCGGCAGGCCTGCTGGGACCAGTGACGCTGCAGACGGTGAGGCCGTAGGCCCCGCAATGGCGGCGTCAATAAACTGGCACGACGGCCTCGCGCGGAAACACCCTCGGTCCTGTGATGTACGCGTTTTGGTGGTGTACGCTTCCGCACGCTGTCTGGCGTGCAAGAGATCGGCGACGTTTCGCCCCAAAGGGGCGCAGGTGAATAGCCGGGGGCGCAAGCCCCCGGTTCACACCGCCCCCCAGTGATTTCGTACTACCTTCCGGAAAGAGCCCCGAAGGGGCGACAGAACGCGGTGCCGGCGCACGCGATTGCCCAGTTGATCCCATGCTTCGGCTGGCGGGTCGATCCCGGTCGCAACTGTCGCCCCTTCGGGGCTTACAGTTTTCGGAGGGACCTCAAACGGGGGCTTACGCCCCCGCCTACTGACTTTCGCCCCTGCGGGGCGAATGCAAGACACACGCCGGACCAAGTACGACGTTACCGGCGACCAACCCGGCGAAAAGACAACCGCTAAACACGTGCACGCTTCCAGCGTGCACGCGCAGGCAGGATGCCTGCATCACAAGGCGTGCGCACGCTCGGTGTGAGGTGGGCGCAACGCCCGCACCCCGCACTCACGTGTGGTAGTCGGCGTTGATGGTGATGTACTCGCGCGACAGGTCGCACGTGAGCACGCGATCGCTGGCCCGGCCGGCGCCCAGGTCGATGGTGATAGGCACGTGCTTGCGCTTCATGATGGCGGCCAGCTTGCGTTCGTCGAGCCGCGGGGCAGGGGCCCCCTTGGTGAAGATCACCGTGCGGTCGAGTTTCACCGTGACCTTCTCGGGTTTGTAAGCCACGTCGGTGGCGCCGAGCGCCTGGACAATGCGGCCCCAGTTGGGGTCGCCGCCGTGCACGGCCGTCTTGACCAGCGGGCTGGCCGCGATGGCTCGGGCGGCGGCGTGAGCGTCGGCCGGCGTTTTGGCCCGTTGCACCTTGACCTCGAGCACCTTGGTCGCCCCTTCGCCGTCGGCGATGATCTGGTAGGACAAATCCTCGCACACGCAACGCAGCACCTCCGCGAACGTCTTGATCGCCGAGGTAGTCTCGAGCTTGCCGGCCAGACCGCTGGCCATCACCGCGACGGTGTCGCTGGTCGAGGGGCACTCATCGACCGAGATGCGGTTGAACGTATGTTCGGCGGTCACGCCCAGGAGGGGACGCAACTGGGCCGCGGAAATCCCCACGTCGGTGGTAAGATACGCCAGCATGGTGGCCATGTTGGGCGCGATCATGCCGCTGCCCTTGCAGCAGCCGGCCACGGTGTACCGCGTCTTGCCGATGCGGAACCGCTCGCACGCCTGCTTCATCCGCGTGTCAGTGGTGAGGATGGCGGTGGCGAAATCACGGCCGGCCTTGGCCGACGGGGAGAGCCTGGCGATGGCCTCGTCGATGCCTTTCAGCACCTTGTCCATGGGCAGAAACCGACCGATCACACCCGTGCTGGCGGGCAAAACATCGGTTTCTTTCGCGCCGATTCGCTCGGCCACGCGCCGGCACATGGTGCGGGCGTCGTCGATGCCGCGATTGCCGGTGGCCACGTTCGAGCAACCACTGTTGACCACGATGGCCTGCAGCTTCCCGCTCCGCACGTGTTCGCGCCCGACAATCACGGGCGCTCCGCAGAAGCGGTTTCGCGTGAAGACGGCGGCGGCCGAGCAGACGTTCTCGGCCACCAGCACGCCGACGTCGAGCTTCTTGGCTACCTTGATGCCCGCCGCGGCAGCCCCGGCCGAGAATCCCATGGGAGCGGTGATGGTGTCGTTCTTCATCGATGTGTGTCCCTGCTGACTTAGCCGTTGTCTATGGCCGGGCCCATGGTTTCGTAAGCCCGTTGTGAGTACCAGCAACAACTGACCACTGACAACGGACCACTGACTCTGGCCGCTGGCGCTCAGCCAGTGGCCAGCCGCCTACCTCAATCCCGCCTTCTCATCGATCCCGAACATCACGTTCATGTTCTGGATCGCCTGGCCGGATGCCCCTTTTACCATGTTGTCGATGGCTGACAAGACCACGATACGCGATTTCACGACGCGCACCGCCAGATCGCAGCAGTTCGTCCGGGCGACCTCGCTCGTGCGGGGCAGGCGTTCGCGAACCCGGACGAAGGGCTCGTTCTCGTAGGTCTCGAGAAGCACCTGCATGGCGTGCTCGACGCTGATCGGTTGGGTGGGCTTGAGATACACGGTCGAGAGAATGCCTCGTTCCATGGGCACCAGGTGGGGGGTGAAGATGACCGAGGTCTTGCTGCCCCGCACATAGGGATCGAGCGTCCGCTCGATCTCGACCATGTGCCGATGCTTGCCCACGTTGTAGGCTTCGAACGTCTCGTGCCGTTCGGGGAAGTGGTGCTCGGGTCGCGGCTCGGCGCCGGCTCCGCTGATACCACTGGCCGAGTCCACGATGATGTCCGTCGGCTCGATCAGACCCGCCTTGAGGAAGGGCAGGATGGCCAGGGCCGCGGAGGTCGGGTAGCAGCCCGGGTTGGCAATGAGCCGGGCCGTGCGGATTCGTTCGCGGTAGAACTCGGGCAGGCCGTACACCGCCTGGGCGAGGTTGTCCAGGTCGGTATGCGTCTTGTCGTACCAGGCCGCGTAGTCAGCCGGCTCCTTGAGCCGGTAGTCGGCGGAGAAGTCGATGACGCGGATCCCCAGTTCGAGCAGCCGGGGGGCGAGCGTCATGGCCAGGCCGTTGGGCAAACAGAGGAACGCCACGTCGATCCGGCCGCGCAGCGCGTCGGCGTCGATGGGTTCGCATTGCAGGTTCACCCGGCCGGTGAACTCCGGAAAGACCTCGTCCACGCGGGGCTGGGGATCGCGACGCGAGCAGGCGGCCACCACCTGCGCCTGGGGATGGTTCAGGAGCAGTCGAAACGCCTCGCGGGCAGTGTACGACGTGGCTCCGACAATACCGATTCGAACCGGTTGCGATCCTGCCATGGCTTCTCCGACATCCGGCTGTTAGCTGAGAGCTGATCGCCGAGAGCTGACAGCTGGTAGGCCGACTCCAAAGAAAAACCCCGGCTGACGGTCGCCGGGGTAGTGATGATCCTGTTCTTCCGTCGGCGAAGGTCAACGCTTGGAGAACTGGAAGCTGCGGCGAGCGCCAGCTTTGCCGTACTTCTTGCGTTCGACCTCGCGGGCATCCCGGGTGAGGTAGCCGCCCTGACGCAGCGGGGCGTCGTACTGCGGGTTGGCCTTCTTGAGGGCCCGCGCGACACCCAGAACCACGGCACCGGCCTGGCCGGTGATCCCGCCGCCTTTGACGTTCACGAACACGTCCACCTTGCCCAGCGTCTCGGTGGCCCGAAGCGGGGCGGTGCAGTCGTTGCGGTCGCGTTCTTCTGTGAAGTAGCTCTCGAGCGGCCGCCTGTTAATCTCGAACTTGCCCGTGCCGGGGCGCAAACGCACGCGGGCGACCGCGGTCTTGCGACGGCCCGTGCCCCAGAAATAGTGCTGCTTGGGATCGGGCTCGGGGATGGTCGCCGATACCGCCTGGTTCTCTTTCATTTCCTCTGACACGTTCATCACCTTGTGTTAATTGCCCGCCAGTCCCATGCCGAACTTCTCGCCGGCCACCCACTTCTTGTTCAGCGGCTTGGGTTGCTGGGCCGCATGGGGATGATTCGGCCCGGCATACGCCTTCATTCGCTTGAGCATGTCGCGTCCGAGCTTGTTCTTGGGCAGCATCCGCCGGACCGCCCGCTGAAGGATGCGCTCGGGATGCGTCTGGATCATCTTGGCGATGGGGATCACCTTGCGCCCGCCCGGATGGTAGGTGTAGTGATCGTACTCCATCTGCTCCATCTTGCGTCCGGTCAGCCGGATCTTCTCCACGTTGACGACCACCACGAAGTCGCCGGTCAGCACGTGAGGAGTGTACGTCGGCCGGTGCTTGCCCATCAGGATGGTCGCGATGTCGCTGGCCAGGCGGCCCAGCGTCTTGCCCTCGGCATCGATCAGATGCCATTTGCCGCCGACCTGCCCCGGCTTGGCCAGGTATGATTTCATTGCTGCGCTACGCATGGTTGCGTCCAGTCTCCGAATAACGACCGCTAAGGCTCTGTCCATCTCGCGGCGCCTCCGGTAGATGGACGCCGGTCAGGAGAGCCCTACATAGTAACAGGTCCGCCTGCCACGTCAAGCGGAGCAGGATAAAAGATTTCCGACAGAATCGCTCGCGGCCGGAGCGTCCCGGACCGGCGATGGCCGTCAGCTACCGGACGTCCGGAGTCCGTGGGGGTGGCGACCGCCCGGCCACCCGGAGGATCTCAGCTCACGGAAGCCCCGGGCTCGATATCCGCCTCGGTCGTCAGCAGGATTACGCGGGAATGATCGGCGTTGCTGGCCGCCAGCAGCATCCCGTTGCTTTCCAGCCCTCGCATCATCCGGGGAGCCAAATTGGCGACCACCACGATGTTGCGGCCCACCAACTGCTCGGGGGTGTAGTGGCCCCGAATCCCCGCACAAATCTGTCGCTGTTCGTTGCCCAAATCCACTTTGAGGACCATGAGCTTGTCGGCTTTGGGGTGTTCAAACGCCTCCAGCACTTTGGCCACCCGCAGTTGGATCTTGGCAAAGTCGTCGAATTGAATGGTCGTTGTCGTGGGCTGATCACTCATCATCTGGCTCCCGCTTTGGCGCGGTTCTCCGCATGGAATCCCGCAGTGTACCTGTCGCGTGCAGCCAAGTCGAGCCGGGAGAGTCTGCAACGGAACCGGACGCTCGCAATGTTCTGACACACTTCAATTTTTGCGGGACGAATCACATTCAGCGTCCTATCATGACCAGGATTGGCGCGTGCCTCGTCGATTCCCGTCGCTTGGGTATGCGGCCGGCGGGGCAAGCCTCATTTCTCCAAGTCAAATCAAAGGAGCGCGGAACATGAAGGGGAGTGGACTGGCAGCGATCATCGGCTTATCGGTCCTGGCCGTGAGCCAGGCGCACGGCACCATCCGCTATTTCCGAGCGGATCTGGTTGGTTCTCAGGAGGTTCCGCCGAACGCGAGTCCGGCCACGGGTTTCCTCGAGTGCACACTGGATGACGAGACCGGCTTTGTGAACGTCACCGCCGGCGGCTATTCCGGTCTGCAGTCGGATTCCACAAACGCGCATATTCATGGCCCGGCCGGCCCGGGCGTCAACGCGGGAGTGGTGCTGCAGCTCATCGGGCCGTTCGGCTCCACGTCGGGGAGCTTGAGCGGCAGCGGCACGTTGGCTCGTGCGGGCTTCACCACGGCGGAGTTGATTGACGCCATGGTGGCTGGCGAGACCTATGTCAACGTACACAGCGTGAACATCCCGGGCGGCGAAATCCGCGGGCAATTGCTCGAGGTGCCGGAGCCTGCAACGGCTTGCCTGCTGGCCCTCGGCGGTTGTGCAGTCTTGCGCCGCCGGCGCCGGGCGTGAGCGCGGAGATCCCGGCAGGTCAAACGAGAAGGGGGCATCCTGCACGGCTCATGCTGACTCGGGCAGGATGCCCCGAGAAGAGCGCGAGCGCCGGTGGCCGAGATGCGCACCAGACCTTCTGACGTTCGAGGACGAATGACGAAATCCGAATGACGAATGTCGGCGACCCCGTTGCCTCTTTCGAAACCTACCCTCTTAATCCCAACACATCCTGCATGTCGTAGCGACCGGCCGGCTTGCCGGCCAGCCATGCTGCCGCGCGGAGGGCGCCGGAGGCGAACGTGTCGCGGGTGTGGGCCGAATGCTTGATTGTCACCGTTTCGCCGAGCGTACCGAACTGCACCTCATGCTCGCCGACCACGTCGCCGATCCGCAGGGCATGCATGCCGATCTGACGGGAGGGACGCTGGCCGGTCTGCCCCTGACGCCCGTAGATGACGTCGCGATTCGCGTCGCGACCGGTGGCCTTCAAGATCGAGTCTCGCAACGCCAGAGCGGTCCCGCTTGGCGCATCCATCTTGAAGCGGTGATGGGCCTCCACGATCTCGATGTCGTAGCCGTCGCCCAACGCTGCCGCCACCTCGGCGACCACCTTGAGTAGCACGTTGACGCCCAGGCTCATGTTGGCGGCCTTCAGCACGGGAATACTCCCGGCAGCCTGCTCGATGGTCGCCAGTTGGTCGGGCGAATGGCCGGTGGTGCCGATGACGATACCGCGCTTGGCCACCAGGCAGTAGTCCAGCCAGTGCATGGTGCCGTCCGGCGTGGTGAAATCGATGAGCACGTCAAACTCGGTAGCCGTGCGATCCTGAATGGGCAAACCGATGCGCCCCAGGCCCGCCTTCTCGCCCGCATCTTGTCCGGTGGCAGGATGGCCGGTTTTCTCGAGTGCGGCGGCCACTTCAAACTGCGGATCCGCCCAGGCCAATGAGAGAATGCGGCCTCCCATCCGGCCGGCGGCGCCGGCGATTGCAATCCGAACCATGAATGCAACTCCATCGCATGAGTGCGGACGGCAAGACGCGTGAGCCTGAGAACCGGACACCCTAGCCGGTTCCCTGGCTCGTGCGATCATCCGTTCCACGCATTCGGACGGGCATTATGAGCGAGTCCGCCACCGCTATCAAACGATGCGGCGGACCACCGCAGGAGAGCGGTAATGGCGGGATGTTCAGTCATGGTGCGCAGTCGGGATCGAGCTGGGGCAGGACGCCGCTGTAGCAGCGCTGCCAGGCGGCAAAGTCGTTGACGTCCACAAAACCGTCTCCATTGGCGTCGGCGAACTCACAGCCCGCCTGCAGCGGCACCGACGGGCCCGAGGCACATTCCGCGAATAGCGACAGATCAAGAGCGTCCACGTGGCCGTCGCGGTTGAAGTCGCCGAACGGTTCTGAGTAACAACCCAGATCGATGTCGTCTATATACACCGTGAACGGTCCCGGGTCGCCCACCGAGGCGAACGCGATGTGCTCGAAGACGCCCTTGCCGTCCACCGGCAAATGGCCGTCGCCGGTGAAGCTGACGACCGGATCGGTCAGCGGGTTGAACTCGAACGTCTGCCAGACGCCCGGCTGGGCCTGCACGAGCCGGCCCTGTGGCGCACCGCCGTTCGATGCAGCCGCACCCACCCATTCGATGGGGCCCTCGCTCCCGCCATCCTCGCCGATGGCGGCCGTGGTATTCGTTTCGCGGATACCCACGCACAGCCGGAACGAGCCGTGGTCGACGCGGAGCCGGAAGCGGATGGGGCGATCATACGGCACTGTCGGGTTGGGGATGACCGGGCCGTTGCTGGCGGTCAGTCGCATCCAGCGGCTCGTTGCCGTGTCAACAAATTGCCACTGCACCTTGAGGCACCGATCGCCTTTAAACGCCGTCACCTCGTCAGTGACCTCGCTCACGTTGGGGCTGGTCGCCAAGTGCGATCCGGTCGTCCCGCTGTACCGTGGAAGCTGGAAGAGCACGCGGGTACCCGGATTGTGGCCTTCGAAGCCGGTGAATCGGTGGATGAGGCAGGGAGGCGGGGGAACAACGCGGACCTGCCAAGTCTCGTCGTCGCTCCCGTCCGGTCCGGTTGCGCGAACTGTGAACGTGAATAGCTGGCCGATCTGCGAAACCTGCGGAAACCAGCCGCTGATCTGCCCCTGCCCGTTGATTACCGCACCGGGCGGCCCCTCGACGAGCGTCCAGGTGTCCACGATGCCCTGGATCAGGCTGAGCTGGCGGATGTACTCGCGGCCGCCGATCACCGAATCGGGATCGGGTTCGACTTTGGCAATCACGGGCAAAAGCCGCTCGCCCAAATTGATGTCGCGGCGCACGACCTGACCGGCGGCCACGCTCACGTTCTCGACTTGAACCGTGCCGTAGCCCGGATGCGACGCTTGAACCCTGTACGTGCCGGGCGGCACGAGGAGGAACGAGTAGAACCCATCGCCGCTCGAGAGGCCGACATAGTCCGATCCGTCGCGCCGAAGCTGGGCGTCGACGACCGCTTCGCCCGCCGCGCCGGTCACATACCCGATGATGATGCCGTGCTCGGGAGCGGACTTCCAGGCCATGGCCGGCAGGGCCGCCGGAGCCTGGTACACGCTGGCGAGGTAATCCGCCCACGAGGCGAACGAGCTAATCGAGAACACGGAGTTGCCTGCGGCAGCCCGCGTGCGCGTCAGGTCTACCTGTGTGAGGAGCGTGCTCGTGCCGACGCTGGTGATCTGGCCGGCCACGACTTGGCGTCCCGCGCTGCCGGCCAGCCAGGCCTTCAGACGATTGTCCCACGTGCTGCCCTCGCCGCCCGCCGAGTACATCATGGGGACGATCATGTCCAGGCCGCCGGTTTGAGCCCAGGTCAGCGCGTCCTGGTGCTGGCCGGCGGGCGCTGAGAACGGGTCGGGAAACACCGCGGCGCTGACGACCACGTGCGGCTTGACCGCCATGATGGCCGCGTAGATGTCGCGGACGTTGCGGGTGATCTGGTCGCGCGTCCAGTGGCTGAAATCCAGGTTGTTCGGATTACTTTGCGGGCTGGCACGGCGAGCCTGACTGATCGGATCGTACGAGAAGTTGGAGTTGGGCGTGCGGATGCGGTCGAAGTGCACGCCGTCCACGTCGTAGTTCTCGACGACGTGCAACACCTGCTTGCGGATGTAGGCCTGGAACTCGGGCACGCCGGGGGCGATCCAGACGTAGTCGTTCTCGTGCCACTGCACGGGGTTGCCAGCCGAGTCGTGGATGAGCCAGTCGCGGCGGGCTGGGTCAGAGGCGTCGCAGTGCAGTTTGAACGGATGGTTCTCCGCCGCAGGCGGTTTGTGACTCGAGCTTTGCCAGCACGTGTGCGTGTTGATGTACGCGTGGAACCGCAAACCGTTGGAATGAGCCGATTGTATGGCGTAGGCCAGCGGGTCCCAACCCGGATCGACGCCGTTGTTGATCAGCGGCGACCAGGGCTCGTCCGGCGAAGGGTAGAACACGTCCGCCTGGCCGCGCACCTGGAAGAACACGGCATTGAAATGGTGGGCGGCCAGTTGCTGCATGTAGGCGTCGATCCGGGCCTTGATCGTGGCTTCGGTTTCGATGGTGTTGGGGTTGCCGTCGTCGGGCCACTCGAACCGGCTGATCCACATCGCCCGTACCTCGGTAGCGGGAGACTGTGCCGGCGACGACTGCGGAGATGCAACCCAGGCGATCAACGCCGGCAGAACGCAGGCGACGCGGATGACGCGGACGGGCATGCTTCGTCCTCCGACTGGCAATAGGGTGTTATTATATAATTTTCTAGGCAGTGCGGTCAAGGGCAGCTGTTAAGCCCGCGGCGGTTCTCGCGATACAATCTCGCACATGACTTCACGCGAACGAATGCGGGCGGCGATGCGGCACGAGCCGGTGGACCGGGTGCCGGTTATGTGTCAGCTTGCCTTAGGGCATTATTTTCTGCACTCGGGCGAGCCGCCGTCGGTCATCTGGTTCGACAGCACGACGTTCGCCCGCGTGCTGGCCGACTTTCAGCGGCGGTATCGTTTCGATGGCCTCCTACTGAATCTGCCCGGCCGGCCGGCGAACTGGCGCGAGTTCATCGAGCAGCACGAACGCCATGACGCGGGCGAACGGATCATCTGGCGCGACGGCCGCATCACCTCGTTTCCGACCAACGACAATCCGCACACGTTCGAGGCCGACGGCAGCCCACTGGCCCGTGCCGATTACGAACGGATCGATCCGGGCGATCCGGCCATCTGGCGGACGCCGGGCTACGTGTGGAATACTTGGCATGCCCCCGCGTTGTGGGACCTCCCGGTCGATGCGGAGCTGACCGATCCCGCCGGCTATCCGGACTGGATGGTGAGTGGCTTACGCGCCGCTCGTGCCGCTTGTCCGGACGTGTCGGTGCACATGGAAGTGTTTTCACCATTCACGCATCTGATGGAGCTGTTCGGGTACCAGAACGCGCTCATGGCACTGATCGACGTGCCCGATATGTGCCAGCGGCTCCTGACGAGGTTGGCGGCGATGGTGACCGCCCAGATTCGCTGCTATGCGGCCATCCAACCCGATGCCATCCTGGTCAGTTCGGCGTTCGCCGGGGCCGGCTTCATCAGCCGGGCGATGTACAGCGAGTTCGTCGTGCCCTGCGAGCGCCAGGTCGCGACGGCCATTCGCGAATGCGGCATTCCGTCGTACGTACACACCTGTGGGGCCATCGGCGATCGGCTCGACCTGATGACCGAAACCGGCTTCGACGGGATCGATACGCTCGATCCGCCGCCGCTGGGCACGGTAGACCTGGCCAAAGCCAAAGCCGAGTTCGGCCAACGCTTCTTCTTCAAGGGTAATCTCGACGCGGTCAACGAGATGCTGCGAGCGGACGACGCCGCGTTCGAGCGGGCCGTTCGGCAGCGACTCGAGATCGGCAGCCCGGGTAGCGGTTACATCCTGTCGTCGGCCTGCTCGGTAGCCCCTCACGTCAAGCCGGAACGGCTCGCGCGGATGGTGGAACTGGCCGAGGAATGGGGGGGGACAGGGCAGCGGTGAACCCTGATTGGCTGACGGTTGAGGCGTAAGTCTCTATTTGCTGCCCGCGACGGGCACGTACAACTCGCCTTTGCCCGAGCGACGAGTGTGATAGAGCACCGCCATCAGCAGGGCGACGATGATCTGGAAGATCAGGCCGGGCAGGTGGCGTTGGTCGCCGCTCGTCCAGATGGAAATCAACGCGCCAATCGGGCTGAAGCTGGCGATGGCTTCGGCTCGTTGCCAGGCCACCGGTAATTCCAATGTGTCGTCGATGCCGTAGGCTACCAGTACGCCGAACGAGACGATCCAGGGCAGGATCCAGACGGCGGCGATCCACAGCCCCACGAACAGTCCCGCGGTGGCCCGCACGCGGTAGGTCAGGCGGAACAAATAGGCGAGGGGCACCAGCGTTGCGGCCAGGCACGCCAGCGTGAACCCGTTGCGGGTGAGACTGGGCTCGGCCAATGCGATGGCGGGAATCAGCGCCAGCAGGAACGCCAACTTCAGTGCCAGTTCGACGCTGTTCGATGGGCGGCGTCCCAAGGCCGGGTCGTCAAGCAGTCGGCGCCGCCGATACTCTTCCTCCCGCCAGGCGGCCGCTCCCACGGGCAGGAACGCCACGAGGATGCCGAGCATCAGTGACGCCAACGCCTGCAGCGGGCCCAGGGGGCCGGTTATTGTCGAAATCACAGGCTGCAGCGAGGGCCAATAGTGGATGCCGATCAACGTGACGGCCACATAATACGCCACGATGATCAATCCCAGCCGCGGGCTGGCCGCGGGCACGTCATCGCGGCGGTACTTGCGGGCGGCCGCGAGGAAAAACAGGGTCGTGGCCACGAGTTGAGCGATGACCGACAGATGCAATACGTCGCTCCAGGCCGCCCCTCTCATCACGATGCCGAAGATGTTCGAGCCGACCAGCGGGCTACACACCACTGTGAACGCGGGCACTAACGTGAGCAAGCCCGACATGAAGATCAAGACCAGCGCGACCAGGACGACGCCCGCCGACTTGGCCGAGATGAGCGAAGCGCAGACCACCACCACCCATGAGCACACCGCAAACAACAGGAGCAATCCGTTGGCGGCCAGCCAGTCAGCCGGGTTGACCCGAGCCGGGCCCGCGATGAGCAGGCCGATCAGCAGGTTGGTGCCTGCCACCGCCAATGGTTGTGGGCATGCTCCCAGCACGTAGCCGGCGACCGCGTGGGACGGTGAGATCGGCATGAGCCGGTGAGAGGCGATCATGCCGGTTTGAAAATCCCTGCGCACGGCATTCCGCACGGCCGACCCGCCGTACAAGATCAGGATACCGACCTGGATGGCCAGAAGCGAAATGAGCCATCCGTACAAAATCGAGCGCGCGTCTTTGGGGTCGCCCCGTACCGCAGCGATGATCAAGCCGCCCACGATCACCAGGAAGCCGCCGCTTTGCAGGATGACGCTGCGCATCCCGCCGCGCAGGCGGTAGTGCACCCAGGCGATCGAATTCAGCGATAGTGGAGAGTCGCTCATGAGTCAGCCGTTAATCCACTTGGCGAATGCCGTTAATCGACCTGGCGAATGCCAGTTCGCAGGTACGCTTCTTCCAGACCCGGCGTATTCGGCGCGAACGATGCCACCGGCACGCCGCGCTGAATCAGTTCAGCCAGCAGGGCAGCTGCCCTGGCCCGGTCCGTGCTGTATTCGAGTACCAGTCGATCCCGGTCCACCTGTACGCCGGAGACACCGGCAACCTCCGAGAGTGTATCGGTCAGACCCGCCACCGGCCGAACCAGACCGATGGTGTATCGGCACCGATCGCCATTGCCCGACTCCGCCACCTGAGCCACCGTGCCCATCTGCACGATACTGCCGTGAGCCATGATGGCAATGTGCGTGCAGTACTCGTTCAGGTCGGCCAGGATGTGCGACGAGACGATCAGCACCTTGCCCTGATCGCGCAGGCTGCAGAGTAACTGACGGAATTGCACGCGGCCGGCCGGGTCGAGTCCCGCCGCCGGTTCGTCGAGCAGGATCACGTGGGGGTTGGGCATCAACGTGCGGGCGATGCCGATCCGCTGCCGCATGCCTCGCGACAGCGTCTTGATCTTTTCGCCGGCCTTGTTGTCCAACCACACCTGCTGGAGCCAAAAGTCGATTCGGCTATTCACTTCCTCCCGCGGCAGCCCATATCCCAGCCCCACGAATTCGAGGAACTCGCGAACGGTCAGTTCCTCGTACACCGAGGGGGTATCGGCGGTGAAACCGACGTGACGCTTGAACCAGCGGTTGTCGGGCCGTACCTCTTCGCCCATCACCCGTACGCGCCCGGATGTCACGGCCTGGAGGCCGGCAATCGCCCGCAGGAGCGTGGTCTTGCCCGCGCCGTTCGGACCGATCAGCCCCAGCAGGTCGCCGGCCCGCAGTTCGAACGACAGATCGCGAACGGCCACCAATTTGCCGAACTGAACCCGGACCTTCTCGACCGACAGCAGGACGGACCGCGCCGGCGGCTCCGATCGCGACTGCGGTTGGGACTCTACTTGGGGTTGTGCCATGACGCCCCAGTCTAGGCACCGGACCGGTTTCGAGCAAGACACGCGCGGAGGGGCTTCGGGAATGCGTCGTCGAAAACCTAATCTAAAACCTTGTCAATGAAGGCCTCATCGCTCAAAATGCCGCCCGTCCGTCAATTCTATGGGAGAACGGGATGTCCTTTACTCACCTCTTGGGGACGGTCCTTTGCATGCTCGTGACGGCTGCCGGAAGTCCTGGCCAGCAGCAACCCCGTCCGCTCATCTTCGGTATCAACGCCGGCGTCAGCGACGCTCAGCTCGAAGCGGCCAAGGCGGCCGGATGCACCAACATCCGCATCGGGGCGGGCTGGGACCTGGTCGAGCCCGAACCGGGCGTTTTCAAATGGGACGAGCCGGATCACGCCGTGGCCCAGTGCGAGAAGTACAGCCTCGAACCGATTTTCCTGATCGTGGCCACGCCCAAGTGGGCACTGGCGCCCGAGCAACGCGACAAGCCATGGGGATGGGCCGTGCCGCCGGAGTTCTATCCGCAGGCCCGGCGGTTCTATCGCATGGTGGCCGAACGCTACAAGGGCCGCGTTCGTTATTACGAGTTTTGGAACGAGCAGAACGGCTACGGCTGGCACGCAGGCAACAAGCCCGAAGAGTACGCCCCGGTCTTGAAACTCGCGTACACCGCGATCAAAGAAGTTGATCCCGATTGCCTGGTGGCCGTCGGCGGTTTGGACGGCGGGGGATGGAAGGGCTACCCGCGATACCTCGAAAGACTGTATGAGCTCGGTTGCGGCGACTTCTTCGATGCCGTGGCGGTACATCCATACCGGGCTGACGGTCCCATCGACGGGCACAGCCTCAAACGCATCCACCAGATTCTCGTCTCGCACGGGCATGGCGACCGGAAGCTTTGGATCACGGAGTACGGCTGGAGCAAGGAATATGGTCACGATCTCAAAGCGCGTTGGCTGGCCGAGTCGCTCGACATGCTCACCAGCCCGGAGTTTCACTTCGTGGTGCAAGCTTCCGTTCACACGCTGCGCGACTTTGACGGCAGCGAGTACGGCTTGTGCGACCGCAAGGGCAATCCACGAGCGGCGTACTACGTCTTCAAAGAGTACCCCAAGGACTGGAAGGCGATCGCCGACCGGCACGCGCGCCTCGCAACGATACCCGTGTATCGTGTGACCGACGACTTCGAGAATGGATCGCATGCATGGAAGCCGTTCGGGGCCGGTTTCGAGATCGTGCCCGCAGCCCGACTGGGCATCCCGCCCGAGGCGGGTTCGCGCGTGCTGACGTCGTGTCCTCCCGGTCGGCGACGGGCTTCATCTCGCGGAGGCTCGGCTGCCGTTGACGGCGGGTCCGGCGGTGCTTACCTGCGGCTCGCCATCCCTGAACGTGTGCCCATCCGGTTATCCGCCCGCGTGTTCACGGTTCACGGTGACGGATCCAAGGGCGGCGTTCGTGTCGGGATCGACCCAGCGGGCGGCACCGATCCCGAGGCGCCGTCGGTTATCTGGTCCCGTGTTATCGAGACCTATGACGCGTGGGATACGGTCGGCGTGGGGCAGGGCGATCCTATTCTTCCCAGCGCATCACATGTGACGTTGTTCCTGAGATACGATCGCACCAACAAGGGCCGAGGCCCGAGAATCTTCGACCAAGTGGAATTCGTTGCCCGGCCGGACCCGTTTCGCCTGCCCGGATCTCCGCCCGGCGACGGGCAGGCCGGCGGCACAAACGCGACTCGGCGATGAGCAAAATCGCAAGCTGCCACTTCCATTCCGCAACTTATACGGTACACTGTCTTAAAGCCTTTTATCGTTCGGGGGGCGGACATCTTGCCCGCCTCGGCGGGATGAGATGCCAGTCTTTGCCTCAGGCGGTCGTCTTGGAACGGGACGGTTGAAGGGAACCGGGTGGGGGGTAGCCTCACGGACACAGTTCTGAAGCTCTTCAAATCGGCAGTTGCCACTCCGGTTCTTGTCAGGTCGTTCGACAGAACGGTGTCAGATCGTGTTGAAGGACATGTCACTGCGCAGGAGGAGGATGCAATATGGGACATCGCAGGTGGCGGACGGGAGGGTTCTGTCTGGTGATCGTCGCGGTCGTCCTCTCGGGGGCCATGCCGGCGCAAGCGCTGCTATGGGACGTCCAGTACAACGGTGACGTGACGCCCGATAAAGCCAACCCCGCCTGGACGCAGGGCGGGGCTGCGTCCGGTGACAACAGCACTGTATCCGGCGGGGTTCTCACCATCACGAACGCCGGAGGCAAGAAGAATACCTGGGATCGCAACAACGATCCCGTGGTCGGCGGAATCACCAGCACGTTCCTCTACGACGACCCTGCCACTCCAGAAGAGGATTTCGTGGAGGTGACGGGCAACGCCTTCACCATGGAATGGAAGATGAAGGTGAACTCGCCCGCGTCGGGGATCTCGACGAATGACCAGGCCGGCGTCAAAATCGATCTGGTGTTGCCACCTGACGTCCGCAAGGAGTTCACCTTCTATTACGATTCCGCCACCCAGCGGCTGGCCAATACGGCCAACGCCTGGGGCACCAACAAGGGTGTGGCGGCCGATGGCAGCCCGATCAACGACGGCTTCACCGGCATCGCGGTAGGCGAATGGCACACTTATAAGCTGACCTGCGCCATGATCGGCAACGTCTGGATCCGCGAGTTGTGGCTCGACGGGACCTACGTTGGCCGATGGTCGACGGAAAAGACCAGTACGAGCACGTCGCGCACGGTGAAGATGCGCGTGAACAGCAGCTCTTCGACCGTGATCAGCTTCTCGTTCGACGACGTGCGTTACGACGCGGCTCCGGACGGACGTTACATCCGGCCCCTGCCAACGCAAGTGACCGGCCTGTCGCCCACTCTGTTCGGCAAGACCACCACGCCGCCGTCCGCCACCATCACGCTGAGGCAGTCTACCGTCGCCGACGGCGTGGTGTTTCGGATCGACCGGGACGGCATCGATCGGCACTACGAGATTGATTTTGACGGCGTGTGGGATCCCGCCCATTACCGCCTGCCCATCAGCTCGCTGGATTCGGACATCGCGGGCGTCGAAATGGCGGCGGCAATCAACGCCGATCCTGAGGCACGCTGGTTCGCCGCTTACTGGGTGCCCGACGGATTCCGTTGGCTGGTCTTGTCGTGGAAGGATGACAGCCACTACGGAGCGTCCAATGCCGAAGTTCACGATCCGGACAACGTGATCTCCGTCGGCTCGTTCGGAAACCAGACGGACTCCACCCCCGCGTGGATCAATCTGCAAGGCATCGGCCTGTCCGAAGCCGAATCGGTCACCGCCGTTCACTCCAGCGGAAGCCCCACCATCACCGGCACGATCATCGCCCGGACGCCGGACAGCCTGAACGTGGAGTTCCCGGTGAACCCGACCGCGAGCCTGAACCCGCCGGTCGGCATGTACAACGTGGTCGTGACCGGTGTTGGTGGTCAGCAGGTGATTGAAAACGCGTTCGAGCTGGTGGATAACCTGCTCAATGATCCGTCGTACCGCTTGTTCATCAGCGGCGGATCGCTCTCACCCAACTGGAACTCCTGGGATTCCGGGATGAGCCCGTTCTGGCAGAGAGACAACGTATACCCGGACGTCACCGTGATCCGTAACGGGCGGACGTGGGAGATCCCCAACCCGCGTCAATATCCGGTGCCCACCGCTGCCGAACGAACCAATGCTGGTGATCGCGAGCACGGCACCATCCAGTGGAGTGCCGGCGACGGCGTTGCTCGCGAAATGTGGCAGACGGTTGAGCTGAATTTCGCCGAGGAAACCAAACTGACGCTCACCGGCCTCGTGGCGGGCGGCGTGCATACGATCGGTCCCATGGCTTACGGCGTTGAAATGCGCCTGGGGGGCCGCGACGGCACGATTATCGCCCAGACACCGCCCTCGGTCATCATCGATCGCTTCACGTGGAGAGAGTTCGCCTGCACCGGCATCGTGCCCGCCGGTCCCATCGAGCTGACGGTGGTCATCTGGGCGTCCAGCGACTCCGAAGGCGACAAGGCCCTGCATATCGACGATCTGCTATTGCGGGTGGACACGACCTCCACGGTCGCCCATGCGGTGACCTCGGTCAGTCCGGCCTACGGTGTGCGGGGAGCGATGGCGGACCTCTACTTGACCGGCACGTTCGTGCCGTCGGTCAGCACGGCGGTGCTGCGACGCCCTGGCGAGAACGAGATTATTCCCGCCACCGCGGTCTCGGCCACCGCCAACACGCTCCAGGCCACGTTCGACCTCACGACGGCGACGCCTGGCTTCTGGGACGTCGTGGTTTCCGCCCCAGGTCACGCCACGCTGGTGGCAGGCCAGGTCTTCAACGTCGTCTTGCCGGGCGAGTCGCTGAGCAACGGCGGATTCGAACTGCCCGAACACGTCATCAGTTGTCCGCCTGTCGAGCCGGTTGTGAACGTCACCGACTGGTTCGTCCGGCAGATCGGTTGGTACTTCCGGCCGCTGGACCAGAGCAACTGGAATCCGGACGGCAACTGGTTCAGCGATCCCGTGTACGTTCGCCGCGACGTGACGACGTATTTCGCACCGACGTGCCCGCCGCCGGAAGGGGGCCATTATGCAGCCACCTGGTCGAGCATGCCCGAACCGTCCAAGGATCGGCTCGACGTGCGGCGGCCGCTGCAGGTCATGCAGACCGTCACCGTCACACCAGGAGCGACTTACACGCTCAGTGGCTTCTTCGCCGCGGCCGGTGCGAATACCGTGAGGCTCGCGCTGCTCGACGGTGACTGCACGCAGCCGCCCATGCCGGGAGCGGAAGTGGAGGTGTTCAACGGAATCGAACGCACGGATTGGCAACTGGCTTACGTCACGGGGACGGCCAGTTCCGGTCTTGCTACGGCGCTGTGGGAGACTACCAACCAGGTGGTGGGCGACAAGCGGTCGTACGCCGACGGACTCTTGCTCGAACGGGTCACCGGCTCCGTCTCGCTGAGCGCGGTTTCGCCGACCGCCTTGACCGGCGGTTTGGCTGACGCCAGCCTCAAAGTCACGGGCGCCGGCTTCTCGGGCGGGGCTCTCGAGGTGTTCCTGGTATCGTCGAAGGGAACTCTCAAGGCGAACAGCGTCGAGGTGCAGAGCGATTCGGTGGCGACGGCTATGTTCACCGTTCCCGCAATGGAATATGCCGCATGGGATGTCGTCGTGCACAACCACGGTACATTCGCCAAGCTGCCGGCCGCGGTGGAGATCGCACCGGGTGCACTCTTGAACGGCGAGTTCGAACTGCCTGGCGAATCGCTGGTCTGCGGGCCGCCGCCGACGCCGCGTCACTCGCCCGTGACCGGCTGGTCCTACAGCGGCCAGCTTATCCGCGACGGAAACGTCCATCATCCGGCGAGTTGTCCCTGCCCGTTCAGCTCGGGCGGCCACTACGGCAGCATGAGCACGGGAGATGGGACACCACAGCGGGCATGGCAAACGCTCGCCGTCCGGCCGTACGGACGTTACCGCTTCTCCGGCTACTTCGCCGGTGGCGGTGGCGGTCGCGCCTCCATCAAGCTGGTGGAAGGGTCGGACCCCGACGGGAAGGTTCTGGCTCAGGCCTACGTGAACGAGATCGGCGAAGCCCATGACTGGCGGCTGGTCTCCGTGGAAGCGGTCGCCGTCGCGGACACGATGACCGTGCTCTGGGAGCTGGTCGAGCCGCTTGGCATTTGTGCGACGCATGCCGACGGCCTGGTGTTCGAGTCCACGCTGCAATGCAACACACCCGTGTTTGACGTCGAGCCGGATGGCGACGTGGACCAGGACGATTTCGCCTTCATGCAGCGGTGTCTGACGATCGGCGCGATGATCGACGTGCCCGACGATTATTGCTACTGCCTGGACGTCGAGCCGGCCGAAGCGCCTGACGGCGTGATCGATTCGAAGGACATGGCCGCGCTGATTCGCTGTGCCGCTGGTCCGGGCATCGAGCCGGACCCCGCTGACTGTCCGTAGCCTTGGTGAGCGAAACGGCGGGCGAGCATTCACCCGCTGCCTCGCAGTGACGCGTACGGCACCGGTTCTTCTCTCGCTCGTGGCGGGAGAAGAACCGGTGCTTTTTTGTCGCGCCAAACGAACGGCCGGTTCCGGCAAAACTCCCAAGCCCGATTGGGGTTCGCGGCGCCGGGCCGCACGAACAACCCCGGCTATGATCGCCTGAGGTGGTTATCATGCGTTCTGCACAGAACTTCCTGCGAACGTCTTCCTCATGCGGAAGCCGCGCTTCGCTTGTAGCTGCGGGTCTGGTTTCGCTGATGGCACTGACTGGGCTGTCGGCGGGTTGCAACGACATGGCCGCTACGGCATTCGGCCCGGGAGGCACCGGCCTGTCCGGACTGTTCGACGGTGGGTTCGGCACGTTCAATACAGGCTTCGGTGATCCGACGAATATCGGGGTCAGTCCGGCGGCCGTTTCCGACGCGCTGTTCACGACGACGGTGGCCGGTTTTCAGCCGACCTTCGGCGTGCCGGGAGTCACGAACGTCACGCCCGGCCTCACGACCGGCGGGACGCTTGCGACGGGCGGACTCGGCACATTGGGTGAGGGTGGCGTCATCTCCACGGGAGTCACGGGACTCCCGAGCAGCACGCTCGGCATCGAGATGACACCGAGCCTGGCGAACGCGTTCGGCTTCGGGACCGTCAACGTCGGCACAACCACGACTGGAGTCGGTACGCTGGGAACCACATCAGGCGTACTCAACGGTCTTGGCAGTCCGGCGCTCTTCAACACGGGCACGTTCGGCGGGCCGATCTCGTCGCCGTTCGGAACCTCGGTTATCAGCGGTTTAGGCTCGACCAGCGGTATCTTCGGGTCGCCTACGCTCCGGTCGGTCGGAGCGCAGTGATGCTGGGGTTTGGGGGGTGGGGACTAAGGGCTGGGGGAGAGAACCAACGTGAGGCTTGACCACATCGCCAGTGCTAGTGCCTGCCTGTTTTTCCACCAGTCCCTAGCCCCCAGTCCCTTTTCAAAACCCGGTGGCGGGGTGACGCTCGTCCACGCGGATCTTGACCACGACCTTGACGACCTCGCCGCTGCCGGACTCCGGGGCCACTCCCGGAGCATGGACGTCGCTGGGGGTGAGGATGGCAAACTCACCGGCGTGCAGCATGAGCCAGTCGCCCGTGGTGTCGAAGAAGATCAGGTCCGTCTGAGGGTCGTAGGGCTTGGCGATCGGCAGGTCGGGCCGAAAACTGGTCACGCCGATGCGCTCGCTGCCCTGGGCTACGTATTGCACGTCGATGTAGCGGTGGTGAGCCTCCCAGGCGGCCTGAGCCAACGGCTTGGGCTGGTAGCGTTGGACGACCGCGAAGAGCCGCTGGCCGTCGATCTCGTGCTTGCCGGGAGCCAGGTTCACGCAATCAGTGGTCCGCAGGAACTCCAGCGCCCGGGCGACTCCCGCCCCCAGCCGCCCATACGGTTCGGCGTTCTCCAGCTTGTCCTTGATCATCACATCCCTTCCGGTCAACGGCCCGTTGCATCAGCCGCGAGCTGCCGCCTGCAACTTACGGATCTCCTCCGGCACCACGGTGCGAGGATTGGGGCCTTCATATTCCAACGCCACGTAGCCGCGGTACTTCGCCTCGCGCAGGATCTGGAAGATGCGGGCGTAGTCGGCCGGCGCCTTCTTGTTCGGCGCTTCGGGGGCTGCCACCAGCGTCTTCACCTGGCAGACCACGGCATGCGGTGCCAGCCGGGCGATCTGCTCGTACGGTTTCTCTTGGAAGTTGCCCGTGTCGAGGTTCACGCCCAGCCACGGATGATCGACCGCCTCGACGATCTTCAGGACGGCCTCGGCGGTCTCGGTCATGTAGCCGTGGTTCTCGATGGCCAGGAACACGCCCTTGGTGCCCGCATACTGGCAGCACTCGCGAATGCCCTTGACCACCTGCTTGAATGCGTCTTCGCGCGACATGCCGTTCTTGGGCGGGTTGCCGGCGAAGATGCGGATGGTGGGCGCGCCGAGCTTGGCCGCGATGTCGATCCAGGTCCGCACGTGCTCGACCTGAGCGTCGAACTCCGGCCCGTCGGGCAGGGCGAAGTTGTCACGAACCGGCATGCCGCTGATCGCCAGGCCCAGGAGGAAGATCTTGCGCTTGAGAGCGAAGACGAACTCGTCGTCGTTCTTCAGGAAGTAGTACGAGGTCGGCTCGAAGGCATCCAGACCCCACTGGGCGCACAACTCGGCCAGGTCGAACAGCGACATTTCGCCGGGCTTGCCGGGCGTATCGAGGTGCTGCCGGAACGAGTAGGCAGCCAGGCTGAGCTTGAACGACGGCTCGAGGCCCTTGCCGCGATCGATCGGCGGAAGCGTCAGCGAGGTCTCGGCGAACAGTGGCCGAGCCGATTGCGTGAGGATCGCCGCCGCCACGCCGGAGGCTCCGGCCATCAGAACGTTGCGCCTGGAATGCTTCGTCTCGTTCATGGAGATCTCCTGTATTACGCGTCAGGAATTCTTGTTTTCCTGACAAAGCTCGAGCGACTGTGCAGGGCCTTGAGCCATAAGCTGCGGGCTGTGAGCCGGGCAACCGGCTGATTCCCGAGAATAATGAATTCTCTCGTTCCAGTTCGCCATCATCCCGCAGCGGACGCATCTCAACGTACGCGGACGAACACCGGATTCGAGTAGAACCACTGTTCCGCCCGGGCTTCGTCCAGCCCGTCCAGACCGCGCTTCTCGGCAAGGTTGTCGTTCAGCGGGTTGCCCTCAGCGTCGCTTTCATACTCCGTCCCGCGAGGCAGGTTCGTGCCGCGAAGGCGCAGGTAAACGTTCCGGTCGAGCTTGGGAAGGGTATACGTCATCTCGACCCAGCCGTCGCCGGTGGCCTTCCAGTTGCTGCTGTCAAAGTGTGCCAGCACGCGGGCGGAAGGATTGGTGTCCACCTTGTAGGCGGGGTTCTCGGTCTTGCCGTCCTCGAGGTACTTGGGCACCGGCCCGGTGACGTCGCCGCCAATCAGATCCACCCTGTTCAGCTCGACCTCGTCGCCGAGGGCGTTCTTGCCACGTGGGTCGTGCAGGCGAATCGTGACCGTCACGTCACTGCCCGGCTGCGTCTGCAGCACGCCGCCCATGGCCGCCGAGCGTCCGCCGGCGCTAACCGTGAATTCCATGGCGTCGATCAGATCGCCGGTGACGAAGAACGAGCGTCCTTCCCGCATCGCTTCCAGGATGGCCTCGCCGGTCACGGGACCGGTCACGTAGACGTAGGTCTTCTGGTACTCGCCGGGCCAGAAATCGCGGTCCGGGTCCGGGTGGTGGAAGTCGCTGTTGGCGAACGCGAAGAACCGCCGGCCTTCAGCCAACAAGGCGTCCCAGACGCCGCCCACGCGAGCGAGGAACACGCCCGCGCTGCCGTAGGCCGCGCCACCCTGGCCGTTGTCGGCATAGGTGAAGGACCGCTCGCCATAACCGCCGCGGTGCTTGTACTTGTGGTGACCGGGCGCGCCTTCAAAGCCGAAGGCTACCTGCGGCGCGGTGTTGTTGAAGTCGCGAAGGTCTTCGATCCGGTATCTGTTCGCCCGCTCGGGGTGATTGACGATGAACCAGCTTCGTCCCCGATAGTGCTTGTCCAGCCACGCGATGGCCTGCAGCGCTTTGGCGTGGTCGTTGGTATGGTTTTTGCCCTGCCATTTGCCGTCGGGCCCGCCGCTCGTGTCGGTGTCGCTGGCGTCGAAGCGGTACTCGAACTCGGCCAACGGCAGGCCGCTGTCGGCCAGGATGCCCGTGCTGACGTGTTCGTGCCCCGGGCAGTTGAACTCCAGGCCCTGCAGGATCACCTTGCCGGCATATTTCGGATTCTGGCGAGCCTCGAGGATGGCGGGGAACGACACTTCGCTCAGGCACTGCCAACGCCACATAACCCGTCGCTTTTCGCGGTCGAGCTTCTCATCACCCTTGAAAACAACGGGCGGTTGGATGGCCGGGTCCGACCAGGGTCGGCCCTCGAGGTTGCGGGCGGACGCTCCGCCGTGCTCGGAGTTGATGATCCAGGTCAGGCCGAACCGGTTCAGGCCGTGGTCGAGCACGGCCTCCAGGGTCTGGCTGCCGTCGGTCAGCACCGTGTGATTGTGAAAGTCGCCCGCGATCCAGACGCCGGCCGGTTCAGCCGACAGCGACGCCGGGTAGAGCGTAGCGCCCAAAACGAGCAGGAACGCGACCGTGGAAATGCCTTTGAGTCTCCGCTTGATCTGGAACATATCGCCTCCCTGGCTGGAAAAAGACTAACTAATAACCTTGCGCGGGCAGCGGAGCAACTCGGCCGGGCCGAAAAAGTGTGGGCGGGCTCCGAGGGCTTCGCCCCGCCGATTGCCTGGGCGCTGTGTTTGGGATAACGTAAACCGGTCGGAACGCTCTGGCCGGCTTCGGGCGAGTGGCGGAATGGCAGACGCTGGGGACTTAAAATCCC
>Ga0116169_1000198_pt1 | contig 66618 bp, 53 predicted proteins | sample AD_UKC130_MetaG_FD_89796 | JGI IMG/M metagenome (GOLD analysis project Ga0116169, IMG submission 89796) | Active sludge microbial communities of municipal wastewater-treating anaerobic digesters from Canada - AD_UKC130_MetaG | ecosystem: Engineered > Bioreactor > Anaerobic > Digestate | place...
GGTAGAAGTCTTCCAATCTCAGAATTCAACATCTGTAAACAGGGCAGCTTCGCCTTTAAGCTTTATGAAGACGTCCGAATCAATGTAATTAAGACCGGAAGTGAAAAAAAGGAGTTTAATGTTAGAAAAGTTGAGAAAAATTAGCTTTTAAAGAATGTTAATGGCTCACAATTCAGTTTTAATTTTTAATAATTTTACTTCTTATTCTATTTTTGCTTATTATTTTTTCTCTATTTGTTATGCGAGAGTAACCGCCTATTTTTCGTTAATTTAAACTTTATAGCCGATATGATGCTTTCAAGCTGAAAAAGAGATTAAAAGAATTCCTTGAAATTGCTTATTCCCTTGAAATTGCCTATTCCCTTGAAATTGCCCATTCGAATAAAAAGTAAAAATAAATGGCTTGTTAAACAAGCATATTCTTTTGTATAATCTATTAAAACCAGTCATAGAAGGCGTAAGGAAGCTGTTTTTCATTGCCCTGCTTTGAGCAGTTTGCATAAGCTTTCTATTTCTGCCCTGAAATCATCTTGGGTGATTCCGTAAAGACCTGCAAGGTACATGGCGCCACCAGCACCTGCACCTTCCTTGATTGTACCTGTTTCATACTTATGTAGCCCTTTGAGCTCGGATTTTCCAAACCCGGGATCTGCAACATAGACCACGGGTACGCCAAGCGCTCTAGTAAGTTCGGTAAAGCTCGCGGATTTATCTTCCACAACATAGCGGGTAGTGGCAATTGCCAGCTTTTCCGTATTTAAACCAAGGTGCTTGATCAGGGCGTACACTGCTGCCATCTGGGTTCCCCCTGCAAGCACTACACTGATATCAGTGCCCTGGAAGCCTGCAACAAGACCTACAACAGCAGGCATCATTGGGTCTCCCATACAGGCAATAGCTTTCATGGGATCATCCTTCAGGCAGCCAAAGGTCAAGCCTGAGGCTTTCATGCCTTCTTCAACAACCCGTTTTTTCAGTTCAAGAGGATTCTTATCGGCACTGCTGCTGACACTTCCGTTATATCCAAGAGCCATTAAAACTCCCATAGCCGTTGTTGTGCCGCCAGGAATACTTTCCCCGATAACCACGTGGTCTACCTGGTTTCTGAGCCTTTTGGCGAGGAGCTTTGCCCTCTCGTAGATTCCCTGTACATCCTTGACTGCAATTGGTTCCCTTATATCTTCCCCAGGTTGAGCCTTCAGGTCAATATACGGTACATCCGGAGTTACAATAAGGCCGGAGTTAATGAAATGATAGGGAGCATCCGTGAGCTTCAGCGCTGAGCGAGTCATAATAGCAGGAGTAGGAGTATCGTAAGGGGGAGTCATGGGGGGAACGGGTACACTGATAATATTTCCCGTTTCTATAAGTTCCGCATCTCCTGCAGGTGTATAGTCTGTAAGTTCAGCCGTTTTTCCTGCAGCTGAGAGCTTCGGGATATGTGCGGTTTTGGTGTTGGAAAGCACGCATAAAAACATTGGTCTTCTTGGTTTTCTGGTTACTTCCGGTTCGATCCAGGCCATATAGTATCTCCTTAATAAAGTGCAAATTAGTCCCGAAACCGTTGAGCTGCAACCCTTTTACGAAAAGGATTGACCGAAACCGTTGCACCGGTTTATCACGCCTCCACGTCGGTTTTTGATCAAACTTTTTTCTAAAAAGTTTGCGCTCAAGCAGTTTTTTCAAAAGGCTTGTAGTCAAACTTTTTCGTAAAAAGTTTATGTTTATTACGTCAGGTAGGGGTTCGGGATAAGGTTCTCAAATACAAAATTTTGCTGTCTTCACTCAAGCCTTTTTTGAGAAGGCTTGCGGACAAATTCTTTTTTGAAAAAGTTTATGAGATAAATAAAGCAATTCTTCTTGAATTCTAATGAAAATTCTCCAACCTACTATTTAATATTTATCCACTAACAAATATAATTTAATACTGCTCAAGTTAAATTTACTTTATTTCTCTTTCTTTTCGAACCCAGACACTTAGCCAGGGAAAATTTTACATTAAAGATCGGTTGAGTAAACTCCTGAATTTAACTCGGTACTGATGGTCTCGGGTTAATTCAGGCTGTAAGATATGTAAAGTAAAAAAGAAATATGAGAGCAGGGGCGGGTCAGTAGTCGGCTCTCTTGGTTATGCTGAACAGTTTTTAGCTTTAGTATGTCCTTGCTATATACACGCGAGTTTCGGTTTCTCCACCGCAGACAGGACACTTTTCTTTTCGTCTGTTTTTCTGTTCAAGAGGGATTCCCAGGATACCTGCACCTATCCTGTCTTCCATAACAAGCCCGCATTCTTTATTTCCGCACCAGGGGATTGTTGCAACACCTTCCTGGATTTTCTCCTTTACTTCTTCCAGTTCCATACATTCAAATATGCGGCTTTCAAGCTCGGTTTTTGCCTTTTGATAGAGGTTTTCGTGGATAGCTTCGAATCTTGAGCGCACACTGGTCTCGATTTCAGGGAGTGGGATCTGCTCTTTTTCTCCAGTGTCTCTCCTGACAGCCACAGCAACATTATTTTGCAGGTCACGGGGTCCGATTTCAAGCCTGAGGGGTACGCCCTTCATTTCCCACTTGTAGTACTTTGCTCCGGGACGGAGGTCACTTGCATCGAGTTCAACTCTGATGCCAGTTTTCTTCAGGCGTTCCTGCATATCCCTGCAAGCAGCCAGCACTTCTTCCGCTTCCTTCTTGAAGATAATCGGGATAATTACAACCTGCACAGGTGCGATTTCCGGGGGCAAAACCAGCCCTTTATCGTCTCCATGAATGGATATTGTAGCTGCAATCGATCTCTCTGAAATCCCGTAACAGGTCTGGTGGGCATAAAGCTGCTCTCCATTAGGTGCCTCATACTTAATATCGAAAGTCCTTGCAAAATTGTCGCCCAGATGGTGAACTGTACCTATCTGAAGAGTTTTTCCGTCAGGCATTATGGTGTCAATAGCATCGGTATAATCCGCACCCGGGAATTTATCCCAGTCAGGTCTTCTTGACCGGAGCACAGGGACTCCAAGCCTGCGGTATATTTCGGTATAGAGCTTGATAGCTTCTTTAACCTGAGCTTCAGCATCTTCCCAGGTAGCGTGTACAGTATGGGCTTCTTTAAAGGAAGTAATCTCTCTGAGCCTTATGAGGGGGCGAGTATGCTTTGTTTCGTAACGGAAAGTGTTGACTATCTGGTAGAGCTTGAGAGGGAAATCTGCATGGGACCGGATCCACATCTTATACATCGGGTAAATGGCAGTTTCACTTGTTGGGCGAAGGGCAAGAGGGATATCTAGCGGATCTCTTCCTCCGTGAGTTACCCAATATACCTCATCCTCAAAGCCTTTGATATGTTCAGCTTCTTTCATGAACTCATTTTCAGGAATAAGTAGCGGAAAAAGAGCTTCCTGATGCCCGCTGTTGTCAAGGATTTCCCTTATAATATTGTAAGTATTCCTGCGAATTGCAAAGCCGAAGGGATACCAGACATAGAGCCCTTTTACAGGATAGCGGACATCCATTATTTCGGCCATCCACAGGAGTTCGTTATACCATTCGCTAAATTCCTCTTTTGGAGGGAGTGCTGCTTCTTTTTCGCTTTCTGCCATACCTTCACCGTGTTATCGAAATTTGAATAAACCTTAAATCCTTAGGCTTACAAAAATAAATTTTGAATGCGTCAAATAACTGTCAACTTCATTTGAAATTCTAAATTAGTTAGATAAATCCTTATTGGTTAAATACATCCTTAATTGGGTTAAATACATCCTTAATTAGGTTAAATACATCCTTAATTAGGTTAAATACATCTTTAAGTTGATTGAATAAACTTTTGAATGATTAAATAATTTCTTAAGCCAGCTAAATTACTTCTAAGTTTCCAAGCTTTAAGAAATGTAAGTTCCTGCTTTATGTCCTAGATGCCAATTGTAATCTTTTTGATTAAACACACAGTTCATCGGACTAATTTAAAGATTTGCCCTCAGATTTGCCCTCAGATTGGTACGATTTTGGTATAAAAGTTAATAACTTGGAAGCATCCGGAATCATCAGGCTGCGAAAAATCAGAAAAAAGGAATTAGTCTCCTCCGAGGGGCTGAACATTATCTGAAACATCATTTGTGAGTTCGGATTTATCAACATCGAAAACGATCATGCCGGTGTTTAGCTTCTCGGCTTCTTCTTTGGAGAGCTTGACTGATTTAGCTTTCTTTGAGATAATTGCGCTATTTCCAAGGGGATCTTCGATTATGACTGTGATTTTTCTTTTGCCTTGGATCACTTCTTCGAGCATACACAGGAGTTCCTGGCTGCGCGAGGTTTTCTCTTCGTCTCCTTGTACCCATCTGCTAGCGGTAATAAGGACATTCCTTACCCGGTGCAGTACACCTTCTATGTTCGTTACGTAAGACTCTGAAACCGATCCGGGTTCGATAATAACCCCCATTTCCGGGATGCGGATTGTTCCTGAGGTTGAACGGATGACCCTTGCATCCAGGTCTTCCCAGTTTTCGACTGGCATCTCATAGCGCATGGGTTCCTTACTTGAGAGAATCATGGTATCTGCAAAACGGAAACTGCATTGGCATCTTGCACTGACATACATGATCTCCCCGAAATAGGGAATATTATCTCTCTGCCAGTTCATCACAAGATCTCTCTGGCACAGAGGACAGCAGATACTTGTTTTAAACCCTTCCTGTTTTAAAAAATCTATATTCAATATTTTCCACCAGTTATTTTGGATCTGTCGATTTTAATACCTGTTGGGGTCACTATCACGGTGTTTCCTTTGACACCGGCGATATCCCCGTGAACATCGATAACAACATCTTTCAATTCTTTTAGCACTCTATCTCTTAACAGGTCATCGCCCCTGATATTCGAAATGTCTACCATCAGGATATTTCCGTTATAAATTTCCTGCTTTAGCTGGGACACCTGGTTAAGACTTGAGACTTCTGCGATCTTTACATAGGTTTCTGCAGGCTCATCCTCGAGAACTTCTTCATACTTGCTGAGATCAATTTCAGTATAATCCTCGGGGTTTGTTGGACTTTTATTAACATTGCTGCCAAGGAGCTTGTCTATGAGTTTTGCCATTTTGTGCACACCTTTCGTATTTTTTAAAATTCGAATAGCACTGTCCTATATTGAGATCTATATTAATTAATTTTGCTATTATAAAGCTGATCCTGATTTTCTTTCTGTCTCTGAAAGTTTTCGCTCCCTGCCCACGAGTTTCGTTTAATAAAAATATGTTTGTTTTATGAGGCTATTAGAATTCCATTTTCCAAAGTTTATCTCCTACACATGGGTTATTGATTTTATGGCTTTACCTGAAGTTGCTTCGACCATTTCCTGCCCTCCCATAAGGGCTTTTCCTATTGCAAGAGCTTTTTTGTGAGTCTCTTCTACTACAATTACCAGGTCTCCTTCTTTTATCTCGGGGTCGGCAGCTACGATTCCCGGAGCCATTATATCCGCACCATTTGAAACGAAACGGACAGCTCCTTTATCCACGGTTACCACACGTTTTTGAAGTCCCATTTCAAGAGCTCCGCGAACAGTAGGGAAAGGATGTCCTTCAATCTCGAGAAGCAAAGGCTTGCCATCCACAAGGATAATAGAGTATTCTTCAAGTGTAATTTTTTCCAGGGTTTTGTTTTCCAGTCCTGATATCTCCTCGCCAAAAGTGGATGCAAGGTCTTTCAACATTTTGTTTTTGACATTCTTCCTCAGCTGAACTCTTGACTTTACTTTCAATTAATCACCGGATTTCAAATGTTATGTGTTATTTATAGCATAGGGTTTTTGTGCTTTTTAAAGCTTGTGTGGAATGCTGTGGGTTTCTTAGACAATTCTCTTTTCTCTGTTTTTCGCAATTTTAATCAGAGGGTATTTTACTCAAGTTCTACAAAGAGCGTTGCAAGCAATACAAAGGCACTTCCGAGAAACACAGTCTCATAACCAAAAGGCTCCAGGAAAAAACTTCCGAAAATAGGGCCCAGCCCGAGCCCGGCATAAATTCCGGTATTGAAAATTCCCATCGCAAAGCCGCTTGAACTGATTCTGGAAACTGCCATAATCAACCCTACGACTGCAGTTCCTCCTCCTGTACCCATCAGGAAGAAAGCAAGTAATGGAAGCTTTACTGACAGAAAGATACCTGCTGATGCTAGGACTATTCCTGCCTTCACTATGTTTTTTGAATTAACGGCTATCCTGCCTGCAATCAGGGAACTCAACATTGCAGCCAGATAAGAAGCTGAGATTGCCAGCCCAAGTTCGGGTTTTGTCAGGAAGCCAGCGCTGTAATCAGCATAATTTGCAGTTATCAAGCCTGTAGCTCCATAAAGAAGTATTGTAATTCCCAGGATTTTCCCTAAATCGGTTTTAAGCAGGCTTTCTATAGTTTTTTCCAGGCAGCTTCTTATCTCGTGGAGTAATGGGAGATCCTGCTGATTTCTTGTAGGATTTCTATTTTCAGGCAGTGTAAACTTCTTCCCTATTCTATTCGGAACAAGTTGTTCTCCAGCTTCTGATATGAGGAGGATACAGAAAAGGAATGCGAGGAAGGTGAAGCTAATTATTGCAGTTTTAATTCCAAAACCGGCAAGCAATCCTGAGAATAAGACGCCTGCAGCCAGCCCGGCGTTTAGTAAGAAATTAAATTCTCCAAGGCTTTGCTGGCTGTCTTCCCATTCTGCAATTATAGAGAAAGCTGCAGGGAAAAAAGCCCCACATCCTACTCCCTCTAAGAATCTTGAGATCCCAAGAATCCACAGGTTGTCTGAGAATGCGATAAAGGATCCCGTAAAAGCAGTCAGCAGCATTCCGAATCTTAACATCTTCAGGTTTCCTATGCGATCTGCCAGGATTCCAAGAGGTACAAGGGTAAGCAGAGCTCCCATAAAATATCCTGAAAATATAAGGGTTGATATTGCAGAACTTCCGCTATTTCCGGCAAGTTCCGGTAGAACAGGGATTACTGCATTTGAAAGACCCTGGAGTGCGAAAACTGAAGAATAGAGTGTTGGTTTTCTGAAGTTCATAGGCATTTTGATTTCCTGCTGAGAGTATCTCATTCCCTGAGTATAAGGGTGCCTGCCAGGATACATCCATTTGCGATAAATAGTTTCTCAAAACTCATAACATCTGTAAAAAGCCCTGCAATAATCGGGGCAAGAGAGAGCCCTGCATAAATAGTTGTGTTAAAAAGCCCCATTGCAAGACCCCTGTCAGCATTCATTCTGGCGACAGCCAGTGCAAAACCTACAGTTGCGACCCCAGCTCCTCCTCCAAGGCTTGAGAATCCAAACAGAGGATATTTTATTGCAAAAAGAACCCCAAGCGCGGAAAATCCCATCCCGATTCGAATTAAGGTTTTTTCATTTACTTTAAAATGCCCTCCAATCAGGGAGGCAACCATTGTACAGACATAAAGGCTGGAAATTGAGATCCCAAGCTGGGCTTTTGTTATAGTGCCGAAGCTATAATCTGGATAGTAAGCTACAAGCACTCCAATGGCTCCGTTAAGCAGGAAGGAACTGAGCCAGAGACCTGAGTTCCCACGATTCAGGAGCTCCTTAATTTCCCTATAAGGCTTTCTGAAAAGGTCAGAATTTTCTGGAACCTTAAATATATCCTCTTTCCCTTTGCTCTCAGGGTCAACCAGCCCTCTGTATTTGGAAATCAGATAAATGGTCAAAAGGAAAGCGATGATTGTAAAGATAACAATTGCTCCTTTAAGGTATGTATCTGCCAGCATCCCTGAGAGAAAGGCTCCTGCTGCCAGGCCGCCATTAAAAAGGAAAACAAACTCCCCTATATAGCGCCCCGGATTCCTGAGTTTTGATAACATTGTAAAGGCGGCAGGTAAAAAGGCTCCACAGGCAAAACCTTCTATCAATCTTGCAATCAAAAGGATCCATAGGTTTTCGGAGAGCAGAATAATCAATCCTGAGATAGCCGTCAAAATGATGCCCAGTCCTATGAACTTTAAATTTCCGAACTTGTCCGCGAGAATCCCAGATGGAAGCATTGTTCCTAGGGCTCCGAGGAAATAAGCTGAAAAGAGCATGCTTGAGGCAAGTCCTCCAGAGTAGAGATTACTCAGATCCGCAAGCTCCGGAAGGATGGGGATAACAGCATTAGAGAGCCCCATTATCGTAAAAGCCGCTCCATAAATTAAAAAAAGCCTGTGAAAGTTCATAGCACTAAAAACCCTTAATTAAGTATATAGTTTCTTGTCACGGCAGTTCTCTAAAATCTGTCTCCTGATGCTAAAAATAGCTCTGGTAAACCTTTAAAGGCTTTATTCAACTATTGACAGGATTTCTAGCTTTTACATATTTTGGTCTATACTAAGAAAATTGGGCTTAATTCTCAATCACTGCTTGCTACTGAAATAACACCGCTTGCTACTGAAATATGACTCTTTTATTATAATAATCCGGATCGAATGCATAGCTATTTATATAATTAGTTTGAATAGGGATATTTGTGAGTAATGTGAGCGGGAATCTTTTTTTCACATACCATACCCCCCACTCCCCAACCCGCTCACACTACTTCTACTTATAGTTTAATAAATAGCATTAGAAATCCTTTTCTTATTTTTTTCAGGCTTTATTAGAAATCCTTTTCTATTTTTTTCAGGCTTTCAGCTCACTACTCTTTCTAATTTTAGTACTCTTTCTCAAATTTCAGTGCTAATTCTTTAGCCTTCGAGCTCTCTTTTTTAGCCTCAGGTAATGAAGAAATAACATCTTAAAGACTTATTCTTACAGTATTAAGAGAAGCTCAATGCCTGCACGAGATTCTCAAACTTTTTTCACTTAAAAGAGACATTTGCTATCAGAAGCTTCCCGGGTGATACAATATTCTCAATCTGTATTTTTTTATGTAGAAAGCCTTACAACATCCGGTATTGTAAGGCTTTCTTCCGTATTATTCTTGATGATCAACAGCCGGTTCCTTCAATATTTCTCTGCTGGAACTCTCGCTCCGTAGAGGAATTCTCATTCCATAGAATGAGCGCCAGACAAAGATTAGCGCAACCACAAGGAACGCGCCGCCTACATAGAGAGCCATATTTCGGAATAACTCCGAGATAGCAATCTCCATTGCCAGCAGGCCAAACAGCGTAGTAAACTTGATAATCGGGTTCAGGGCTACTGACGAGGTATCTTTAAATGGATCACCTACAGTATCACCGACTACGGTTGCCGCATGCAAATCTGTGCCTTTTTCCTCAAGGTCTACTTCCACGACTTTTTTAGCATTATCCCAGCATCCACCAGCATTTGCCATGAATACGGCCTGGAACAGTCCGAACACAGCAATAGAGATCAGATATGAGACAAACAATGATACAGAGTCGTTCCCGGCTATGGGAGCAGAGAGGCAGGAAAACGCCAGAGTAAAGGAGAATATGGCAATGAATATATTGAACATACCCTGTTGTGCATACTGGGTGCAGATTTTTACCACTTCTTTTGATTTTTCCGTAGCTGCTTTCTGGCTGGCATTCTCATCAAGCTGTATATTACTCTTGATATATTCAACTGCCCTGTAAGCTCCGGTTGTAACGGCCTGGGATGATGCTCCGGTAAACCAGTAAATTACAGCACCGCCTGCTATTAATCCGAAGATGGTATAGGGATTGAGCAGGGTCAGGATTTCTTCAGGCTGTACTCCGAGCACGTCCCTAATAACGAGAATTAAAGAAAAGATCATGGTTGTGGCGCCAACTACGGCTGTGCCTATTAAGACCGGTTTGGCTGTGGCTTTAAACGTGTTTCCTGCTCCGTCGTTAGCTTCCAGATAGTGTTTTGCCCTATCGAAATCCGGCTTGAACCCGAATTCTCTCTGAATCTCCTCCTTTATTTTTGGAATGGTCTCTATGAGCGACAGTTCGTAAATGGATTGGGCGTTATCCGTTACCGGTCCGTAACTGTCAACTGCTATGTTAACGGGACCCATGCCCAGCATTCCGAAAGCCACCAGACCGAATGCAAATATTGAGGGATAGATCATTATCTCACTTAAGCCGTGCCCACTGGCATAATAGGCAACAAACATGAGTGCGAAGAATACCATGCCGATCCAGAATGAACTGAAATTACCTGCGACCAGTCCGGAGAGGATATTGAGAGATGGTCCACCTTCACGGGAAGCTTTGACGACCTCAGCTACGTGCCGGGAATTCGGGCTTGTGAATATCTTTGTAAACTCGGGAATTAAAGCTGCTCCCAGAGTCCCGCAGCTTATTATTATTGAAAGCACTAGCCAGAGATTCTGCAATTCGGCAGGTGTCTCGGCAGAACCCGGACCCAGCAAATAATAGCTTATGGCAAAGGTTACTGCAATGGAGAGAATGGAAGTGATCCATACCAGGCTTGTAAGGGGCTGTTCAAAATCAAAATCGTCTTTGTTGCCGAACCGTGCCTGGCTGAGAGCTCGATTGATGTAGAAAGAACATATGGATGTAAGTATCATAAGTATGCGCATGACAAAAATCCAGGTAAGCAGGATGCCTGTCAGATCGGGTTGTACAGCCAGGACAATGAAGGTAACAAGGGCTACACCGGTTACGCCATAGGTTTCAAATCCATCTGCGGTCGGACCTATGCTGTCACCTGCATTATCTCCTGTACAGTCGGCAATCACACCGGGATTGCGCGGGTCATCTTCTTTTATTCCAAAGACTATTTTCATCAGGTCGGAACCGATATCTGCGATCTTGGTGAATATTCCACCGGCAATACGTAAGGCGCTGGCTCCAAGGGATTCTCCTACTGCAAAACCTATAAAACTTGCTCCAGCCAGCTCCCTGGGAACAAACAGCAGTATAATCAGCATCATTATCAGTTCAACGCAGACAAGAAGCACGCCTATGCTCATTCCTGCATCAAGAGCAATGTTTAAGATCTTGAGGGGTTTCCCTTCCAGGGAAGCAAAAGCAGTTCTGCTGTTAGCGAGGGTATTCATACGGATTCCGTACCAGGCGACACTGTATGACCCAAGTATCCCGATTATGGTCCAGGCTAGGATGAGCAATACCCCGCTTGGAGGCATTCTCTGAAGGAAACCAAAATAAAAGGCTATGGACAAGCCGATGAAAATAAATAATATGCACAGTAGCTTACCCTGCTGAATAAGATAGGTTTTACAGGTTTCATAAATTGTATTAGCCACGTCCAGCATAGACTGGTGGGCTCTTATTCTTTTCACCTTTGTAAACTGATAAAACCCGAACAGCATACCTAATATACAGACTACGATACCCCAGAGCAGTAAATTATTCTGTCCCTGGCTCAAATTCGGAATTTTAAGATTCGCTTCACTGGCAGCTGCTATTGCTGGTGTTAGCGACAGTATGGTCAGGCTAAATAAGCCTTCAAGCGTCGCCTTGACCACCCTATCTTTCATTACAATCACCATTTTGCCGATCACTTCTCTAATACTATTTTTTAGAAGATATTTAGAATAATGACTAAAAAGCTTCTTTACAACGAAAACGTAAGCAATTATTTTTATAAGTTTATACAGTTTCGGGGATTCAAAATATTTTGAGCTAGATTTGAATAAATTAACTTTAAATTGTTAAAGCCCCATTTCAGCAAAAGCGTAAACATTCGTTTTATTAAGATTTTTTTACCCTTTTATCCGATACATAATCTCCATTTATTTTACGACAAACCCTCCTTTTTTATTATATATGTTTCCTGGCAAGAAACATAAACTAAGTACAAATTCATAGATCATTACTCAGGCAATATAATAAGCTGGAATTGTAATGATAAAAGGTTGTTAAGAAATTAACTCTGGAAATCTGATCTTTAATGTGGTTATTCTACTTTTTTTTCAGTTAAATCCCTCTAATTATAAAGATATCGGTAAAAATTCGATAGAAAAAGGAAATTCCAGTTGTAAAACGTGTTTTTTTAGCTATTTATATATAAATCAATAAGGTAATAAGTTTCCGGGTTCCTGGAAAGTGTTGTAGAAAAACGAAGTTTTTTATTCTGATTCTATAACAATAACTCTCTAAAGAGCATATTGGTAGAAAAAAGACTAAAGAAACGTTATTTATAAATTAGCTGCGTATTACTGTGAAAGTAGATTTATATATGATAACTATAACTACGTGTGTGCTCACATCGAAAAATGAGAGCCATTCAGAACTTGAAATGGGCGGTTTCTGTAGACTTCGATTAAAATATTAGTATGAATTTATAAAGACTAATCAACTATTATAAAAAAGTACTTCGAGTATCTGACATCAAAAATAATTTTTGTGATGTTTTCCGGAGGAAGGTTAAATTTATGGATGTGTTAATCTACCTTGCACCTATATGTGCCGTTATTGGTTTGATTTTTGCAGGAATATCCTATAAAAATGTCAAAAAAGAAGGCGAAGGTAACGATGTCATCAAAAAAATTGCTGCGGCAATTCATCATGGCGCCATGGTTTATCTTAACAGGCAATACCGTGCAATTGCTGTATTCGTCGTTTTATTTTCAATTCTAATTGCGTTAGTTCTTCCAAATGGGATTCTCACTGCAATATGCTTTGTCTTCGGCGCAGTGTTTTCTGCAGTAGCCGGGTATGTAGGGATGCTTACAGCTACTTTAGCTAACGGCAGAACAACAAATGCTGCTACAAGGGGCATTGGACCAGCATTCAAAGTTTCGTTTGCATCAGGCACAGTTATGGGAATGAGCGTTGTAGGTCTTGGTCTGCTCGGAATATCTACTTTATTTATAGTTTTTGCAACTTATTATGCAGATCTCGATTATACCACCATTATGAATATCGTTGCAGGCTTTTCACTCGGAGCTTCGTCCATTGCTCTATTTGCGCGCGTAGGCGGCGGAATATTTACCAAGGCTGCCGATGTCGGGGCTGACCTTGTAGGTAAGGTGGAAGCCGGAATTCCTGAAGACGATCCGAGAAATCCTGCTGTAATCGCAGACAATGTGGGCGACAACGTAGGAGACATTGCGGGCATGGGAGCTGATCTTTATGAGTCCTATGTCGGTTCGATCATAGCAACAATGCTCCTTGCAGCTTCAACCGCAGCAGCAACTTTTCCCGGCGTTCCAATTGAGAATGTAATCCTCGTTCCACTGCTGATTTCGGCTGCTGGAATTCTTGCATCAGTTGCAGGCACTTTTTTTGTACGCACTAGCAAGACCGAAGCGTCTGCAATTCATATGGCATTTAATATAGGACTGATTGCAGCAATCGTGCTTACCGTTATTGCCTCATATTTCGTGACATCTCAGCTTCTCGGAGATTACGGGCTAAAAGTCTTCTTTGCAAATGTTGCAGGGCTTGTTTCCGGGTTCCTTATCGGGCAGATTACTGAGTACTATACCTCGTATGAAAGAAAGCCTACCCGTGCCGTTGCAGATTCCTGCCTAACTGGTGCAGCTACAAATATTATAACAGGTTTTGCAAAAGGGATGGAATCGACCGTCTGGCCGGTTGTTATCATCAGCGCTACAATCTATGTTGCGTACATGCTTTCCGGCCTCTACGGTATAGCTGCTGCAGCCGTTGGAATGCTTGCCACTCTCGGGATTTCGCTGTCAGTTGATGCATACGGTCCTGTGGCTGATAACGCTGGCGGGATTGCTGAGATGTCTCACCAGAAAAAAGAGGTACGTGAGATTACCGATACACTTGATGCAGTAGGAAATACGACTGCAGCTATCGGCAAAGGCTTTGCTATAGGTTCAGCAGCTCTTACGGCACTTGCCCTCTTCTCATCGTACGGCATTGCAGTAAATCTCTCTGCTATCGATGTTATGAACCCTAACGTATTCATCGGGCTTACCATCGGTGCAATGCTGCCTTTCCTCTTCTCATCAATGACCATTCTGGCTGTAGGAAATGCGGCAGGAGAAGTCGTGATGGAAGTGAGGAGACAGTTTAGGGAGATTAAAGGCCTTATGGAAGGCAAAGCTGATCCTGACTACGGTAAATGTATTACAATCTCAACACACTCTGCCCTGAAAGAGATGATCGGGCCCGGCGTACTCGCAGTTATTTCACCCCTTGCTGTTGGACTTATACTCGGGCCTGGCGCACTTGGAGGATTGCTCGCAGGCTCTGTAGTCTCAGGCTTTATGCTTGCGATTACAATGTCTAACGCAGGCGGTGCGTGGGATAACGCAAAGAAATTTATTGAAACCGGACATTTCGGCGGAAAAGGTTCGGATGCTCATAAGGCAGGTGTAACAGGCGATACTGTTGGGGATCCTTTTAAGGATACAGCAGGTCCGTCAATCAATATTCTCATAAAACTCATGAGTATTGTGGCGGTTGTGTTTGCACCTCTGTTTATCGTCTGACACCCACTTTTCCTTTTTTTTCTATTTTTGATCTTTTTCTTTTTGATTTTCTCTTTCTTACTGGTTAAGTTAGTTCTTCAAAGTTAGCAGTGTTTAATCTATCAGATAAGTATTTAATCTACCTTATATTCAGCAGGAATACGCTTTCCTATTTGAAGGAAATTAATTAAAAACTTTTCGTTTTTAAGAAACCAGTAGCGAATGCTCAGGTCCGGTTAATTGAGAAAAACAGGAATAGTGAAATTAATAGAAATAAAAAAGCTAAAGCTTGAACAGGTCAGGAGGGTTCAGTTAACTCCCCTTACCTGCAGTAGCTGGAACTCAATTTCATCCGGGACTGTGGCGAGGAAAATAAAAGTATTGTATCCGAGTCTCTGAACTTCTTTAATCGCACTTGCCTGAGCTTCGGTTAACTCCCTCGAGTCGCTTACGATACAGAAAGATTTCCTGTTTCCTGTGTTGACAAGGAAATTAAAGGCAGTTCCATATGTATTCAGGAAGGTAACCAGATTTTTGAGTTCTTCCCAGGAATTGCACATGTGAATATTCTTGGAGCCCATGTTTTCCACATACCAGTCCCTGCTCACGTAAGAGTAGGAAGCATACTGCTCGTTCAGCTCATCGTAAGCTTTGAGGATTTTGTTAATATCTTTCCTCAGGTTTACCCATTTCCAGTTTTGCGTTGTGAAATATCGGGCTGCCACTATCTCAAAGATTGCCTGCTTATCATCATTCTCGAGTCTCATTTTTTCACGTCCCTATTTTTCCTACATTTCTTAGCTCAGAACACATCATCCTGTGCATAACTTCTATTAAACTGCAGGGCAAGTTCGGCTTTTTCCAGTTCCCTTCCAATATATGCGGCATGATCCAGGCGGGAGACCAGTTCAAGTTCAAGCAGGGTGTCCATAACTTCCCTGGCGCTTTTTCCCACTATTGAAGCTTTCTCGTGTTCGGCTACAATTAATCCGCCTCTTCCGCTTATGCTATCTGGTACTATACGGATGCGTATAGGACCTGCAGGGTCTATACGCCAGCCTTTTGAAAGCCTAGCCCGGATCGCATTTTCAGGAAGCGGAAAATCAGGCCGTCGGCGTTTCTCTTTAATGCAGAGGAGGTCAATTCCCAGGTCTTTTGGAGAACTTTCCCTTATGCTGGAAAGCATCATCATCTCCGATGCCCTTTTCAATTCCCTTATAGAGCCCTGTGCTTTATCGCTGAACTCCGGGGTGAAAAGAATGCTTGCTCCGACTTCTGCTCCTATACCACAGAGCGTGGCATTGACTCCTATTGTATCCACATCCATAAGTTCAGTGACATTGCCGACTCCAAGAAACACGGGAATCTCAGGATACATCCGGTGAAATTTATAATAGCGTACAATTGATTCGGTTATGTTATGACCTACAGGATCAAGAACAGGATCGGCTATAATTTTCTCGATTCCAAGCCTGCGGGCAGTTTCCACATTCTTGATGAGGCTCTCAAGGCTCCTATCTTCATCCAGGATTATAACAGCTGCAATCCCTGCCCTGGCAACGATGGGTCCGGCTGTCTCAAGATTCGTACTGTTGAGGCTAAGGACAAGGTCTGCTCCTGCTTCTACTCCTTCTTTTATCAGTTCAGGGTCAAGGGTATCTATGCTTATTGGAGCTTCTGTAAAGGATTTTGCAATGGACACAGCTCTTTTAGCCTGCATTGGAGAGGTATTAAGTGTAGCCCCAAGATCGATTATGTCTGCTCCCCGGGCGATAAAAGCTTCGATTTTTGCCTGAAGCTCCGGAGCATCCATCTCCATAGCTCCTACAATCTCTCCCATCACCTTCATGCGAGCCTTCCCCCCGATTTTTACACCTCTAAGTGTAAGGGGCGAGAGGGCTTCTTCTTCGTTTTTCTTTATTAACTCAAGAGCCATCTCCTTTCGGACATCAGCAAGGAGTTCACAGGCAGGGACTTTTTCGGAAAACTCGATTTCTCCGACAAACTGGAGTACAAATCCAAGGTCATAGGCATGCTTTGGCCCAAGCCTGATTTTACACCCCAGTTCCTCAGAAGCTTTTGAAAAATCTCCTGCTACAAGCCCTGGAAGCAAGATAAGGTCATAATCTTTAGAAAGGCCAGCTTCCTGAAAGGCTTTAATCAGTTTTTTAGGGGTGATAAAGGCGGCAATATCAATATCAGCGACCAGAACGTCAGCTTTTTCGCCGACTGCTTTTCTGACGGTATTTTCCGCAAGCCGCCCAGTTGCAATCAAAACTTTCATGCTTTTAGATAGAAGCGCTAATAAAAAAGAGTATCTGTTTGAAACGCGTGGGTTAAAAATTATCAGGGAATGAAAAGCCCGAACTTTTCAGTTTTGAGAACCCGGGCTTTTATTTGAGCCTGACTTAATTTATAAAATCAATGATGGACTCATCATGCTTTTTTCTAAGAACTCCTGTGCCGTTCCTTAACCGGTCTCCAGGCGTCAGTTTTCCGAACCTTCTTTCTTGCATGATGTCGGCTTCGCTTCTAGTTTCAAGGATTCCGGCTCCCGCCTGAGGACCCAGGATCTGGGCTGACTGAACCCCTGTCATGATAGCCATTACCCTTACCTTACCTTCATAGTCCTCCCTGACCCTTGCGCCCCAGATGACATTGGCGCTTGGGGAGAGTTCGTAGGTAAGCATGGATGCGATTTCCTCAGCTTCCTTTAGGCTCAGGTCAGGTCCGCCAGTTACATGGACAAGGCTTCCGGTTGCGCCCTTGTAGTCAACATCAAGCAGGGGGTGGTTTAAAGCAGTCCGCACTACCTCAGTGCTTTTATCTTGGCTTTTTGACTCTCCTACAAGCATAACTGCAACGCCGCCACAGCTCATTATAGTTCTGATATCGGCGTAGTCAAGGTTTATCAGGGAGGGTACTGTGATTGTCTCTGTAATTCCCTTTACGGTCTCGGCAATCAGCTGATCCATTACGGAAAAAGCCTGGTCTATAGGAAGGTTTGGTACGTAATTGAGTAGCCTGTTATTGTCCAGAACAATTACGGTGTCAGCTGCCCTGCGGAGTTCCTCAAGACCTTCTTCGGCTTTGTAAATCCGGGCTCTCTCAACTCTGAAAGGACTGGATACCATTCCTACAACGATTGCTCCCTGTTCCTTTGCAACTTCGGCAACTACAGGGGCGACTCCTGTCCCGGTACCTCCGCCTAAACCTGCGGTGATGAATACAAGGTCAACGTCCTTTAAAACTTCTTCAAGGGTGCCCCTCGCAAGCTCCGCAGCTTTTTTCCTGTCTCAGGGTAACCGCCTGCTCCCAGTCCTCGTGTAAGGGTTTTCCCAACGAGGATTTTCTTGTCAGCTCTTACATTATCAAGGTGCTGCTTATCGGTATTGATACAGACTGTTTCTGCGCCTTCTATTCCTATGTTATAGAGACGGTTTACTGTGTTATTCCCGGCACCTCCACATCCTACAATCATGATTCTTGGTTGCCCGAATTCTTCGAAGTCATCATCAGAAGATACATTCTTCCGATATTCCTTCTCTTTTTCGCTGAATTTCATTGCTTCCTGTACTATAGATTGCAATTCTATCCCCTCGACTGGATTTGTATCCAATGGTTACATTTGACTTCCCACCCTTTACACCAGGGGTCACATACCTTTCAATGCTCTGAGTGGAGTTATGAGATAACCTTTAAAACCTACTAAAGATTTTTTATACGTTATCTTTAATAAGTTGACACTCTAGTGAATTTAAATATTTCGGACATATTTAAACATCAATCTTAAATTGTTTATCAAGTTTAAATATATCACCCATAAATCTCATATATTCACTCTTTTACTTCTTTATAATTTAATTTTTAAAGATGAAGGGTGGGGGACCGCCAAAATGTTTATATATATCAACTTAATTTTTTATCGAAAGTTTTATTTCCTGCAGCAAAGCTCTCCTGATTATCCAAGTCAGGGCAATTTTTTAGCTCTTATCTTTATTCTTTTGATGCCACATTTTACTTCAGGCACTAAGACTGCAATCCTGTGATTTGTTTTTGATAAAACTTTCGATCTGGATTCTTACAATTTAATGAAACTGTTTATATTTATTACTTTTAAGTAGAATTCTCCTCTTAAAAACTGTTTCGGTATTATCCCGAGATTTCGGGGCTCTTGCTCGATTTTTGGATTAATGTTCTTTTAAATTAATATGAATGTCTCTACATTATAATTTGAATGCAATAAATAGCAGTGTGACTTTCTAATTTCATTTGTCTGAATTCATTCAAATTAATTTACCCAGTACGTTTGCCTTGAAGTCAAATATGTAACAAATATCACGCTAAAATTCTGAAAATGTATTATTTATAAAAATTACGCTAAATTAATGAGAGTTACAACGAGTCTATATAATCAGAACTAAAAAAACAGAACTAAAAAACAGAACTAAGAAAACAGAACTAAGAAAACAGAACTAAGCTATAATTCTACCCGGGTTTCCGAGAAAGCTTTAAGGCTTCAAAGCTATTTTTACCTTAATTGCCGGGATTTGAGTTACATTCCCGTGAATTCCAGTTAACTTAGTCTCCACGAATTTAGTTATCTTGAATTATGAACTTGAATTCAAAGTTATTCAGTTTTTAATCTGGAGTCAGAACAATGTTAAAAGCATTGATTTTCGATATGGATGGCGTTCTTGTGGATTCTATGCCCTTCCATGCCGCAGCCTGGAAAAAGGCTTTCTTTGAAATGGGTATGGAAATTCAGGATAGCGATATTTTTGCAATCGAAGGTTCAAATCCCAGAAACGGTCTTCCTCTGCTTATCCGAAAAGCCAGGAAAGAACCCGAAGCATTTGATTTCGAGGCTATTACCTCAATTTACAGGCAGGAATTCAAACGAGTCTTTGAGCCAAAAGCTTTCGAGGGAATGAAAGAATGCCTTGAAGTGCTTAAAAAGCGCTTCCTGCTTTCTGTAGTATCTGGCTCTGATCATGTTATTGTCCATAGTATAATTAACAGGCTTTTCCCCGGGATATTTGATATTGTAGTTACGGGAGACGACATTATAAACTCAAAACCCCATCCCGATCCCTTTCTTAAGGCTGTCGAGCTTCTGAATGTACGGCGGGAGGAATGTGTGGTAATAGAAAACGCCATCCTGGGTGTAGAAGCTGCGAAAAATGCTAGAATTTACTGCATAGGAGTTCCCACATATGTGGAGCCTTCACACCTTGATAAGGCAGACTTAGTAGTAGAAGATCATAGACAGTTAATGCAACATCTTCTAAGTCTTGAGCCTGCTAATGGGTTCAGGCAATAAAAATATTTATTTTTTCTTCAAAAAAAGAGCTGTGACCTCAGGGGTCACAGCAACGTTACTGCAAGGAGTTACAGCAACCTTACAGTTTCAAGATTTGTAAGAGCTCGGGTCTCAATTTTCAGTTTCTTGTAAATTGAGCTTGCCAGGTCAACACAGGCTTTCTCATCTCCATGCTCGGTAAAGACCCTTTCCGGACGGGGCTGCATCTTCTTGATATATTCCATAAGCTGTCTCCTATCGGAGTGACCTGAGAAACCGTCGACTACATGAACTTCCATGTTCAGCTTAATGATCTCAGTGCTGCCGTTTTTCCCTGCCATAGGGATTTCTTTCCAGCCTTTCTGGATCCTGCGTCCTATTGTCCCATCCGCCTGATACCCTACGAACACCAGAGAGTTGCGTGAGTCTTCGGCAAAGGCTTTGAAATAGTCCATAACTGGTCCTCCGTTCATCATACCTGATGTCGCGAGAATAACACAGGGGTGCGGATTCTCAATTATCTTCTGGCGCGCTTCGTGAGAGTCAACAGGCCTGAAGCACTCAGCCAGGAATGGATTCTGACCTTTCTGGAAGATTAGTTTCCTCAGGTCATTGTTCAAGTACTCGGGATGTGTAGCATGAATTGCGGTTGCTTCCCATATCATTCCGTCCAGATAGACCGGAATATCGGGAATCAGCCCTTTCCTTATAGACTCCTCAAGCACTATCATGACTTCCTGGCTTCGACCGACTGCAAAAGCCGGAATGAGGCAAATTCCTCCTCTTTCCACGGTATTTTTAACTACCATCTGGAGGTGTCTTTCAGCGTCTTTAAGTGAGGGCTGGAAAGCATTTGCGTTCCCATAAGTAGCTTCACTGACGACAGTTTCAACTCTTGGGAACTTATTGACAGCAGGATCAAAAAGCCGTGTTTTCTCATATTTGTAGTCTCCAGTAAAGACCACGTTATGGAGCCCGTCGCCTATATGGAAATGAGAAATTGCCGATCCCAGAATGTGACCTGCATTATGGAAAGTCAGTTTGATATCTGGAGCGATATCTGTTACTTCCTCATAATCCAGGGGAATTGTGTGTTTGAGGGTCTTTGCTACCATGCCTGATTCGTAGGGAATCTTCTTCCCTTCTTTTGCTGCCACATCAATGTAGTCGAGCTGGAGCAGAACCATCAGATCCCTTGTAGGCGGTGTACAGTACACAGGTCCATCATATCCGTACTTGAAAAGCAAGGGAACAAGCCCCTGATGATCCAGGTGAGCATGTGTAACTACCACCGCATCGATCTGATTTAAGGGAAAAACTTCAGGAACATACAGGTAAGGAGTCATGTTTTCGTCCGAACCTACATTGACACCACAATCGATCAAGACTCTGGACTCAGGAGTCGATAACAGGAAACAGCTCCTCCCTACTTCTTTGCACCCCCCAAGCGATGTAATCCTTATCCACTGGTCTTTTGAAGTACATTCTTTATGGATTTTTCTCCCCACTGCTCTTAGAATTTCTTTTCTTTCCTTCAGGTTGTTCCTCATAAACTCCCTTATATTTTTAACGGTACGGGATTTGATAGGGGGAGTCCGCGCAACCTTCGGAATCCAGCCGATTTGCTTTGTGATCTCACGGAGAGTGGCTCCATGTTTACCTATCACAAGGCCCGGCTTCTCAGCTTCAATGATTACTTCTCCAGAGTCAGGATCAAAATAGTAGCTTGTGATTACGGATTCTTTTGGGACAACTTCTTCGATTATAGAAATAGAGTCCTCAGGAGTAGCAAGTACCCTGGGATCGGGACGCATGGCAATCCGTGTCCTGAGCTCTTTTGCCAGGTTACGAATTATGTTCCCATCGTCTGCGAATTTGCGGGGCTCCTCAGTATATAATACAAGCTGAGGTCCCTCAAATTCCACGTCGGTAATTGTAACTCCTTCAGGTAGATTTTTCTCAATTTTCTGTTTGAGTTCTAATAACACGTCTTCAATAGGCATCAAGAATCTTCCTTTTTGTCAAAAAATGAAAAAATATGTAGGTGTTGAAAAAATAATAGTTTGAAAAAGATGTTAGTTTAGTGTCAAAATAAAAAAACCAACAATTTAAGTTATTAGGTTAATTTAGCTCTTATGGCTTTTACTTCCTCGGGGTCCAGCCTCCTGAACGCTTCTTTAGTAATGACCACTACATCGACATTTTCTCCGGACGCTGAGTCCCTTTTAGTTGCATTGTGGATTGCCCGAATAGCAAGCTCAAGGCCCTCTTTTACAGTCATGTCCTCCCTATACTGGTCTTCAAGTACTCCATATGCCATGGGAGAACCGGAACCTGTAGCTGAGATCCTTGTTTCTTCTATGCTCCCTCCAAGAGCGTCCAGAGAATAGATACTGGGTCCATTCTTGTCAACCCCTCCTATAAGGAGTTGAACCATCATGGGATAGTAGCGGTTGGCGTTTAAGAAGTTTGACATTAAGGTTGCAATACCCTTTATTGTCATTGATTCATTCCTGCGCATCTTGTAGAGCTGTGATTCTACATTTACGAGCCGGACAAGTTGCTGGGCATCCCCTACCGAACCTGCAATGGTCATTGCTACACGGTCATCTACCTGGTAAACCTTTTTTGCAGTTTTACTTGCGATGAAATTCCCCATTGTGGCTCTCTGTTCGCTTGCGAGCACGATACCATCGGTGCAAACTACTCCTACGGTAGTTGTGCCCTTTAAATATTTGTCATTATCCATAAACATACCCTCATAATAAGTTAAAAATGAGAAAATGTGGCTAAAAAAAATGCTTTAGTGAGGTGAGTATTTTTTAACTTAAATCGCAGGATTTAGCACTTCATTATCTCATTATTAATATCGTTATATATAAGTTTTCCTCCTCTTTTTTATTGAATGCGTCTAAATTTAAATTCGGAGGAAGATTTGGCAAAATAATTTCTTTTCTTTTTTCGTTACGGGATGTTCAGATCTCCAGATCCCCTGAAAAATCCTAAACTTAGCTGAAAAGTCCTTCTACCTCTTCAGCAAGTTTATTTACCCTTTGAATTACAATTTCAGGTACTTCTTGCTTGCGCATGAGCGCAATCCGCTCAGTTGTGGTTATTCTGCGCGTTCCCTTAACAAGGTTATCGGCATGGGCAACGATTTTTTCTTCCAGGCTTCGCGGGAAATAGTCATCTTCAGGAAGCCCTAATTTTCTTGCCTCTTCTTTTGAGATTCCTGCTCCTATATGTCTTTTTATTATTTCGGAAATCTCAGAATCTATTCCTATGTTCTTGGCTAGCCTGTACCCTTCTGCCGCATGATCGATTTTATGAGTTTTACATCTTCCAAAGTCATGCAATAGAGCCCCAATTTCTACCATTTCCAGGTTTACTTTATGTCCTGCTGCTATTGCCTTATTTGCCATCTCGACTGCAAGCGACGCAACTTCCTTACAGTGCTCGATAACGTTAGGAGCACATCCATTTTCTTCAAGTAGTTGTATTGCTTCGTCTCGCGTAATCAATATAATCACTCATACTGAACTAAGGGCATCTACGCGTTTCTTCAGGACCTTTATAAAGTGTGAATTGTCGTAGAAAACCAGGTCTTCTCCACACATAGGGCAGAGAAATTCGGTTTCCGTAGCTTCGTCAAAGAGGAGGCGAACACAGCCCTGAGGGCACGTATAGAAAACATTATTTTCTTCGAATTCAAGGCGAGTTTTCAGGTTTCGGAGCAATTTTTTCTTCTCCTTCATAAGCTGGTGCTCTATATCAGAAAAGTCCAGGTGCCAGAGGTATGTTAACCATCCGCTGTTTGAATCTCTCTCCCTGCGGCAGATTGCAAATTTATTCTCATGTAGTATGAAGAGCGTTCTCCTCACGGTGTTCAGCAGAATTCCGGTCTTTTCCGCTATTTCTTCATCTGTAACCTCTCCTTCGGGCATTTTTTCTATCATCTGCAGCCCTTCTTCCCCTACAAGGCTTATGAGATATCCTCTAATTACCTTGTCATTTAGATCGACCAATATATTCACCTCGTGAGTGCCAATATGAATTGGATATACCAGTATTAAAGTTTACATTACCCTTTTTATTCCGGAGACTTTCCTTAGCCTGAAAAAATTGAATTCCTTTAAGCCTGACTTACAACGTGCTTAGTAAATCCAGGTACTTTTCCTTCCGTCTGGTTTTTGATAAAAGCCTTTATTCTATCTGTCCCTCTTTTAAGCGACAGGACTGCTTCTTCTCTGGTAGAGGTGCACGCGAACAGGGAAGTAAGAGGTCCATCAGGCTCTACAACGGTTCCTTGGCATGGAATGTCAGCGCCTTTTTCCCTCAGAATGAGGTGCATGAGCTTTTCGTCTATAAAAAGCTCTCGATCTGAATAAATTACTCCTCTTGCAGCAAAACCTTTAGCTTTGGGTTTCTCAGGAAGATCTCCTCTGAAGCAGCCGACATGAGCCTCAAAAATGTTAATATTCATTGCTTTCTCGACAGTGTCAAGACTTCCCTGAAACCTCGGGTTTATCTCAAGTACTGAGGGTCCATTTTTCGAAACCAGGAAGTCCACACCGTTTGAGCCAAGGAGCCTGAATTCAAGCACCAATTCTTCAGCAAGGGCTTCCATTTCCTCAGCCTGATCGGTCTTGAATGGTGTTATGTTTCCACAATAAGCAAAAGGCAGCCTCGAAAGCCAGGGTACTCCTATTAACTGTTCGTTCACAGCTACCGAAAGAGCCTCGTTCTTTGTAGAGAGCAAGGAAACACTTGAAGGTATCCCTTCCAAAAATTCCTGAATAATAACCGTTTTTTCAGTAAGCTCGGAATTATGTTTGTGTAATTCTCCGAGACTACTTAAAAGCTCCTGTTTGTTTTGAGCAACCCGGTTGAAGATTCCTCCTCCGCCTGAAACGGGCTTGATCATGACCGGATATTCTATTGTATCCAGTTCCTCTGGAGAATAGCAGCGCGGGTGAGGGATTCCGAGGGCTTCAAGCCTTTTTGAAAGATACAGTTTGTCTGAAGCCTTCTGCATGGCATCCGGGCTGCTGGCAAGTACAGGGCATGGAATATCCTTATGGCCAAGCATCTCCAGTCCTGAACCCGGAACAATGGCATCAAATTCAATCCCGAATTCAGACATCTGGGCTTTTATCCGGGAAGTGTCGAGCTGGTGCAGTTCTTCTACGGTTCTGTACTCCAGAAGTGCAGATTTATATGCACATTCCTGCAGGTCAAGATCACGGAAAGCATCTATAGAGCAGACCGTATATCCAGCCCGCCTTGCGGAGCATACAACGTTCCTGGTGCTAAATCCGATCACAAGGATATTCTGCATATTTCCTCTTTCCGAACCTTTTATTTTGCCTGCGGAATCTCGGATTGTGTCAGTGCAAAGATCCCATATGAGGTTTTCAGGACAGGGATCTCGCTCCCTGCTTCGGCATTGAGAGACATCGGCTTCTTTATGGCAACGGTCTCATATGTTTCAGGATCAAGCACAAGAATGGCGCTGTCCTCGATTGAAACAAGCACTGTTAAAACCGCGTCCTTAATGTTACCGATTTTCTCTGCTCCTTTCAATTCTTCAGGGGTTGAGATAAATCGGGAGCCATTCTCAAGGGAAATCCCGTTAACTTTTTTTCCTGAGCTTTTGATCTGGATAATTTTTCCTCTGAACCTGATTACATCTCCTGGTCTGAATTCGGGAAGCCGCATTGAGAAAGTAATTCTGTAAAGATTTCTTCCATCTTTCATTCCCACAAGGGTAGGAGATTCGGAGAAGCTGCCCCCAAGTTCGGAGGTGATTAGCCTGCAGACCTGCCTGCTGGCATTCATGGAACCCATATACAGGTCAAGTCCCTCTTTTTGCTCCAGAGTCTCACTTATGAACGCCAGACGGTCACCCTTTTTTTTCATGCTCTCCATGGCTTCCCTGGCTATAGCCATGCAGCGGCTTTTCTCTCCTTCAGTAGGAAACCTGCCTGCCGCTCTGATCTGGATAATGGCTTCAAAGTATCTTCCGGATTCCCTGCTGCACATATCACAGGCTGTTCGCTGAATCCTTACCTCGGTCTCAGCTTCGGCATGCACAGGCTCTTCCCGGACTAAGGCATCGACTTCGGCTCTCACCCGGTAAATATAGGGTGTAATTTCTCTGGGCTCCATGTAGATCTCCACGTCTCCGGCTTCATTGTGGATGAAAAGGGCATTTTCTACAGCCTTCAGAACCACATCTTCAATGCTACCGATATTTTCCCAACGGCTTCTATGAAGGTGCGCTCCACAAGCTGGACATATCCTTGCATGGAGTACATGAGGCAATTCAATCAGTTTGAAAGTCTCAAAAAAACAGTCCCTGCAAACTGAGTCAAACAGCCTGTAACATTCTCTGCCGCATCTGGGGCATGTGATGAAATTCATCTTAAATCCTTACTTATAATCTTCTTGAAATTATTTATAATCTTCTTGAAATTATTTATAATCTTTCTGAAATTTACTTATATGCTTCTTGAAATAGTGATCCTTTCTTAAGTATTAATGGGCTTCTTGATAAATAATCTAAAATACTTATTTTTCGAGATCCTCAGGAAGAAAATCTCTGCAATATAATCTGAGCAATTCACCTGTTAAGCCTGCTCATTCTATTTAAAAATAGCTGGATTTGCGACTTTTACTTTTGAATATTCAGGCTTCCCTAATTCCCGGAAGCAAAACCAGCAAAATATATAGCAATATTAAAATGAATCAGTTATAGACAAATTTTAAAAAATATATAGTTTGAATCTCTATTAAATAGGTATTTTTTCTTATATAAATATTTTCCTCAATTTCCCATATCACCTGAGTCTCACAAGCCTTTTCAAATCTGTAAGTTTATGCTTTCTCCACCTTTAAAATCCGGAAATAGGGCAGCATAACTACCCTGATTCCATTCTTTCTGCCGATCATATCCTGTTTTCTTTGCTACTCTTGTTTTATTAGCAGTCTCTTTTACACGGTTACCTAATATCTGAAATCAAATATCAGCTTACACAACTTCAAAGTTTCATGTTCTCGATTTTGTATTTTAATACCCGTTGGGGCATTACATTCTATATTCTCTCGGCATTATCAGAGATATTCTATTTGAGCAGAAAAAAAAACAGTCACTTTTTACTAATTTGAGCAATAGAGTTGAGACTCTTAAAGCTGGATTTACCAAAAAGCTATAGCTAACCCAAAAGAGAAGCTAACTCAAAAGAGAAGTACTTAACCTTTAATAAAAAAAGAAGAAAATTCCGTGTCTTTTGACACGGATCTATATTTTCATATTCACGTTCGAATTTACTGTTTTGGAGGCCAGTTCTTCTCAAACCAGCCTGGGAGTCTTCCTGAGTCCATTGGACCGACCAGGACTCTTGCACCGAGTTTGTCCTCAAGGTCACCCTGGAGACGGGCAGCAAGACCCGGAATAATTACAGTGTTGTGGGTAACATCTTTCTTGAGGTCAAAGCCTGACTTTTCAAAGGCATCCTTTACTTTGTCAGCAGTCAGCTGACCGCCGGCAGCGGCTGCTTCTACACCAATACCATCGGTGTCAACTGCAAGCAGCCAGCAGGTGATGCCGTTTGAGGACAGGTCGCTCTCGACTGTGTAGTAAGTAAGAGCAAAGTTTGTTGTAAAGAGCACAGGGGAGTTCTCGTCCGGCTCTCCTACCTTGTACATCTTTGAGTCAACAGCTACAGGAGTCCTTGGGTCTGTGTAGATTGTCTCAGCAAGGTGCACTTCAGGCAGGGTGGCATATGGCTCCAGGCTGTGGAGAATCATAATGTCGCCGTACCTGATAGTGAAGATGGCAGCCATCGCGGTTTCCCAGTATGCGGCACTGACTGGGTCAGAAATCCCGGCCATCCAGGCGGTAATCGGCAGAGCCATGATCGGGTATGCGATCTCGGTGTCTCCCATAATGCCTGCTCTTCTTATCTTCAGGAAGTTGGTAAAGCTGTCTTTCAGACCCTGACCGCTTGGATAGGTTCCTGGGTCAAGGACAATATCTTTAATGCCTGCTTCTGCAAAGGTCTTTGCAAGAGTCTTGAGACCATCAAGATCATTGAAAGCTGAAACTACCACAGGCACATTGTACTCAAGGGCAAGTTCCCCTACTTCCTTCCAGTTGTCCTTGTTTGCAGCGTAAATCAGTGGATTCTTATCCTTTGCTACCTCAAGTCCAGCTTTAAGAACTGCAGGGTTGAAGGAACAGAGGATCATGGGTATGCCTACTTCTGAAACCTTCTTGACAGCTGCTGCAAACTTTTCAGGATCATTGGATACTGACCTGATTGCTACACCGTCAAGCAGCAGGTTTCGCCCGACATAAAACTTCCTGAAGTCAGCGACCTTCTTTGTCCTCTCGAGAAGTGCAGCCTCATCCATCGTGTCCGTCACATCGTAGAACATCTTCGTCTTGTTGAAGAAGGTCAGTTTGTGACGGTAAAGCACATCGTCGCCACCAATCTTGACCGCTCTGTCGCCGACACCGATTGTAATTTCGCGAATTTCAGGGGCGAGGAGCCTCTCAAGCTCTGCAAGCTTCTTGGCAAACTTCTTCTCTTTAACGAGAGGCGGGCACTGTGTTGGCTTGCCGGATCTGTCGATCAGTTTGGAAGCAAAAGCCATACAGGTTGCTTCACCACATTCTCCACAGTTGGTCTGCGGGAGGTACTTGTAAGCTTCTAATGGGCTGTTTATTTTCATGTTTTACACCTCCGCTCCAATCCAGTTAGCGATATCAACGGGCTCTGCCTCAATTGAGCCAAAGAGTGTCTGAGTCATGTGTTTCAGGACAGCAACTGAGGTTGGGTGCATCATCATGAAGAGGTCGTTTCCTGCAATTGCAAGGGACAGACCTGTAATGATTTCCCAGATTGGACCTCTGTATTCTCTGGGTCCCCAGTCAGAATCTTCCTTCAATGGTGAGCTAACCATCCAGGATTCACGTGCACCCCATGCGTTTGTAGTACCTGATGACATCGGGAAGGTCAGTTCATCGTCACCCATGAGGGCTGCAAGGCGGATACGCTCCATGTTGGTGTAAGCATAGTCCAGACCATAACCGAGGGCTGCAGTGGTTGGGTCCATTATAATTCTGTCTCTTGGCACGTTGCACTGCTTCATAAGTTTCCTGTTCAGTTCCTTCTGGGCGTTCATGTCCAGCTGAGTCCAGGAAAGGACATCGTGATCGTATTTTAATGCAGCCTCTGCGATTGCAGCGTAGTCCAGGTTCAGGCTTGCAGATGCAAGGAGGCAGCGCTCTCCTTCAGCGACTTCTGCTGCTTTTGCAAGAACCAGTGGGTCTTTCTGTGGGTTTCCTGATCCACCAATTGCTATTGGCACATCAACAGCCTGCAGAACCTCTTCGACTGTCTTAGCTGCATCTTTGGGGGATGTGTCCTTGATGAGCGGGTCGGTTGAAATCAGGTGAATAGTAATCATGTCAGCGTTGAATTTCTCAACGTTCTTCTTTGCCCATTCTCCAGGATTATCCATAACATCGTCATAGTTTTCCTTCACAGCCTTTGCAAGCCCAAGCCTCATGTCGAAAACGTCAATTGTGACCTGGTTCCTGTTTGGCATTGGAGCATCAGGGAAGAATGGAAGGGCTTTCTCACCACCGAGTAAAATTCTCTTTCCACGGCTTCCGCCGTCTGCAGAGGTGTTGCCTATTGGGACTTCCTCGACCTGGGTTGTCCATTCCTCTATGTTTGAGAATTCAAACTTGGCTGGAATGAGATCCTTAAGTTTGGGAGCTGCCAGAGCAGGGGAAACTGCAGCAGGAGCAGCTGCTGGGGCACCGACACTAACAGGGTATCCAAACATTCCTGCAATTCTTGCGAAATGCTGTGCAAGTACTGCACTCTCCTGCCCGAGGGCAGCAGCAAGCATTGGGTCAAAGCCGCCTAGTCCACCGAGATCAATCTCAATGTCCCCTTCTATAGTTACACCTTCGAGGGCTTCTACATTCATGCCCGCGAACATGTTTGTAATTTCGGATAACTTCATTTTCTTTGCCATGTAAACCTCACCGTTTCCCTAAGTTTTCCGTTTTTGCGAGTGACTGTATAATAAAGAATGTAACACAGGAGTTATTTCCTTACATTTCCCTGCAGGGATCGTGACATAAATTCCCTATATAGCAGGGTTTGCGATGGAAATGGCACCTGCTCCGTTATTATGGATTTGATATTTCTCAGGCTTTAAACAGGCAAAGAATCCTACTTTTTTTCCGGTATGATTTTTGCAGTCTAAAGATCCAAAAGAAAGGATAAAGATCCAAAAGAAAACTGGGATTAGAATCCCAGTTTTTTTACTATACTTTCAATTTCGACTGCAGCAATTGAATCATCCGGTATCTTAAAGAGAGGTATGCCCTTTATATCCATTTCCTCGATTTTAGGGTCGAGCGGGATCATACCTATCATATTAAGTTTCAGATCCTCTGCCAGTTTGATTAGCTCTTCTCGGTTAGCATCTGTAACCTTGTTTGCAATAACGTGAATTCTTCCAATATTTGAGTCCAGTTCTTCTACAAGCTCACGAATTCTTTCCGCAGTCCTGAACCCTCTTCTTGAGGCGTCAGTTACGACGATGAGATCATCGATATCCCTGATAATTTTTCGGCTGAAGTGCTCAAGTCCTGCTTCCGCATCAATGATAACCACATCATAGTTTGTGATCAGTTTATCCATTATGCCTCTTAGCAGATTGTTTACATAGCAGTAACACCCTGAGCCTTCTGGCCTACCCATAACCAGGAGATCATAACCAGGCATTTCTTCAATGATCTCATAGACCTTGCTCTTAAGTATCGATTCCTTATTCATATCGGGATTGTCAGGCTTTGGTTTTGTAATTTCAGCCTGTAAATACTCTTTTACCTCCCCGACAGTTTTTACATCCTCACATCCAAGGGTTTCAGGCAGGTTTGTATCTGCATCTGCATCTACTGCCAGCAGAAACTTCCCTTTTTTGGAAAGGTAGCGGATCAGAAGAGCCGCTACTGCTGTTTTACCAGTCCCACCTTTTCCCGTTATTGCAATTACTCTCGTCACAGAATACCCCGTTTATATTGTTTTTCTGTTTCAGGCTATTGCCTGTGCCTGTTGTCACTCAATTATTTCTTTTCCTTCTTTTCGCTGATGATCATCCTGTCGATCGTAATCTTTGCGTTCTTGAAGGTCAGTTTAATTCCACCGGCTCCTCCGGACATCATCGGCATTGCTGGCATTGCAGGCATCTGGAAGCCTGCTGCTGGCATCATCATTGGAGCTGCTTCAGCAGCTACTTCCTCTTCTTCCTCTTCCTCTTCTTCTTCCTCTTCTGCTTCAGCTGCCCAGTTTGCTACAACCGGGTGGTTCTTCTCCTTTAGGAAAGTTTTCAGGGACTCAATGTCCGTTACATCCTTTTCTGTTGCAATCTTATCCTTCATGTCATCAGGAATGGCTTCATCGATCTTTTCCTTGAGCATTGAAGGTAGCCATACAACTCTGTTCCATCCTCCATCAGCCTGGATGAACTTGGGGGAGTAGAAGTAGTTGATACCAATACCCAGGAATCCTACGATCTGCTTTCCGCCACCTGTCTGACCAGCCATTGTTGAGAAACCAAGACCGTTTGGAGCCATTCCCTGGTATTCTCTGTTAACCCAGCCTATACCGTCTACTTCAGGGATATAGAAGCCGACTACCTCGAAACATCCGCAGGATGTGTGAGGAGCATCGAAGAATGAGTGGAGTTTAATCTTGTCAAACTCGCCGCTTGAAAGCTTCTTGGCGACTTCGTTTACTCCTGAGTATTCACCGGTCTTGGCATCGAGGAGTTCACCCTTTTCAATTGCGAACTGTGGGCCTTCTGGGTCCACTTTTGCTGCTGCACGGCCGTCAAACCAGTTAATTGCACCGCAGAGAGAAACTCTGTCAGGGGAAACTACACAGACGTTTGTTGGAGCAAAGGACTGGCAGAGTGTACATCCGTAGAATACATCCACATCTTCGTCATGCAGGTCTTTCGTCCTGGCATCTCTTGCCTTGAAAATCTCCATTGCTTCTGCCATCTGTTTTTCGACTTCAGCCTGGTCAGTATAGAAGGTTACCTGCATCTTCTCGATGAAAGGCAGTTCTGTCTTGAAAAGCATCATAACAGCCTTTCCGAAAGGCTCGAATGAGTCCATCTTTGCAGCTGTGTCCTTGGAAATTCTCATCCAGACATCGTACCTCTGGTTCAGGTGCATAATGCCTTGGCAGTAGTTAATGAAGTCGTGTACACGCCTTTCGATGACAGACTCAAGGTCAGGCTCTACAAGTTCTCCGCCGACGTGGAAGATCATTGCCCAGGGGTAGGTCTTTCCCTCTTCCATATCCTTGAGGTCGGGACCGACAATCGTGACCTTGCCATCTTCGATCTCATCCATAGGCTTTGCACGGACAAGCTCAAGACCAAGTGACTTCGGGCCACCTAGTTCTACGAACATTCCTTCCTTTCTTACTCTTTCTCCTTCAAACATTGGGGAAATCTCAAATGGGAATTCTGACATTAATTTCGCCTCCTATAAATTTATAAAAGGTCAATTACCTCATCCAGTGCTGCAATATGATCTGCCTTGCTAAGGTTTCCGAAGGACATCGTTGCGTTCTGGATGTAGTTCCTGTCTATTGAAATTGATTTTACGTCACTGAAGTTCTTAACTGCTGATAGTACCTGGTTGATGTAATACTTCTTGTGGCCTAGGAGAATTATTGTATCATAGTTCCCGTTGCCATCAAGCCCTGGCCAGTCGGGGTCGGTCAGGTAGAAGCCAAGCTGGTGAAGATTGATGTACTTGGCATTGACATCCTTATCCACAAATCCTGGCATTGAGGATCCGGTTGCTGCAATTGGGATGTTCTTTGCTTTTGCAATCTTCACTGCGCGGTCAAGAAGTTCAGGGTCGAGAACTCCAGTGCCTACCACGAAAAGTGGTCTCTTTGCCTTTGAGATCAGCTTGGCGGCAACTTCCGTGGTTATAGCCTTTGAAGTCTTTACACCATAGCTGGTGAACAGTTTGGTGTTCTTAGTAGTGTCAACCATCTTCAGGCCTCCTTGCAAAGTCTCTTAAGGTTAGTTGGCTGCGAAGAGACATCGAATTTAATCTTCGGGCCGGAAATGATCTTCTTCTTCTTCCAGTCGATCTCCCATCCGTGCTCGGTTTCAAGCTTCTTCAGGAGCTCTTCACGCCTGGAGAGAGGCAGGTCAGCTTCGTGCCTGACGAACTTCCACCAGTCTTCCGGCAAAACACCAAGATACTTCTCGCTGAGTTCTATCCAGTGGGTGAGCTTGATGGACCTGCCCATGTTGTTGTCGGACGGGCGAATACAGTTCTTTGCCAACAATACACAGGCTTCCTGCCAAGTCTCTGCAGTTGTGATAAGGAACTCTGGAGATGGCGGAATATCCAGTTCAGAGCCGTTTCTGCTGTCGTAAACCTTCCACTTGTTCTCATCATAGGTCTTGGCGATGAGTGCTCTCCTGTACTTCCCACTGTGAGGTCCGAGCACTGCAGGAATACCATACATGTTGCATCCTGTACCGATAGCTGCTGCCTTCTGTGAGTAAGCACCCCATGCAAGTCCTACTGCACCTACACGGTTTAGTGTGTAGTCAGCGATCTCGGCGAGGTTGCCTGAAAGGTTTCTGCCTGCAAAGATTGCGGCGACCTTGTGGCATGTACCTGAGATGTGAGAGTTCGAGACACAGGAACCGGTGTTGAGGATGTTACCTCTCTCGAATCTGCCTGGGAATCTCTCGTAGAGAGTCTTGCCGTCAGCATCCTTGTACATACCGATGTCCATTGCGGAACATCCGGACACTGCAACGATATAGTTCCTGTTAAGGAATTCCTCTGCAATTCTGTATACATCCTTGGAGCCTGCAGGGTAGTTGGCACAGCCGATAATTGCGATAACACCTGGGGTGGTACCCATAACCAGGTTCAGACCTTCTGCACGAATCTCGGCGTCACTTACCTGACCTCTTCCTGCTCTTACCAGACCTTTCTCCTCGGCAATAGCCTTCTGAGCAGCCTTATCAATGACACTCAGGATCGGTATCTCCTTGTTACAGACCTGTTCACACCTGCGGCAGCCTACACAGAGATCGTGGAGGAAATCCAGAGCAGTAAAGTCTCCTTCCTTTGCAGCCTGGATAGCATCGGGGATGTCCAATTCTTCTGGGCATGCGAGTGCACATTCTCCACATGCTACACACTTGGCGACAAGGCTTGCCATTTCTTCGTCAGAGGGGATTGCTGAGATTCCTTCGCGGAGTGGAGCCATTTCCATGGCAAGTCTCGGTACGAGTTCTCCGAGCTTTTCATAGTCCAGCATTACACAGCCCGGTATCTTTCCAGTCTTAATGTCTTCAATGATTGCATCCACATCGTCATTTGTCCTGTCTGGCAAGCCATACATGACTTTCTCATTGGATGCGATAACTGGTATCTTAAGTTTCTTTCCTTCTTCTACAAGGTCAGCTCTTACACACTGTTCATCAATAACGATTACATCAGGTATTCCGGAGCGGACAACCTTGAGTTCCTTTGAAATGGTACCGACAATCTTTGCATATGGGGGTTTCCTGTCTTCTCTCTTGTACCTGGTCATGTCGAATGCGGTACAGCAGAGACCTCCAATTTCCATCTTGTCAGTCAGGTTGTTGTCTTCCATGTAGTCCATGATATAGGTGACACCTGCAACGTTGTGCCCAATAGCTATGATAACTGGCTTTGAGGCATCAAGCGTTCCCATACCTACTTCTACAAGAGGAGCTTCAGGGTCAGATTTCGGGAAGCCAAGTGCAGTAACCTGAGCAATATCGGAAACTTCCATTCCTACGTGGTCCAGGATTCCAGCAAGCATTGCCTTGTTATCGTAGTCGATTGCTGCTCCTTCCTGTCCTGCGTGTACAGTTGCAAGTAACTGACCCAGCTCTTCCTCTACATACTCCATTATTGGTTTGAGGTCTCCAAGGGTCTTTGGCTGCCTGCCCGTGATAAGCTGGATGTTGGGGGCAATCACATTTGAGGCACCCATGTTAATTGGCATGTCCTCCCCAAAGATACTAATAATGTGATCGAGCAGGTGGCGTCCGTGGGCACTGTGGCATGCACAACCTGTAATACAGCGCAGGAAGAACTCTCTTGCAGCCTGGCCTTTCATGTCCAGACCACAGGCACCTCTCCTGTTTCCTTCCAGGTTACACGGTCCAAATGTACAGTAGCAGCACTGGTCGCACATGGGGGTATACACTGGCTCATAGCGGTCAAACAGTGTAAAACTCCAGTCCCTTACTGTAGCAGCTGTGGGGAAGGGGGTCGGTCCCATTGGGCCAAGCTCTTCTTCTGCTTTTTCGGCGGCCTCCTTTGCTGCACCTACAATGTTATTAATAGTGATCTGAACGGATTCCAGATCTTCTATAGAAAAACTCCCGGTAGTTAGTTTGCTCATTTGAGCTTTACCTCCTAAATTTGTTTAAAGTCGACTTCACCAAGACGATTGCAATTTATATTATTCGGCTTATTCTTCATGATTATATATTATGTATCTGCCGTCTCCTTTATATGTTACAATCGTTTAAATAATACTTCTCTGATAAAATGCTTTTAACGAGTTCTTTCAATAATTAAGCATTTTATCAACGTTTTTTTCAAATAAACCGTTTTTAAGGGAATATTTTCCTTGTAAAGTCGTTTTTTAGGGCTTTAACGCTCTTCAATACCTTTTTTACGCCCTTTTTTCTCAAAAAAACCGTTTTTACCAGCGATCGAGACCTCAATCCTAAGACAGGGTCGCTACCGATGGATAATAAACACTAATTAAATGTCTTAACGTACCAAATCTATATAACATTTTCTAATTTGTAGCATGCTATTTCGAGAAGGGTAAAATGGAATATTCGAAATCAGTAAACTCTAAAAACTTATTTTATCCTATTATACAAAAACTAGAATTGAGGCTCTGGATGCTGATTTTTTATTACGATTCCATGGAATGCTGATAATTTCTTTTTTTAGTGTTATTATTTCTTACTAATTAGTCTTTTTATTCACTTATGAAACAAAAAATTATATGAATATTTGCTACCGAATAGTAGTCTTATTCTTAGACAAAACTTATTGTTTAGAAGAAAATATAATTTTAAATTATATTTCAAATTTTATAATTTTACGAACAATAAATAAATGGAAAATTATTTATAGGCTTAGCAGTGCCATGCGGCTTTACACTGTGAACGCCGTAGACTATTTTTTGTTTTTTCAAGAAAAGGATAAATATAATCTTTTCATTTAAATATTAATTAATATATTTTCCGAATTGAATAATGTATACCTCAATTTAAATATGATTTATTACTTGAATGATCTTATATGAAGAGATCTGTTCTTAACTTGATCACTCTTGAATAAACCTTACATAGATATGTCCGCTTTTCCTGAAGAGGTCTGTTCCTGGAATAGTATAATATTTCTTCAAAAATTAAGTTTCTAATCCATCTTTAAGCTTTGGATTTATCTCATTGAAGGGTTTAAGTGAAGAAAAATCTGCCTGTTAAACGTAAAATCTCTTAAAATAGAATTCTATAATTAAGATGAGCATCTAAACCAGTGTATCCGAAATTCACAGGCTTCTTAGAGCCCTTGGGTTATAAGCTAGTAAATTCTGGTTCATAATCGGTTCTAATTAACATTTTACTCCACAAATAATAACATATTACATATTACAGTATTCAGTCAACTATCTCACCCTTCAAGAGTAAAATCAATTAAAATGAGACTACTGAATCTTAAATGACATAACTGAACCATTTTGAGCTGAGATCACTTTATCTGGGTTGCTGTTGAGGTACTCTTATTGCCTCATATTAACTCACTTTTATATTAACTAATCGGGAGAGAAATTGGAAATATGTTTGAACTTAATGCATTTTATATTCCTGGAGGTGGAAAGTGTGGAGGGTAAAAACTCTATTCTGGCAAGCCCAACGATGGTAATCATTATTCTCTGCACACTTTCATTCTTCCTGGAGATGATTCCGTATGTAGGCTACTTCTATGTTAGCGCTTTTCAATTTGACCCTAATTATCTCGTGACAAGACCCTGGACACTTGTCACATACATGTTTTTGCATACCAGCTTATTGCATCTTTTATTCAATATGCTTGTCCTGTACTTCTTCGGGACTGCACTCGAAACCCGAGCTGGAAACAGACAGCTTCTGGCAATCTTTTTCACCTCTGGGATTCTGTCAGCAATAGGGTACACCTTTTTAAGTGGGCCAATTTTCAATATCTCACCTGGTCCAATGATTGGTGCAAGTGGAGCGATCTACGGAGTCTTTGCAGCTCTTACAATGCTTGAGCCGGATGTTCACGTCTATGTCTACTTTATCCCAATGAAGTTAAAACATGCTCTTGTGCTTTTTGCTCTCTTTGACTTCCTCATGGCTGGCTCATCAGATATGATAGCCCATACAGCTCACCTTAGCGGCCTTTTTGTTGGTCTTTATATGGGACTTCGTATTAAGAAGATTCAAGAAAATACTGCAAGATCCAGATACATCGGCAGGTGGTAAATCTGGGAGAGGATAACCTTCCCGAAAATACATACTATTATCCAAGACCCGAGCCTGGAGAGAAAATCCCTATCCAGGTGTTAAATTTCAGGAGGCTATTTGCAGCCTGGTCTCCTGAGTTGAAAAGAACTTTATACTTCGAAAAACCGCCTGAGGATGAAAACCTTAAAAGGTTAAGGGAAATTGTTCTTCTCAAGGTCTATGACTGGCTTGCAGGTAGGGAAGGATTGATTGAGCTTAATGACGCAGAATTTGAACAGTTTATGCAGGTTTATGAGGCTTTTTTAGAGAAACTCGGAGAAATCCAGTACTTAAGGCGTAAAAAAGGACGGAAGACCGAAAATCTCTTTGAACTCAAAGAATCTCCGTATGTCATCCGGGAAGTAAAAAAGGGACCTTTCTCCGATAAATTATAATTCTATAAATTATATATCATGTTTTTATAAGTCGGAGCTTTGTCCTGACGGAACTTTCTTTCCGTTTTTTTCGCAGGAAAAGTCTCCAGTTTATCAGCCTATTGATTTGCATAAGAACAAAGTCACAAACTTTGTTTGTTTAATATGCAAATGTTTTACTCAGAATTTGGTTGCCTTAATATGCAAATGTTTTACTACAGAAAAGCAGATATTAGTATTAACTAATTATGCAAATTGCGGTACTAGAATTATTAATCTTAGAGATTCGGAACTTTGAACCCCAAAAGTAGTATTTGAGCCATTAACTCTCATCGGCGGATTGGAGGGCTGCTATAAATGTAGCTTTTCCCCCAAAACTGGCGATGTGCAGTCATATAGCGCAAACAAATAATGAGTGCAGGTTCCGTGAACTGCAAAATCACAGAGGACATTGATGATGAAACCTGTAAAAAGCGGAATTGATTCCATCTCAAAATACCTCCGCTCGAAAAAAGAAATTGGCAGGCGGAAAATAGGACTTCTAGTGGATGGTCCGAATATTCTCAGAAAAGAATTTGATGTAAATCTCGAGGAGATAAGGGACGTCCTCAAAGACTATGGAAATATCAAGATCGGGCGTGTTTTCCTAAACCAGTACGCCTCTGACAAGCTTGTGGAAGCTATCGAAAATCATGGGCTTGAGCCTATAATCTGTTCCAGCGATGTTGATGTGCGCCTTGCAGTAGAGGGCATGGAGTTAGTACATAACCCCAATATTGACACCCTTGCAATCGTGACCAGGGATGCGGATTTTAAGCCGCTGCTGAACAAGGCAAACGAACATGGCAAAGAGACTATTATCTTTGGGGTTGAGCCCGGTTTTTCCACAGCGCTCAAAAATTCTGCGGACTATGTTATCCTTATGAAGAAGGATAGAACGAGCAGTTATGATGACTCTGATGGGGTGAGCTCAGGTGAAGGAGAAATTGATGCAGCGGAATATCAGGACAGCATGTATGAAGGATCCGTAGATAAAACCTGTGTAGAAAAGACCTGATTTATACTGCCTTTTCTAAATTCCTTTTCTGCTTTTTATGGATAATTGACGTCTACGCCAAGGATATTTTTTTCTCCAGCAAAAACATCCCTTGCTATTTCAGCACAGCCTATTGCAGCATGCCACTTTCCGAGACACAGGCATTCCTGCCCCAGATGTGCACGGATTTTTTTCTGTACATATTCATATTCCCCTACTGATCCTGCAAGAAAGATCTCTCCGGTTACCTCATAGCACTTAAGAAGAAGCTGCATTGAGGTAATTTCCATAGCTGCAAACAGTGCAATTGTATCAAGGGCAAGAAGGGCGGGACCTTCTTTTTTTCTGGCTGCACTGAGTAATTCTTCCCTATCTTTGTACGGGGTCATTTTTAGAACTCCTGCTTCTATAAAAGCCTGGTTTGCAGTGCAGTATCCGCTATCCACATCCCTGATCGCTTGCAGATCAAGAGGGCCGTGATGGACGCCTGGGGCAAATATGCAGGCATCGATTGCACCAACTACCTTGCCATCGGCGACGGCAAGAGTAACAGTGTTTGAGCTTATGTCGGAAACTACGAAATTCTTATAGCCAAGGCGGAGGATATGGTAAGCAATTCCTAGTTTCTCCGGGCTTGTGAGGTGGGAAAATACCTTCATTCTGGGGTCTACCTTGCTCTCAGCATGAAGACCAGGGATTGCTATTGATGGAATTCCTGAGTTCCGGATGGCATCAAAAACTCTTGTACCTCCACCGGTTTTTTTTCCAGCTCCTTCTATGCTTTTGAGCCCTCTTCCTTCCAGGTTTCTTACATCCTTTATTGAGGAAAAACCGTCTCCCATTGAGTACGTTAGTGCAATCAGGTCAATTGCCTCACATCTGACTTTAAAATTCTTCTCGATAGAAGCCAGAATCTCATTTTCGGACATGGAAGCTGCCTCATTCCTCCCAAGCTCAAAGGTCAGAACCTTTTCCCCTTCTATCAGAGCAAAACGTATTGCAGTTGTGCCGTGATCAATCCCTATATACGCCAATATTTGTCTCTCCCTTAACGCCTCAGAGGGCAGCTCTTAAGATTTCATTGAGTTCGTTCATAATCCTATCTCCCTCCTCTGCGGTCCCAACTGTTGTTACCAGTCTTATTTCCTGGAAACTCCTGCCTTCAGAGAGCAATAGCCTCAAGTTCCCTCTTACATCCGCACGCAATACTTTTCCGGTCAGACTTCCTCCTGCAGCGCCTTTTACGGAAATCACGGATGGGATTACCTTTTTTATCTCAGGATGCTGGCTTACCAATTTTACAAGCTTTTTACCAGCCCTTCCCCCGATAATTGTCGTATGGGCTCCACCAAGCTTATTTCTTGAGGATTTTTGTGTGTTTTCTTGTAAATTATTTTTATTTTCCGCCATTATGGTCAAACCGGTAATCTATTCTCCTGGCAGCTTTTTTACATCTCTTACTTATTCTTTTATATTTATTCTGTGTATCCAGTCATTCGGTTAGAATCCCAAAAAGGTCTTTAGGGGCTATAGATTTCATATTAATTTTTGCCCTGATGCCAGGAGTTGTAAAAAGAGCTGTTCCAGAATCGTGAGAAATTTTATTTGATCCTGGATCATTCCGTTTTTTTGCTCCTTTAAAAAATTACTTTTTTCTCCGGAAAATCCGGTTACAAATTAAAATCAGATCTTTTCAAGCTCCTTCATGCTTATGAGCTTGATATTCTCCTTCTCAAGCGTTTCAATTGCTTTTTCGATGTCATTTACCCGGACTATTAAAAGGGCTTTCTGCTCTCTGGTAACAAAAGCATATGCATAGTCAATATTAATATTGGCTTTTCCGAATATTTCCGCAATACGGGACATGCTGCCGGGCACATCTTCCATTTCGATACCAAGCACGCTGGTTTCAGATACAGTAAACCCTGCATCACGGAGTACACTGTGCGCATAGTCGGACTTGTCCACAACCATGCGGATTATCCCGAAATCTCCGGATTCAGCAATGGTAAACGCCCTGATATTTATGCCAGCATTTTTTAATTTGCTTGCAACATTTGCAAGTCTGCCAGGCTTATTTTCCGCAAAAAGGGAAATCTGCTTTATAATTTTCTCTTCCATTCCAGCACCCATGTCCTTATATTACTTGTTCTTATTTTCTCTTACTTTCTTTTTTAATCTTTTTACTGGAGTATAATATAAGTCTTTATGCGTCTTTTAAGTTTGCACGCAGTTTCCATTTTTATAATTTGCTAATTTATTTCATATCTGGCAACTTTATCTCATACTCGGTAATTATTGCCGCAACTCTTTTTTATATCTGACGGGCTTCTATTAAAATTCTGAGATGCCTGAACCAAAAAGAAAAACCTGAAGAATATTATTATCCTCCCGGTATTGTTTTCATTCAATCTCTATAAACTCTCAAATCTTTCGTTTGTCAATAACTTTCTTTGATTTTCCTTCTGAACGAGGCAGCGAGCCATGTTCCACCAGCTCCACCTCAACCGCAAGATTGAGCACGTTTTTCAATGCACTTGAAATCTTCCCTTTAAGTTCCATCATGTCTGACATCTTATCGCTGAAAGCCGACTCATGCATTTCAATCTGAACCTTCATTGAGTCAAGGGGACCAATCCTGTCTACAATAATCATGAAATGGTTTCCGACTTCAGGAATCTTCATAAGGACCGATTCTACCTGTCCTGGGAACACATTGATTCCGCGCACGATAATCATGTCATCCGAACGCCCGCTTATGCGTGCAATTCTAGGATGGGTTCTTCCGCAGGGGCAGGGCTCTGAGAACTTTCTTGTAAGATCCCTTACCCTGTAGCGGATAAGAGGCATGGCTTCTTTAGTAAGAGTCGTGATCACAAGTTCTCCGGTTTCTCCGTCCGGGACAGGCTGTCCTGTCTCCGGGTCAAGGATCTCAATAAGGAATTTGTCTGCCCAGATATGAACTCCGCACTGTTCCGAGCATTCGGTAAAAAGAGGACCGCTCATTTCCGAAGTTCCGTAAATATCATACGCTTTTATTCCTGACTCGGATTCTATGCGTCTCTTGAGTTCCTCGGACCAGGGCTCAGCTCCGAAAAATCCCATTCTTAATTTCGTATCGCTTCTGAGATCGATATTTAATTTTTTTGCGGTCTCTATCATATAAAGGAAGTAAGAAGGCGTGCAGGCTATAGCAGTAACGTCAAGGTCTCTCATTAATTCAAGCTGACGTTCGGTATTTCCGGAACTTGTAGGCAGGACGGTTGCACCAAGCTTTTCACTTCCGTAATGGGCGCCGAGCCCACCTGTAAAAAGCCCATACCCGTAACTTACCTGAAGAATATCATTTTCCCCCAGTCCCACAGAAGTAAATCCTCTCGCAAGGGATTCAGCCCACTCTTCAATGTCATGCTGGGTATACCCCACCACTGTCGGTTTTCCTGTTGTACCCGATGAAGCATGGAAGCGGACTAGTTCTGTGTTCGGGACGCAAAACATACCTGTTGGATAGGTGTCTCTGAGATCCTGCTTAACTGTAAAGGGTAACTTTCTAATATCATCAAGAGTCTGGATGTCCTCCGGTTTAACACCATGTTCGTCAAACCTTTTTCTATAGAAAGGAGAGCGTTCATACACATAATGTACAAGTTGTTTCAACTTTTCTTCTTGCAACTTCTTTAAATCATCTATAGGCATTGTCTCGATTTCAGGATCCCAGTATTCTGGCATTCTTTCACACTCTGTATATCTTGTAATTGGGCTCTTAAGCTCATACCCAATATTTTCTTTGCTTTTCTCATATATATTTAATGTTCCTTCAAGGTCATGTTCAAGTCCATGTCCTCTCTTCTATCTTTTTCTTGCCTTCTTATTCCGGACTCTCAATATCTCAAGTGGATATATCTCCGGTAATATATATGAAGATCAAGCTGGACTGATTTGAAGATTATGCTAGATTCTATATAAATATTAGCTGTAAAGCTGAAAAAAATTTAAGCAAACCCTGAGGTTAATCGCATAAAAAGAAAAATTTTTACCGGCAAGACTTTTATGAGTCCTGAATGACACAATAAATTCATTCATGACATAGTAAATCCATCTATGAAATAGTAAATTCATTCATGCAGATAAATTCATTCATGCAGATAAATTCATTCACTGCAGACAAATTCATTCATTGCAGATAAATTCATTCATTGCAGGTAAATTGTAGAAATCAGAGGTTCTGATACTTTGAGGATGACCAGAAATTGGAGTTTGTTCTGGATTACAGCATTTAAAAATATATTCTTAAATGTAATTTTCTGGAGAACGTTCTGGAGTATAATGTCTTAAATTGCTTTTAAGCTAAGATTCGTTTACTTCTAAGATTCGTTTACTTCTAAGATTCGTTTACTTCTAAGATTCGTTTACTTAAAAGTCACTCATCTTCGAACTCGTCGAGTTCATCCTCACAAGATATTTCTCTTGCCTTTACTCCAAATGAGGCTTCAAGAATTTTCTTTGTTCTTTCCCTGCACTTATTCAGCACTTCTTTCATGTCTGCAATAACGTCAATTCCGGCAGCTCCTGAATGTCCGCCGCCTGTGCCGTTGTATTCGTTACTTATATCTTCCATTAGCTGGCCAAGGTTAACTCCGGCGTTTACAGCATCACGCTTCGCTCTTGCGCTCACTCTGACATTCTCACCTTTGGCTGTGCCAACGAAAGCAATATCTGCTCCGATATTAATTAGCATGGAAGATGCAGAACCCCCAAAAGAGCTGACATGGGAGGTTGCTATAATCATATCCTGTACTCTATCGAGCTCGACGCGGCTGGCGGCTTTCAGGATAGCTATCCGCATGGAGATATCCTGTGGAGTTGCAGCCATAAGGTCAAGCACCTCCCCATACTCGACGCCGCTGTCCTCAATAATTTTTGCCACTGTCCGGAATGTGTCTGCAGATGCATGTTTGAAGTGACCAGTATCAGTAACTATTCCTGTAAGCATCCCGATCCCCACACGCCGGTTAATCGGGGCTCCCATTGCTTTTAAGATATTGTAAACTATTTCTACGGTAGATGTACTGTTCCTGTGCAGGTAAAACTCGGCATTTTCTGTTAGAGCTGTGGTTGTGTGGTGATCAATTACGCAATATTTTGTAAGCTCCAGGTCGTTCAATTGCGCTTTTGTCGAAGTATCAACCACAACGACAAAACCGTAATCAGCAGGATTGGGTTTATCCACAACTTCAATCCCGAGTCTATCTATAAGCACAGAAGCTACGCGGTTGCATCCATCTACAAGTCCGATAGTACCTCCGATAGCTTCTGAAAGGGCAAAAGCGCTGCTAATCGCATCCGGATCTGCGTTCCGGTGGCACAGATACAAAATGTTTTGATAGTCAAGGAGCCGGTTGAAAAACTCCGCTTCATCAACTTCCATTGTCCACTCTGGCTATCGTTTTTATAGGCATTGATCTCCCTGGATTCAAGAACTTTGGGATTCCGTTGATTTCTATCTGAGTTAACAAAGCATTTTATTTCCTGTTCCATATGCGGGAACGAAAAATAAATTATTGTGCTCTTTTGGCACCCAATGCCTGCTGGACTTGCTCCTGAAGCTGTTTAAAGCGGGTTGTGAGCCTTTCTTCCTGCCTAGAGATGGACTGAAGCCTGAGTGAAAGCGTCTCTTCCCTGTCTTTCAGCTTTGTAATAGACTCCCCTTTGCTCGTTCTTATTACCAGCTCTCCCACATTACGATAGACTATCGCATCGTCAGTGAGCCTTTCTAGCTCCTCAAGAGCCATCTTGGCTTCTTTCTGCATAGCCTCAATCTGTGATTTTTGCATTGCTAGAGCCTGGATCTGCTGCTGGATCTGCTGAAGCTGTGCAATCTGGTTCTGAACTTGAGGGGGTAATTCTGTACTCATATTATATTCACCTGAGTCCTCAATAAACCTGAAGGGATTTTAATGTTTCTGTCCTTGCAGTTTCTGAAAAATCCCCTTTCGTCACCTGAAATTAATCTGGAGCCTCAATTGCTAATAACTAAACAACAGGTTAACCTTCGGACCGTATAATTATTTTTATATAGAAGATATTAATTTTAATCCGAGAATTTAATAAAAACTGCCCGGGAGAGAGTAATTATAAAATTCTCTGTAAATATATATTATAAAATTCTCTGTGATATTATAAAAATTCTCTTTAGAATTGTAATTCTCTGTAAATATGTATTATAATAACATTTACGAAATTCATTTAGCCAAAAAATACCTAAAAAAATTATTTAATAAAAGTGATTTATCAAAAAAGCGGTTTAATAAAAAATATTGTTTAATAAAAATCATTTGACAAAAAAATCATTTGACAAAAAAATCATCATAATAACTTATTTAACAGAAATTTATTAACAAAGGATGATCATGGGTAATTATAATATTTCCATTAAATTCAATTAACTCATTAAGGTTGATTTGAGCTTTAAAATGGCTGATATACAGGAGATATTAGATAATGGAAGAAGATGAAAATTTTAGAGATATAAAATCCCTGCTTGAGAAGTTCACAAACGCTCATGGAATCTCTGGTTTTGAGCATGATATCAGGGAACTCCTCAAAAAGGAACTTGAGCCCTATGTTGACAATATACGAAAAGACTGCATGGGAAACCTTATAGCTGTCAAAAATGGAAAAGGTCCCTCTATAATGCTAGCTGCCCATATGGACGAAATCGGGCTCATGGTCAGATATATTGATGATAACGGCTTTCTCAGATTTATCGGGATTGGGGGATGGTTTGACCAGACTCTTCTTAACCAGAGGGTTATGGTTCACGGGAAAAAGGGTTCGATTCCCGGAGTTATCGGCTCCAAACCTCCTCATGTAATGAAAGATGAAGACAGGAAAAAGCCTATTAAGCTTGATGATATGTTCATCGATATCGGGGCAAAAAACAGAGAGGATGCTGAAAATCTTGGAATCGAGATTGGCACAACAGCCTCAATCGATCGGGATTTTGTATCCCTGGCAAACGGAAAGGTAACTTCCAAAGCTTTTGACGATCGTGCAGGTCTCGCGATCCTTGTTGAAGTTATGAAGCGGCTTTCCAAACATAAAATTGAAGCGAATGTCTATGCCGTAGGTACTGTTCAGGAAGAAGTGGGGTTAAAGGGTGCAAAAACCTGCGCTTTTGGAGTTTGTCCGTCTATCGCACTTGCCCTTGATACAACTATTCCTGGAGACCATCCCGGAATTACTAAAACCGATTCTTCACTTGAACTCGGGAAAGGTCCTGTAATTACCGTAGCCGACGCGTCCGGAAGAGGTCTTTTAGTTCATCCACAGATACTTAAGTGGCTTAGAGAAACTGCTGCTGAAAATAATATTCCCTATCAGCTTGGAGTCGGATCAGGAGGTACGACCGATGCAACCTCAATACACCTCACAAAGGAAGGTATCCCAACAGGCACGGTCAGCATAGCCACCCGATACATCCATTCTCCTGTTGAAGTTCTGGATATGGCAGATGTTGAAGCATGTGTTTCTCTGATAGTAAAAGCAATTGAAAACGTAGGCAAGTATTTCTAAGCTTTTTCTTTCAAATTTTTCTCTTATTTTTCTATTTTTTTCTTTTATTCTAAATCTTTCTGAGTAATAATGAAAAAGGGAATACGTATTAGATAGACGATTTTTCTTCTTTTTTCAGGTTTAGTGTATTGTTAACTGGAAACTAAAAATACTATGGTCTGCTATTAAAGAAGAGTTTTCAGAGAGCTACGGCAAAAACTTGGGGATCTTCCTGAGGAAGCCGTGTTCCTGAGAATAAAATATATGTATTTGTATAATAAATAAAAACTGCAAAATAGGACATAATATTATAATATAATAAGTATATTATGCGAATATTATTTGCAGTATTGTTGACAAATCTATATTAATAAAACAAAGACTGAGGGGATTATATTATTCGAAAACATCCGCTTTCTGGACACTACTTTGAGAGATGGTGAACAAACACCTGGCGTTGCGCTGACGAAGGACAAAAAGCTCTTAATTGCCCGGGCTCTTGACGAAATGGGAGTCTCGATAATTGAAGCCGGTTCTGCAATCACTTCCGAAGGTGAAAGAGACTCCATCAAGGCTGTTGCAAACGCAGGGCTTAATGCTGAAATTTGCAGCTACTGCAGGATTGTAAAGTCCGATGTTGATCGTGCTCTTGAGTGCGATGTTGACTCTATCCATCTTGTAGCACCTGTTTCAGACCTTCATATAAAGACAAAAATCAAAAAGGACCGGGATGCAGTACGGCAGATCGCAGCTGAAGTAACGGAATATGCCAAGGATCACGGCCTGATAGTGGAACTGAGCGGAGAAGATGCTTCGCGTGCAGATCCCGAGTTTCTAAAGGCTATTTATGCCGACGGAGTAGATGCAGGTGCTGACAGATTATGCTTCTGCGATACTGTAGGTCTTCTGGTACCTGAAAGGACGACTGAGATTTTCCGGGATCTATCTTCGTCCCTGAAAGCCCCTATCAGTGTTCACTGCCACAACGATTTCGGGTTAGCGACTGCAAACACGATTGCTGCGCTTGCGGCGGGGGCAAAACAAGCCCATGTAACTATAAACGGGTTAGGGGAAAGAGCTGGGAATGCATCTCTAGAAGAAGTAATAATGAGCCTGGAATGGCTCTATAAGTATGATACCGGCATCAAACACGAGCTGATCTACAGGACTTCAAGGATTGTAAGCCGGCTTACAGGTATTCCAGTGTCACCCAATAAGGCTCTTGTAGGTGGGAACGCATTTACTCACGAAGCAGGTATCCACGTTCACGGTCTTCTGGCTGATAAGGCAACCTATGAGCCTATGAGTCCCGAATATATCGGAAGGCAGCGCCAGATCGTGTTAGGAAAACATGCAGGGCGGAGTTCGATTAACCTTGCCTTAAAGGAAATGGGGCTTGAGGCTGATGATGCCCAGACCGAGGAGATTTTCAACAGGGTTAAGCAGATGGGCGACCAGGGAAAATACGTAACCGATGCAGATCTGCAGGCTATCGCGGAAACCGTACTCGATATTTATAAAGAACCTCTCGTAAAACTGGAAGAGTTTACCATTGTATCAGGAAACCGGGTGACTCCAACGGCATCTGTAAAGCTCAATGTAAAAGACAAACCGATAGTACAGGCAGGGATCGGTAATGGGCCTGTAGACGCCGTGATCAACGCTATCAGGGGAGCGGTGAGTTCCTGTGCAGAAGATATCATTCTCGAAGAGTATCATGTTGACGCAATTACTGGCGGAACCGATGCCCTTGTTGAAGTTAGGGTAAAACTTTCCAAGGACGGAAAAGTAATTACCGCAAGCGGTGCAAGAACTGATATTATCATGGCTTCCGTAGAAGCTGTAATGAACGGTATGAATCGCCTTATACGGGTCGAATGACTCCAGAAAAATGAGCTTTAAGAATTTCCCAGGAGGACTCTTATGTCCTCTCTCTTTTTCCTGCTGTAGAAATTTTAAAATAGCATACCGCTGGCATTTCTGGAGTCAGGAGAAACCTTTATCCATATATAACATGATCGATAATGATGTATTTGGAAAATTCATAACGAAAGCATATCAGAGATAAGTATTTCTGATAGATGCACCCTTACTGGAAACGGACTCAAGATGAGCATCCAGTTAATCTACGTTTCAACTAGAGAAATAGGAGTTAAATTATGACAACCGGGTCAACAGAAAAAGTTAATGGCGCAAGGGCTCTGATAAAGTGCCTGGAAAAAGAAGGGGTTGACACCATCTTTGGATATCCAGGGGGGCAGATCATTCCCTTCTATAACGAACTTTACGATTCAGATCTGCGCCATATACTTGTGCGTCATGAACAGGCAGCAGCTCATGCTGCGGACGGGTACGCCCGTGCTACTGGAAAGACCGGGGTCTGTGTTTCTACTTCAGGTCCCGGAGCAACTAACCTGGTAACAGGCATTGCTACCGCATACATGGACTCAATACCTATTGTAGCCTTAACAGGTCAGGTTCCTACTTTCCTGATAGGTAACGATGCTTTCCAGGAAGCTGATATTACGGGAATTACCCAGCCCATTACCAAGCACAACTACCTCGTACAGGATGCAAAAGAACTCCCAAGAATTGTAAAAGAAGCTTTCCATATTGCTTCTACCGGAAGGCCTGGCCCGGTATTAATTGACCTTCCAAAGGACGTACAGAATGCAGAGATTGAATTCTACTATCCTGATAAGGTAGAACTTAGAGGATATAAACCGACTTACAAAGGCAATATCCAGCAGATCAAACGAGCCGCCGAAGAAATAGCAAACTCCAGTATGCCTATAATTTACGCAGGCGGCGGAGTGATAAGTTCTAATGCCAGCCCCGAGCTTATAGAACTTGCCGAGACAATCTGTGCTCCGGTTACCACCACTCTTATGGGAATTGGATCGATTCCGACAGAACATCCTCTGTACATCGGGATGCTCGGAATGCACGGGAGCAAATATGCAAACTATGCTGTCCAGGAATCCGATCTAATTATTGCTGTGGGCGCCAGGTTCGATGATCGTGTGACAGGGAAACTCGAGTCTTTTGCTCCCAATGCCAGGATTATTCATATTGATGTTGACCCTGCAGAGGTCTCCAAGAATGTAAAGGTTCATGTTCCAATTGTTGGAGATGCAAAGCAGATACTGAAATCTCTGAATAAATATGTTAAGCGTTGCAATTCCGAGGCATGGCTTGAAAAAATAGAACACTGGAAAAAAGAGTATCCTTTCACCTATAAACAGATGTCACCTGATGTTATAATGCCTCAGTTTGTTGTCGAGCAAATTTCAGAGGCATGTGGGGACGCAATTATAGTTACCGAAGTCGGGCAACATCAGATGTGGGCTGCCCAGTACTTTAAGTTTAAAAAGCCCCGCACTTTCATCTCTTCAGGCGGTCTTGGCACAATGGGCTACGGTTTCCCTGCAGCTATAGGCGCAAAGATCGGGAAGCCAGATAAAACCGTTATCAATATTGCAGGCGATGGATCTTTCCAGATGAATTCTCAAGAGCTTGCAACTGCAGTCCAGAACGACGTTCCGGTTGTTTCAGTGATCCTGAACAACGGTTATCTGGGTATGGTCAGGCAGTGGCAGGAACTGTTCTATGACAGGCGATATTCTCACACCTTTATCAAGGGCAGTGTAGATTTCGTGAAGCTTGCTGATGCCTACGGAGCTCTGGGTCTGCGCGCTGAAAGGCCGTCTGAAGTCAGACCTGCAATTGAAGAAGCTGTCAATTCGGGCAGGCCTGCTGTTGTTGAAGTCATTGTTGCGTGCGAGGCAAATGTTTATCCTATGGTGCCGGCAGGCGCTGCAATCAACGAGATAATTGATCCAGAAGAGCATGCAGACACTTCATGTGCCATGCCTGACCTGCGCACTACAACTGATAGGATTCTTGACCTGGAGGAACACTGATGAAACACACACTTGCAGTCCTTGTTGAAAATAAGTCTGGAGTCCTCTCTAGAGTGGCTTCGCTTTTCTCAAGGCGTGGATTCAACATAGACAGCTTGGCTGTAGGAGTTACCGAGGATCCGAGTATCTCTAGGATGACTATTGTGGTCCAGGGAGACGATCATGTGCTCGAACAGGTAACAAAACAGCTTAACAAGCTCGTGGATGTTATCAAGGTCTCGGATATTGGGGGCGATGATTCCGTAGAAAGAGAACTCGCCCTGATTAAGGTAGCTGCAGATGTAAACACACGAGCCGAGATAATTCAGATTGCTAATATTTTCAGGGCAAGGATAGTGGATGTGGCTTCAAAATCCATGACTATCGAGGTAACCGGGGATGATGCCAAAATCGAGGCAATCCAGAAACTTCTCAGGCAATTCGGGATTAAGGAAATGGTTCGGACAGGCAAGATTGCCCTGGTTCGCGGTCCAAAGAAGGTTTAAATATAAAGGGCAGGTAAAGAAAGGTAGCTGCTTAATTATTTTTCACAGATTGGGGCAGCCGGAGACGATTTAAAACCCCTAATGGTTCCCTCAAAGGGATGCCTGAAATCTCAGGCATTTCCTGAAACTTAAAATGCTACCCCTCTCCGAAGAAAGCAACTTTTTGAGAATGTACTTAAAGAAACTTAGTTCTCATGGCAGCGAGTTGATACCATAATGGTATACTTCTTGGGAAATATAAGGAGTTCAAAACTGAAGTAATTCATCAGGAGAATCAAGTATGGCAACAATAATCTATGATAATGAGACTACTTTTGATGCACTTAAGGACAGGACTATCGCAATAATGGGCTATGGAAGCCAGGGGCACGCTCACGCCCTGAACCTCCACGACTCAGGGCTTAATGTCATTGTTGGGCTCAGAAATGGAAGTCAAAGCTGGGCAAAAGCTGAGGCTGACGGCCTAAAAGTGATGACTGTGGCGGAAGCTGCGAAAGCTGCAGATGTTATCATGATCCTCCTTCCAGACGAGAAGCAGGCTGCGGTTTACTACTCTGAAATCGAGCCAAATCTGAAAGCTGGGGATGCTCTTGCTTTTGCACATGGCTTCAATATCCACTATAACCAGATTGTTCCTCCGAAGGACGTTGATGTTTTCATGGTAGCTCCCAAAGGTCCTGGTCATATCGTAAGAAGAACCTATATCGAAGGCATTGGAGTGCCAGGCTTGATTGCTGTCTATCAGGACGCAACTGGAAAAGCCAGGGATATCGCTCTTTCTTACGCCAAAGGTATCGGTGCAACGAGAGCAGGTGTTTATGAGACAACCTTCCGTGAGGAAACCGAAACCGACCTTTTCGGAGAACAGGTTGACCTCTGCGGAGGACTCTCAGCTCTTATCAAGACCGCTTTTGAGGTGCTTGTGGAGGCGGGATACCAGCCCGAAATGGCTTACTTCGAAACCTGCCACGAAGTCAAGCTTATTGTGGATCTTATCTATGAAGGTGGGCTTGAGAGGATGTGGCACTCTGTTTCCAATACCGCAGAGTACGGAGGCATGACTGTCGGTCCCAAGATCATTAACGAGCAGTCCCGCAAAGCCATGTATGAAGCTCTGGAAAGAATCCAGAATGGGGAATTTGCCAAGGAATTCATACTCGAAGGAATGGTCAACCACCCTGTACTCAAAGCAATGGAACGCAAGGAAAAGGAACACCAGCTTGAGATAGTTGGAAAGCAAATCCGCGCAAACATCCCCTGGCTCAATAAAAAGATTGATGACGACTGATTTTTTTGCAGATAGCTTCAGATAGAATGAAGATAGCTTCAGACAGAAAATTCATTAATCTGGAAGTAGAAAATGGAATCCGGAGGGAAATGATGGCAATAACAGGAGAATGCAAAGTCATTGATACTATCCTTAAAAGGCGGAGCGTCCGGGAGTTTACGGACAAACCCGTCAGCAAGGAGGATATTAACACAATCCTTAACGCAGGCCACTGGGCTCCTTCCGGATTGAATAACCAGCCCTGGCGTTTTATCGTTATTCAAGACCGAGAGACTATCAATAAGCTCTCGGAATGTACGCATTATTCCGGTATAGTTGCAGGGGCTCCTCTGCTTATTGCCGTTTTTCTGGATACCGAAAATTCGTACAACAGGACGAAAGATGTCCAGGCAATAGGAGCCGCAATCCAGAACATGCTTCTTGCCTCCTGCGATCTTGGTCTCGGCGGAGTCTGGCTTGGAGAAATTCTGAACCAGAACGAGAAAGTCAACTCAATTCTCGACTGCCCTTCAAAACTTGAGCTCATGGCAGTGCTCGCAATAGGGGACCCCGTCCCAAAAGAGAGAACTTCAACCCGCAAGCCTCTTTCCGAAATCGTATTTGATGAGAGGTATGGGCATAAATGGGAAGAATAATTATTCCTGCCGTAAAACTGAATAAAAACGGGAAATGAACTCTATTGCCTTACTCTAAAAAGCTGAAATTTTATTACGCAGGTTTCGGGAATTTCCGGCTTAATTTATCTCAAGACTCATTTTCATTGTCGGTCTGAGGATAATTATTCCATTATTGGGGATAAATTTATAAGCTATTTGGCACTATAAACAGCCAGTTGACTGATCACAGTTTTATCAGCCAGTTAACCAATTCAAATTTTTCCCAAATTCGAACATTTCCATATGAAGGTCTGTAGTGTAGAGGATATCACTGGAGCCTCCGGAGCTCCGAACCTGGGTTCGATTCCCAGCAGACCTGCTTACTTTTACCAGCCTATTTAATGGTCTGGTTTTACTTTTACTGTTTTTTGGACAAAATTTATAAAGTCTGAAATGAAATATAAAAACAGGACATCAGTTTTATAAGAAAACAGGATCTCAGTTTTAAAGGTGCTTATTAGTGACCAGGGGATGGAATCGCCGCTTTCTGCGTGCCGGAAGAAGAATATCTTTAGTTCAGTTAATTCTCATAGCTATAATACTGTATTTTTTGCTGCGGATTCTTTTGCCTCTGGTATGGACTTTTATTTTGGTTCTTGCTTTAATTATACTTTTGAAAGTAGTGCTGGAAAATCTCTAATTAATTTTGATGTATTTCAGCTATTTCTGAATATTCTCAGCGCTGTTTGTCTTTTAAAATATGTCCTTTACATCTTGTTTTAAAAACGTCTCAAAGCGGCCTAGAGTGGGAGACGTTTTTACTGTTACGTGAATAAAAAATGTAATGAGAAGAATTCCAGGAAAAATTCAAAAATGCAGTAGTTTTCCTGTAAACAAGTGTATAATGAACTGAGAATCCTGCAAAGGAAGGAATTAAAAGTCTGTAGAAAATTGAAAAAATAATAAAAAATTAATACACCAAGCCATAATTTTTTTGATATTAATTATAAATAACAGGGTTTGATCATGAAGAAATGTTTTTTTGCTTTGACTATAATGCTAGTGTCCATGCTGGCAATAGGTTGTACTGAAAATATTAACGAGAATAATTCTACTCAGGCAAGCTTACAGCAATCGAATGATGCGGAAAATCAAGATATGGAATGGATGAAACATATTGAGAAATATGGATCATTGATTCAGTCGGATATGGATAATGTAGGAATGGCTGCAAATATTTCAGATTATAACCTGCTGAAGTCATACGGGCAGGATCTTGTTAATGACACTCAGAGCGGTCTTGATGAAAACAGCAATTACACTTTATCTCCTAAATATCAAGAAGCTCAAAATGAATGGGTGCAGGCATTAACTGACCTCAATTCAGCAGGTAAATACATAGTTATGAGTGCAGATGAGTCTCTAGCCTACGGAGTGCCTGTGAGAAACTTGGATTATGAACAAAAAATTCAAAATTATGTAGTCTCAAGTACAGGGCATATGAATAGAGCTAGCGCTTTATTAGAAGGAACATAAGAAGACAAAAAAATGAAAAAATTATAATATTCCTCATTTTACTTTTTTGTAATGGTGGGAATCGGAGGGAATGAATCTGAAAGTAAGGGAACTAATTCTCAGACTCAGTTAGTCCTCTCACCATATTAAGTTGCAAACGTTTCCTTTATTCTCGCTGAGTTGAAGGTATGACCGTCTGCATGATAATGAGGCAGATATCACCGCCTTCGCCGTTTATTCTCAGAACAAAGAATAGTCCTACTGAAACCGAGGTTGCAGCTTAAGGCAAGATCACCCCTCATACCAGATTAATTGTGCCCACTCTGAGGTCTTATTGTTTTGTTTCCTTTCAACTTATGAATGAAAAGCAGGAACAACTGGTTACCAAACTCTCAGGACAGCAATTACAAAGGTAACAGCTACAAAGACTCTTATTTTCAATCCGATTTTCAGGCAGCTTCATACAACTCATCAAAGTCCTCATAAATATGTTTTAGATCAGTAAACAGCAGTTCTGTTACCTGCTCATAGGGATCCCCAGTATTATCCTGATGCTTGGGTTCGTCGGCTATCTCTACCATTTTCTTTGTACACTCCCATATGCGTTCACATAGGTGAATGTTCAACATATCAGCAGTATGGAATTTAACCGAAACTGTATTTAACATTTCAGCATACCGTTTAAGTTTTGCATCCGAATCTTTTGTCGAAGTAAAATAGCTTCGAGTTTTCCAATCAACACAGCACCCCAACAAAGCTTCTTTCATGGTTGATTTTACAAACGCTTTTTCTTTAGACTCATTGTTTACATAATCAACCAACTTATCTAATGTAGAAAGAGTGTACGAAATAAATACTTCAGGAATCATTTTTTAAAACACCGTTATTATTATTCATTTAATACAAATTAAACTTTATATCCCTGCTTTTTTATTTTCTATAATATTTATTGGCTGGATATTCCTGTATGTAAAGTAAATGGATGTATAATTTTTATTTATTTTGAGGAAAAAAGAAAAATTTAAAAAGCTTCTCGTCTCAACGTCTTCATATAAACGAAGGAGATGTTATTATTATAAAAACTTCAGCAGTTATCATAACTTTAATAGTTTGCACTATAGCGATATGTACACTTGGATATGCAGCTGTTGTCGGAGGAGGCGGTGTGATAATAACGGCTCAATATGATGCGTTTGCCCCTCAGCCTGAAAACGTTACGAAAGATGTACAGGAAAGGGCAGATAGGGTAGAAAATGCAGTGAATTATACACTAGCAGGTATGGTGGAAGCTGAGGATGTTGATCAAGCCATTCAGAGTGAAATAATACGGTCTGGGATGACCAGTATGTCATATTCAGAAGATGCCTTTGAGATCCATCAAAAATATAGAAACTATTTAAGTGAAGCAAGGGATGTAGTTTCTGCTGCAGAAGGTAATCTAACAAATCAAACGACCATCAATAAAATCGATAAAGAACTTGCTCAGATGAATGAAGCAAAGAAAAATTTATATTAATTTTCTTTTTTCTTCTTTTTTTCTGTACTTCTCTCTTCCAAGCTTTTCGTACATGTCGCAGGCATGATCACCTGTATGAAGCCTACAGGTAATCTCATTCCGCAGGGATTGCGTAGAAGGAAGACGAGATTGAAGTCTATATTATTTTTTGAAGCAAATCATAAAGAATTTATGGAAATGTTAACTAATAAGCATTCCACCCACGTTAAATCATTGACTTTCGGACAGTGTCCTCATTGGATGATGAATACGTATCTCAAAGAGAGATTGAGAAAGATTTAATAGAAAAATTCGATAACGGCTCAGAAAGAAGTTTATCGTTATTAAAATTTATATTTACAATAGCAGGTTTTTATATAGTTGCACTTGTCTACGTTTACGACAAACTTGATATCAATTTGATACTTAGCTCAGCCCTCCATCCTCCAGAATCCACTGTTTCTATAAAGTTATGTTTTATTACGCTCTTCTTAGCTTTTTTCTTCTCATTCAAACCTCTCACAGTAGTAAGATATAAATTTGTAGAAACAAAAAATTCAATTAAATACCGAGAAGGACACGAACTTGAGAAAAATAACCGCAGAATAGCCATAAACATAAGAAAACAAGATGTCTACAATATGCTGTCAACCTATTGCATAACATCATCATTTTTATTCTTCTTAGGGTATTTTTTTGGACAAAATTGGTTTATAGGAGCACTTGCCTTTGCGGGTGTTACCATAAAAAGTTTCATAATAGTATGGTTTGAGGCATACGATATTGAAATAAACGGACGCGAAGTACAGGATATAGATGAAAAGTATCGAGATGATTATAATTCCGGTAAAGGTATAATAACCACAATAGTAGAAAGATTTAAAGAAGTAAGAACAAAGAACAATAAAAATCAATGAGAAGAAACGAAATAACCTTTAATATCCTTCTGGGGTAACAACGAAAGCTACTGTTCCTGTATAGTTACCGTAATATCAATGGTAATATATTGACTCTATACCGATAGGTAGTGTACTGATTCTTCTGTAAATTTGCTTTTGAGTTTATCCATAAGTTTCATGGTAAAATCTATGGATATTCTAAAAGTTTCAGATTTCTGAAAAATTCTGCCTAAATAACAACAAGTATTTCTATGATTTCTTACGATTTTTATCAATCTAAATTTTCAAACCTCTGACGCCCTATTACTTATCTTTTGAATAATACCTCCTGTTGAGAAGTGTACTACATGCTAAAGATAAGGAAAAGAAGACGAAGCACCGCAATTATCGAAACTCCAAGGGGCATACTGGTAGTTGCTGGTAGGAGAGGACTGTATGTTCTCCCTGGGGGAGGGACGAATAAAGGAGAATCAATAACTCAAGCTGCTGTTAGAGAACTGAAAGAGGAAACCGGATTAATTGTGACTGATGTCAGATTTCTTTTCGAGCATGCAGGGCATGTGCAAAGAGGATATTCAGGTGTGTACTTTAAGGACTACCACACCGTATGTTTGATAAATGCAAGCGGTATTGCGCGACCACTCAATGAAGTAAAATACGTGGATTATTATTCTCCTGATTCGGAAATCAAACTTTCCAGAACAACAAAAGAAATAATCGATAGATTTTATGAGTTTAAAAGGATGTAGAACTGAGATGCATATGTAAATAGTTAGGTTTTACTCGACCTGATTCAAAAAAGTAGAATATTGCAGAACTTAGCAGCTTTCAAACTTAAAATTAAAAAGAAACCAGATTTCTCTGGTCTCACTTTTCTTTCAAATATTCGTCAATTGCTTTTGCAGCTTTCTTACCTGCTCCCATTGCACTGATCACGGTTGCTGAGCCTGTGACCACATCGCCGCCTGCAAAGACTCCGCACTTAGAAGTTGCGCCGGTTTCTTCATCGGCAACTACAGTACCTCTTTTGTTCTGCTCAAGACCTTCTGTGCCTTTGAAGATAATCGGGTTCGGGGAGGTACCGATTGCAATAACCACGACATCGGCAGGGATTGTGAATTCTGAGCCTTCTATTGGGATAGGTTTTCTCCTGCCGGACTGGTCTGGCTCGCCGAGTTCCATTTTTATGCACTCGACGGCTGTAACATTGAATTTCTCGTCTCCAAGGATGCGGACAGGATTTGTAAGCAGCCTGAAGATTATGCCTTCTTCTTTAGCGTGCTCGATTTCTTCCCTGCGGGCTGGCATCTCGTCTTCTCCACGGCGGTAGACTATACTGACCTCATCTGCTCCCAGGCGGAGGGCTGAACGGGCGGCGTCCATTGCCACATTTCCGCCTCCTACCACCACAACATGCTTTCCGACCCTGACTCTTGTATCGTATTCAGGGTCATAAGCTTTCATGAGGTTTACACGGGTCAAGAATTCATTTGCGGAGTATACACCGTTGAGGTTTTCTCCCGGAATTCCCATGAAACTTGGGAGACCTGCGCCCGTGCCTAGGAAGACCGCATCGAACTCGTCACAGAGCTCGTCCAGGGTTTTGATCCTGCCGATTACATAGTTGGTTTTGAACTCAACACCGAGCTGCTTGATGTAATCTACTTCCTGCTGCACAATTTCTTTTGGCAGCCTGAACTCGGGAATGCCGTAACTCAGCACACCGCCTGCTTTATGCAGGGATTCAAAAACTGTTACTTTGTGGCCGAGTTTTGCAAGATCTGCTGCGGCAGTAAGACCTGCGGGACCTGATCCAACAACAGCTACTTTCTTACCTGTTGGCTCTGGAATTTCGGGAACCTGCACCCCCTGCTGGCGTTCATAATCAGCGCAGAAACGTTCAAGCCTTCCGATAGCCACAGGCTGTCCTTTCTTTCCGAGTACGCAGAAAGCTTCGCACTGAGTTTCCTGGGGACAGACGCGACCGCAGATTGCAGGAAGGGCATTTGTATCTTTAATCTTTTCGATTGCCCCTGAGAAATCTTCTTCACAGATAAGCTTGATAAAACCCGGGATATCCACATTCACAGGGCAGCCTTCAACACACTTTGGCTCCTTGCAGGAGAGGCAGCGAGAAGCTTCGGCAAGAGCATCTTCTTTTGCGTAGCCGAGAGCCACTTCATTGAAGTTCTTTATGCGCTCTTCGGCAGGCTGTTCTGGCATTGGGGTCCTTTCTTTCTTTGATTTTCCTTCCTTTTCTCCATGTATTTCTTGCATTTTTCATCCCCTCCTTCTCAGTGCAGTCCGCACCTGCACTCTTCTTCATACTTTTCTACGGCTTTTATCTCTTCGTTGCGGTACATTGCAAGCCTGTTCATAAGTTCCACGAAATCAACCTTCCGTGCATCAAATTCAGGCCCGTCAACGCAGGTAAATTTCGTTTTACCATCAACTGTAACCCTGCAGCCGCCGCACATACCTGTTCCGTCCACCATAATGGAGTTAAGGCTGACCAGGATTTCAACATCATAAGGAGAAGCTATTTGGGCTCCTACTTTCATCATTATTGGGGGTCCGATGATCACGACTCTTGCAATCTTCTCTCCACTGTCCAGAATCCTTTTCATGATATCTGTCACAAACCCGTGATGTCCTTTTGAGCCATCATCAGTAGCAATATATAGTTCCGAGCTGGCGTTCCTCATTTCATCTTCAAGGATAAGAAGATCTTTGTTACGGGCTCCAATAATGGAAATTACCCTGTTGCCTGCTCTGGTATAAGCTTTTGCCTGAGGATAAATTGGGGCAACCCCTACACCTCCTCCTACAAGGATGACAGTGCCGAGTTTCCTGATATCGGAAGGGGTACCAAGAGGTCCTACAAAGTCTTCTAGAAATTCGCCTTCGGAAAGCTTTGCAAGCTGTTTTGTAGTCTTGCCCATCTCCTGGAATATTACAGTTACTTCTCCTTTGTCTTTTTCAAAATCGGCAATCGTGAGAGGAATCCTTTCCCCCTTCTCATCAATTCTGAGAATTATGAACTGTCCGGCTTTTGCAGCCTTTGCTACGTCAGGGGCATCTACTACCATCCTGTGCACCGACGGAGCAATTTCTTCTTTTTTAAGTATTCTATATGCCATGGGATCACATTTTCCTGAGTAAAAGCAATTTTTTGAGCAAATGAATAGATAAGTTTGTGATAGCGGATCTTCTCACGGGTTTCTTCAAACCCGCGCATTTCCACCTGGACGCCTTTCTTATACTGATTAATGGGATATATATTCTTCCAAATAATTTTAATTACATTGTCTGTCTGGATCATTTTTTATTGAGTTCTAAATGCTCGCCTTTTCAATACCATCCTTTTTTAAAAGAGTTTAAATGTCCATCAACTTTTTGACCATTCCTGCAATAATTTAATAAATCTAATGGATATAATAAATTAAGGGGTAATCCCTAGAAGGCTCAATCAGGAGGTGGATTGGCGTAGAGGAGGGATAGAGCAAACTTATAGACTAGCCATAAGTATGATCAAATTTTATGGCCGTATTTGAACCTGAGAGTTTAAATCTTTTACCTGACAGAGAAATTCTCCATTGCATTTGTTATAAAGACTGGAAGATTTTATTCTGGCAGGCGGATTAAGAGGAAAATGCAACTGAAATGAATTTGCAAATATATGGGGGTTAAACAAATGCCTGAAGAAAGAAGGGAAGGTACAAAAGGAGAAAAGTTAGAGAAAAAAGAAGGGGAAGAAGTAGCTGATGTCGATCCAATCCATCCTACCGAAGCACGGGGTGGCAGGAAGAGATCGCTCCTTGATACCTGCAAATAATTCCACTTACAATTCCACTCACTTTTTTCTTTTTTTGGTCACTATTAAATGAGATTTTTGATATTTAAGGAGTTACCGGAGGGTCATTTATAGAGCAGAAAACTGATATCGAGTCTCAGGACCCTATAAAGGACAAAGAATACAAAGGAAGGAAAAAGCCTCTCATAAGCTGCTATAAATATGATGAGGAAGAGCGAAAGATCCTTTTTGGAGAGAAAGAAGAGTCTTGATCAATTTCTCGGGGTAAGAATCGAATAACAGCAGGAAACAGCTTAATAAAGCTCTTGATTAAACCTTTTCGTTCTTTATTCCTTTTTAAGCATTTTTCTTGTTTCTTCATTTTCCTGGTTCTTCGTACTGATTCCATTTTGTGCCAGTTATATTTTTATAAAAATTCGGTTTTAATAGGAATAAATAATTAAATTTCTATTATTAGTAAATCATTCTTTTTTAAAAGAGTTTCTTGCCTGTATTTGTAGATATGATGGATTAAAGATTTTATCGGGCAAAGCTTATTTAATGACTTTTGTTATATATTGCTCTAATCGGGTATTTTTGGTGTATCGGTATTGTTCTTTATTTTTAAATAATGTATATACTTTCAATTTGATTATTAAGATTATATTCATTTTAACCAATTGAAGGAGATGACAGGTATAAAATCAATAATTCTTGCAGGTGGCTCAGGAACGCGGCTCTGGCCTCTTAGCCGGGAAATGTATCCAAAACAATTTTTAAAGTTTGGAGATACATCTCTTTTTCAGGAAACCGTCCTCCGGTGCCTTGAAATTTCCAACATTTCCGAGATTTTCGTTGTAACGAATGAAGCTCAGAAATTTTTTGTAATCGGGCAAATTATGGAAATGGGGTACACAATTCCGCCAGAAAACGTCCTAATCGAGCCTGAAGGCAAGAATACTCTTCCTGCAATCTTTTTTGGAATGAGAGAAATTGAGAAAAAATTTGGACGTTCTGTAGTTGGGGTCTTTTCTTCGGATCATGTCCTTGACAGAACTGCAATGCAGACGATCTCTTCGGCTGAAGGGCTTGCTTCGGACTATCTGGTTACCTTCGGGGTTGTCCCTTCTTTTCCTCATACTGGGTATGGTTATATCAAAACCTCAGAGATCTGCGGACCGGGTTACAGGGTTTCGGAATTTAGGGAAAAGCCGGATCTGGAAACCGCAAAGAAATACATTCAGGAAGGCTGCCTCTGGAACAGTGGAATGTTCCTTCTCGACACACAGCTTTTCTTTGAAGAAGTTAAAAAACACGCTCCTTCGGTTTTCGCCTGTTTTGAAAACGGAAAAGACATTAATGAGATTTATGCATGTGTGGACAACATTTCCATTGACTATGGAATAATGGAAAAATCCGACAGGGTCGCAGTTGTAAAACTGGAACAGAAATGGAGTGATCTCGGGAATTTTGCTGCAATTTATGACGAGCTTGAGAAGGATCCTGCAGGAAATGTGGTACTCGGATGTGATCCTCTCTTGCTCAGTTCCGATGGAAACCTCGTATATTCAAAGTGCGGCAAAATTGTTTCCCTCATAGATATTAAGGATATGGTCGTTGTCGATACCAGTGATGCTCTATTGATCTGTCCTAAATCAAGCAGCCAGAAGGTAAAAGATGTTGTCACCACACTTAAAGACAGGAAGGATGAAAGGGCAGAAATTGGGCAGACCGTCTACAGACCCTGGGGTTCATATACTGTACTTGAAGCTTCTGCAGGACATAAGATTAAAAATATCACAGTACTTCCTAACCATAAGTTAAGCCTCCAGCTGCATTATCATCGGAGCGAGCACTGGGTGGTTGTCAAAGGTATGGCTTGTGTGGAGGTTGGCGGGCAGCAATCTTTCCTGAGACCGGGAGAAAGTACCTTTATCAGAGCAGGAGAAAAGCACCGATTGTCAAACCCGGGGAAAGTCCCTCTTGAGATCATTGAAGTACAGTTAGGGGAACTTGTAGACGAAGAGGACATTGTCAGGTTTGATGATGTATATGGGAGGAAATGAATAAGCTGCAGTACTTAAGCTGCAGTACTGGATAGGAATCAGATTTATATATAAGCTGGAATTACGAGATAAGGTTCATGGGTAAAAATTGTGCTTCAAAATTCACATTTATTACAGTAAAAAAATGGCATCTGCGAAAAATACTAATTACTTGAGCAAATTTTTGAGACTTATGAAGTGAAAATAGTATTGATTTTGCTGCTAGAAATCTAAACTATTTTCACTCCAGAATTATACTATCAATAAGAAAAATCGTAAGCAACAACTCATGAAACCTAGCCTATAACAAACTGACCTTCTGGACCGTGTTTAACATAGTTGCTATTTTTTCGAATATCTTGAAAATCGATCCTATCCAGCGCCAGAGCATAGTATCATTTTTCTGGCAAATTGCATTGACAGCCATAGGCTTTTTAAGCACCATTTATTTCGCACGTACTGTAGGTGCTTCAATACTTGGATCGTATTACCTGTTCTTAGCATACTATGGTATTATCGGCATGGTTACTGATGGTGGATTTGGCGGAGCTGCAGTTAAACGCATCAGCGAAGGTGAAGAATCTAATGAGTATTTTAGCGCATATTTTGCATTGAGAATAGTATTCACGATAACTGGAATACTTCTTTTACTTGCCTTAAAGGACTATTTCGCAGATCTTACTGAGTCTGGCATGTTTGTCTGGTTACTGATAGCGTTATTCGTGTCAATGATTGCAGGTCCCATCTCCAGCGGAGTTGCCGGCAAGGGTAAAATGGGAATACGCAACACCTGTGAAGGCATAAACAATATCTTACGTGTCATATTCCAGGTCATGGCAGTATGCCTCGGATATGATACTGCAGGTCTGGCTGGGGGCATGGTAGCTGGTATTATCGGAGCAGCAATAATCGAATTCCGCTTCTTTGACCTGCATTTTGCGCGTTTCAAATGGGATCATATAAAAAGTCTATTCATATTTTCATTCTGGCTATTTTTGACATCTAGTGGAGTGCTTTTATTTTCACAGGCTGACACGATCTTTATCGGATATTTCATGAGTAATGAAGATGTAGGTATTTACAGAGTAGTATTCCAGTTCACAGCTATTGCCGCATTTAGTTCAACCGCAATAAGGATGACTCTCTGGCCCAGAGTCAGCCAGTGGAGCAAGACCAATGAGATCTATCTTATAGAGGAGTCACTGTCACGTGCAATTAGCTACTCACTGATACTGGCAATTCCAGTATTTGTGGGCGGTGTACTGCTGGGTGATCGTTTACTTGGTTCGTTCTATGGTGAAGACTTTGCCCGTGGTTATCATGCATTGATAATACTCCTTGCCGTACAGATAGTTAATGTATTCCAGTACTTTTTCACGATGTATCTGGATGCTCTCGATCATCCCCAGGAATCATTTAAAGTTACGGCAATCGGAGTTGGGGCAAACATTTTATTGAACATATTGCTAATTCCGCTCTTTGGAATAAATGGCGCAGCAATAGCGACGCTGGCAACAATGACATTAAATGCCTTACTCGCCTGGCGTGTTTTATCCAGATATATTACAATAAGACTGAAACATCAAAATCTGTCGAATATTATGATATCTTCGATTGTGATGGGAGTCCTTGTTGGTGGGTACCGTCTTTTCATACCGCTTAGTAATATCTGGGTTACGTTATTGGCGGTAGTTTTCGGCGGAATTATATACGGTTTTCTGATATTGAAGTTCGATAAAAAAGTGTACACTGAAATGAGAGATATAATAGAGAAAATTGGTATAGGTTTTGTTTGGCCAGGCTGGTTGTGAATCAATATTTGTATTTTATATGGCTGACACAAATTTTAGAAACTATGATTTAGAGGGGTTTTCTTTACTTCTATAAAAAATCTATATGATTTTATTCTGCCCCTTTACAATAACAGTGCTTTTGAAAAATCTTCCTGATTTAGAACTGTACGGTTGTTCCATCTCTTTTTTCACAACAGGATTTAGGGAGAAAGGCGAGTACGAACATAGTCTTTAATATCCTAAATTTTTCAAATTATATACTGTTCTTCTATATAATATGAAATTAATTATATATGGCTTATAAGACGTGCTTTGCAGAAACTGCTTGTAAGAACCATATAAATGTGAAAAATAATGGTTAAAATTAGTGTCATTATTCCAACCTGGAATAGAGCGGAAACACTGGGTAAAGCTATTTCAAGCGCCTTAAACCAGACCCTTTCTCCTTATGAAGTCATAGTGTGTGGGGTTGACGGTTCACCTGATCAAAAAGTTGTTAATTCGATAAAGGATCCTCGCGTGCGGTGGATAGAAGGCGGAAAAGATGGGTTTGCATCAATTCCTCGCAATAGAGGAATTAAAGCAAGCAAAGGTGAATGGTTAGCTTTTCTGGATAGTGATGATGAATGGCTGCCAGAAAAACTTGAAAAACAGTTCAAACGTGCTACAGAAACTGGGTGTGGTGCTTCATGTACTAATGCAATACGGTATATACCATCTCAGGAATATACAGGAGAATATGTAGATGACATTTTTGAGGATCAAATCTCTTTTCCTTTACTCCTTAAAGATAACTGCATTATCTGCAGTTCAGTTTTAGTTAAGAAAGAGCTTGTAGAGAAATCTAATTACTTTCCAGAAGATCACAAATTAAAAGTAGGAGAAGATTATGCTTTATGGCTGAGAATAGCTACGTTAACAAACTTTGCTTTTGTAAATGAACCTTTGTTAATATATAGGGATGATCCTCAAAATAGCATAAGAGCTTTCTGTCTTCCTTATTGGGACTTAAAAGCTAATGTTTTGAAATCTTTCATTTCATGGGCTGAAAATGAAAGTGTTGATAAAGTTAACAGAAAACATTTAGGCATGGCAAAAAAGTTGCTTCTCTATGTATATATAAAAAAGCTCTTAAACAATCTAATGGGAAGATAACCTGGATAAATATGCGAACTACTCCCTTATAAATGAGATGAAAAATATATAAATCTGGAGTATTGGATTTTGATGAGAAAAATTGATTTATACTGTGAAGGTGATTGCTGGGATCCAAAAGTATGGAGTGCAACTCCTTATGAACTTGCAACAACATTAAAAAAGTTGGGATTACTCCACAACACATGTAATGTCAATCCGATTGAAAATCAGAATTTTATCACCCAATATCTTTCCAAATTGCCTTATCTCTATTTTGACAAAAAAGGTGTTTATACCCTCCGGAATTCAATTCATCCAAGATGTTATAGAGCCTGTGAAAAAAAAGCCCTGGAATTTTATGAATCAAATCCAAAACCAGATTCGATAATTACAATTGGGCATCTTGCTATATTTCATAAAACTCCCTATTTTACTCTCCAGGATCTTGATACGAATACAGTTCTAAGATGGAGAAAAGAGAGAAAAACAACTTATATGCTTGATAGAATCCCAATATCTATACTGGAAGAAAATAAAAAAATTCAACAAGAAGTTTACGAAAACGCCGCAGGTATATTTGTTCCAAGTGAATGGATCAGGAAGAGTATCTGTTCATATATCAGTGAACCGCAAAAAGTTTTTACTACAGGAATAGGGCACAGATATTCTACAGTAAACCTTACCGAGGAAATTCTTAGGGAAAGATTCGAGAATCCTGTATTATTATTCGTAGGTAAAGATGGAATTAGAAAGGGAATTGATGCTGTTATAGAGGCTTTTCAACAGATAAAAGATGAATTCAAAAATATGAAATTAAGAATTGTAACGAATCAGGAGTCACTACCAAAACAGGTTAAAAAATCCATAAATCGCATTCCTGAGGTTGAATTTTATAGCAACATAAGTCCAGAAGAATTAAGTGACATGTATATGAGTTCTTCACTGTTTGTAATGCCTTCTAGATTTGAACCATTTGGGAAGGTGTTCTTTGAAGCAATGGCTTTTGGATTACCTGTTATAGGAGCAAATCACTGCGCAATGCCCGAATTTATAACTAATAACTACAATGGTTATACACCTTCAGTTAACTCTGAGGAAATTACAGAAAAAATAAAACAGGTTTTTAAGTCTTTTGAAACTTATAGAAAGCTCTCAAAGAATGCAATATCTGTAAGTGAAAAATATAGAGTGGAAAATGTGGTAGCAGAAATGCTTTCTATAATTGATAAATATTCGAATTAAGATATTTAAACATTAGAATTAAGGGCTCTGTAGAAATCCTCTAAATTCTGTTTTTACCCAAAAATTATAAAAATAAAATTGTAAAAATGCTCCTTAATTTTTTTGTCCACACAAAAAACAAAGGAGCAATTGCTATTGTCATCAAA
>Ga0116169_1000202_pt1 | contig 66200 bp, 61 predicted proteins | sample AD_UKC130_MetaG_FD_89796 | JGI IMG/M metagenome (GOLD analysis project Ga0116169, IMG submission 89796) | Active sludge microbial communities of municipal wastewater-treating anaerobic digesters from Canada - AD_UKC130_MetaG | ecosystem: Engineered > Bioreactor > Anaerobic > Digestate | place...
TCCACGCATGGGCAGAGTGGACATTATGATATGTTTAATTTGAAATGAAGTGCCAAGAAATTTCCAGTTTCTAACTGGAAATTCAATAGATATGCATTAACAAATACTATTATACGAGGGGGACTGCTTGTGAAACCGTTCAAGATAGGCGTAATGGTAGACTCTTTCCGTGTCGGGCTGGTAGAAGGGATCAAAAAAGCCAGGGAAACAGGTGCAGAAGGCATACAGATATATGCGACCCATGGCGAAATGGCACCTCAGAATCTTGACTCAAAAAAGCGAAAGGAGATCCTCGACATTATCAAATCCAACGGGCTTGTTGTGTCTGCCTTGTGCGGCGATATGGGAGGTCACGGCTTTGCCATAAGAGCGGACAACAAGGCCAGGATAGAGCAGTCAAAGCGGATAGTGGATCTTGCCAGGGACATGGAGACAAACGTGGTGACGACCCATATCGGTATAATCCCCGCAGATCCCGGTCACGACAGGTACAAGGTCCTGCAGGATGCCCTTGGCGAGCTTGGAGAGTATGGCGAAAAGATGGGAGCCTTTTTTGCGATCGAAACAGGCCCGGAGACAGCAGTGGTTTTGAAGGGCTTTATAGACAGCCTTCATACAAAGGGTGTCGGTGTCAATCTCGACCCGGCCAATCTGGTCATGGTCACGGATGATGACCCTGTAGAAGCGGTTAAGATCCTTAAGGACTACATCGTACATACCCATGCAAAGGACGGTATAATGAAAAAGAAGACCGATCCGGAGATTATTTACAACTATTTCGCGGAAGGCGGGATAGAGGATATGCGTCTGGAGGATTACTTTGCCGAGACTCCGCTGGGCCAGGGGAGCGTTGATTTCCCCAATTACCTGAAAGCCTTGGAGGAAGTCGGGTACAAGGGCTTCCTGACTATTGAACGTGAAGTTGGTCCGGATCCGGAAAAGGACATCAGGCTGGCTGTGGATTTCCTGAAGGATCTGATCAGATAATCACTGTCGCACCATCAAGCATCCTTTCTCTGAAGAGAAAGGGTGCTTTTATATTTTGATGATCCAAATCAGGCATAAGGCTGTGAATCTTACAAAAATGCAAGCTATAAGGATTATATTTAAGCTTTATAGATATATACATGGATTTTTGTGATTTCTGCCATCTTGTATCCTTGTGCCCGGCATGATAAAATTCCACCATACAAAAACAAATGTCCGTAATACATAGACAAAAGGAGGGGGGAAGTATGATGGATGATAATGTGTATTACATTGTTAAACGAGATGTACTTCCCGAAGTTTTTCACAATGTCATCAAGGCAAAGCTGCTCCTGGCTACGGGGCAGGCGGCCACTGTCAATGATGCGGTCAGAATGGCGGGGATCAGCCGCAGCGCGTTCTATAAATACAAGGATTCGGTGTTTTCTTTTTCTGAAGCCAACCGCGGCAAGATCGTGAACCTGGCTCTGACGCTCCTTGACTTGCCGGGTGTGCTTTCAAGCATACTCAACTCAATCGCCGGGCGCCGGGGGAACATCCTTACCATTAACCAAAACATACCGATACACGGGACGGCCAATGTAACGATTTCGTTTGACACAAGGCTGATGGAGGATGACCTTGAGGGGCTGATCCATGACTTGAGTGCGCTCAATGGCGTCCAGAAGATAGAGATCATAGGACAGGAATAAGCAGCTTGGAGGGGATTTTATGGCTGTCATAGGCATTTTGGGCCATGGGACGGTAGGTTCAGGCGTGGTCGAGGTGCTGCTTAAAAACGGGAGCGGCATTGAAAAAAAGACAGGTACGGTGCTGACCGTAAAAAAGATATTTGACCGCAAAAGCTTTCCGGATCTGCCGTACAGGCATCTCTTCACAAAGGATGCCGGCGAAGTGCTGGATGATCCTGAGATCGATATAGTTGTTGAAACCATGGGCGGGCTGGAACCGGCTTTCAGCTATACAAAGTGGGCACTTGAATCAGGCAAGTTCGTAGTTACTTCCAATAAGGAGCTTGTGGCAGAGTACGGGCCTCTGCTTCAAAAAATAGCCCATCAGCATCATGTGGAATATTTCTTTGAAGCCAGCGTAGGAGGAGGTATCCCTATCATCAGGCCTCTGAAGCAGTGCCTGGCTGCCAATAACATTTATGAGATCACAGGCATATTGAACGGGACCACCAATTTTATACTCACAGAGATGTGCAAAAACGGCAAGGACTTTGAATCAGCCCTTTTCGACGCACAGGCAAGGGGGTATGCCGAAAGGGATCCTTCCGCTGACATATGCGGCTTTGACGCTCAGCGTAAGATCGCGATACTTAGCTCAATCGCCTTTGGCCAAAAGGTCTTATACACCGACATCAATACTGAGGGCATATCCGGCATCACCAAGGAGGATATGCTAAGTGCTGAGGAATTGGGGTATGTTATAAAGCTGGTTGCCCATGCGGCCCGCACAGAAGACGGCATCTACGCCATGGTAAGCCCGATCATGCTGCCTCTCGGCCACCCGTTGGCGGACGTTGAGGATGTTTTCAACGCAGTATTGGTAAAGGGTGATGCTATAGGTGATGTGATGTTCTACGGCAAGGGCGCCGGGAAATATCCTACGGCCAGCGCTGTGATCGGAGATATAATCGAGGCGGCCAATTACCAGCCAAACAGCAGCGGAAACGCCATCATGCCGGATGAAGTAAGCGCGACCGTGCTTGATTCCGATCAGTTTGCACACAAGTTCTTCCTAAGGCTCAAGCTTAAGGATGCCAAAGGCTTTGAAAAGGAGATCGCAACGTGTATGCAGGATGCAAAAGTCCACATATTCAAAAATCCTTTACTGGCCGGTGAAGCGGGGGTCTTTACAGGTGCAAGGAAGGAGTCTGAACTTCCGCTCATCCGGGACACTTTGGCCTCATTGGACAATACAGCAGCTGTTTTGAATGTATTCAAGGTATCGGAGTAAACCTTTATATACCAATCGAATACAGACACGGAGGGATTTGCTTGGGACTGATCGTACAAAAATACGGCGGCAGCTCGGTGGCAGACGCAGGATGCATAATGAATGTGGCAAAGAAGATCATTAGGGCTTACTCAAAGGGCAACAAGGTCGTAGTGGTGCTGTCAGCCCAGGGCGATACCACTGATGAGCTCATTGCCAAGGCCATGGAGATAAGCGATAGGCCGTCAAAACGAGAGCTGGACATGCTCATGTCCACAGGCGAGCAGATATCCATTGCTTTGATGGCAATGGCGCTTGAAAAGCTGGGATACAAAGCGGTCTCGCTCATAGCCGGACAGGCAGGGATATATACGAATGCGGTGCATGGCAGTGCATTGATAAAGAGAATATGTGCTGACAGGATATTCAAGGAGCTGGATGAAGGCAAGATCGTGATCGTTGCCGGGTTTCAGGGCATAGATGATCACGGTGATATTACCACCCTGGGCAGGGGCGGTTCTGATACGACAGCAGTGGCCCTGGCTGCCGCTCTCAATGCTGATCATTGTGAGATTTATACAGATGTGGACGGTGTCTACACGGCTGACCCAAGGATAGTAAGGAACGCCAGAAAGCTTGATGAGGTCACATACGATGAAATGCTGGAGCTGGCGAGCCTGGGAGCCAGAGTCCTTCACAACAGGTCTGTCGAGCTGGCGAACAACTATCGTGTAAAGCTAGTGGTCAGGTCAAGCAAAAACAATCACAAAGGAACACTGGTCAGGGAGGCTGGAGGAATGGAGAAAACAGTAGTCAAGGGTGTTACCTATGATACTGACATAGCGAGGCTGTCTGTAATAGCAGTAAGAGATATCCCCGGTGTAGCTTACAAGCTTTTCAAGCTGCTGGCAGACGCCAATATCAATGTGGATATCATACTCCAAAGCATTGGCAGGGACGATACCAAGGATATTTCCTTTACCGTGTCCCGGTCCCAGTTGTCTGAAAGCGTAGAGGTCATAAACAGGAACCTCGATTACCTGGGCGCTAAGGCTGTCAGCTTTACCAGGGACATAGCCAAGGTATCGATAGTAGGGGCCGGCATGGCGGCCCATCCCGGTGTTGCTGCTACCATGTTCGGCGCACTGGCCGATGAGGGCATCAACATCCACATGATCAGTACTTCTGAGATCAAGATATCGTGCCTGATCAGTGCTGATGAGGTCGACAAGGCGGTCAAGGCTATACACGACAGGTTCAATCTAGGTGAGGCAGCATCCTAGAATGTGCAGGCATCTGCCTGCTGGCTTGCATTTGACGCATGTTTGGGTTATTATAATTAATAATTCATAGCTGATAAAAAGGGTGATGCGACCTTGGGCAGGGCAGCAGACCTGATCCGTGAGCTTAAGAGCAAGGGATACAAGATAACCAGGCAGAGAGAAGCGATACTCAAGGTGCTGAGCAGCGATGAATGCCGGCTTGTGACAGCGCAGCAGATTTATGAAGAGGTGAGCAAGGCTACTCCCGGCACCAATTTCTCCACTGTTTATCGTAATCTGGAGGTACTCACGCAGGAGAACATAGTCCAGAAAATCGAGATAAACCGTGATGCCGCTTATTATGAACTGGCGCCCGACAGGGATCACCATCACCATCATCTGATATGCAAAAGGTATGGAAGCATAAAAACTACTGACTTCTGCCCCTTTGAGGCCATGAAGGATGAGGATGGCTTCACGCCGGTGGAGCACCGGTTCGAGGTCTACGGATACTGCAAAAACTGCAAGCAATAAGGTGATATGACCAAATACATTTTGCAAGCCTTGTATATATGTTAAAATGTATACAAGGTTTTTTTGCGAAACAATCACGCATAAATGCATTAGCCTGTACGGAGGTAATTATGGACAAAAAATCAGTAATAAGGCTTGTGACGGAGTTTGCTCTTATTGTTGTCCTGATCGCAGTGGATCAGATATCTAAGCGTCTTGTGGACATATATATCCCTCTTGGCAACACGGTCCCCTTATGGGAAGGGGTCTTTCATCTCACAAGTGTCCACAACAAGGGAGCAGCCTTCGGGATGCTGGCCGGAAGCTTCTGGTTCCTGGTTGCTGTAAGGATCATAGCGAGTATGGCCATGGCCTTCCTGCTTGTCAAGAATGTCTATAAATGGCCGGTGCTGCTGCGTGCATGCATCACAGTCATCCTGGCCGGTGCAATTGGTAACCTGATCGACCAGATCGCTTTGGGTTATGTACGTGATATGTTTGATTTCAGGCTGATCAATTTCGCAGTCTTCAATGTAGCAGACTCATATATCACTGTGGGGACCTTCTTTTTGGCTGTGCTTGTGATATTTTTCCCGCACAAGGCACTGAAGGAGGAGGAAAAGGGATCCTGACACAGAAGGGTATTACTATATAAAGCCATATTAACAAGGATGCGGGTGAAGTTATGATGGAGGAGCAAAGGATCAGGCCCGGCAGGATATTCTACGTGATATCGGCCTTGATATTGATTTTTGGTATAGTGCTTTTTCTTTATTTTCTAATAACAGGTTTAGAAACTGTAGCTAAAACAATGGACGATCGCCTGGTCGTACCGGGTGCAAAGGTATTTGAGCTTGAGGAGCAGGGCAGGTATACGATCTATTGGGAGTACAGGACGACCTATGAGGGCAGGGTATACGATACTAAGAGCATCGACGGCCTGGTGTGCGTTTTGAAAAGCATAGAAACGGGAGAACATGTGACGCTTGATAGCCTGTCGCTCAGTTCAACCTATTCGCTTAATGATCGTGAAGGCAAGGGGATATTCGTGTTTCAGATCGACGCTCCCGGAGAGTATGAGTTGAGCTGCTGGTACGAGTTTGAAGAAGGCGAAGAGGCGGTCCTAGTGGTGGGAAAAGGCTTCATTCCGGCCTTATTGAAGACAATACTGCTTAGCCTGGTGTCTTTTTTCGGTGGCATAGGCCTGGGCATTGTAGTATTTGTGTTTACTCTTGTCAAAAGGCGTGAAGCCAGGAACCGCATAGCCCTTGAGCATTTGTACAACAGGTAAGTACAGCCGGCGGGATCATCAGCATGCTGCAATTATGCGACTACGGCTGCATTGGCTTGTATTTGCTATATATAAATGATAAATTAAGTTATAAGAGCATAGTGATATGCCAATAATGCGGAGTATAAGGAGCAATTGTACACACTATGGAACTTAAGATAAAAAAGCTCAATCCTAATGCAAGACTGCCGGAGTATGCCCATCCCGGCGATGCCGGACTGGACCTGTTTTCAGTGGTGGACTTGTCAATAGATCCCGGTGAAGCCAAGCTGGTGCCTACAGGTATAGCAATCGAGCTGCCGCCGGGGACAGAAGCCCAGGTGCGGCCCAGAAGCGGGTTGGCATTGAAGCATCAGATCACTCTGCTGAACAGTCCGGGTACCATCGATGAGGGCTACCGGGGTGAAGTGGCTGTTATAATGATAAACCACGGCAAACAGACCTTTCATGTGCATGCCGGCATGAAGATAGCCCAGATGGTCATACAAAAAGTGTTGAGGGTCAGCGTGAAGGAATGTGATGAGCTGTCCGACAGCCAAAGGGGCATAGGTGGCTTTGGTTCTACGGGCATATAAGATGCATTTGTCCTGATTGGGGTTTTGCTGGTGAGTAAGAATTGTAGATACCTGTCTGTTATAATATGCATATTGATCATAAGCCTGCTTTCCGGCTGTGATTATGGAAAGCCTCCTGTCGAAGAGAAGGTAAGGACTGAGATCAGTCTTGTTTACCCAAGGGACGGCGGTGGAGGCATCATGAGGCTGCTGACGGAGTATGAGCAGCTCAGGGATGATGTAAGCATAAAAGCCTTTGAAGCAGCAGGAGAAAAACAAGGATATTATGAAAGGCTCACGGCAGTGATATCAGCTGGCCAGAAAATGCCAGACATATTGGTGATACACGACACATGGATGCCTGAGCTTGCCGAAAAGGGTATATTGAAGCAGCTCGACGGTATATTAGGCAGTGATTCCTTATCAGATTTTCATCCCGGGATGGCGGAAGCCGGAAGGTGGAAAGGGAAGTTGTTTGCCATTCCCTTCTGGCAGGATATGCCCCTTTTGTACTATAGAAAGGATTTGATAGATACACCGCTCAATACCTGGAAAAAACTAGAGGATGCAGCTGCTGATCTTAAAAGCCAGCTTGAAATACCGTACGGACTCATTTTTCCGGCTGAAAGCCAATGGAACAGCACCGTATTCATGACAAGCTTGCTCATAGCGTACGATGCCATGCCCGATTTTTCCGGCCAGGCTGTAAGCTATAATGAAAAAGCGATTTCATCAGCGTTCGGCAGATTGAAGTCTCTGGCAGAAAAGGATGTACTGTCATCAGATGTTTTCAATATGGGCGCTGAAAAATGCAGACAGGTTTTCAGCGAAGGCAACGCAGTCTTTATGATCAACTGGTCATATGCCGCCAGGCTGCTCATTAAGGATGATTCGCCGCTTAAGGACAGGGTCGCGTCTGCTCCGATACCAATGGCAGGCAGCGATGATACCTATTCAGGCCTGATAAGCGGCTGGATGCTGACTATAGGGAGCCAAAGCAAACATACCGCTCTGGCCAGGGAAGTGGTGGAATACCTCATCAGACATGACAACCAGCGTAGGATAGCCCTGGACAACGGGCAGCTGCCTGCGAGGGTGTCCCTTTATGAAGAAAAAGGCTGGCAGGACAGGCTTCATGTCCCCGAGGTCCTTTCCTCACTGTTGCCGGCAGGCCAGCCGGCCATGCTTGGTATATACAGCGAGGATCTGATGGGTCAACTGAACTCTATCTTGTCAAAGGTTTTTGACACAGAGACAAAGACATCTGATCTGTTGAAAATGCTTATAGAGAGATAGCACCGGGCGAGCCGGTTCCTGAAGATAACCAGTCAGGGCAAGCCTGTATCCTGTTGACAGGCAAGGGCCTGGTCAGTCAAGGAGCATGTGGATATGAACTATATGGCAATGTTCGATGAGATAAAAAACAACAAAATCGGATCGCTCTATCTCTTTTACGGGGCTGAGGAGTTCGTCAAGTCTGAAGCCCTGGCCCAGATGGCAGACAGACTGGTGTCAAAGGATTTTGCAGGCTTGAACTATCAGATCATTGACGGTACCGAGGTCTCCGGTGGTTCCATCATAGATGCATGCGAGACCCTGCCTTTTATGTCGGACAGGAGGCTGGTAGTAGTAAAGGATCACCCTGGCCTGACAGGGAAAAGGGCAGGAGAAGGCAGCAGCGATGAGGAGGCCTTGAAGGACTACCTTGAAAGGCTGCCTGACAGCACGTGCCTGCTGTTTTACTGCCATGGTGATGTGAATAAGACGAGGGCATTGTACAAGGCTTTGACTAAAATCGGAAAGGTCGTTGAGTTCCCCCTGCTGGAAAGAAAAGAGCTCATGAAGTGGACATCCAGAGCCTTCAGGAAAAGCGGCCGGGAGATCTCCCCTGCTGATTTGGAGCTTTTTCTTGACAGGGCAGGCAACAGCCTTGAGCGCATTAGCAAGGAAGTCGAAAAGCTCGTTTCATATACGAAGCAGGACCCGGTCATAACCGGAGAGATCATACAAAAAATGGTCAAGCCCCTGCCGGAGCATACGGTTTTTCAATTGATCGACTCTATCGCTGCACGGAAAAAGAGCGATGCTCTCAAGCTTCTGGATGTACTGATGGAAAACGGCGAACCGGTCATGCTGATCCTGATCCTGCTTGCCCGGCAGATCAAGATCATACTGCTCTGCAAGGAGTATCAGGATATGAAGCTGTCCTACGGCATGGCAGTAGACAGGCTGACTGCCATCGAGGGTATAAAGGTCCACCCATATACGGCCAAAAAATGCATGGCTCAGGCGCGGAATTTTACCAGCGACCAGTTGAAATCAGCCCTGAAGGACTGTGCCGATTTGGATTTCAACATAAAGAGCGGCAGGATCGAAGACCGTATAGGGATGGAGCTTTTGATAGTGAAAATGTGCAATTGAAGGAAACAAAAAAGCTTCCGGTTATCAGGAAGCTTTTGTTATAATCTCATTTTTACTGTAAAGAAGCATAGGCTTACTTCAGCTCGGCTGCTTTCAATCGAAGAGCCAGTTTTGCCTTTTTCCTGTTGGCTGCATTCTTGTGGATAGTCCCTTTTGCAGCTGCCATGTCGATCTTTTTAACAAGCTTAGGATAAATGCTCTTTGCCAGGTCAAGGTTGTTCTCAGAAAGAGCGTTTTCAAATTTCTTTGATATAGTCTTCAAGCTGGACTTTATCATCTTATTCCTGAGGGTCTTGGCCTTGATCACTTTGACCCTTTTCATCGCTGACTTGGTATTTGGCAAATTCTTCACCTCCTCGATTAAAATCAGCATTTCTTATTGTACCATGGAAAATTTAGAATGGCAAGAATATTTGCCAAAAGAATAAAACATTTTGCATGGGCCATTATATTAAAAAGGAAATAACAATAAACGGAAAAGGTGAAAGCTGAATCATGAGCAGTATCAGAACCGATCTGGCACTTGAAGCGAGGGAGATCGCAGGCGAGAGGACCAGGCAGCAGGAAATCCAGGGCGTTGTTGTGGAAAGCATTGCCCGTGATGGGATCACTGTCACCAGGGTCGAGGTCAATTCTCCTGCGGGCGAGAAAAGCATCGGTAAGCCAATGGGCAATTATGTCACTCTTGAGATCCCGGGCATAAGGGACAGGGATCCTGAGTATGAGGAAAAAGTAAGCATGCAGCTGGCCGAGGAGATCAATAGGCTGGTTGAGCTGGATGAAAAGGATACGGTCCTGATCGTAGGCCTTGGCAATTGGAACGTTACACCAGATGCCGTAGGGCCGAAGGTAGTCGAACGGATAATGGTCACCCGCCATATCTTTGAATTCGTGCCTGACCAGGTGGATGAGCGAATGCGCCCTGTATGCGCAATAAGTCCCGGGGTACTTGGCATTACAGGCATGGAAACCGGGGAGATCATCAAGGGAGTGGTGGAGCGGGTAAAGCCCGATCTGGTGATCGCTGTGGATGCGCTGGCTTCGCGTAAAACCGAGCGCATAGGCACGACGATACAGATCGCCGATACGGGTATAAGCCCGGGGGCCGGCATAGGCAACAAGCGTATGGGCATAAACATGGAGACTCTGGGCGTGCCCACCCTGGCCATTGGTATCCCGACTGTGGTCTATGCATATACCATAGGCAAGGATTCTATCGAAATGGTGTTGAAAAAGCTTGCAGAGGGAGCGCCTAGGGAAGACAGCCTGCAAAAGGTCTTAAGCAGCCTGGGCGAGCAGGATATCGACAGTGTGATAAACGAGGTGCTGACCCAAGGTCTGGGCGACCTGGTGGTGACTCCCAAGGAGGTCGATGTCCTCATAGACGATGTTTGCAGCATGATCGCTGACGGAATAAACCTGGCGGTGCATAAGGGGATCACGCTGGAGGAGATCAACAGATTTTTGCATTGACATAATACCTCTTGCCAATCATACTTTCCTTTCCCTGTGAATAGATATATGAAGAGAAATATGAACGACGGGGAAACGGGGTGATATACAATGGGGGATAAAAAAGCAAGACTGATCGAACTGTCCTATCCTATGGTGGTTACCATACTCATAATCGCCATAATGATGCTGTCTGTTCGCCTTTTCGTTGGCGAATCCGTGGATCTGAATCCTTCCTGGGAGTCTGAAAACCAAACTGCACAAACCGATGTCGATCCGGTGTATGGGACCATACTGGCCGGAGGTATGCCTGTTCTGGCCTCGGGCGGTGCCCTGGAAGGATTCGATATATTCAAGCTGGTGCTTGGTATTTTTGACTTCAAGGATATCGGAGATCCGCAAAAGATAGTGACCTATCCCATGCCCTACCTTAAGCGGGGAAATGGAAACCCCAAAAATGTGGAGGAAGTCTCGAACCAGCTTCCGGACAGGAACTCCGCAAAGCGGCCCGACATAGATGATTCCTATTACGGGGATCTGCCTGAGGAGATAAAGATCATAATAAAGGATATCAAGCCCGACGACAAGCCTATAACGATGCCGGGAGAAGGCCCAAAAATCCTGATATACCATTCCCATTCAAGGGAAGCTTACAAGCAGGATCCTGAAAATCCATACAAAGAGCTCGCCCGGGAGGCGTTCCGGTCAAATGATATGAACCATACGGTCATCAGCGTGGGCAAGGCCCTGGCCGGGCATCTTACAGCGCTTGGTGTACCTACCCTGCATGATGCGACGGACCATGAAGGGAATGATTACAACTCGGCTTACAGTAAATCCCTGGAGACCATTAAGAAAAGGATGGAGGAGTACGAATCCCTTCAGATGTTCATAGATGTCCACCGCAACAGCTACGGTAAGGATGTCAGCAAAAACCCTGATGACGAGGTCGTTATAATAAACGGAGAACGAGTCGCAAAGCTGTTTGTAGTGATAGGGACGGGTGAAAATGTAGAAGGTGGGCCTGAGGAAAAACCGAATTGGCAGGAGAATGCGAAATTCGCCATGCAGCTCACAAACAAGCTGAATGAGAAGTACCCGGGAATAGCGAAGAATGTCTTCTACAGAACAGCGCGCTATAATCAGCATGTGTCTACAAAGGCGATCCTGATAGAAATAGGCAGTACATTCACCACCCAAAATGAGGCCTTGCGTACCACCAAGTATCTTGCTGAAGCCTTGCGGGAGCTCATAAAGAACTGAAGCCGCCATAGCTGGAGCAAAGCAAAGATATTGACCTGATAAAGGAGAAGATGACCGGTCTTCTCCTTTTCTTAATTTCAGTTGCAATTTACAGGGCTATTATTTATTATATATGAAGAATTAGAAAACAAACGACAAGGAGGCAATATCACTAGATGCCCAGTCCCAGACAGCAAAAAATCAGGAACTTTTGTATCATAGCCCATATAGATCATGGCAAATCGACCCTGGCTGATCGCCTCATGGAATATACAGGTTCTGTTACAGAGCGGGAGATGGAGGACCAGATTCTAGACATGATGGATATCGAGAGAGAAAGAGGCATAACCATCAAGGCTACAGCGGTCCGCCTTGTATACAAGGATGATGACGGTGAGGAGTACATCTTCAACCTTATAGACACGCCCGGCCATGTCGACTTTACCTATGAAGTATCAAGGAGCCTGGCAGCCTGCGAGGGTGCCTTGCTTGTCGTTGATGCGTCCCAGGGCATAGAAGCCCAGACCCTGGCGAATGTGTACCTGGCCATGGACCACAACCTGGAGCTCATACCGGTCATCAACAAGATTGATTTGCCCAGCGCTCAGCCCGAGCTGGTCAAGCGTGAGATCGAAGACGTAATAGGGATCGACGCTGAAAGTGCGCCTCTTGTCTCAGCCAAAAACGGGATAGGCATTGAAAGTGTTTTAAAAAGTATAGTTGCTCATATCCCGCCGCCATCAGGGGATGAGGATGCCCCCCTGAAAGCCCTGATATTTGACTCCCTCTATGACAACTACCGCGGCGTCATCACTTACGTCAGGATCATGGAAGGCAGGGTCAGACCCGGAGACAGGATCAGGATGATGGCTACGGGAAAAGAGTTTGAAGTAACTGACGTGGGCATCTTCAGCCCTGCCCTGGTGCCGACCGCTGAGCTCTGTGCCGGCGATGTAGGCTATATAACTGCCAGTATCAAGAATGTCAGGGACACAAGGGTCGGCGATACGATCACCCATGCCGACCGCCCTACAGACAAGCCCCTGCCGGGATACAAAAAGGTAAATCCCATGGTTTACTGTGGTATATACCCGGCCGACGGAGCAAGATACGATGACCTGAGGGATGCCCTCGAAAAGCTCAGGCTGAACGATGCGTCCCTGATGTTCGAACCGGAGACCTCTGTTGCTCTGGGCTTTGGATTCCGGTGCGGCTTCTTGGGTCTTTTGCACATGGATATCATACAGGAGCGGCTGGAGAGGGAATATGATCTGGATCTTGTGACCACAGCGCCCAGCGTTATCTACAAAGTAGTAAAAACCAACGGCGAAGTGATTGAGATCACCAATCCCACAAACCTTCCCCCTGTGACGGAGATAGAGTCCATGCAGGAGCCGATGGTGAAAGCCCAGATCATGTCACCGGCCGAGTACACAGGGTCGATCATGGAGCTATGCCAGGAGAGGCGCGGAGTATACAAGACTATGGAGTATATTGAGGGGACCAGGGTGCTTTTGACCTACGAGCTTCCCCTGAATGAGATAATATACGATTTCTTTGACGCCTTGAAGTCCAGGACCCGGGGCTATGCATCCTTTGATTACGAGCTTATAGGGTACAGCGACTCTAATCTTGTCAAGCTGGATATCCTGCTCAACGGCGAGGTCGTAGATGCCCTGTCCCTGATCGTTCACAAGGATAAAGCCTATCAAAGGGGCCGCGTGATAGCTGAAAAGCTCAAGGAGCTGATCCCCAGGCAGATGTTTGAAATCCCGATCCAGGCAGCCATCGGCAACAAGATCATTGCAAGGGAGACGGTGAAGGCCCTGCGCAAGGATGTGCTGGCCAAGTGCTACGGCGGCGACATTAGCAGAAAGAAAAAGCTCCTTGAAAAGCAAAAGGAGGGTAAGAAGCGCATGCGCCAGATCGGGACGGTAGAGGTGCCCCAGGAGGCCTTCATGGCCGTCTTGAAGCTGAACTGAGGCTTTAAGGTGATAGATACCGGAGGAAAATCAAGTGAAAGCAAGAGGGCTTTATTTGCACTTTCCATTCTGCGCAAGGAAGTGCAGCTACTGCGATTTCCCATCCTTCCCCGGCAAGGAGAGGTACATGGCGCCCTATCTTGGGGCGCTGCTCAAGGAGATAGGCGGCTACAACAAGGAGAAAGGCGAAAAATATCGCATTAGCACGATATTTATGGGTGGGGGTACCCCCACCCTTTTTAACGGGGATCATTTGGCAGGGGCTCTTGACAAGTGCAGGGAATGCTTCAATGTTGATGAGGATGCTGAGATCACGATAGAGTCAAATCCAGGCACGGTCGATCATAAAAAGCTGCTTGTACTGCGCAAGAGCGGCTTCAACAGGCTAAGCATCGGTCTGCAGGCCTGGCAGGACAGATTGCTGAAATTCCTTGGGAGGATCCATACTGCCCGGGAGTTTGAGGATGCCGTACTGATGGCCCAAAAGGCCGGCTTTGAGAACATCAATGCTGACGTCATCTTCGGCATACCCGGCCAAAGCCTGGAGGACTGGCTCGAAACTTTGAAACGGACGGCAGCGTTGAATGTTACCCATATATCTGCATACAGCCTCATAGTAGAAGAGGGAACGCCTCTTTACAAGCTGAAGCAGAAGGGCCTGCCCGGAGAAGTGGCTGAGGATGCAGAGCGGGAAATGTATCACAAGGGCGTGGACCTGCTTGAGCGTCTCGGATTTTACAGGTATGAGATTTCCAACTTCGCAAGGCCGGGCTATGAGTGCAGGCATAACCTGAATTACTGGAAAAACGGAGAGTACATAGGCTGCGGAAGCGGAGCCCACCAATACCTGGACGGGGTGCGAAGCTACAATACGCCTGATTTGGAAGCATATATCGAAATGATGAGTAAAACCGGCAATGCGTCCCTTGGTTCAGAAAAAATCGATAGGGACCAGGAGGTTTTCGAAACGCTGATGCTGGGCTTCAGGCTCACCGAAGGCATAGGTAAGGATGACTTTCACAAAAGATTTGGCTTTGACCTCTCGGAAAGGTATTCAGACAGGATATCAGCGCTCAAACGAGAGGGGCTTGTCCTAGAGGACGACACTGCCATCAGGCCCACGGCCCGGGGCTTTGACTTTCAGAACCAAATAGCTTTGACCTTCCTTGACTAAAATGTCCAGATGTGAAAAAAGTTATTGACAAATAACGGATATGGTGATAATTTAAGATTAGCTTTAGCACTCAATGACGACGAGTGCTAACAAGGGGAGGTGGATGCTTTGCGGCTGGATGAAAGAAAAATCCGTATACTTCAAGCAATAATAGACGATTTTATTTCAACTGCTGAGCCTGTTGGCTCCAGAACCATAGCCAAGAAGTACAACCTTGGGGTCAGTTCGGCCACGATCCGCAATGAGATGTCGGATCTGGAGGAGATGGGCTATCTTGAGCAGCCCCACACATCCGCAGGCAGGATACCGTCAGACAAAGCATACAGGTTCTACGTAGACAGGCTCATGAAGGTCAAGTCACTCAAGAAGGAAGAAACAGAGAACATCAAGCAGATGTACAGAAACAAGATCAGCCAGATAGAGCAGGTAATATGCAATACAGCAAAAATCCTGTCAGATATAACCAATTATACATCCATTGTCCTTGCGCCGCAGATGAACAGCATAGTGATCAAGCATATACAGCTTGTCCCCATCGACAGCAGGCTGGCCCTGCTTGTTATCGTGACCAACGCGGGCATTCTGAAGGATACGGTCGTGAAGATCCCGGAGGATATAGACGCTGACTATCTCAACAGGATTTCCAACATCCTCAACAAGCTCTACAAAAACAAATCCTTCGGACAGGTAAACCTTGATGATCTGGCAGGAGTCCGCAAGGAGTTTGCGCGCAACAGCAGCCTTGTGGATACGTTGATAGACGCCTTGAGCGACCACTACTCAAAGTCAGACAAGGATATATACTACGGAGGGACCACCAACATATTCAACTTCCCGGAGTACCAGGATGTCGTGCGTGCCAGGTCCTTCCTGAATCTGCTTGAAGAAAAGGAGCTGCTTTACAAACTCCTGTCGAAAGCAGAAGGGGACGGTGTGACCGTTTCCATCGGTACGGAAAATCCCTATGAGGAGCTGCGGGAGTGCAGCATAGTTTCAGCCACCTACAAGATAGGGGACAGGGTATTGGGGTCCATAGGCATAATCGGGCCTACGAGGATGGAATACTCAAAAGCCGTATCAGCAATGGATTATATGGCAAAAACCCTGAGCTATTACCTGACCAGTCTGTACGGAAAATGAACATACGATAAAGAGAAGCAGGTGAATCGAATGGATAAGGATACCAGACAGCAGGACCAGTTAGTGAACGAAGAGTTTGAGGAGACACCTATGGACAATCAGGAGGGCGCAGGATCCCCGGCTGAGGCGGCTGACCTTTGTGATGGGTGCTGTGATGCCCGGGATGACAGCGTGTCCGAAGACAAGGATGCCAAGCAAAATGAAAAAACCATGGCAGAGCTGGAGGCAGAGATCGAAAGCCTGAAGCTTAAGCTCAATGAAGCCGAGCAGCAGCGGGATGAGTACCTGAGCCTGGCGCAGCGCGTGCAGGCGGATTTTGACAACTACAGAAAGCGCAACAGGAATGCCATTGCGGACTCATATGCAAACGCAACATGTGATGTTGTAGGCCATTTTCTGCCCGTATTGGACAATATCGACCGCGCCCTTGAGTCCTTCAAGGGAGCCCAGGCGCATGAGTCCCTGATAAAGGGTGTTGAGATGGTCCAAAAACAGTTCCTAAGCACCCTGGAGAAGCTTGGCGTCAAAGAGATAGAGGCATTGGGCAGACCTTTTGATCCCGAGCTTCATGAGGCGGTCATGCAGGCTGAAGCGCAGGAGGGTCAGGAGCCCAATACTGTGATAGAGGTTTTGCAGAAAGGATACCGTACGGAGGACAAGATCATAAGATACAGCATGGTCAAAGTGGCCAAATAAGCAGCCAATACCCAAACCTTTACATAACTTATACAGCATATCATGGATAGCGATCACCACTAGATAAGATGAGGAGGATTTTTATGGGAAAGATAATAGGAATTGATCTGGGTACTACAAACTCTTGTGTTGCAGTAATGGAAGGCGGTGAACCTGTAGTCATTCCCAACGCAGAAGGTTCGAGGACCACACCTTCGGTAGTAGCTTTCTCAAAGGACGGGGAAAGGCTGATAGGCCAGATAGCAAAGCGCCAGGCTATCACCAACCCTGAACGGACTATCATGTCCATAAAGAGAGAAATGGGATCTTCCTACAAGGTAACCATAGATGGCAAGGATTATACGCCCCAGGAGATCTCCGCTATGATACTTATGAAGCTGAAACAGGACGCCGAGGCCTATCTCGGCGAACCTGTAACCCAGGCAGTCATAACCGTCCCTGCCTATTTCAGTGACAGCCAGCGCCAGGCAACGAAGGATGCCGGCAAGATAGCAGGCCTTGAAGTACTGAGGATCATCAATGAGCCTACAGCGGCCTCTTTGGCATATGGCCTGGACAAGGAAAACAACCACAAGATCCTTGTGTATGACCTGGGTGGCGGTACATTTGACGTATCTATCCTGGAGATAGGCGATGGGGTGTTTGAAGTGCTCGCCACCAACGGCAACAACCGTCTGGGCGGCGATGACTTTGACGACAGGATCATGAACTACCTGGCCAATGAGTTCAAAAAGGAGCATGGCATAGACCTGCTTCAGGACAGGATGGCAAAGCAGCGCCTGAAGGAAGCTGCGGAAAAAGCCAAGATCGAGCTTTCCGGCGTACTTACCACCAATATCAACCTGCCCTTTATCACAGCCGATGCTACAGGACCGAAGCATCTTGACATCACACTGACCAGGGCCAAATTTGATGAGCTGACGGCCGACCTGGTTGAAAAGACTATGGAGCCGACCAGGCTTGCCCTCAAGGATGCCGGGCTCACACCAGCCGATATCGACAAGGTGATACTTGTAGGCGGCTCGACTCGCATTCCTGCAGTCCAGGCTGCGGTCAAGAAACTCACCGGCAAAGAGCCCCACAAGGGGATCAATCCGGATGAATGCGTAGCCATAGGCGCAGCCATCCAGGCCGGCGTACTGGGCGGCGAGGTCAAGGATGTGCTCCTGCTTGACGTAACTCCGCTGTCACTTGGCATCGAGACCCTGGGCGGCGTATTTACAAAGCTGATCGAGCGCAACACGACCATACCGGTAAGGAAGAGCCAGATATTCTCAACAGCTGCCGACGGCCAGACTCAGGTCGAGATCAACGTGCTCCAGGGCGAACGTGAAATGGCTGCCGACAACAAGAGCATAGGCAGGTTCATTCTGTCAGGTATCCCGCCGGCTCCGAGGGGGGTACCGCAGATAGAGGTCACATTTGATATAGACGCCAACGGTATCGTAAATGTCAGCGCCAAGGACCTGGGTACAGGCAATGAGCAAAAGGTCACGATCACTGCTTCCACCAACCTCTCCAAGGAAGAGATCGACAGGGCTATCAAAGAAGCAGAAAGGTATGCAGAAGAGGACAAGAAGCGCAAGGAGCAGATCGAGGCCAGAAATCAGGCTGACTCCCTTGTATACAATACAGAAAAGACGATGAAGGAGCTGGGAGACAAGCTGAGTCAAGCAGACCGCGACAGGATCCAGGCTGAAATAGATGCAGTAAAGAAAGCCCTGGAAGGCAGCGATGCTCAGGCAATCAAGTCTGCTTGCGAAAAGCTGACCCAGGCGTCCTATGAGGTATTTGGCCGGATCTATCAGCAGCAAGCCCAGCAGCAAGATGCAGGCCCCGGGGCAGGTCCGGGTGCAGGCGGCGCTCAAGGCGGTACCGGCAAATCCGGCGATGACAATGTAGTAGATGCAGACTATGAAGTTATGGACGACGATAAATAAATGATATATAATATATAAACGTTGTTCCTGATCAAGCCAAGGCCAAGTGCTTTGGCTTTTTCAAGGGATATTGGGTTTTTTATTACCTGTTGGTTGACATGATTTTCTATTTGCAGTTAGGTGGTGAAGCTATTGGCGAAACGGGACTATTACGAGGTATTGGGGCTTTCAAAGGGCGCATCCGAAGAGGAGATCAAGAAAGCCTACAGACAGCTGGCCAAAAAATACCATCCTGACCTGAACCCGGGGGATAAAGAGGCCGAAGCCCGCTTCAAGGAAATAAACGAAGCCTATCAGGTACTGAGCAATCCAGAGACCAGGGCTCAATATGACCAGTTCGGCCATGCGGGTCCTACGGGGCATGGATTCGAAGGCTTTGACTTTGGCAGCGGCCTGGATGATATATTTGACATGTTTTTCGGCGGCTTTGGCGGAACCCGCTCAAGGCGCAGCAAAGGGCCTGTCAGGGGTTCCGACCTGCGTTATGATCTGACCATCACATTTGAGGAGGCCGCCTTTGGCACCAAAAAGGAGATAGAAGTAGTCAGAATGGAAAGCTGCACCGAGTGCAAAGGGACCGGTGCCAAAAAGCCCGGGGATGTCACCACCTGCCCAGTATGCAAGGGTACAGGAGAGATCCAGCAAGCGCAGAATACGGCCTTTGGCCGTTTTGTGAACGTGCGCACCTGTGACAGGTGCGGTGGTGAGGGTACGATCATATCAGACCCCTGTCCCAAGTGCCACGGCAGGAAGAAGATCCGCAGGCTGAGAAAAATCAGCGTTACGATACCGGCCGGGATCGACAACGGCCAGGCCATAACCCTGAGAGGTGAGGGTGAGCCGGGAGAAAGGGGCGGTTCACCGGGTGATTTGTATGTATATATTACAGTGCGGCCTCATAAACTATTTCAACGCAAGGGTTATGACCTGCATTGTGATATACCGATCACCTTCGCACAGGCGGCTTTGGGAGCTGAGATCGAGGTCCCGACTCTTAGCGGCAGGGTGAAATACGTCATACCCGAGGGCACTCAAACGGGTACGGTATTCCGCATGCGCAACCAGGGCATACAGCACCTGCGCAGCAATACCAGGGGTGACCTGTATGTCAGGGTCAATATCGAGGTGCCCAAGCGCCTTAATGAAAAGCAGAAGGAGATCCTGAGACAGTTCGATGAGATGACCAGGGACAGCAATGATCAGAGAAAGTCCTTCTTTGAAAAAATGAGAGATGTGTTTGGAGCATAGAGGCCTGTCAGGCTAACTACCCTTTACAGGAGGCAAAAGCATGGATTGGATAGAGATCGCTATCAAAACAACCCACGAAGGTGCCGATATAGCGGCCCAGGTGTTTTATGAAACGGGCGTGACCGGGGTGGTCATAGAGGACCCGGATGACCTCTACACAGCCCAGCAGGACGGGCTGTTCTGGGACTATGTGGATGAATCCGTGCTTGCCAACAAGGATGAGGGGGTACTGGTAAAGGCATATATCAACAATGATGCTGCCTTTAATGACAAGCTCATCTATATAAAGGAACGGATAGAGCACTTGAAAGCCCAGGACCTGGACATGGACCTGGGTCCTATGGAGCTGTCCCTGACCAATGTCAGGGAAGAGGACTGGTCCAATAACTGGAAGAAATACTACAAGCCTGTGAGAATAAGCGACAGGCTGGTAATAAAGCCTACCTGGGAGGATTATGAGCCCAAGGAGGGCGAATACGTACTGAACCTGGATCCGGGCATGGCTTTTGGTACAGGGACCCATGAGACTACAGTGCTGTGTCTGAGGCTGCTCGACAGGCATGTGAACACCGGCGATACGATCGCAGATATAGGGTGCGGTACGGGCATACTGTCAATTGCAGCCCTTCTCCTGGGAGCGGATAGGGCAACGGCCATAGACCTTGACACCAATGCGGTCATGGTCGCCCGGGAAAATGCAAGGCTGAACGGAGTAGAAGACAGGATGCAGGTCATACATGGTAACCTGCTGGATAAGGTCCAGGGCAGGTACGACATAATAACGGCCAACATCATTGCTGATGCCATAATCAGCCTGACACAGCATATACGCAATTACCTCAAGCCCGGCGGGATATTCATATCCTCCGGCATAATCCTGGAAAGGCTGCCTGAGGTGGTTGAAAAGATAGAGGAATCAGGCCTGGAGGTCATTCATAAGGAAACCATGGGTGAATGGGCTGCGGTGGTGGGCAGGCATAATGCCTAGATTTTTTATCGACAGATCCCATATTTCAGATGCAACGGCCATTATAAAAGGAGATGACTCGATCCATATACAACGGGTGTTGCGGCTCAGGAAAGGGGACGAGGTGACCCTTTGCGACGGCCTGGGATGCGATTACAAGGCCATCATAGAATCAGGAGATAAGGATGCGACTGTCCTCTCCATCCTTGGACGATATCCTTCAAGGGGCGAACCGGCAGTAAAGGTCAGCCTATATCAGGGGCTGCCCAAAGCGGCCAAGCTGGAGCTTATTATACAAAAGTGCGTCGAGCTTGGTGTCAACGAGATAATACCTACCGTCACCGACAGGACAGTAGTCCGCATAGACAGCGAAAAGGATGCAGCAAGGAAAGCCGATAGGTGGCAGAGGATCTCGGAGGAAGCGGCAAAGCAAAGCGGAAGGGGTATCATTCCGAAAGTCCATATGCCGGTATCAATGAAGGAGGCTGTCAAAGGTGCAGACCATGACCTGAAGCTGGTGCTTTGGGAAGGTGAAAGAGAGACAGGCCTTCGCAGCATTTTGACCGCTCGGAGCAAGACTGATTCTATAGCTGTACTCATCGGCCCTGAAGGGGGCTTTTCACAAGAGGAGGTATCCCTCGCCAGGTCGTACGGCTGGATACCTGTATCGGCCGGACCACGCATTCTACGGACCGAGACGGCAGGACTGGCCGTGGTGACTGCAATAATGTATCAGATGGAGGAAATGGAATGGAAATAGCACCCTTGAAAAGGGTGGCGTTTTATACCCTGGGCTGCAAGACAAACCAATATGATACAGAAGCCATGCAGGAGCAGTTTCGTAAGCATGGTTACACGATAGTGGATTTTGAAGCTGATGCTGACGTATATATTATAAACACATGTACGGTAACCAGTCTGAGCGACAGAAAATCAAGGCAGATGATACGGAAGGCCCACAGGACGAACCCACAAGCCATAATAGCCGTTGTTGGCTGCTATGCCCAGCGCGCCTCAGGCGAGGTGCTTGACATACCTGGTGTCAGTGTCGTCTTAGGGACCAATGACCGGATGAACATAGTGGACTATGTAGAAAAGGCTTACAGAGACAGGCAGGCTGTAAATGCAGTCGGGGACATAATGAGGGTAAGGGATTTTGAAGAGACCCCCATTGATTTCTATGAAGGCAGGACCAGGGCTATACTGAAAATACAGGAGGGATGCAACCAATTTTGCTCCTATTGCATCATACCCTATGCCAGAGGTCCTGTCAGGAGCCGGAAGCCCGATAGTGTGAAGGCCGAGGTCGAAAGGCTTGCTCAAAGAGGGTTCAAGGAAGTTGTGCTGACCGGTATCCACATTGCATCCTATGGAAAGGATCTGGGTGACAGGATGGATCTGCTGGGGCTTCTAAAGCTTATCCATGATGTCCCGGGCATCGAGCGGATTCGTTTAGGGTCCCTAGAGCCAAATCTGCTTACGGAGGACTTCGTAGCTGCTGTCCGCAGGCTTCCCAGGGTGTGCCAGCATTATCATATATCTCTGCAAAGTGGGTGCGATGCCACCTTGAGAAGGATGTACCGCAGGTATACCACAGGGCAATACAGAGAAATCGTCGACAGGCTCAGGGCCGCCATGCCGGATGTAGCCGTTACAACGGACATTATGACAGGTTTTCCGGGAGAGACCGAGGAAGAGTTTGAAACCACCCTGGATTTCGTAAGATCTATAGGCTTCAGCAGGATACACGTGTTCCAGTATTCACCCAGACAAGGGACTCCGGCAGCAGAGTATCCAGACCAGGTGCCGGCAGAGGTCAAGGAAAGGCGCAGCAGAAGCCTGATCCGGCTGGGACATGAAATGGAGGCCGCATACCTTGGAAGGTTTGTCGGCAGAGAAGAAACTGTCCTGTTCGAAAAAGAATGTGCGGAGAAGGAAGGATACTTTGAAGGCTATACAGAACACTATATCAGGGTTTTAGCCCCAGCCGCCGGTGACATAGTGAACAGCCTGCATCCGGTACGTATTGACAAGGCAAATGGCACCTATCTGGAGGGTACGATAGTTTACGCCTGAAAACAGGGTATATATTTTGATTCAGGAGGTAGTTATGGATAATTGTTTGTTTTGCCGCATTGTAAACCGTGAGATCCCTTCAAGGATCGTATATGAAGACGATCTGGTCCTGGGCTTTTATGACATACAGCCCAAATCGCCTGTCCATGTCCTTCTTATACCTAAAGAGCATATCGGCTCATTCAATGAGCTGACAAGAGACCATGACAGGCTCATGGCTCATCTGACCGCTCATATACCCATAGTGGCTGAGAAGCTTGGAATAAAGAATTCGGGATACAGGGTCGTTGTCAACTGCGGCAGGGATTCAGGCCAGGAAGTGGCCCACCTGCATTATCATATACTGGGCGGCAGGCCCATGGAAAACAACTTCGGCTGATGCCCTGTTAAAAACAGTTGACACGCTGAAAACCGTAGGGTTATAATTATATATGGTTTCTATATATTTCCCAAGGTTCCATGCCCGCAATCGGGGCAATTGTGCTAGCGGAGGGAGGGAAGGCAAATGTCTGAGATCAGAGTTGGAGAAAATGAATCACTAGAAAGCGCGCTAAAACGGTTCAAAAGGAAATGCTCCAAGGCCGGCGTGCTGGCAGAGGTGCGCAAGAGGGAGCATTATGAAAAGCCCAGTGTAAGAAGGAAGAAAAAATCCGAAGCTGCCCGCAAGCGCAAGTACTAATTTATTATAGCAGTACTCGCAGCCATAGCAATGGCAAAGGCGGCTGACTTAAAAGAACGGCATTACATTAACCGAAACAGGATTTTAAAGGGATCATTGGGGTAGATGCAAGGGAAGAGAAACAGCTCACAGCTCGATTCCATGGGACACCTTCCTCAGCAGCGATCATAAGATAAAATAGAAACCATAGCCAACAAGACCAATACCTTAACCTTCTAAGACTCAGTAAACGCAAAATACCCGGTTGTACAGCCGGGTTTTTTTATACCAACAAAACCATCATTTGATACCCCGGTCAAGTCTTTTTGCTAATGTAAATTTTCAGAATATAATATATAATAGAATCAAGTTTACATAAAAAGACGGGGGTATATGATGCTGAGTAAGGGGTTTCGGGTATTTGGGACGGTTCTGCTGTTCATATTTTCTATGTTGGCATTATCCGGCGGCGGGGTGAAAATAACAGAGAATGAGCATGCTGTCTTCGCCCAGCTGGCGGCCGGTGGGGGTGGGACTGCTGAGAAGCCAGGCATCAAGCCCGTCCGGATCCCCCTTGACATATCACGTCAGGAAGAAGCCAAAAAAATGGTGAAGACGCTGACATTCCTTTCATTCAACATCCATAGTGCAATAGACATGAATGGCGACGTAAAGCTGGATGACATAATAGAAGAGATCCGGGGATCCGGTGCTGACGTGATCGGTCTTCAGGAGGTCGAACGCTTCATGCCCAGATCCGGGTACAAGGACCAGATAAAGCTTATTGCAGAAGCGCTCGGTTATTTTTACTACTATGGTGGCAACCTTAATATACTAGGCGCCCGGTACGGCAATGCGGTATTGAGCAAATACCCTATTATGGCCTCTGATAATCTGAAGCTCCCTAAAAACAAGCTGGAGCCGAGGGGATTGATCGAAGCCGAGATAGATGTTGATGGGATCGAAATCAAGGTTTTTGTGACTCATCTGGGGCTGGATGCCAAGGAACGGATGAAGCAGATCCGGTTTATAAACGACAGGATCGCACAAAATAGCAAGAGAACAATATTCATGGGCGATTTCAACAACAGACTGGACAGCCCCGAGATGGAGCACCTAAGCCCGGACCTGGCTGATGCTGCAGTTTTTATGAGCAGAGACGACCAGTCCACATATTCCCTTTACCAGGAAACGCCAAGCTTCAGGCTTGACCGCATCTATGTTTCCCAGGATCTGAGCATAGTGGACTACACCATCCTTCCATCCCAGGTGTCAGACCACGCCCGGGTCATAGTGACTGTTGATTTAAATATGGCAGACTGAGAAGGAATCAGGTGGAAGGCCAGCGAATATAACCATCATGCAGCATTATATGCCTGTGTTCATCATGACAATATAAGATGGAGACAGATGAAATGAAGAAAAGCTTTCGGCTGATGGGTTTTACCATTACACTACTGTTATACATAGTATCCTTGGGCGCATATGCCCAGGCGGATGCCGTTGTTCATGTTATCGAGCTGAACGGTGAGATCACTCCTGCAATGTCAGCTTACATATCAAAAGAGATAGACTATGCCAACATATCAGATGCAAATGGTATTATCATAGAGATCACGACCCTGGGCGGCAGGGTCGATTCTGCCGTTGAAATCAGGGATGCCATACTAAGGTCAGGGGTACCGGTAGTTGCGTTCGTAAAGAAGCGGGCCGTATCAGCGGGTGCGCTCATTACGATAGCCGCAGAAAAAATATTTATGGCTCCGGGCAGCCACATGGGGGATGCAGAGCCCATCCCGCTGACCGACAAAAACCTGGCCTATGTAAGCGCGGAGTTCAGATCCACGGCCAAGGAACGGGGCAGGGATGCCCGGATAGCAGCGGGGATGGTCGACAAGTCTCTGGATATTCCTGGCTTTCCGCCCGGAAAGCTCGTGGACCTTACGGCCGGGGAAGCCCTGGAGGCGGGATATGCCGATGCTGTATGCGGGTCAGTTGATGATATACTTGACTTTATGGGATGGAGCGGGGCTCATGTAAAGGAGATCGAGCCGGACTTCAAGACCAGTGCCGTACAGTTCCTGACCCGGTATGATGTTGCGTCCATCCTTATAACCGTAGGCATGATCGCTGTCGTCATCGAGCTCTTCACCCAGGGCTTCGGGTTAGCCGGCTTCATTGGCATCCTGGCTTTTGCCCTCTACTTTGGCGGAGGCATATTAGCCGGGACTACGGACTACTGGCCGGTATTCCTGTTCGTATTGGGCATAGTGCTCATGCTGATAGAGGCTGCAGTTCCCGGCTTTGGCATATTTGGCATTGCAGGTATAGTATCATTTATTGTAGCTATAATCTTTGCAGCGCCGACTCCGGAGCAGGGGCTTATAAGCCTGGGTATATCCTTGCTGCTGACTGTCGTTGCAGTACCGATACTATATAAGCTGCTGGGCGGGCCAAGGCTCTTTAGCAGGCTTGTACTTTCAGAGTCGGTGACTACGGATAAGGGCTTTGTTGCCACAGGAGGATATGACCATCTGCTGGGAAAGACCGGCGAAGCAGTCACTCCTTTGCGTCCGTCAGGCACTGCAGTGATCGATGGGATCCGTGTGGATGTGGTAGCTGACGGCGTTTTCCTGACCCAGGGTACCAGGATAAAGGTGATCCGGGTCGAGGGCAACAGGATCGTTGTGACTGGTACAAGTGAATAAAGATATGCCTAAGGCATGTTTCTTTATTAATATATTACATAGAAGGAGTGGTTTATAGATGCCGTTTGAAACGATATTGCAGATAGCAGCAGGTGCTGCTGTAGATCCTGGTATGATAATGCTCATCGTAGTAGGTATCGTCATCGCAGCTATAATAGTGCTGTCGATCCTGCTGACCTTTATTCCCCTCGGACTGTGGATCTCTGCATTGGCTGCGGGGGTAAGGATCGGCATATTCACATTGATAGGCATGCGCTTGAGACGCGTTGTTCCGGCCAGGATAGTCAATCCTCTGGTCAAGGCTACTAAGGCAGGCCTGGATCTCAGTGTGGATAAGCTGGAAGCTCACTATCTGGCAGGCGGCAATGTTGACCGGGTAGTCAATGCCCTGATTGCCGCTCAAAGGGCCAACATACCGCTTGAGTTTGAGAGGGCGGCTGCCATCGACCTGGCTGGGCGCGATGTGCTGGAGGCCGTACAGATGAGCGTCAACCCCAAGGTGATAGAGACACCCAAGGTATCAGCGGTTGCCAAGGACGGCATAGAGGTCATGGTAAAGGCCAAGGTTACAGTAAGAGCCAACATCGACCGCCTGGTAGGCGGCGCTGGCGAGGAGACGATACTGGCCCGCGTTGGTGAGGGTATAGTTACAACGGTAGGGTCGGCCATTTCCCACAAGGAAGTGCTGGAAAACCCCGACAAAATATCACGGACTGTGCTGGATAAAAGTTTGCATGCTGGTACGGCATTTGAGATCCTGTCGATCGATATCGCTGATGTCGATGTCGGCCGCAACATAGGCGCCCAGCTGCAGACTGACCAGGCTGAAGCCGATAAGCGGATAGCCCAGGCCAAGGCTGAGGAGCGGCGCGCCATGGCAGTTGCCAAGGAGCAGGAGATGAAGGCTCAGGTCCAGGAAATGAGGGCAAAGGTCGTAGAAGCCGAGGCCGAGGTACCAAAGGCCATGGCAGCAGCCCTCAAGGAAGGCAAGCTTGGTGTCATGGATTACTATAATATGCGCAACATCATCGCAGATACGCAAATGAGAGATTCCATATCCAGGCTGGGCAGAGATGACAAGCAGGAGAAAACTGAATAACCCCCGGAAGGAGGGTTCTTGATTGGAGTTTATATTTATAATCTTTGCCATAATAGCAGCAATAGTCAGTATAGTGAATAAAGCGGGTCAAGTCAGTACCTCGCAGCAAAAGCAGGAATATGAAAGGCAGCTTCAACAATATCAAAGGCAGCAGGGTGCCCGGGGCTACAATCAGACAGGGCAGCGCAGCCCATACAGGACTACAGGCCAAAGGCCTCAGCATCCGACCGCGCAGGTCAAAGCAGACAAGACCGGTCCCAGGCACGATGTAGCCAGGTCAGAAGCCAGTCCTTTGGAGGGCAGCGATTCTTATGCTGCTATCCTGAAAAGTGAGCCGCAGGTGGAAGCTTTGGATAAAGAGCCCAAGCTGAAGCTCGACCTGTCAAATGAGAGCCTGCTCAACAGCATCATACTGGCTGAGATCCTGGCTCCGCCAAAGGCAAGAAGAAAACACCCATAAAAAACACCATAACATAGAAACCAGCCCAAAGATCACTGTCAAGGCTAAAGGACAGAACCAGATCGAAAAGCCTATCTCACAGAAAACTAGAATAGACATACATTCTAGTTTTTTGTTTTCAAGCATAAGATTTTATAAACGGAGGTGGGGCGATGCGCAGGAAAAGGTTGGATTCGGTCAAATCGAAGGTATCGGATATGTTCGATATTCCAAAGGATATTACGCTCAATCTCCCAAGGATCAGTCTGACAGGCAACAATCAGATGCTTATAGAAAACCATAAGGGAGTCATTGAATATACACCGGAACGTATTCGTATCAACTCGACAATAGGGGTGATCAGGCTGCAGGGGACAGAGATGAACCTTAGGAACATTGCAGCAGACGACATCATGGTGACCGGTGGCATCAAAACAATAGAATTCATCTGATCCAGCCTCTGTTTTTTTTACGCGGATTTTGTACATGTCTTGAGGGGTGATCGCTTTGATATTCATGCGGATCTGGAACTACCTGACCGGTTATCTGGTGATAAGGGTGGACGGCCTTTCCCTGGAGAAGTTTATCAATCTTGCAGTGACTAAAGGCATTTACCTGTGGAAGATAAACAGGCACAGCTATACGTCCCTTACCGCCTGCATCGGGATAAACGGATTCAAAAAGCTCCATTCCATAAACCGAAAGCTGCACTGCAGGATACGGATACTTGAGAAGCGGGGGTTCCCTTTCACGGCATACCGATACAGGCACAGAAAGCTGCTCATAGCTGGTATGCTGATTTTTTTGGCTATCCTTTACGGCTTTTCCGCCTTCATCTGGAGCGTTGATGTGGAGGGGAACGAGCAGGTCAGCAAAGAGACTCTGATAAACGAGCTCTTGGAACTGGGAGTAAGGCCCGGTGCTTTCAAGGGCAGGATAAACACCCTTGAGATAGAGAACAGGCTGATTATCGATATCCCCTAGCTGTCCTGGGCCAGCCTGGAGATAAGGGGCAGCAGGGCTATTTTGAGAGTAGCTGAAGGGGTAAAGCCTCCCCCGATCGTGAACAAGGATATCCCGGCAAATATAATTGCCGCAAAGGACGGCATTATCGACAAACTGATCGTTCTGGAAGGTTTGGCTGTAGTAAAAGCAGGACAGACTGTCAAAAAGGACAGCTCCTGATAAGCGGCATCATAGAGCATCCGGAAACCATAGGCCTAAGGTATGTCCGCGCCATGGGCCAGGTGATTGCCAGGACCTGGTATGAAGGCCGTGACAGCCTGCGCCTTGATGATACATACAGGAAGCGGACGGGCAGGACAGCAGTCATCAAGTATTTCGGACTTGGCGATTTCAGATTTCCCTATAAAAAGGAGGACATATCCTTTGATGAATATGACGTCGAGGTAACGGTCGATGGCCTGGTCAGGACAGAGGTATATCATGAGGTAGAACTGATACCCTGGAAGAAGGACATAAACGAGGCAAAGGCTATGCTGGCCAGGACTGCTGAAGCGAAGGCCAAGGCTGACATGCCTGAGGGGGCAAAAATCGTTGACAAAAAGTTGAAATACGATATTATAGAAGGAGAAAGTATAACCGCTGTTCTTTATATAGAGGTGTTGGAAGATATAGGGATGCAGCAGGACATAAACGTACAATAGGAGGAAATCACGGTTTGGGCAGCACTTTGACAGAAAGGGTAATCGAAGCGGAAAGCATGGAAACGGTAATGGCCTTGTTTGGCAGCTTCGATGAAAATATAAGGCTTATAGAAGAAGAAACAGGGGTCAATGTAATCGCAAGGGAAACTCAGATACGGGTCGTGGGCGGAGAAGAGCAGGTAAAGCTGGCGCACACGGTTATAAACAAGCTTATCCAGATGCTTTCGAACCATGAACCCATTGATACAGCGAGAGTGGCATATGCCATTCAGCTGGCCCGTGACGGCCAGGAGGAAGCTATAAACGATCTGATATCCGATTTTATCTGCGTAAACCACAAGGGAAAGCAGATAAAGTGCAAGACCTTGGGACAGAAGCGTTATACGGACGCTATCGCCAAAAACGATATAGTATTCGGGATAGGGCCAGCAGGTACAGGTAAGACCTATCTGGCTATGGCTATGGCAGTAAGGGCCTATAAAAGCAAGGAGATAAGCAGGATAGTACTGACCAGGCCTGCGGTTGAGGCCGGTGAAAAGCTGGGCTTCCTGCCAGGTGACCTGCAAAACAAGGTGGATCCTTATTTAAGGCCATTGTACGATGCCTTGCATGACCTGATGGGGTTTGATACCTATATGAAGCTGATCGAGCGGGGCACGATCGAAGTCGCCCCACTTGCCTATATGAGAGGACGCACACTGGATGATGCCTTTATCATACTTGATGAGGCTCAGAACACTACGACTGAGCAGATGAAGATGTTCCTTACCAGGCTCGGTACAGGTTCAAAAGCGGTAGTCACTGGCGACATAACCCAGATAGACCTGCCAAAAGGCAAGCAGTCCGGGCTCATTGAGGCTGCGAAGGCGCTCAAGCACGTAAAAGGCCTGGATTTTGTTTACCTGACCCACAGCGATGTTGTCCGCCATGAGCTCGTGACCCGGATAATAGAAGCTTATGGCAGGTATGAGGCGCATAAGGAAAAGAGCTCAGCCAAGGAAACAGGAGAGGAGTAATATAATGAGCCTGCCTGTCGTAAGAAGGGACAAGCCGATAAGGAAAATATCAACACTGAGGATGTTTCACAAGAGCTATTTCTGGAACATCCTGATCGCAGTGTTGACCTTTTTTCTGATATTTTTCATACTGTTTTCCGCAGTATCACCCGAGCGGTATGAGCTGAAGGTGGGTGATATAGCTCCCGAGCCCATACCTGCTCCCCGGGATGTGGAGGATGTACAGGCCACACAGGCCAAAAGGCAGGAAGCAATGGAGAAGGTGCCGGAGTATTATACCCTTCACCAGAACATAACTGCCAGTACGATCGCCACCATCACGGATATATTCGATAAAATGGACGAAGCAAGGTCGAAGGCCGAGGAACGGCTGAGACAGTGGGAGGAGCAAAACCAGGGGCATGCCGGGGCAAGCCCGATGCCTTCAAATGTGCCTGAGGAGGAATACGACCTCCCTACACCTGACCCTGCAGAGTCGTATGACAAAAGCTTCATGGATGAGCTGGAAAGCCTCTTCCCGGTCAAGCTTTCCTACGATGACATCATGACCATACTAAATGCAGACAAGCAGGATCTGAACCTTCTGAAGTCTCATCTGATCGATACGATGCAGACCATGCTCGAGGTGGGGATCAAGGAGGAGCAGCTGGCTGAAAACAAGATCAACCTGACGAATGCCATCCAGAGCACGACGCTGTCAAATGAGCTCAAGCTGCTGGGCACGACCATAGGTGTGACCACCCTGAAGCCCAACCTGCTGTATGACTATATCAGGACAAACCAGGAAAAACAAAAGGCTGCAGCCCAGGTCGAGAAAGTTATGTACAAGAAAGGCCAGTATATAGTCGAGGCCGGTCAGCCTGTCACCGAAGCCCAGATCAACATGCTGGCAGAGCTTGGGCTTCTCAAAAACAACAAGATGGATGTGCCGCTTATAGCAGGTATAGCCATGGCTGTTTTCATCTGCCTTGGTTTGATCAGCATGTACATGGCATACTATGAAAAGGAGCTGGTCGAAAAACCGCTGATGCTGTTGTTGATCAGCATGATCCTGTGCCTGACCCTCGGCCTGACATACGTAACAACCCTGCTGAACCGATACCTGATACCTGCAGCTATGGCAGGGATGCTCCTGGCGATACTTATACGGCCACGGATTGCAATAGTCATCAACATGGTACTTGCAGTGCTGATAGGCTTTATGACCGGTATGCAGCTATATGCTGTGGTAATGACCTTTGCTGGCGGCCTGACAGGCATCCTGATGGTCAAGTCCAGGCAGCAGAGAAATTCCATCATATGGGCAGGTGTAGGAGTAGCTGCAGTGTGCGTCTTGACGCTGGTTTCCATAGACATGGTGTCATCCGGCGGATGGCAGGCACCCTTGCAAAGCTCTTTCTTTGGGCTGATGAGCGGCTTGCTCTCATCGATCCTGACTATCGGGACCTTGCCTATTTGGGAGAATATATTCGGTATAATCACCCCTATCAGGCTGGTAGAGCTGTCCAATCCAAACCAGCCCTTGCTGAAACGGCTCCTCATGGAGACACCTGGAACCTATCATCACAGCATAATCGTAGGCAACCTTGCTGAGAGTGCTGCGGACGCGATCGGAGCCAACGGCCTGCTGGCCAGGGTGGGAGCATATTACCATGATATAGGCAAGCTCGTTCGCCCCTATTATTTCAAGGAAAACCAGCTGTACAACCAAAATCCCCATGACAAGCTCAACCCTGTATTGAGCAAGAAGATAATAATTGCTCATATAAAGGACGGCCTGGAGCTCGCCAAGAAATATAAGCTGCCCGGGGTGATACAGGATTTCATAGCTCAGCATCATGGGACGACCGTTGTTGCGTATTTTTATCATAAAGCCAAGAACAATAACATTGACATGGAACTGGACGAGTTCAGATATCCCGGGCCGAAACCCACAAGCAAGGAGACTGCCCTGGTCATGCTTGCAGACACTGCAGAAGCTGCCGTGCGGGCCATGGCTGACCATTCATCGGAAAAAATAGGCGAGCAGATCCGCAAGCTCATTCGGGATAAGTTTGCTGACGGCCAGCTTGACAATGCGGATCTTACCATGAAGGATCTGGACAAGACAGCAGAAGCCTTTACCAACGTGATCAGCGGTATCTTCCATGAGCGGGTGGAGTATCCGGATATAAACTCCTTTGATGAGAGGACGAAAACGACAAATGACATTGCTAATGGACAACAAGCAGTCAATCATAAACGATGAAGGACTTCAAGCCTTTTTTGAAGATATAGTCAGGGCGGCTCTAGCCCATCTTGAGTTGAATGACGCTGTTGAGGTCAGTCTGATCCTGACGGACAACGAAGATATCAGGCAGTATAACAGGGAGTATCGCGGGATCGATCAGGCGACAGATGTCCTGTCATTCCCGATGCTTGATCCTGATGTTGCATCGGATGCATTGAAGGATCCCCTCCCGGACCATAAAAATCCCGATACCGGAGATGTCGTCCTGGGTGATATCATAATTTCTGCGGAGAAAGCAGTTTCCCAGGCAGAGGAGTACGGCCACAGCGTGAAACGGGAGCTGGGCTTTTTAATGGTCCATGGCCTCTTGCATTTGCTTGGTTATGATCACGAAAAGGATGAGGCATCGGAAAAGGAGATGTTCGGACTCCAGGAAGACATATTGGGGAGCCTCGGCCTGACAAGGCCGTAATAACCAGGATCTGCACCTTATCTTTTTTTACAGTAGGTCAGGGATATGAAGATAAAAGAATTGGTTGACAGTTTCAATTATGCGATCGAAGGCTTGTTGTACTGTCTGAGGACCCAGCGGAACATGCGCATCCATTTTCTGATTGCGGTATTGGTGCTGGTAGCTGCAGGTGTGACCCATGTATCCAGGCTGGAGACGATCGCCCTGCTTATCACTATCGTTCTTGTCATTGCTGCGGAGATGATCAACACAGCCATAGAATCAGCAGTAGATCTGGCCAGCAGCAAGTACCACCCGCTGGCTGAGATAGCGAAGAACGTGGCTGCAGGAGCTGTGCTGATAACTGCGGTCAACGCAGTTGTAGTAGGTTATCTCATATTCCATGACAAGCTGGAGGATATTTCTCTCACAATAATATACAGCATAGAGAATATGCCTATCCATATTACAGTAATAAGCCTGATCGTGGTTACCCTGATCGTGATAATAGTAAAGGCATTGACCGCAAGGGGCACATACCTGCGCGGTGGCATGCCCAGCGGTCACAGTGCCCTGGCTGCATCTCTGCTGACATCCATAATAATGCTCAGCAGTGACGTCACGATAGCTTTTCTGGCAGGCATACTAACGCTTATCGTATTGCACAGCAGGCATGAGGCAAAGGTGCATACCTTCTGGGAAATAATTACCGGAGCCGCATTGGGTATGATCGTCACTATTCTCATATTCCAGCTCTTCAGGGTAAGCTGAGCAGATATCGGACTTTTGATCGCATGGAGGTGTATGTTATGGATCATAAGGCACTGGCGGAAGCAGCAGTCAAGGCAAGGCAGAACGCATATGTGCCCTATTCCAGGCTGAGGGTAGGCGCTGCCCTGCTTACGGAAAGCGGAAAGGTCTATACCGGAGTCAACGTGGAAAATGTCAGCTTCGGTGCTACCGGCTGCGCGGAGCGTACTGCGATTTTCAGCGCAGTGGCGGACGGCAATACGAAGTTTAAAGCCATCGCCGTTGCTTCGGACCTGGATACGCCGATTTTCCCCTGCGGGATATGCAGGCAGGTCATAGCGGAGTTCAGGATCCCTGAAATAATCGTCAGCGATAAAAACGGTAACTATAAAGTATATAAGCTGGAGGAGCTGCTGCCCTTCGCTTTTACAGAGTTTTAAGCTTTGAAAGGGATGATAGCTTGGCAGGATTTCGATCTGGCTTCATAGCGATCATAGGCAGGCCCAATGTAGGCAAATCCACGCTCATAAACAGCCTGATAGGCGAAAAGGTGGTCATAGTCTCCGACAAGCCCCAGACCACGCGCAACAGGATCCAATGCGTGCTTACACGGGAAAACTGTCAGTACATATTTATAGATACGCCCGGACTGCATAAGCCAAAGACAAAATTGGGCGAGTACATGGTAAGTACTGCAAGAAAAGCCCTGGAGGATATGGATGCTGTCCTTTTTGTAGTAGATGCTGCTGATGGCATAGGCAGCGGCGACAGGCATATAGCGGACCTGCTGAAAACAGTGACAGTGCCTGTTATTCTGGCCGTGAACAAGATGGACATAGCCAATCTCGAGCCTGCCCGGAAGGCAGTAGATGAGTTTGTCAAGGATTACAGCTTCAGTGAGATTATCGAGATTTCGGCAGCGACCGGATACAATTTGAGGCTGCTGGAGGACAAGCTGTATACATATTTACCTGAGGGACCTAAATATTATCCCGATGATATGATAACCGACCAGCCTGAGAGGGTGATCATAGCAGAAATCATCCGGGAAAAGGCTTTGCAACTGCTAAAGGAAGAGGTGCCCCATGGCATAGGGGTCGAGATAGAGAGCATCAGTGAGAGGCCTGACAAGGCGATAACAGATGTCCACGCGGTCATAATCTGTGAAAGGACCTCTCACAAGGGGATAGTCATCGGCAAGGGCGGAAGGATGCTGAAGGACATAGGAAGCCTTGCCAGGCAGGATATAGAAAGGCTGCTTGGGACAAAGGTCTATCTTGAGCTTTTTGTCAAGGTCAAGGAAGACTGGCGGAATGATCAAAGTATGCTAAGATCCTTAGGATATGACAAACGCAACTTGTAGCGGTTTAATTTTCATGGAATAGGGCCAACCGGAGCGGGTAGTTTAAATATATGATTCGAAGTCCACAGCAAGAGGAGGCATACATGATGTTGCAGTTATTGTGGAATTGCTTTGAACAAACCGGGTGGATTTCAGCCTATCTATGCTACAAGGCATATCTCAATGCGAATGAGGAGACTTTGGATGACGATAGCACCGACCAGGAAGAACCGGCCCAGATAAGCCAATAGGTGCATATATCTAATTCCGTTAATCTGTAGAGAAGGTATATGATGAAATATATCCATACACAGGGGGTTGTCCTTAAATATACCAACATCAACGAAGCAGACAGGATGCTGACCGTATTCTCACCTGAATACGGCAAGCTCAGGGTACTGGCCAGGGGATGCAGAAAGCCCAAAAGCAGGTTTTTAGCCATGTGCCAGCCTTTCTGCTACGGGGATCTTTATTTAAAACAGCATCGCGAAATTTATATCATGACCCAGGCCGAGGTAGCCAATGCTTACTTTGATCTGAGACACGACATAGAAAGGCTCTCCTACGCTTCATATATAGCAGATCTGACAAACGAGGTGGTCAATGAGGGCGAAAGCAATGAACGCCTCTTCACTCTGCTGCTGAAGGCATTGTCATTTCTGTCGTTCAGTGACACACATCCACTGGACATAGTGCCGGTCTACGAGCTTAAGCTGCTTGATATAGCCGGATACCGTCCCCTGCTGGGCAGGTGTATACTGTGTGGCGCAGAACCGGGCGAAAAGGTCCATTTCAACATAGCCCAGGGCGGTATAGTGTGCCAAAAATGCATCTGTCAGGGCGGCAGCCTGGATGTTGACCTTGCTGTGGTGCAGGCGATGCAGCAAATCCTTGATGCCGATTTGTTTGGATCACGAAGGTTCGGGTTTGAGCCAAAGGTTAGGGAAGGGCTCAATAAGCTCCTGCCCTTGTATGTATCGGAAAAGCTGGAGAAAAGGTTTGATTCCAGAAGCTTTGTAAAAAGCTTTTTTTAGGTCTTATCTTGACAATTCGATAAAATTATATAATATATAACATGGACTCGTTGACATAATTGCTTTGCTTAGGAAAATAATACACAAGGCAATGGGAAAACTAATTTCAGCATGAAAGCTAGCTTTAGCTTACATATTTTATAGACATGATTGGAGGAGAGTTTATGGCTCACAAATACGTATACCTTTTCAGTGAAGGTAATGCGAACATGAGAGAGCTACTTGGCGGCAAAGGCGCCAACCTTGCAGAAATGACTAATCTGGGTCTGCCCGTACCTCAGGGCTTTACAGTCACTACTGAAGCCTGTACCCGGTATTACAACGACGGAGAGGTAATAGCAGACGAGATAGTCGAACAGATCCATGAGGCACTGGCTAAGACAGAAGAGATCGTCGGCAAGAAATTCGGAGATCCGGCAAATCCCTTCCTGGTTTCAGTGCGTTCAGGTGCCAGGGCATCAATGCCTGGTATGATGGATACGATCCTTAATCTGGGTTTGAATGACGAGACAGTCAAAGGCCTGGCTAAGCTGACCAACAATGAAAGGTTCGCTTATGACAGCTACCGCAGATTCATCCAGATGTTCTCAGATGTCGTGATGGAAATAGACAAGGCCAAATTCGAAGCCATACTCGATGCGGTCAAGGAAGAAAACAACGTTAAGCTGGATACCGAGCTTACCGCTGAGAACCTGAAAGAAGTAGTAAGCAGGTACAAAGAGCTGTACAAGCAGGAAAAGGGCGAGGAGTTCCCCCAGGACCCCAGAACGCAGCTCATGGAAGCCGTCAAGGCCGTTTTCCGCTCCTGGAACAATCCCAGGGCGATCGTATACAGAAGGATGAATGACATACCCAGCGATTGGGGTACAGCTGTAAACGTACAAGCCATGGTATTTGGCAATATGGGTGACGATTCTGGTACCGGCGTTGCCTTCACCCGTGACCCCTCAACCGGTGAGAAGAAGTTGTATGGCGAATACCTGATGAATGCCCAGGGCGAGGACGTCGTTGCAGGTATCCGCACTCCCCAGTCGATTTCACAGCTGGCAGAAGTAAACCCGGATGTTTACAGACAGTTTGCTGATATAGCCAAGAAGCTTGAGGACCATTACCGTGATATGCAGGATATGGAGTTCACCATTGAAAAAGGCAAGCTCTATATGCTGCAGACCCGTAACGGCAAGAGGACGGCAAGAGCAGCTGTCAAGATAGCAGTTGACCTGGTAGCAGAGGGCAAGATCACAAAGGAAGAAGCCCTGCTCAAGGTCGATCCCAAGCAGCTTGATGCGCTCCTGCACCCCACCTTTGTACAGGAAGCCCTCAAGAAAGCCAAGCCTATAGCCAAGGGCCTGCCGGCATCACCCGGAGCTGCATGCGGCGCCGTATACTTCACGGCAGAAGCTGCCAAAGCAGCCGCTGAAGCCGGGCAGAAGGTCATCCTTGTGCGCGAGGAGACCTCTCCTGAGGATATCGAAGGCATGTATGCATCAGAGGGTATCCTGACAGCCCGCGGCGGTATGACATCTCACGCAGCTGTTGTGGCAAGGGGCATCGGTACCTGCTGCGTAGCCGGATGCGGAGAGATCTCGATAAATGAAAAGGCAAAGACATTCACAGCAGCCGGCAAGACCTACAAGGAAGGCGATATGATCTCCCTGGACGGAAGCACGGGCTATGTATATGGCGAAGTCATTCCTACGGAGGAGCCCAAGCTGACCGGAGATTTTGCTACTCTTATGAGCTGGGCGGACGAAGTAAGGACCCTCAAGGTCAGGACCAATGCCGACTCGCCCAAGGATGCAAGGCAGGCAGTTGAATTTGGTGCAGAGGGTATCGGCCTTTGCAGGACAGAGCACATGTTCTTCGATGCTGACAGGATCCCGGCGTTCCGCAGGATGATAGTTGCAACCAATGAGGCTGACAGAAGGAAGGCCCTTGAGAAGATACTTCCCATGCAGAAGGCTGACTTCAAAGGAATATACGAAGCTATGGAGGGCAGGCCTGTAACTATCCGCCTGCTGGATCCCCCGCTTCACGAATTCCTGCCTCACGAAGACAAGGATATAGCAGAGCTGGCCAAAGAGCTCGGCATGACCTTCGATGAGCTCAAGTCCGTTGTGACCAGCCTGAAAGAGCTCAACCCGATGCTCGGTCACAGGGGCTGCCGTCTTGCAGTTTCCTATCCGGAAATTGCTGAAATGCAGACTCGCGCCATCATCGAGGCTGCAGCTGAGGTCAAGCTGGAAAAGGGCTATGATGTGGTGCCCGAGATCATGATCCCCCTGGCATGCGAGATCAAGGAGCTCAAGTATGTGAAGGATATCATAGTCCGCACTGCTGAAGCCGTGCTGAAGGAAAAAGGCGTAGAGCTCAAATACATGGTCGGTACCATGATCGAGATCCCGAGGGCTGCTCTGACGGCAGACGACATTGCGACCGAAGCCGAGTTCTTCTCCTTCGGTACCAATGACCTGACCCAGATGACCTATGGCCTGAGCCGCGATGACGCTGGCAGGATCCTGGAAGACTACTACAAGGCGAAGATCTTTGAGTCGGATCCGACAGCAAGGCTGGACCAGGTTGGTGTAGGCAAACTGATGAAGATGGCAGTTGAGCTTGGCAAGAAGACCAGGCCGGACATCAAGCTGGGCATTTGTGGAGAGCATGGCGGAGATCCGAGCTCCATCGAATTCTGCCACAAGATCGGACTCAACTATGTGTCCTGCTCACCCTTCAGGGTACCGATCGCCAGGCTGGCTGCAGCTCAGGCAAGAGTCCTTGAGCTGTCCGGCAAGGATAACCTGGGACAGAAATAATTAATGCAGGTAAAATCAAGATTAAGCTTATTTGATAGAGCTGCCTCAAATCACAATGAGATTTGGGGCAGCTCTTTTTATGCCGGATCCAATGTAAAATCACTTGGGCCATTATGATATTCAGCAGACATATCTGCAATCATGGTCATATTTATTTATACACTTATGGAAGAATCAAGGGAAAAAGACCTGCTTTGTCTTTTTTAAGTTGCGTAGGCGGACAGGTTTAGGTATTATATAGTTAAGGTAAATTATCCAATTCGGCTAATTTAATGAAAGAAGTGATATGATATGAGTATCGATGTGCTGAAGCAGGCTATCGAAGCTGGCAAGACAGCCCTCGGCATCGAGCTGGGTTCGACCCGCATCAAGGCTGTGCTGACGGATCTTGATCACAATATCCTGGCAACCGGGAGCCACAGGTGGGAGAACAGGTTTGAAAACGGTGTCTGGACTTATAGCCTCGATGATATATGGAATGGTTTGCGCAGTTGTTATGCAGACCTATGCCGGGATGTATCGGATAAATACGGCACAGTACTCACAACAGTCGGGTCTATGGGCATTTCAGCCATGATGCATGGCTACATGGCCTTTGGCAAAAACGGCAACCTGCTTGTGCCCTTTCGCACCTGGCGAAATACCATAACCGGCGAAGCAGCCGAAAAGCTGACTGACCTTTTCAAATTCAACATACCTCAGCGATGGAGTATAGCGCACCTGTATCAGGCTATGCTGAACGGTGAGGATCATGTAGGAGATATCGACTATCTCACTACCCTGGCAGGTTATATCCACTGGAAGCTGACCGGGGAGAGGACCGTGGGCATAGGAGAGGCCTCCGGCATGTTCCCGATTGAAAACGGCCGATACGCTCCTGAGATGTTGGAAAAGTTCGACTGCATCGCCAAGGATATGCCCTGGCGCCTTGTGGATATCCTGCCCCGTATACAGATGGCGGGTGAGCAGGCAGGTGTACTCACAGAAGAGGGCGCAAGGCTGCTTGATCCGTCTGGCAACCTCAGACCGGGTGCCCCCTTGTGCCCACCGGAGGGTGATGCAGGCACCGGCATGGTAGCAACAAATGCCATAGCGCCGCGTACTGGCAATATCAGTGCTGGTACCAGCGTATTTGCAATGATAGTGCTGGAAAAGCCCCTCTCCAGGGTCTATGTTGAAATCGACATGGTAACTACCCCTGTGGGAGATCCGGTAGCCATGGTGCATTGCAACAACTGCACCAGCGAGATAGATGCCTGGGTAGACCTCATGGGTGAGGCCGCATCAGCCCTTGGCGCCAAATTTGATGCTGACAAGCTGTATGCGACCCTGTTCAACGCCGCCCTTAAGGGTGATGCTGATTGCGACGGCATGCTGTCCTACAATTACTTTGCCGGTGAGCCTGTTACAGGCTTTGACGAGGGCAGGCCGCTTTTCGTGCGCAAGCCTGGCAGCAGGCTGACTCTTGCCAACTTCATGCGGTCCCAGCTATATGGAGCCATAGCAACGCTGAAGCTTGGTATGGACATATTATCAGGTGAACAGGTAGCCATAGACAGCATCACCGGGCATGGCGGTTACTTCAAGACCAGCGGCGTAGGACAAAGAATGATGGCAGCAGCGCTCAATACGCCTGTCACAGTTATGGAGACAGCAGGCGAGGGCGGCCCCTGGGGCATGGCGATCCTGGCGGCATATATGAAAAACCGGCAGGATAATGAGACCCTGAGCGACTATCTAAATAACCAGGTATTCAAGAATACCAAAAAAGTCGTGGTAGAACCGGACGAGGCTGATGTCGCCGGCTTTGAGAGCTACATAAAGGACTACAGCGAAGGCCTGAAGATCCAGCGGGCTGCTGTGGAAGCCCTTGTCTGATACGGTGCCCTGATCAATTCGGCTGTATGGCACAGATATATACTATATTAAATGTATAAAGGAAGGTGCAGCTATGAAACAGTATAAATTTTGGTTTGTCGTCGGTTCACAGCATCTGTATGGCCCAGAGGTGCTTAGGATAGTGGCTGAGCGCGCAGAGGAGATGGCCAGGTGGATATCAGACAATCCCAACATTCCCTGCACGCTGTCATACAAGGCTACGGTAAAGACCCCTGATGAGATAACGGCAATAGTAAAGGAAGCCAACTATGATGATTCCTGCGCTGGCATCGTGACCTGGTGCCACACCTTTTCACCGAGCAAGATGTGGATAAATGGTCTAAAGCTTCTGCAAAAGCCCCTTTGCCATTTTGCCACTCAGTATAACCGGACGATCCCCAATGAGGAAATCGATATGGATTTCATGAACCTGAACCAGGCGGCCCATGGCGATCGTGAACATGGCTTCATAGCCACCAGGCTGCGCCTTGGCAGAAAGGTGATAATGGGCTATTGGAAGGACCATGAGGTACTGAAAGAGCTTGGTCTCTGGATGAGGTCTGCAGTGGGTTACAATATAAGCCAATCCCTCAAGGTAGTGCGCTTTGGCGACAATATGCGGCAGGTGGCAGTAACTGAGGGTGACAAGGTTGAAGCTCAGATAAAGCTCGGCTGGCAGGTGAACACCTGGCCGGTAGGCGAGCTGGCAGAGCAGATCAATGCCGTCAGCGAAGCGGAAGTGGACGCCCTTATGGCGGAATATGCCGAAAAGTATGATATAAACACCGACAACCTGGCTGCTGTAAGGTATCAAGCCAGGGAGGAGCTTGCGATCCTGCGTATACTGGAGCGGGAAGGGGCAACCGCCTTTACCAACACCTTTGAGGATCTCTACGGCATGGAGCAGCTGCCGGGCCTGGCCACCCAGCGCATACTGGAGCGAGGCTACGGCTATGGCGCTGAGGGCGACTGGAAGGTAGCCGCAATGACACGCATAATCAAAGCCATGTGTGAAGGCATGGACGGCGGCACCGGTTTTATGGAGGACTATACATATCATCTTGATGAAGGCATGGAGTATACTCTCGGAGCTCACATGCTGGAGGTCTGCCCGACGCTGGCTGCAGGCAAGCCCAGGATCGAAGTCCATCCCCTTGGCATAGGCGGCAAGAGCGATCCTGCCCGCCTGGTCTTTGAAGGTAAGGCAGGCAAAGGTACGGTGACCTCCCTGGTGGATATGGGCGGCAGGCTGCGCCTGATAGTACAGGATATCGAGGCCGTCAGACCGATCATGAGCATGCCCAACCTCCCTGTTGCCCGGATAATGTGGAAGCCGATGCCTGACCTGCGGACCGGGGCCAGGCTTTGGATCCTGGCAGGCGGAGCGCATCATACCGTCCTGTCCTATGATGCGACGCCTGAAATGCTTGAGGACTGGGCTGAAATGATGGGAATCGAGTATGTCCATATAGGAAAGGATACCAATGTCGGCTTGTTCAAACAGCAATTGTTCCTCGCCGATATGGCCTGGAAGCTGAGATGATAGCTCCGACGAATCCAAGGCAGTATATGAGCAATGCAGGATATTACTCCTGCATTGTTTTTTTACCTATGAAGCTTTCGTTTGTTATTGTATCGATCCTTAAGTCAAAGGCAAATATCAGAGTGCTGCATATGACTATGAAGGTTATTTGATATGGAATGTGGTATATATAAGAGAGGCAAAAAGAATCACTATTGATCCGGAGTGAAACGCATGATCCGTGAGGAGATCGAAAAGCTGGAGATAAAGCTGCTTTCACCCTATGCAGCCTTCAGCAGCAAAAGCAAGGGACGGTTGAAGCCGGATGATCCCTGCACCATCAGGGCCGAGTTCCAGCGGGACCGCGACCGGATCCTGCACTGCAAATCCTTCCGCAGACTCAAGCACAAAACCCAGGTGTTCATTTCTCCCGAAGGCGACCATTACAGGACCAGGCTTACCCACACGCTTGAGGTTTCGCAGATCGCCCGCACTATAGCCAGAGCCCTGGGGCTGAATGAGGATCTGACTGAAGCTATTGCCCTGGGTCATGATCTGGGGCATACGCCCTTTGGCCATACAGGAGAAAAGGTATTGAACTCTATATCATCCAATGGTTTCAAACACAATGTGCAAAGCCTGAGGGTCGTCGATGTGCTGGAGGGCGGGGAAGGTCTGAATCTTACCTGGGAGGTCAGGGATGGTATCCTCAATCACACGATGTCGGGCAAACCGGGCACCCTGGAAGGCAGGGTCGTATCCATTAGCGACCGTATAGCATACATAAATCATGATATAGATGATGCGATAAGGGCAAAGGTGATAGATGAGGCTGAGTTGCCCAAAAGCTGCATTGATGTGCTGGGCGACACCCATAAAAAGAGGATCAACACCATGGTGACGGATATCATCTACCATAGCATGGGCAAGCCTGAAGTATCGATGAGCAGTGAAGTGGGACAAGCAACAAACCTGCTTAGGGAGTTCATGTTTGAAAGGGTGTATATCGATTCCAAGGCCAAGTCTGAAGAGAGAAAAGCAATGAATATCGTCGAGGCCTTGTTTGACTATTACATGAAGCATATAGACAGCATGCCCGCTGAGTATATACGGCAGATAGAAGCATATGGCAAGGAACAGGCGGTTTGCGACTACATAGCAGGCATGACGGACAGGTATGCCATAAGGATGTTCCAGGACCTGTTCATCCCTGCGCCTTGGAAGCAGTTTTAGAAAATCTGAGCTTGATGCAGGATTATAGGATATGATGTCGAATATTATTAGTCTGTACCATGCCAGATGCACCGTTTTTTTATTTGTCTGCTTTAAAAAACAAAATAAAGAAGGAAAAGATATGGATTTGGCGAACTTATAATATCAACAGGAACAGGTGAAGCAAATGCCGTGGTATCCTGATGACTGGATAGATGAGGTTACAGCTAGCTGTGACATAGTCGATGTGATCCGGGAATATGTAGTGTTGAAACCAAGCGGCAGGGGTTATTTCGGTTTATGTCCGTTTCATAATGAAAAGACAGCCTCCTTTCATGTATCTCCTGAAAAACAGCTATACCATTGTTTCGGATGCGGTGAAGGAGGCAATGTTATTTCATTCATAATGGCGATGGAGCGCCTGGATTTTGTAGAAGCGCTTCATTTTCTCGCTGAGAAGGCCGGGATCCCGATCCCGGAGCAAAAGGATACAGGCAGGCAGAAGGTCTCAACGGTTTCGAAGGACATAAAGGAAGAGCTATATGATATCAACAGAGAATGTGCCGGCTACTACCATAAAATGCTCCTCTCGGACCAGGGAAGACCGGCGCTTGAATACTTAAGGTCCCGCGGGCTCAATATGGGTGTAATCAAGGCTTTTGGGCTTGGATACGCCCCTGATGACTGGGAAAGCGCATTGAGGCTCCTAAAGTCCAAGGGATATGACGAAAGTAAGATACTTGCTGCCGGCATTGCGGTTGAAAATAAGGAAAAGGGCAGGGTCTACGACCGCTTCCGCAACCGCATCATGTTTCCGATCATCGATATGAGGGGGAGAGTGACAGGCTTCGGCGGGAGAGTGATGGATGACTCCCTCCCAAAGTACCTGAATACATCTGACAGCCCGGTCTTCAACAAGAGTACTACTCTATACGGTATAAACCGGACTAAAAAGGTAAGGCCGCTGGAGTTCTTGATCATAGTCGAAGGCTACATGGATGTAATAGCGCTCCACCGGTTCGGATTCCCTCAGGCAGTGGCATCACTTGGTACTTCACTGACTATGGAGCAGGCAAAGCTCATGCGCCGTTTGGCTTCAGAGGTCTACATAGCCTATGACGGCGATACTGCCGGGCAGGCTGCCACCCTCAGGGGTCTTGACATACTGAAGGAAGCCGGTTGCAAGGTCAGGGTCATGCAATTCCCGCAGGGGATGGATCCCGATGAGGTATTGGCCAGGTATGGGCCCGAGTACTTCAAAAAGCTGATGGCTCAGAGCTTTCCACTTATAGGCTATAAGTTTGAGATGCTAAAGTCGAAGTATGATTTGAGCACACAAAGCGGTGGAATGGATGCCTGCAAGGAAGGCTGTGAGATACTTGCCAAGGTTGATAATGAAATAGAGAGGGAAGTCTATATACCCCAGCTTGAGGCGATCACAGGCATCCGGCAGGAGGCGATCCGTGCCCAGATCAAAAAAATACGGTCTGCTAACGAGCAAAACAATCTAAAAAGGAATATAAGTGGTAATAATAGGAACACTAGGGACAAAAAGAGCTTGAAGATATTGCATTCAAGCCAAACTAAAGCGGAGATGTACCTTATAAACCTTATGGCCCAGGGGGAGACGGCAGCGGCAAAAGTAGTTGAAGGGCTTGAGGATATCAGTCCTGAAGGTTCCCTGCTCAATGAAACGGCAGACATAGTAAAAGGGCTGCTCGAAAGAGGACGGGAAGTCAACGGGGCTCAGATACTCAGCCACATGCAGGATGAAGCCAAGGCAAAAAAACTAATTGAAATATTTAATATTGGAATTGAGTATGATAATATAGATAATTTTATATCGGATTGCCTTGACATGGTAGCCGTGGGCATTCTGGAAAGCAAGCGGCAGAACATTCAAAATGAAATCACCCGGATGGATCAGGAGGGTATTTCTGACCCGGATAAATATAGGATGCTGCTGAAGCAGTTGAAAGACATCAACGCTGAGATCAAATTTCGACAGACCAGAAAGGAGGGAAGTTCGTGACAAACGGAGAGTCAAAGATGAGCCGTATAAAGGAACTGATTGAAAAGGGTAAAGCCAAAGGCTCTTTGACATATAATGAAATTATGGACATGCTGGAAGAAATCGAGCTTCAGCCCGAGCAGATCGAAAAGGTATATGAAAGCCTGGAGGCTCTTGGTATAGATGTGACTGATGAAGTATCAGAAGCAGATGAGTCTCCGGACAAGGAAGATGCTCTATCGGTACCGGAAGGGATCAGTGTTGATGATCCGGTTCGTATGTATCTCAAGGAAATCGGCAAAGTGCCTTTGCTGACGGCTGAAGAAGAAGTAGAGCTGGCGCAGCGGATGAGCCAGGGCGATGAAGAGGCCAAGCGCAAGCTGGTAGAGGCAAACCTCCGCCTGGTAGTGTCCATTGCCAAGCGTTATGTCGGCCGAGGCATGCTGTTTCTCGATTTGATCCAGGAAGGCAATCTCGGGCTTATCAAGGCTGTTGAAAAATTCGACTATGAGAAAGGGTTCAAGTTCAGCACCTATGCCACATGGTGGATACGTCAGGCTATCACCAGGGCAATAGCCGACCAGGCCCGTACCATACGTATTCCTGTACATATGGTCGAAACCATAAACAAGCTTATCAGAGTATCCAGGCAGCTGCTGCAGGAGTACGGCAGGGAGCCTACCCCTGAAGAGATTGCAAAAGAGATGAACATACCTGAGGACAAGGTAAGGGAAATAATGAAAATAGCGCAGGAGCCAGTATCGCTGGAGACCCCGATAGGTGAAGAGGAGGACAGTCATCTGGGTGATTTCATACCGGATGATGAAGCGCTTGCACCTTCCGATGCTGCTGCTTTCACACTTTTGAAAGAACAGCTGATGAGTGTGCTTGACACTCTGACCAAAAGAGAAGAGATGGTTCTTAGGCTCAGATTTGGTCTGGATGATGGCCGGGCACGCACTCTGGAAGAAGTAGGCAAGGAGTTCAACGTTACCAGGGAAAGGATAAGGCAGATAGAGGCCAAGGCATTAAGGAAGCTCAGACATCCCAGCAGAAGCAAAAAGCTCAAGGATTACCTGGATTGATCATGCAGGACTGGTTCTGCATTGCACTAAAAGCGACTGTTTCAAAGACAGCCTGGCTTTTTTGAAACAGTTGCTTTTATCATATCCGGGCAGAGTAAAAATTCTCGGATAAAAACCTGTTGACTTGAGCAAGCCTAATAGTTATAATAATAATGTCGCGCTTGGGCCTTTAGCTCAGTTGGTTAGAGCAACCGGCTCATAACCGGTTGGTCCGGGGTTCGAGTCCCTGAAGGCCCACCATTATAACAATTATAGCCTATACACACTGGAACACCGAAAAAGTCGGTGTTTTTTTATCCCTAAAGAGTACCCTGGGCAGACCGGGGTCTACTGTTGACAGGTGGTTGACACGCATGAAGCTTAAAGGCCGGCTGAAAGCAATAGCTGACATGGTCCCGGGCGCAGAGTGCCTGGCTGACATCGGTACTGACCATGGCTTTTTGCCAGCATACCTTGTTCAAAAAGGTACAGTGTCCAGGGCTATTGCGGCCGACATCAGCAAGGGGTCACTGGATAAGGCAAGGAAGCTTGTCAGGCAGCTCAGGCTGGAGGACAGGATCGAAACCAGGCTGGGCAGCGGCCTGTCTGTTCTAAAAGCAGGAGAAGCGGATATAATTGTCATTGCCGGTATGGGTGGCATACTCATAAGTGAAATACTGGCCGCTGATGAAGCCACAGCCAGGTCCGCTTCTGGATTGATATTGCAGCCTATGACTGCTCAAAGGGAGCTCAGGCAGTGGCTTGCAGGGCATGGCTATGCCATTTTCGATGAGGAACTGGTCGCAGACCAGGGGAGGATATATGAAATAATGGCGGTGAGGTCCGGCAGCCAGGACATAGACGATGAACTATACCTCGATATCGGCAGATGCCTTATCGAGAAAAGGCATCCCCTTCTAAGGGAGCATCTGGAGCGAAAAATGAAAAAGGCTGCAGAGATAATGGCTGAGCTTGAGCAAAGCGGCTCTGCGGTGTCAACTCAGCGGGCGGAAGAGTACAGGGATATGCTCAGGCGATACAAGGAGGTATATGATGACATATCGGGTTAGGGATATTGCAGAGCTTATGGAGCAGCTGGCTCCTCAAAGGCTGGCAGAAGCCTGGGATAACGTCGGCCTGCTTGCAGGCAGCGCCAATAAGCCGGTAAAAAGAATACTGGTTACCCTTGATGTCACTGGGGGCGTGATCGAGGAAGCTGTCCGGAAGAAGGCAGATCTTATCATCAGCCACCACCCGGTCATATTCAGGCCTGTAAAGGCTGTGAATGATGAAAGCTGGGCAACGTCGATAGTAATGGGGCTGCTTAAGGCTGATATCTCCGTTTTCTGTGCCCATACCAATCTTGACAAAGCCATTGGAGGCATGGATGATGCCCTGGCTGAGTGCCTTGGTCTTGTTGACGCAAAACCATTGACCTATGCTGGTAATGAACCATTACAGCCGCTCTTTGGCAGGATCGGCAAATTGCCTGAACCTGTCAGCCTGAAGGAATATATCTATAATGTAAAGCAGACTCTTGGGTCTGCAAGCGTAAGCTACATCGGGGACGAGAGCAAAATCATAAAAGTGGTTGCCAGCTGTGCAGGCGCCGGCGGGGATTTGCTGCCTGAGGCTGCCAGGGCGGGGGCTGACCTTTACATAACAGGAGAAGTAAAGCATCATGATGCAGTAGCAGCCCAGGACCTCAACATTGGCTTAGGGGTCTTCGGACACTATGCTACCGAACAGCCTGGCATAAGCAAACTAATTAAGCGTTTACAAAACCTTATTAATACTTTACAATATACTATAGAAGTTATTCCGTCTGAAGATTATTGTGATCCTTTATGCAGCTTACAGGAATAAGCAAGGCTTATTCCTTTTTCGTAATAGAGCCAGCTAGTATGAAGAATACGTAGCTCGCATTGAATATCAACAAGAAGGAGGATGTTTATGGAACAGCTGGACATTCTATGGGAATACCAGGAACTCGATTTGATCGTAGATCAATATGAAAATGACATCAAGAACTCAGCTTCGCGTAAACAGCTATTAAAGCTAAAAAAATACCTGGTAGACAGAGATCAGTATCTGGTCAAGCTGGATGAAGAAGCGAATAGTAAGACCGATGATTTCGACAGGATCCTGCGTGAGTTTGAGAGCATTCAGGATACAATGGCTAACATAACAAAAAAGGCGGGGTCCGGTGAAGTGAAGTCACTGGACGAGATCGAGCAGATGCTCAAGGAAGGGCTTTTACTGCAGGATAAGCTGAAGAAAAATGAATCAGAGCTGAGAAAGCTGATCAATGAGTTGAATTCCTTTGAAAAAGAACTGGAAGACATACTCGCAAAGGTGGCTCAAGCCAAGAAGGAATTTGCCAGGATAAAAAAGGAGTATGATAACGAGGTCGAGAAGATAAAGCAAGAGCAGGGCGAGGTCAAGGCAAAGAGGGATATGCTTGCTGCAAACATAGACAAGGCCCTGCTGGCCAAATACAACAACCTTAAGATCACCAGGACTCCTGTCATCGCTGTCCTGGAAAACGATCAATGCAGCGGCTGTTTTATGAGTCTGGCATCTCTTGTCGTGCAAAATGTAAAGGATCGCAAGCGGATAGTCGAATGTGAAAACTGCGGCAGGCTTTTATACTACAGGAACTAGACCAGTAAAGCAATAGTCTGGTCTAGCACTCCAGGCAGAAATTGCATTTTGACATAGACCACCACCTATGCTATTATAATGTTCCCAAAAGCATATCGTTTGTGAGTAAGTTGAATGATCGCGGCTGCCAGATGGCAGACGAGGAAAGTCCGAGCTCCGCAGGGCAGGGTGCTGGGTAATACCCAGTGGAGGCGACTCCAAGGAAAGTGCAACAGAGAGATACCGCATGCTGAAGGTATCAGCCTTCAGTATGTAAGGGTGGAAAGGCGAGGTAAGAGCTCACCAGCTTCCGGGCGACCGGAATGGCTATGTAAACCCCACCCGGAGCAAGACCTGATAGGGGACATATGCGGTGGCCCGCCGCGTCCCGGGAAGGTCGCTTGAGCCTGCCGGCAACGTCAGGCCTAGATAGATGATCATTCACGACAGAACTCGGCTTACAGACTTATCTCACAAACGTTTACGAAACTCAGTACAAGACTTGTATTGAGTTTTTTCTTTTGTTGTCTAAGCATACGCCATATGCTAGTATAAAAATTAAAAATATACAGTTTTAAAAGTATAACAAAAAAAGAGGAGTAGATCATGATGCCAAAAAGAGAAGACCACATAACCTGGGACGATTATTTCATGGGTATTGCGATCCTTTCAGGATACAGGAGCAAGGATCCGGCCACCCAGGTCGGGGCATGCATAGTGGACAGCAAGACAAATAGGATAATCAGCGTGGGATACAATGGTCTGCCTGTCGGGTGCTCGGACGATGAATTTCCATGGGAGCGCGAAGGTAAGCTGCTGGAAACCAAATATCCCTTTGTAGTACATGCCGAGCTGAATGCCATCCTCAACAACCGTACAGCTTCATTTGACGGAAGCAAGATCTATACCACGCTGTTTCCCTGCAATGAATGCACCAAGGCTATCATTCAGGCAGGGATAAAGGAGATCATATACTTGAGTGACAAATATGCCGAAACAGACAATGTGAAAGCATCAAAGCTGATGCTCGAAAAGGCCGGGGTCAAATGGAGAAGGTTTGAATCCACGCGAAAGCAAGCAGTCCTGAAGTTTGAGGCGGAGTCTGACTCCTGACCATCCAATAAGCGGATATTTTTTCACCTGTAGCAACAAAATAATTATGTTGTGATGAAAACTGGTGTTTCAGTGAAGCAGAACAGGCTTTACAGGTGACCGAAGGGAGGTTCATATGCTTAAGATCCTTGGCCTTCAGGTTTTTGACGGTCCCAGTGTTTACAGTCACAAACCTGTTGCCAGACTGAGGCTGAAGATGGGCAAGTGCCTTGACAGGCCTTCTAATGAGATGCCCGGGCTGTATGAGCGTTTGACAACGGATTTTCCCGGCCTAAAAGCTCATCACTGCTCAAGGGATCATGAAGGGGGATTCCTGGAAAGGCTGCAGGAGGGCACGTATCTTCCTCATATAATAGAGCATCTATGCCTGGAGGTCCAATCATGTCTTGGCCATGATGTGAGATATGGAAAAGCCAGGACCACAGAAGATGACGACTGTTACGATATCATTTTCGCCTACAAGGACGAAAGATTGGTAGAACCGGTCGTCAGATTCGTATTGGACTATATTAAGTGCTTTCTGGCCGGCAAGACATTCGACATAAGCGGTCGATTCAAGCAGCTTGAGGATATACGCAGGCTTGAAAGGACAGTAGGACAGGAAAAAGGCAATGCGTTGGTGGTTGCCTTTGCCGGAGATGATGACAGCCCGGCCTTCCTGACAGCCGGCATGCTGGATGCATATGGGATGAAAGTGGGCGTGGCAGCATCAAGGGGCATATACATAAACGGCATCAGGAAGAGCAGTAGAAATGCTGTCTGCAAAAGTGCCGCAAGGCAGGTCATCAACATACCCGACCTGGATGTGGCTTTGATCGAAACGGATACCAGGCATATACTAGATGAAGGGCTTGCATACCACAAGGCAAGTGTAGCAGTGCTTTGCAGCCTGATCGACGGACACCTTGGCAGGAAGCACGTTGAAGACATTGAGGATCTCATATATATAAAATCCTTAACGATAGAAGCTGTTCGACCTGAGGGCTTTTGTATCCTCAATGCCGATGAGCCATATATCACAGACCTGCTTGACAGGGCCCGTGGGAACATCGTTTTATACGGGCTTAACAAGCAGTCTGCAGTCATGCAGGAGCATATAAAAACCGGCGGTGAAGCAATATGCTGTTTTAACGACGGCATTTACTGCATCAAGGAAGGTATTGAGACAAGGCTCCTGGGCTATGAGGACATTGCAGGCACAGACCTGAGTATGGCTTTGCTGGGCAATATGATGGCTGCCATTGCTGTGTGCAGGGCTTTATGTATACCCTGGAGCTCCATTCCCAGCCTGGCCCTCAAGCAGCTTCGGAGCAAAAGACAAAGCAGGGGGCAGGTTATCAATATCCCTCGACCGGCATATTATAAAGCCAGGTGGTGAACTATAGCTACAGGTTTAGGACCTGGTAGCCGAATGTGATGAAGGAGGACTCTGTATGACCGCCAAGGGTAGGATTAAAAAGGTATTTTCAGGGAGCAACACAAGCGCGGGCTTTTTTTCCTTGTTCAACAATATAGCAGGACGGGATGCCAGGCGCGTGTTTATCATAAAGGGCGGGCCAGGTACCGGCAAATCGACGCTCATGAAAGCGGTCGGGGAGAAAATGCGCGAGAAGGGGTATGATATAGAGCATCACTATTGCTCATCTGATCCTGGCTCACTGGATGCTCTTGTTATCCCGACGCTGAAGGTAGCCATGCTGGACGGCACAGCTCCTCATATAGTAGATCCTGTCATACCCGGAGCTGTTGATGAAATAGTGAACCTTGGCGAGCACTGGTCAGAGGATGTCCTGGAAAACCATAAGGAGGAGATAATCGGCATCAGGAAACGGATGCGCCGGCATTTCGATACGGCATACAGCCTCCTGCGTGAATCCAAAGTCGCATACGAAGAATGGAGCAGTTACATATCTGAAGCAATGGACAAGACCAGATATAATAAGATCACCAGGATACTGGTCGACAGCATTTTTGCAGACAAGGCCAGAGAGGTCAGACCAGAACCGAACGCAAGGCATTTGTTTGCGTCTGCGATCACATCAAGGGGCATCGTCGATCATCTGGAGACCCTATTGGACAATGTCATGAATCTATATACAGTCAAGGGCGAACCGGGATCAGGGGTCAAGGAGCTGATCGCGCGCATAGCCCAGGAGGCATCAGAGCGAGGCTTTTATACTGAGCAGTATCATTGTCCCTATGAGCCGGATAAGCTTGATATGGTCATCATACCTTCCATTGGCACCGCTGTCCTCAATTCAAGCCTGCCGTATCACCTGGACATCAAAAAGCTGGATCAGGTGAGGATCATAGAGGAAATAGACTTGAACTCATGCCTTAGGCAGCAGGAGATCAGGCAATTTGACGAGGAACTGCAGGATGCAAAGCTCCGCTACAATTCATTGGTGGCAAAAGCCATACGAAGCCTGGCTAAAGCCATGGATATCCATGCCAGGCTGGAGCAGATATATGCCGAAGCCATGGACTTTGAACAGGTCAGTCAAGTAAGAGACAGGGTCCTGGCTAAAATCCTGGATTATGCCAAATATACATAAGAAAATCCTTTGCCGGGGACACAGATCTTATTTCAGCCAAAAACCACATATTTTAAAACGGGAAATAAGAAGGGATTTAATGAAGATTATAGAATAACATTATAATTGCACTTAAAAATGTTATTCGTTAACAAACTCTTATTTTAATGCCAATTTGCATTATTATTCGCAAAATCTGTGTCCCAAAAAGGTGATTATAGTGAATTCGGATTATTCACCAGTGCCTCTGAGCCGTTTTTTTACTTTTAAATTCTCCCCAATAGCTTCCACTATCATCTCACTAGCCGTAGCATTCACAGTGATGCTGCTCAACAAAGTACCGGAATGGTATGCCCATTTTTTCATCATACATCTGCTTATAGATACTGCCGGCATTTTTGCTTCGCTGTGCATATTTATTGTTGTATGGCAGACCTATGACCGGCTGGGTCCGGCCATGGGACTGGCATGTGCCGGTTTCCTGGTAGTCGCATTGCTTGACATACTGCATCTGTACTATTTTCCAACCTCAGAGCAAACGCTGGCTGCCTCCTACGAGATGAGCCGGCTCTATTCCTATCTTGCCAGGTTGTCTCAGGCTGTAATACTGTTACTGACCGTAGCATGCACCAGGCCGCTGCGCCTGCAGAAAAACATATTTCTGCTCTATGCATTAGTGAGTCTGGCCGCTATGGTTTCTGTCGTCACCCTGTTTGGCAGAAATCTGCCTGCCATTGAGGCCAGGACCTTGCTGCTGATCAGGCAGGTCCTGTGGATCCCTGTGATTGCCTTGCTCATTATTTCGGTTGTGATCAGTTTTCGATATAGTATGTCGGAGAGGGTTTCCTCTAGCAATGATTTCCGGACTGCTCTGTTTTTGACCATTGCCTACACCTCCTTACTTGCCATCGTGGGTGAGCAAAATAACGATTTTATTGTGTCTGTTCTGGTATTAAAGCTGTTTTCTTATGGTTTTTTATGCAAAGCCATCATAGCCAAGGGAGTAGCAGAGCCTGTAAAAATCATCAAAGCCACTGCTGATCAGATGACAGCAGTATTGGACAGGCTGCCTGATGGTATCATCCTTTACGATGAGGACAACAAAGCATCCTTTGTCAACAATGCTGCAGCAGATTTGCTTAAAGCTGACAAGAATGCCCTCCTTGATCTGACCATGGAAGAGCTTGAGGAAAGGTACAGTCATGAGCTGAATGCAGAGTATAAAAAGCTGGCCATGGGCCATGCGCTGATCTTCAGCGAGGCAGGCATGCGACAGGCACCGGAGGACATCAGGCTGTATGCAACCACTATACTTGATTCACTTGCCTGCCCGGTGCTGGTGTGCGACAAAAACGGGGATATTGTTTATGCCAACAAGAAGCTAAAGGAGCTGCTTGAGTTTTTAAATCAGGATTGTATCGGCATGAGCATATCCGAATTCCGGGACATGTTGTCCGGAGTTGCCGAGCTATCGCATACCCGATGTGATATATCTAATGGCTTTAGTGAGATCATCATTAAAAAGGATCATCACAGGAAAGTATTGCTTTATCAGCAGGCACCCATCTTAAGTGCTGATGGCGAAACATTGGGCACTGTTTTTGTGGGCTCAGATATCACGCAGCTGAGAGAACAGGAAAACGTTATCATACAGCAGGAAAAGCTGGCCCTGCTGGGGCAGATGGGAGTAAGCATCGTTCACGAGACCAAAAACTTCCTGACGACCATCAAGGGTGGCATACAGCTCCTTGAAGCCCTGACCAAGGACACGAAGGTCAGGCAGATAGCAAAAAGGATAAACAACGCAACCGATGACGTCAATAAAATAATCAGCAGCTTCCTGCAGCTCTCAAAGCCGCAATGTTTCACATATAAGGAGACTTCACTGAACCAGCTCTTAGAGTCTACCCTGCCGATGCTGGAATCATCATCCTATATCAAGGGTGTCAAGCTTGAGCTGGCATTGTGTGACGATGAGCATATGGTCATGTGCGATGAATTCCAGATAAAGCAGGTGATCCTTAACATAGCCAATAATGGCATAGAAGCCATGGCCAATGCCTCGGATCCGGTGCTTAGGATATCGACACGGTATGAACCCAGTTCGAATAGGATGATAATCTGCATAGAGGACAAGGGGCAGGGAATGCCCGAGCATGTGATAAGGGAGCTTGGAAAGCCGTATTTTACGACCAAGGAAAGCGGAACCGGGCTGGGCCTAACCGTCTGTTACAGGATAATCAGAGACCATAAGGGCAGTATAGATATAGACAGCAAGGTTGGTGAAGGCAGCAGATTTTATGTTTCACTGCCCTGCACAGACCCTGTCAACTAGTATCCTGACCTGGCTATTGCAGTATAAATATTGCTATGTTAAAATAATAGTTTGTTGAAATCAAATTGACTACGAAAGAGGAAACCATGTGATAATAAGAGATGACATAAGAAACATAGCAATCATAGCGCATGTAGACCATGGCAAGACCACGCTTGTAGATCAGCTGCTCCGCCAGAGCGGAGTCTTCAGGGAAAACCAGCAGGTCCGGGAAAGGGTGCTGGACTCAAACGACCTAGAGCGCGAACGGGGGATCACGATCCTTGCCAAGAACACTGCTGTCCGATATAAGGGCTACAAGATCAATATAGTAGATACACCGGGGCATGCCGACTTCGGCGGAGAGGTTGAGCGCGTGCTCAAAATGGTAAACGGTGTCCTGCTCCTGGTCGATGCCTTTGAAGGGCCCATGCCCCAGACCCGGTTTGTCCTTAAGAAGGCTTTAGAGCTTAAGCATCCTGTTATCGTTGTGATAAACAAAATAGACAGACCTGAAGCCAGGCCTGATGAAGTCATTGACGAGATCCTGGATCTCTTTATAGATCTGGAGGCCGGTGACAGCCAGCTGGACTGCCCGTTCATCTTTGCATCGGCCAAGCAGGGTACTGCCTCGTTGGAGCCTGACAAGGCCGGAACCGATATGCGGCCGCTTTTTGAAGCGATAATCGAACATATCCCAGCACCTACCGGGGATCCGGATGGCCCCCTGCAGATGCTCGTATCCACTATTGACTACAATGACTATGTCGGCAGGATAGCCATAGGCAAGGTTGAGCGGGGAAAGATAGTAGCGGGCCAGGAAGCCCTGCTGTGCAATGTGAAAGGAGAATACCGCAAGGTCAAGCTCACAAACCTTTATCAGTTCGAGGGCTTGAAGCGCAATCCTGTCAAGGATGCCATACTTGGTGATATAGTGGCAGTATCAGGTGTAGAGGGCATTAACATCGGCGAAACGATTTGTGATATAGACAACCCTGATCCGCTTCCCTTTGTAAACATATCCGAGCCCACAGTATCCATGACCTTTTCAGTGAACAACAGTCCCTTTGCCGGCCAGGACGGGAAGTATGTCACCTCACGCAATCTAAGAGACAGGCTGTTCAAGGAATCCTATACGGATGTCAGCCTGAGAGTAGAGGAGACGGAATCACCCGATTCCTTCAAGGTGTCGGGCAGGGGTGAGCTGCATCTTTCCATCCTGATCGAGACCATGCGAAGGCAGGGGTATGAGTTTCAGGTATCAAAGCCGACGGTTATATACAAGGAGATAAACGGTGTGCTGTGCGAGCCCATGGAGCTGGTCACCGTAGACGTTCCCGAGCAGTGTTCTGGTGTTGTTATTGAAAAGCTGGGCGCTCGCAAGGGTGAAATGCTTAAAATGTCAGCTACTAAGGGCGGCAGCATCCGCATGGAATTTTTAGTGCCTGCCAGGGGTCTGTTCGGCTATAGGTCAGAGTTTTTGACAGATACCCGCGGAGAGGGGATCCTCAACTCTGCATTTGACAGCTACCAGCCCTATAAGGGTGATATAGCCTTCAGGGAGCGTGGATCGCTGGTGGCCTTCGAGACGGGCGAGGCTGTCACATACGGTATATTTAATGCCCAAAACAGGGGCCAGATGTTTATCGAGCCGGGCACTATGGTCTATGCGGGCATGGTGGTAGGAGAAAACAGCCGGAGCGGCGACATAGAGGTAAATGTCTGCAAGAAAAAGCATGTCACCAATATGCGGGCTGCTGGCTCGGATGAAGCCATGAGGCTGGTCCCGGCCAAAAAGCTGAGCCTGGAGCAGGCCCTGGAGTTCATAGGTGACGATGAGCTTGTCGAAGTCACTCCCAAACATATAAGGATAAGGAAAGCCATATTGGATACCGCACAAAGGAAAAAGCAGCAAAACCGGAAGACAGTTGAAAGTAAATAATTTAATACCAATTGGTAACCATAGTATCAAAGCAGCCAACCAATTTGACTGAAAATTTTGAAAATATATTTTTTGCTGTGGCAACCTTATTGCTGCTATGCTATAATTACAAGTAAGAGATCCCTTAGGAAAAAAATATATGGGAGGCGGTCAAATTGATAAAGGTTATCATTGGAGAGAAAGGAACCGGCAAGACCCGCAGGATGGTAGAGATGGCGAATGCTGCGCTTGAGGAGTCGAAAGGCGAGATCGTATTCGTAAATGGAGACAATCGCCACATGATCGACCTGAAGCACCAGATTCGCTTTATTAATGCCCGGGAGTTCGATGTCCTGGAGCTAGATGTGTTCTACGGGTTCTTGTCGGGGTTGATTGCGAGGAATTATGATACGGATCAGATTTACATCGATGGCTTACTGGATATCGTCAAAGGCGATTTAAAGGCTATTGAGCAGTTCATGTTTGATGTAAAGAGTCTGTCCGAAAAATATGATATAAGGTTTTTCATTACAATGAACGGTGATCCGGATAACGTGCCTTCCTTCCTTAAGGAGTACATAGCATAAGAGAGTTTTTAAAGCCAGGCCAAGGATCAAACCTTGGCTTTATTTATGTCAAAAACCGCCAACCACTATATGTTCGCAATCACAGACTTCTCCGCGGGAGAAGTCTTGTTATATTGAAGCAGTAACCGGCTTGGGATATAATGTATAGAAACGCGGCACCAAACGACAGGAGATAGGATCATGCTGTATGAAAGTACCAGAGATAAAAACAGCAGGCTGACTTCCATGGATGCGATCAAGCAAGGCATATCGAAGGAGGGGGGACTGTTCGTACCCGAGGCATTCCCCCGTTTAGGCACTGAGGATCTGTCAGACCTTGCGGCCGGTGATTATACCATGCGTGCCAGGCACATACTCAAGCTGTTCTTGTCTGATTACAAGGAAGAAGACATTGACCGGTGTATAGAAGCTGCCTACGTAAATGGTGCTTTTCCTCCGGGCGTGGCCCCGGTCGTGAGCCTCTGTCCCGGTCTCGACGTTTTAGAGCTCTGGCACGGGCCGACCTGTGCATTCAAGGACATGGCGCTCCAGCTGCTGCCCCACCTTATGACAACGGCTATAAGGGCGACTGGAGAACAGAAGGAAATAGTGATACTGACAGCGACCTCAGGTGATACCGGCAAGGCTGCCCTTGAGGGATTCCGGGATGTGGAGGGCACCCGTATCATAGTATTTTATCCGGTTCATGGAGTCAGCAGCATGCAAAGGCTGCAAATGATCACCCAGAAAGGCCGCAACACCAAGGTGATTGCAGTAGAGGGCAACTTCGATGATGCCCAGTCAGGCGTGAAAAGCATATTTGGCAGTGACCTTGACGATAGGCTGGATAAGGCTGGTTACAGGCTGTCCTCAGCCAACTCGATAAACTGGGGCAGGCTGGTTCCCCAGATAGTTTACTATTTCTCAGCCTATCTTGACCTCATAAACCAGGGCAGGATCAAAAAATGGCAGACTGTCAATGTGGTAGTTCCGACGGGCAACTTCGGCAATATCCTGGCTGCCTATTATGCAAAGCGTATGGGCCTTCCCCTGGGACGCCTTATATGCGCATCGAACAGAAACAACGTCCTGACTGACTTTATCAGTACGGGAGTCTATGATATAAACCGCATTTTTTACAAGACGACCTCACCTTCGATGGATATACTCATATCTAGCAACTTGGAGCGCCTGCTGTATGAGATGTCCGAACGTGATACTGATTTTGTATCAGGCTTGATGCGGGAGCTTAAGGAGCGTGGCAGGTATAAGGTGGACGGACAGCTGCTCAACAGGCTTAATGATCTTTTCTGGGGTAGCTATGCCGATGAAGGACAGACCAGAGCAACTATCAAGGATACATTCGAAAAATATGGCTATACCCTGGATCCTCACACAGCCGTCGGAAAATTCGTGTATGATCAATACCGGCTCCAGACGGGGGATACTACAGAGACGATACTTGTATCCACTGCCAGCCCATTCAAGTTTCCGGCAGAAGTGTTGAAAGCCTTGGGATATGAAGGGGATGTGCCGGATGAGGCAGCCTGTCTTGAGGATTTGTCCCGAGTGACCGGAGTGCCTGTCCCGGCTCCTCTTGAGAGCCTGAGTCACAGCGAGGTGTTGCACAAGGATGTATGCAGCAGGGAAGGGATGAAGCAGGCATTACTCTCATACCTGAAGCTCTGATGGGACACAGGTATTCAACAGCTCACAGCGAATATGATGACAGGGATCAGACTTAGATCAGCAGGTCCGAACAGGACCTGCTTTTTGTTGTCCGCTGGTCTTAACATTGCCTGTCACATGCACCAATCGGGCGGCCCAGAATATCATGGAAGTAAGAATCATCGAGGAAGGAGTGTTCCTTTTTTATGTATGACGGTTATCAAGGGTATATAGCCGGATATGAACCGGGCAGGCCGGAGAAGCCGGACAGGCACTATATGCCGCCTGTCAACAATCTGGTGCTGGCCCAGGCATATATTCCGATACAAAGATACGGAAAAACCTTTCCTCCCGAAGAAGCTTTGAAACAGGGCACTTTGTTCCCCGAGTTGGTAAGGCCATACGCAAAAAGCAAGCAAGGGGGCAGATGGTGATGACAGGTTTGAGAGAAAGCTTGTTGAACCAGATCAGAGCTGTTGAATTCGCCACTTTGGAGCTGAATCTATTCCTAAACAGCCATCCGGATAATCAACATGCCCTGCGCGACTACAACAATCATGTGAGACAGTTGATGGCACTGAAAAATGAGTATGAAAGAAATTTCGGGCCATTGATCAACTTTGGTTTTGGCTACAGCAGATGCCCCTGGCAGTGGATAAACGATCCCTGGCCATGGGAGTATGACAGCGGGAGGGGGTATTAGTATATGTGGTTGTATGAGAAAAAGCTGCAATATCCTGTCAGAATTAAAAAGCCTAATCCACAGATGGCCATGTATATCTTGAGCCAATTCGGTGGACCCGACGGTGAATTGGCGGCATCCTTGAGATATCTCTCCCAAAGACATCATATGCCGATACCTGAGGCCAAGGCCATGCTGAATGACATTGGCACGGAGGAGCTGGCTCACTTTGAGATGATAGGTGCAATGGTTCATCAGCTCATGAAGAATGCGTCGCTTGAGCAGATCAAGGCAGCAGGAGCCGGGACCTGGTATACTGATCATGACAGGGCAACCTGGCCGGGGACAGGTACGGGAGTACCCTTTACGGCATCATATATAATGTCCAAAGGCGATCCGATAGCAGACCTGTATGAGGATCTGGCAGCAGAGCAAAAGGCCAGGGCCACTTATGAACACTTGATAGATCTGGCTGATGACCCGGATGTTATCGATCCGCTCCGGTGGTTGAGGGAAAGAGAAGTCGTCCACTTCCAGAGGTTTGGCGAAATACTGATGAAGCTCCAGGAGCACAGGGACAGGAAGCACGTCTTCTAGATAAAAGGGCAAAAGGCTCGCTTATGCGGGCCTTTTTATTTAGTTCCGGATAACTTATTCGAATGCTATGACTATATATATGTACTATGGTAAAATATTAACAGCATGTAAGTGATCGCTGGTTGTAATACATATCTGAGGGTGAGGAGCGGCCGTGGATAATCAGGTTATGATAATCAACGCATTTATTACCAGCTTTGAAGCCTTTGCAGCCGAACAGGACTGCATTCATCATGAGGTACTGAATGTATACAGAAGCAAACAGGATAAGCAGGAGCTGCATGAAGTTATCGGGCGGCTGTACTATCATCAGTTCGATCTGGATTTCGTATATTCACTGAAAACCTGCCTGCTTGGGCCCAAAAGTGTCCTAAGCGTACGCATCTGGCTGTCGAAAAATGAAATGGCCTTGCCCTGCACTTTGTATGACCTTTTGTCTCTCCTGGAAAAGGACAACTTTAAGTGCTACATATATCCCTACATACCAAACGCAGATCTCATGAATGAGTGTTTTAAGACTATTGCAGAGGATGTGAAATGCTTCATACCCGGAATTGCCGACATAGCCGCAAGCAAGGACCTGGTTGAACAGGTATATGGCAGCATTAAAGCTGACATTGCCGCTGTGTGGAACAGCAAACTGTTTGAGCCTCAGGACTCTATAGCGCCTGAAGTGGCAGAGGCTATTCTGAACTACAATATCGAGCTGTACAACGATTGGCTGATGCTCCGATATGCAACCGGCGGATATCTGGCTTTTTTGAATGGAAAGTATAAAAAAGCCATAAAGTCATTTTCACGATACAAAAAACGTCTGGCCTACGAGGAAAGGCTGCTTGCTTTTCTAAAGTCGCTGAAGGAAGGCGAGTGCTATGATGCTGTACCGCATGGCCTTAACACACTGCGTGAAGGCTTAAAGGCACAAATCAATGCAGGTGAACTTCCGGCGATCCTTCTGACCTGGCTGTTCACAACGCCGGTACTGCTCGTGCCTTATCTTGCCTTGTATTACACATGCCTTTATATATTTTCCGGAAAATTCCTGTACAATACCGGTTTCGAATTATACAACGCCCTGTTTGTGTTCCTGCCTGCATTTTTGACTGCCATATGCTGGTCATACTTTATGCGAAAGAAAGTCTATGCCTTGCTGTTTCGAAAGTCAGCAAAGAGGAAGCAGGAATATGATTCCATACTCAACTCGGGTTCAGAAGATAGATTCATGAGAGGCTTTACACGGTTCATAGTCAGCTTGTGCCTGATATTTACAGTGCTGCTGGCCAATACGAACATCTCGTTCAAGCATAACGGCATAGTCGACAGATCATCGTTTTTTTCTTTGAGAGGGAGATACTATCCCTATTCCAAGGTAAACTCCTTGTGGTGCATAGAAGGGCGTTACAACGGGTTTGGCGAGTGGCTGGACGCTCCATCATATGTGATAGTCTTCGAAAATGAAAAGAAGCTGGACCTTTATCAGTATATCGAATATTCTGACATGGAGCGGCATATACTACCGATCCTGACCCAGAAGGGTTTTGAAGTGCAGAAGGCGGAAAGTATAGATGGTGTGGAGAAGAAGTAAGGATGTAAGCATGAGGGGTGGAATAAGGCCTGTGTGTACAGGAGCTGAGTAAAATGACCAAAGACAAGATAGCGACCATATTGTCAGATATAGCCCTGCTGCTGGAGCTAAAGGGCGAGGGCCCGTTTAAGATCAGGGCTTATGAAAATGCGGCCAGGACAATATTACTGCTCGATGAGGACCTGGCTGAGCTTGTAAGGAAAAAAAGGCTTGGCAATATCAAGGGAATAGGCAAGGCCCTGGAACAGAAAATCACAGAGCTGATCACTACAGGTCAGCTTAGATTTTATGAGGATCTGAAGTCCCAGTTCCCGCCCGGCTTGTTTGATCTGCTGCGTATACCTGGGCTTGGTGCCAAAAAGGTCAGAGCGCTGTATGAAACGCTGGGTATCACGTCAGTAGGCGAGCTGGAGTATGCCTGCAAGGAAAACCGCCTTGTCGGGCTGCCTGGGTTTGGCCCAAAGACCCAGGAGAACATACTTAAAGGCATAGACTATTGTAAGCTGAACGCTGACAAGCACCTGCTGCATGAAGCCGGTGCAGTGGCTTACGATATCCTAAGCAGGCTAAAGGAATGTCCCGCGATACAGGAGGTAAGCATAGCCGGAAGCCTGCGCAGGCAAAAGGAGGTTATCAAGGATATAGATATGCTGGCAGCCTCCGACGAGCCTGATGCAGTAATGGACTTTTTTGTGTCACTTCCCGGGATAGAGCATATAACTGGTAAGGGTGGGACGAAAGCCAGTGTGAGGCTGAAAGGCGGGTTTGGGGCCGACCTTAGGGTCGTGACCAAAGCCCGGTATCCCTATGCCCTGCACCATTTCACAGGCAGCAAGGAGCATAACACTAAAATGAGGCATATTGCCAAATCCCAGGGTCTTAAGCTTAATGAGTACGGTTTGTGGAGGCTTGAAGACGACAGCCTGATACCCTGCAGCAGTGAAGCTGAGATTTTTGCCAGGCTTGGTATGGAATATATACCTCCGGAGCTCCGCGAGGATATGGGAGAGATCGAGTCGGCTCTTGAGGGTAACATTCCGGACCTGGTAAGGCTTACTGACCTAAAGGGCATAATGCATGTGCACACCCGATATAGTGACGGAAGCAACACGATAGCCGAGCTGGTCCGGGAGGCAAAGCGGCAGGGCTATTCTTATATCGGCATTTCCGACCACAGCCGGTCGGCTTTTTATGCCCGGGGCTTATCAGAGGATGATATCAAGCGGCAGCATGATGAGATCGATGATTTGAACGAAAAGAACAAGGATTTTTTCATATTCAAGGGCATAGAAGCTGATATACTGCCTGACGGGTCCCTTGACTACGATGACAGGGTACTGGAGCGTTTTGACTTTGTGATCGCTTCGGTGCATTCCCAGTTTAAAATGGATGCAGGCAGTATGACCGGGCGGATCCTTGCAGCCCTCAGCAACCCTTATACGACGATCCTTGGTCATCCTACTGGCAGGCTGCTCCTGTCCAGAGACGGCTACGGGGTCGATATGGATAAAATATTCGAAAAAGCCCGGGAAAAAGGTGTATTTATAGAGATCAACGCAAACCCCCATCGCCTCGACCTGGACTGGAGATATGTAAAAAAGGCAAAAGAGATGGGCATCAAGCTGGTTATCTGCCCCGATGCCCACAGCCTGTCGGAAATCTCCAATACGGTATTCGGTGTGGCAATGGCCCGCAAGGGCTGGTGTGAAAAAGACGATATCATAAACTGCCTTGAAGCAGACCTGCTTAAAGCCAGGTTGAAGCGGGGGAAAGAATGATTTTATTCAAGGTTTGCTTTGCACCCTGGCGATTTAGAGGGTATGATATTCATATCAGCGAAATTGTAGTATAGCCATCATCAATATAAAATCCTGATAAAATGCTGCGAAGCTTTGCTATGCAAGAGCAGGATTGCAAGAATAAGCTTTGTGATATAAGGTGGAGATGAATGATAAACGGAAACATTGAAGGACTGTCAAGACATACATTGTCCAGGCTGGAAGGTTTATTTGACATGAGGGTCGAAAGGGAAAACTTCCTTTCACCTGAGATAATAGATCTGATGTGTGAACTGACCGGTACTACCGGCAGGGAGCTTTCGGTCTACCTGAATCGCAGGGGAGAGGTAATGGATGTATCGGTAGGCGAAGCCAGGCAGGTATCGCTGCCCAGTATGAGTTTGAGACGCAGTGATACCAGACTAAGCGGCATCAGGTGCATCCACACCCACCCGGGCGGTAACGGGATGCTGTCCAGGGTGGATATCAATGCGCTTTGCTCCCTGCGGCTTGATGCCATGGTTGCAATCGGTGTTATTGACGGAAGGTTCAGCGAAGCCTATGCGGCATTTTTAAATCCTCCTGATGACCTTCAGGCTTATGATGTACTGGGGCCTTTGTCCTCCGACGACCTATGCGGTGAAAGCCTGGTCAAAGAAATCAGGCGAAGGGACCCGCTTATCGGGGGCGAAAAAACAGCCGAGCTTGATGAGTTTCATGAGGAAAGGGCGGTTCTGATAGGCCTTAATGATCACGGTGAAGGACTGATCTCCATAAATGAGCTCGAGGAGTTGGCAAGGACTGCCGGTGCAAAGGTAGTGCATAAGGAACTGCAAAACAGGAAAACACCGGAGCCTGCCACCTATATCGGAAGAGGCAAGGCGGCCGACCTGGCGCTTATCTGCAGGGCGGTCAATGCCAACCTTGTCATAACCGATGATGAGCTGTCAGCTACCCAGATGAAAAACTTAGAGGAGATACTGGGTCTTAAGGTCATAGATCGCACTACTCTTATACTGGATATATTCGCAAAACGGGCTGTAACGGCTGAAGGAAAGCTTCAGGTAGAGCTGGCCCAGCTTAAATACAGGCTGCCCAGGCTGACCGGAATGGGCCATGCCCTGTCAAGGCTCGGCGGAGGCATAGGCACGAGGGGCCCTGGTGAGAAGAAGCTTGAGACTGACAGAAGGCATATCTACCGCCGCATAAAGGAAATCGAGGAAGCCTTGGGCAAGGTGAAGCGAAGACGCGCCGCCTTAAGGCTGAAAAGAGAAAAGGACAGGCTGCCTGTGTGTGCCCTCGTAGGTTATACCAATACAGGCAAAAGCATCTTGCTTAACGCCCTGAGCGGCAGCGATGTACTAGCGGAAAACAAGCTTTTTGCCACCCTGGACCCTGTGTCCAGGGGAATAGTCCTCCCGGACGGACGCAATATACTCATAACAGATACAGTCGGATTTATAGACAAGCTACCTCATGATCTGGTCCAGGCCTTTCACTCCACCCTTGAAGAAGTGACAAAGGCTGATATCCTGCTCCACGTCGTAGATGCAGGCTCACCTAATGCCGCAGAGCATATGGATGTGGTGGACCGGGTGCTGAAAATGCTTGGGGCTAATCAGACAGTCATCACTGTATACAATAAAATGGATACGGTCAAGGATAAGGATGCACTGCCCATAAGGAAGCCCCAGGTTTTCATCTCGGCATTGAATAAGGAAGGCCTGTCAGAGCTGATGGATCTGATACAGGAGCACCTGCCTTCTTCAGTAAAGCGCGTCCAAATACTCCTGCCCTATGATCAGGGAAATCTCGTTTCCGATCTGCACAGCCGGGGCAATGTCATCACGGAGGAGTATGTCCCCGAAGGGGTGCGGATAGAAGCGGAGATAGATGAGATACTGTTTGCCAGAGTCAAAAAGTATGTGCTTAGCGTTTAAATTATACAGGCTTGGGTATAAAATAGTTATAAGTCAAAAAGTCTAAAGGAGGAATTTTCTTGAAGGCTAAAGTGGA